>Ga0265338_10007092_pt1 | contig 14041 bp, 10 predicted proteins | sample 42126metaG_FD_193579 | JGI IMG/M metagenome (GOLD analysis project Ga0265338, IMG submission 193579) | Rhizosphere microbial communities from Carex aquatilis grown in University of Washington, Seatle, WA, United States - 4-21-26 metaG | ecosystem: Host-associated > Plants > Roots > Rhizosphere... | reverse complement strand
ACATGAACGAGCGGCGGCCTAAGTTGTCCACGCCGGCTAAGGGCGTATCCCTGTAGGGATAGGGCCTAAGTCGAGTCGGCGTGGATGTCTATTCATTTTTTTGCGTTCCTTGCCAGATAAAACCATTCCACTGTGGAAGGAATCCGCATTTTTGCAACAACATCTGCGGCCCTCGGGATGGCGCAAACACAACCCCCCAACCACTACCGGCCCAACGGGCCCTGCCTCCCAACCACGCTATGGCCCGACCGTCTCTGCCTCCAAAAACACAGAGGCCCGGCTGCCTGCCTCCAAACACAGAGGACCGACCGCCTGCTCCAAACACAGAGGACCCAACATTCTCCCCCCAAACAGACGAGGGCCCAGCATCCTGCCGGGCCCTCTGCTGTTCCCATCGACGGAATCCGCGCGCCGCTAAAGCGCGGCGCGCGGCAAGCGTCGCTCTGACTACATCATCCCGCTCATGTCGGGCATACCGCCGCCCGGCATGCCGCCGCCTTCCTTCTCCGGCACCTCGGCGACGATCGCCTCGGTGGTGAGGATGTTCTTGGCGATCGACGCGGCGTTCTGCAGGGCCGAGCGCGTGACCATCGCCGGGTCTATGACCCCGGCGGCGACGAGATCGACGATCTCGTTGGTCGCGGCGTTGAGGCCTTCTCCGGCCTTGGCCTTGCGCACGTCGTTGACCACCACCGAGCCCTCCAGGCCCGCGTTCTCGGCGATCTGACGGAGCGGCTCCTCCAGGGCACGCAACACGATGCGCGCTCCGGTGCGCTCGTCGTCGGAACCGTCCGTGGACGCTCCGTCGCCGTCAACCGAGACGGACGCCGAGGCCTGCAGCAGGGCAACCCCGCCACCTGGCACGATGCCCTCCTCGAGAGCCGCCCTCGTTGCCTGCAGGGCGTCCTCGACGCGGTGCTTCTTCTCCTTCATCTCGGTCTCGGTGGCAGCGCCGACCTTGACCACGGCCACTCCACCCGAGAGCTTGGCCAAGCGCTCCTGGAGCTTCTCGCGATCGAAGTCCGAGTCGGTGTTCTCGATCTCGGCCTTGATCTGGTTGATGCGACCCTTGATCGCCTCGGCATCGCCGGCACCGTCGACGATCGTGGTGTTGTCCTTGCCGACGACCACGCGACGAGCGTGCCCGAGCTGGGAGACCTGAGTGTTCTCCAGCTTGAGGCCCATCTCCTCGGTGATGACCTCGGCTTTGGTGAGGATCGCGATGTCCTCGAGCATGCGCTTGCGACGGTCGCCGAAGCCGGGGGCCTTGACGGCCACACCGGTGAAGGTGCCGCGCAGCTTGTTCACCACGAGCGTGGCGAGCGACTCGCCCTCCACGTCCTCGGCGATGATGAGCAGCGGCTTGCCGCTCTGGATGACCTGCTCGAGGATCGGCAGGATGTCGCGCACCGAGCCGATCTTCTGGTTGGCGATCAGGATGTAGGGGTCCTCGAGGGTGGCCTCCATACGGTCCTGGTCGGTGACCATGTAGGGCGAGATGTAGCCCTTGTCGAACTGCATGCCCTCGGTGAACTCGAGGTCCATGCCGAACGTCTGGCCCTCCTCGACGTTGACGACGCCGTCCTTGCCGACCTTCTCGATCGCATCGGCAATCACGTCGCCGATCTCGTCATCGCCGGCGGAGATCGTCGCGACGCGCGCGATCTGATCCTTGCCGGAGACCTCCTTGGACTGCGAGGCGATGTTGGCCACGACCTGGTCGACCGCCTTCTCGATGCCGCGCTTGAGCGCCAACGGGTTGGCGCCGGCGGCCACGTTCTTCAGACCCTGGCGAACGATCGCCTGGGCGAGTACGGTGGCCGTGGTGGTGCCGTCGCCGGCGACGTCGTTGGTGGCGGTCGCCACCTCGCGCACCAGCTGGGCGCCTTGGTTCTCGAACACGTCCTCGACCTCGATCTCACGGGCGATCGTGACACCGTCGTTGGTGATCGTGGGCGCGCCGAACTTCTTGTCGAGCACCACGTAGCGGCCCTTGGGGCCGAGCGTGACCTTCACGGCGTTGGCGACAGCGTCGACGCCGGCCTCCAGAGACTTTCGCGCCTCGGAGCTGTACTTGAGTTCCTTGTGAGCCATATCAGTCTCCTTTACGCGACCTTGGCGAGGACGTCGGACTCGCGCAAAACGAGCAGATCCTCTCCGTCGAGTTTGATCTCGGTGCCGCCGTACTTGCTGTAGAGGACCTCGTCGCCCTCGGACACGTCGAGCGGGATGCGCTTACCGCTGTCGTCGAGCTTGCCGTCGCCGACGGCGAGGACCTTGCCCTTCTGCGGCTTCTCCTTGGCTGTGTCGGGGAGAACGAGACCACTCGCGGTCTTCTCCTCCTCCTCGATGGCCCTCACGATCAAGCGATCGCCCAGGGGCTTCAATTTCATGCTGGAAAACCTCCGTTTAGAGTTGCTTCGGATGGTGGGCGCCGCCCGGGCAAACCGGCGGGCGCCCGTTGGCACTCTCGATGGGAGAGTGCCAATCGTCACGGTCAATATATAGACGAAAGCTGGAAGACCCGTGTAAAAGTCGAAAAGACGGGCTCAGGAAGCCGCACCGGCGGGCCTGCGCCCGCCGATCAGCTGCTCGACTTCGAAGCCCTTCTTGGTCAAAGTCCACGCGTTGGGGGCGCCGCGCACCTGACCGGCCCCGCTGTTTTCGACCAGGCCGAGCTTGTCCAGGCGGCTGAGCAGCTTGGAGATTTGGCCCTGATCGTCGATCCCGGCGCCGACGCCGACCTGGCGATTGGAGGCGCCGGGAGCGGCGGAGATCGCCATCAGCACTCGCACCGTCCGGTAGGTGAGCCGCATCTGCAGGTCGCGCAAAGGGTCCTTGGAGGCCGGCAGCGTCCGCTCGCGGCGCACGGGCGCGGCGCGTGAAGTCTCGCGGTGGGCGGCGGCCGGCCCCAGATAGGGCAGCGCGATCATGCCCATCAAAGACCCGGTCAGCTCGAGCGGGTGGGGGTCGCCTTCGAGCAGGCGAGCGTGGAGCACCGAGAGGACTCCGCCGACGATCCCCTCCCCGGTCAAAGGAGGCAGAGCCGTGGCGGACTTGCTCTCGCCACGGCCTTCGTCGACTGCGGCGATCACGGGTTCAAGGACCAGGGCGCGGCGCTCGTGGACCTTGCGACCCGCGCCCAGGGTCTCCAGGATGCACAGGCGCGCCATCGCCGGCTCGTCTTCGACGAATTCGAGCAAGGCGATCAAGGCGGTCCTGATGCGCACGATCCACCTGGCCTCGGGCTCAAAGACCTCGCGAACATACTCGCTTGCGCGCGCGATCGACTGGTCGAGCGCCGCCAGGAAGCAGTCTTCGAAGTCCTCGAAGACTTCGTAGAACGTGCGACGCGAGACACCCGAGCGCGAAACGACGTGGGCCACGGTCGCGCCCGCGCGCCCGCGCTCGGCGATCGTGTCGATCATCGCGGCGACCATCCGCGCACGCTGAATCTCGGTCACCTGTCCGTGTGCGAGCCCATCGCGCTGGGGTGAGATTGTCTTGGTGCGAGGCACCCCCAAATCCTCCGCTCTCAGAAGGCGCCTGTCACGCCCTGTTTCCCTTTAGGGCGTACCGGGATAGGCCCTCAGTTCTGGGCGCCGCCGAAGCCCTTCATGGCTTCGGTCATCGCCGTCGGCTTGTCGAGGATCTGGGAGAAGCGCACGACCGTGACCGTGTCGTCCATCGACACCGGCCGACCATAGATCTGCTCCAGGAAGTTGATCAGCTCCTCGTGGCGGCGGAACTCGGGGTTGTCGTGCTTGATGTCGCGGGGCGAGAGCTCTGCGACCTTCATCACCTCGACCTGGTCGATCACGGCTTCGAAGATTCGCTCGCGGGGCGAGTACTGGTAGCCGATCGTGACGAGCACGGCCTGGTTCTTGCGGTACTTGCCGGACTTGTCGCCAAGCCTGATCGTGGCCGTCTTGCGGCCCTTCTTCAGCTCGTCGGCGAAGATCGTCGAGTAGAAGTTGAGTACTTGCACGACCGGCAGGCTATCGGTCTTGCCGGGAGATGGCGAGCGCGCGGGCCACCATGTCGCGCTCGCCCGAATATGTGAGCGCCTGGGAGGCCTCGTCCAGACCCATCCAACGGGCCTCCAAGACCTCGTCGTCGTGGTCTGCCAGATCGCCGCTCAGGTAGCCAAATAGGAAGAAGTGGACGCTCTTGGCGATCCTGCGACGATCGCGCACGTACCAGTAGCGCACCTCGCCAAGCTCTCCTAGGAGCTCCGCGGTGACGCCGGTCTCCTCGCGCACCTCGCGCGCAGCCGCCTGCTCCAAGGTCTCCTCCCCGTCGAGATGGCCCTTGGGAAGCCCCAGCACGTGGGATCCGTCGGCGGCGGGCCTGGTAGGCACGATCACGAGCACCTGGTCTTCGTGGAGCACGACACCGCCGGCGGAGACCTCGCGATTAGAAGACATAGCCCTCGAGCGCCCCTGGATCGTGAACCACTAGCCGGCCGCGCCCTTGGGAGATGACGCCCGCCCGCTCGAGCACGGCCAGAAAACGGGAGGCCGACTCGCGCGAGGAGCCGGCCAGCTTGGCCAGGTCGGCTTGGGTTGCCGTCAGCAAGACCTCCTCGCCGGGCGCACCGTCTTTGACGGCTTGGGAGACGAGCTCGGAGAGCACCACCGCGACGCGACTTTGGACTGTCTGGAAGGACTGTTTGGCCAAGCGATCGTTTGTTTCGCGCAAGCGCCGTCCCAAGGCGGCGAGCAAGCGAATCGCGATCTGGGGATGTTCGACAATGAGACGGCGCATGTCCGGCCCGAGCACGGCCACGGCGCTGGTGCGCTGCACCGCCTCCACCGTGGCCGAGCGCAGCTCGTCCTCGAACATGGCCAGCTCGCCGAAGATGTCGCCGGTGCCGAAGGTGGCGAGCGTGATCGTGCGCCCGTCGGGATGCTCGCGCACGGCGCGAGCCCGGCCGGAGCGCACGATGTAGCAAGTGTCGCTGGCGTCACCCTCACGGAACACGATCTGGCCGGGCTCGTACTCGCGCGGCACCGCCAGCTCGGCGATCCGCTCGAGGTCCTCGTGCTCGAGCGTGGAGAACACGGGCACCCGACCGAGCAACTCGACTATCTCGGCATCCTTGGTGGCCGCCATGCCTTGGAGATATCACAGGCAAGGCGAGTACGCCGAGATCCGCAACTTGGGGCCCCCCGACGCTATCTTCACAGTATGAGTCCTTTGCATGCGCTCGCGCCGTTGCTGCTTGTGGCCGCGTTCACCCCCACCCAAGGTCAGCGCCTGGTGCACTCACGCGAGCTGTGGGCGACCGTGAACGTGTGCAGTCCCAAAGATCAGCCCAACACGATCGGCGTGCGCGGCTCGATGCCGGGCGACGGGCACGTCAAGGACTCCATGTACATGCGCTTCACGGTGCAATACGAGAATCTGAGCACCAAGCAGTGGGCGGCCGTCGGCAAGGAAGCCGACTCGGGCTTTCTCAAGGTCGGTTCGGCCGACCTTGCGCGCCAAGCGGGCCGCAGCTTCCAGTTCGCGCCGCAGGCGGGAAAGCCGGCCTATGTGCTGCGTGGAGACGTCGTGTTTCAGTGGCGGCGCGGAACGACGGTGCTGGAGACGACCACGGTGCCCACAAGCGCGGCCCACAAGAGCCTGGCGGGCGCCGACCCGGCGGGTTACAGCTCGGCGACCTGCACGATCGGCTAGCCGCAGAACCCTTGTTCCGGCCCTGACGCGGCGCTCACTAGACTTGACGCGGCGCTCACTAGACTTGACGCGGCGCTCACTCGACCGCGGCACGCGGCGGCCACCTCACACGTTCAGACGAAGTCGAACAGGCGCGGATCGTTGGTGATGATGCCGGAGACTCCCATCTCGGTGAGCTTGGCGATGCGGGGAGCTTCGTCGACCGTCCACACATAGAGCTCGCCGCCCTCGGCCGTGACGGCACTGACGAGCGCGGGTGTGACGACCCGCCAGTGGGCCATGATCGCGTCGACCGAGCCTCTGTTGAGGGCTTCTCGGGCGCGACGCGGGAGCAGAGCCCGGTAGCCGGTGAGGATCGCTAGCGCGGGGATCGCGGTGAGCAAGTGACTGGTGTAATCGCGTCGCACGCGCGGCACCGACCAGCCTAGGCGCAGGCGCGGCTCGGCAGCGCGGACGCGGGCCAAGGAGTCGGGATACATGCCGCTCAGCAAAGTCCGCTCGGTGAGGCCGGCGCGGCGCACTGCCTCGACGACGCGCAGCTCATAGCCGGGGATCTTGACGTCCAAGTCGAACTCGATCCCCGCGAAGGCCTCGCCGGCGAGATGCTCGAGCGCCTCCTCGAGCTTGAGCGGGGTGCGCGAGGCTATGTCCTCGTAGTCGTGGGCCACGAGCAGGGCGCCGGTGCCGTCGGTGCGTTCGCTGAGCACGTCGAACTCGATCATGTCCACGCCTTGGGCCAGGGCGGCGTCGAAGCTGGCGGGGGTGTTGCCGGGGGCCAGGTGGGCGGCCCCCTTGTGACCCACCCGGCGGGGGCGCGTGCGCGGGCGGATGGCTTCGTCGGTGGCCACTAGCTTTGAGGATAGTGGCGGGCCGCACGACTCTTGGGCGGCTGCCGCGAAGCGGTCCTCCCTCACGCACGCACGCACGCACGCAGGGTGGCCCCAAAAGGAGGTTGCACCCCGGCCCAACCGGACACCGCCGCCGACCACGACACCCGGAGAGCTCTAAGAAACCTTGAGCCGTCCCCGCCGCGAGCCGGCGGCTTCGATCGCGTCGACCGCTTGGCGCGCGCCGATGTAAGGGGCGAGGATCAGGAACGTGAGATGGTCCACGAGGCAGGGCAGGTAGCGCAGGCGGTCGTGCGGGGCATAGCTCGAGAGGATCGCCCAGACCGCACCCATGATCGCCTCGGCAGTCACCTCGGGGGCCCTGTGCGGTTCGGGCACCCCGGTCGTCATGACCTTGATGAAGCCGTCGAGCACGCCGCTGAGACGCGCGACCATGCCGTTGCCGGCGTCGAACAGGTCGATGAAGGAGAGCTTTACGAGGCCGGGGTGGGCGGCGCAATAGCCGATCAAGGCCTCAACGCCTTTGTGGACCGCCTCAGGCCAAGTCTCGTCGTTTCGAGTGGCCCGCTTGACGGCGTCGTGGGCTTCGGCGGCGAACTCGTCGATCACGGCCAGGAGGCACTCTTCCTTGTTGGCGAACTCGCGGTGGAAGGCTTCGGTCGAGACCGCGGCGGCGCGAGCTATCTCGGCGTCGGCGATGTTCGTGTAGCCCTCCTCCAAGGCCAACTGGACCATGGCGTCCATGATGTGGGAGCGACGATCTTCGCGCGTGAGGAAGCGGGCGCGTTTGGCCAGCAGGCTCGGGGGCCGGCCGGAGCCGAGCGTTCGCAGTTGGGCGACCGCCGTGGAGCGGTAGGAGCTCACCCAGTCGAGCAGTTCGTCGGTGAGGCCCGCCAGCTCGCCCGCGCGCCCTTCGCGTATGCGCCTGATCACGACGAAGCGCACCCCGCCCACGATCGCACGGGGGGCCAAGGGTGGCAGGTTGATGCCGTCGGGCGTGAGGCTGAAGCCGGTCGCCACGATGCGCTCGAAGGCGGTCGCGGTCAACTGCATGCGTTCGTGGCCGCGGGGCCCGATCCCGATCGACTCGACGAGCACGAGGTTGGCGCCGCGCGGGTCTGCGGCGATGCCGGCGAGGAAGACCTTGCAGGCGGCGTAGAGCCTGTTGGCCCAGCCTCGCTCAGACAGCCACGCTTGCAGTACCCGTTTGCGCGCGGCGCCCACGAGCGCGTCGTAGGTGGCCAGGAAGCAGTCTTCCTTGTTGGAGAACTGCTCGTAGAAGGCGCGTCGGGAGACACCCGCGAGGGCGATCACGTGGGCGACGCTGGTGCCGGCATAGCCACGCTGGTAGACGGACTCGGCCATGCCGCCGTACAGGCGAGCTCGCTGGTGGCGCGCGACCGTCTCGCGGCCGAGCCCGTGGGGGCCGTGGGGCAAGCGCTTGTAGAGCGGGGTCAAGCCCTCGTAGGCACCTGAGCCCGGCTCGCAGAGCAGCTCCTCGCGCGAGAGCGGTGCGGCGGGAAGATTGGGGTTGGGACGAGCGCTCAAGGCAGCAGGCGACGCCCCCGAAACGGCCCGGGATCGCGTCGAAGCAGCCGGAAACCCCCTCAGACGACCCTCGCCAGCGGGAGATCGGCCCTCTCCACTAGTTCCATTCATCCCCATTATTCGCGAAGATAATTCAGGGCTGAACCATTGGCAAGAGCGCCTTGAGCCAATTGGCACGAATGTTTCTGACTGTGGTGAGTTTTGTGATGCAACCGGCTTCCCTCCAGGTCCGGTGGCGATCCCCATGACACCATTTCCCCCCATGGCGTCCACAAGTCCACCATGTTTCCAACTTCATCGTATTCGAGAAAGCGGGGCGATTCAAGCTCGCAGTGAACCTGCGAGGCCTGGATAGGAGAACGAGACCGAACCCGGGGCGATTCAAGCTCGCAGGGTTAGACGGCGGGGGCCTTGGCGAAAACCCAACTCGATCAGGGTGGCCTCCAGGGGCGAGCCGATCGAAGGCTCGCCGTCCACTCGCTCCAAGGCGATCGCGTCGACGCGGCCGGCACGGACCGCTTCGGCCAAGGCCCGCAAGGCCGGCAGCACAGTGGACTCGGGGGAGTCGAAGGTGAGGATCCCTCGTCCGCCCCGCTCCAGGTAGAGCACCGGCGAGGCATCCACGAACACGACGTAAGCTCCGGGGACGCGGGCGGGTCGGCGCTTGCTCTCCTCGCGCCGCGGCCAAGGCAAGGCGGCTCCGAGCGGCTGGGCGGGATCCACGGCCGCGAGCACCAAAGCACGGTCCTCGTCGGAGGAGCGGTCGGCGCGCAGGCGCTCGACGGCTCCGGGCAGGGCGAACTGGGCGCCGCCGAGGCCCTCCACGAAATAGCCGCGCCGGCACACGCCCAAGGTCTCCAGTTCGCCCAAGGCGGAATAGACGCTGGAGAAGCCGCCGGGGATCCCCTCGGCGAGCACCTGCTCGCGGGTGAGCACGCCGTAGCGCTCGAGCAAGATCTCGGCCAAAACGCGACGGCGCTCGCGAGGGTCACCCTCCGCACCGAAGATCGGGGCGGTCAGAGACCAGCGACCTTGCACTTGGGCGCCGGTGCCGCGGCGCCCGGAGCGCAAGGAGGAGCGCCCGAAACGCCGGGGGGCCGCCACGGGGCGGCCGGTCATCGCCAGGCGAGGCCCGGTCGCTACGCGGGGGGCGCGCAGGGGCGCCCATGCGTCGTTGGTGACCTCGCCGGCCCACACCAGGTCCCACAAAGCTTGGGTGAGGGAGGCGACGGGCAACTCGACCTCGGCGAGGAGGTCGGCAAAGAAGCAGGGCGAAGCGGCCAGGCGGACGCGCAGCAAGTCGTGCTCGGGCTCGGCGGGGGGCGCGGCGTCCCGGAGGGAGGGCGGCCCGAGCGAAGGGGCGTCCTCGCGGAAGTAGAGGGCCACGCGCCCGGCGTCGCGAGCCGAAGGGCCCGCGCCGACCCAAGCCAGCTCGCCGGAGGCGCACAGGGAATCGAGCCACGCGGGCGAGTAAGAGCCGCAGCGGACGGGCAAGATGTCGCGCTCCCAAGAGGCCACCGGCAAGGCCAGGCCCTGTAGGGGTAGGAGCACCTCGCGCAGGCGCTCGACACCGGCGCCGCTGGAACGCCAACGGTCGACGCCTTGCCAAGAGGGCATGAAAGCGGCCAAGGCCCGCGGATCGACCGGCTCGATCTCCCGGCGCAGGGCGGCCAGCGAGGCTCGCCGCAGGCGTCTTAGGACATCGACTTGGCACCACTCACGCTCGGAGCCTCCGGGACGCAGCTCGCCTTGGACCAAGTCACCCGAGCGCTCGGAGTCGCGCAAGACGGCGGCCAGGTCGAGGCCGTAGCGGGCTCGCAGCTCGGCGGTCGTGAAGGGGCCGTGGGTGCGGGCGTAGCGGGCGACGATCTTGGCCAAGGCGTCGGGCACGTCCTCGAGGAAGGCGGCGGGCAGGCCACCGGGCGGGGCGGCGCCGAAGGCGTCGCGGAAGAGGCCGGCGTCGTCGGCGGCGATCAGGCGCTCGTGGCCGGCGATGCGGATGCGGATGACTCTCCGCTCGCGCTCCAAACCGGCGAGCAACGCGGATGCGTCCAAGGCCGCGAGCACACGTTCGGAGATCTCTTGCTCGTCGAGGTCGCCGACGGCGCGGAGGACCTCGCACAGCTCGTCGGCACCGGTCGCCTGGGTGCGGGGGGAGCGGCGTTGGAGGTCATCCTCGACCTGGGAGAGCGCGGCGGGGTCGATCAGGTCGCGCAGCTCGTCTTGGCCGAGCAGCTCGCGCAACAGGTCCCGATCCAGGGACAGGGCGGCGGCGCGACGCTCGGCCGTGGGGGTGTCCCCCTCGTACATGTAGGTGGCGACGTAGTCGAACAGCAAGGAGCCTGCGAAGGGTGAGGCGGTGGCGGTTTCGACCTCCAGGAGCGAAATGGAGCGGGTGGCGATCCGGCCGAGCAAGTCTTGGAGGCCGGGCAGGTCGAGCACGTCGCGCAGGCACTCCCGGTAGGTCTCGAGCACGATCGGGAAGTCGGGATAGCGACGGGCCACCTCGAGCAGTGCTTGGGACTTCAGGCGCTGCTGCCACAGAGGGGTCCGCCGACCGGGGTAAGCACGGGGAATCAGGAGCGAGCGTCCGGCGTTCTCGCGGAAGCGGGCGCCGAACAAGGCCGAGGAGCCGAGCTCGGAGACCACGATCTGCTCGACCTCTTCGGGGTCGATCGCGACCAGGTCCGCGTAGGAGCCGGAGCCGGCGCGGGCGAGGTCGGGGTCGCCGGGGACACCCGGGTCGCGGGCGAGATGGGAATCGAGGCCGGGATCGGGATCGACGTCGGGCAGGCGCACGACGATCCCGTCGTCGGACCAGATCGCCTCGCCGTCGATCCCGAAGCGTTCGCGGATGCGCGCCGAGATCGCAAGGCCCCAGGCGGCGTGGACGCGGCCTCCGTAGGGGGAGAGGATGCAAAGGCGCCAGTCGCCGATCTCGTCACGGAAGCGCTCCAAGACGATCGTGCGGTCGGACGGGATCGCTTGGGTGGCCGTCTGCTGCTCGCGCAGGTAGTCGAGCAGGTTGGCGGCGGCGCGCTCGTCGAGGTCGTAGTCGCGAGTGAGCGTCTCGGCGTTTTGGTCGACGGCCCAGCGCGAGAACCGGCCGATCGCCTCGCCCAGCTCTTTGGGGCGCCCGATCCCGTCGCCCTTCCAGAAGGGGACCGCGCCGGGGACGCCGGGGGCGGGGGTGACGATCACGCGGTCGCGCCCGATTTCCTCGATCCGCCACGAGGAGGCGCCCAGCAGGAACACTTGGCCGGGGCGCGCCTCGTAGACCATCTCCTCGTCGAGCTCGCCCACGCGCCGGCCGTCGGGCAGGGTGACCGAGTAGAGGCCCCGGTCGGGGATCGTGCCGGCGTTGGCGATTGCGAGTTGGCGGGCGCCCCGCCTCGCCCGGATGCGATCGCCAACGCGGTCCCACACGATGCGCGGGCGCAAGTCGCCGAATTCGGAGGAGGGATAGCGCCCGTCGAGCATGTCGAGCACGTTCTCGAGCAAGGGGCGCGAGAGCTCGGCATAGGAGTGGGTGCGGCGCACCAAGGCGTGCAGGCGCTCCACGGAGACGCTGCCTTCGGACTCGGGTGTGGAGGGGGAGGTTTGGGCTATCGGGTCTCGCGAGGGGGCCTCACTCGCAGGTTCGGGGAGCCGTGATGACTCCACGTGCGTACGGGTCTCCGAGGACGCGGCGATCGCGACGATTTGCTGGGCGAGCACGTCGAGCGCGTTGCGGGGGACGACTGTGGACTCGATCAGGCCTTGGCGCATCCGGTGGCAGACGACTGCGCACTCGAGCAAGTCGCCTCTGAACTTGGGGAAGATGCGTCCCTTGGAGAGCTCGCCGACGCCGTGGCCGGCGCGGCCGATGCGCTGGAGGCCTCGCGCGACGGACTTGGGCGACTCGATTTGGAGGACGAGGTCGACGGCGCCCATGTCGATGCCGAGCTCCAAGGAGGAGGTGGCGACCAAGCAGGGCAACGTGCCGGCCTTGAGCTGCTCCTCGATCGTGGTGCGCTCCTCGCGCGAGAGCGAGCCGTGATGTGCCCGGGCCATCTCGCTTGGCGCCACCTGGCCCGGTTGCGAGAGGGGCACGCCCGAGGACCCATCCAATCCGTTGCCCGGCGGCTCTCCGCTGCTTTGGGAATCGGCGGTGGCGAGCTCATTGAGACGCAAAGCGACACGCTCGGCGGAGCGGCGGTTGTTGACGAACACGATCGTGGAGCGGTGTTCGCGCACCAAGGACAGCAGCTCGGGGTAGATCGCGGGCCAGATCGAGTTGCGGGTCGCCTCCCCGCCGACTACCGGCTCCAAAGGATCGGCACCGCTGGAGGAAGTGGCCAAGTCGCTCATCGAGTCGACCGGGACTTGGATGCGCAGGTCCAGGGGCTTGCGCACGCCCGCATCGAGGATCTTCACTTGGCGGGTCGGGCCGACCAGGAAGCGGCCTACCTCCTCCAGGGGGTTCTGGGTGGCCGAAAGGCCCACCCTCTGTATTTCGCGGGCGGGGGGACGCTCTTGCTGCGTCTTGCCCTCTGGGTCTCCCGCCTCGGCGTGCCCTCGTGCCCGGCTTGAGGGACTGCTTTCGCGGACGAATTCATCCAAGCGCTCCAAGGTGAGCGCGAGATGGGCCCCCCGCTTGGTCGAGGCGACGGCGTGGATCTCGTCCACGATCACGGTCTCCACGGAGGCGAGCATCGTGCGTGCGCGAGAGCCGAGGATCAGGTAGAGCGACTCGGGTGTGGTGATCAGGATGTCGGGCGGTTTGCGTGCCATCGCGGCCCGCTCGGCCTGGGAGGTGTCCCCGGTGCGGATGGCCACCGTCACGTCGGCCCCGACCCCGCGCAGGGGCACGCGCAGGTTTCGCTCGATGTCGTAGGAGAGGGCCTTCAGGGGCGAGACGTAGAGGACGCGCACACCGCCCGCGCCGGGGTCCAAGGCGAGCCGGTCGATCGCCCACAGGAAAGCGGCCAAGGTCTTGCCCGAGCCGGTGGGTGCCGAGAGGAGCACATGCTCACCGCTTGCGATCGCGGGCCACGCCTGGGCTTGGGCGGGGGTCGGGGCGGCGAAGGAGCTCGCGAACCAGTCGCGCGTGACCGAGCTGAAGGCGGCCAAGGGGTCGGGCGCCTGGGAATCGGGACTTGGGGAGGAGCGGGCCACCTCTGTCGAGGCTAGCGCGCCGCCGGATTCCGGCGGGGCGGTCGGGGCCCCGCCAGGAAAGCGCAAGTCGGACCCGAACTGGGTGCTCTGGGCCTCGCCAGGAAAGCGCAAGTCGGACCTCGACGGGGCGCTCTGGGCCTCGCCCAGGAGCCGCAAATGCCCGAGCACTGGAATATCTCTAAAGAGCGCACTAGGTAGTTTCTCGGGACAATTCGATTAGACTGCCGCGCGATGTCAAGCGAAGACGAAACGCGACAGTCCGCGGCGGACAATGTCGCACCGAGCAACGTCGCGCCGCGCAAGCCGCCCCGAGCTTGGAGGAGATGGTTCGGGAGGGCGACCCGCCAGCAGCCCGCGCCACCCCCGCCCGGGCCGGGAACTCTCGAGCGGATCGACGCGAGCGCGCTGCAGGCATTGCCGGCGCTGCTCGACTGCTCGACGCTTCCCAATGGTGTGGTGGAGTTGGTGATCGAGGACTTCGAAGCGCCCACACGTCAACTGTTCGACATCCATGACGGTCACATCGCGCTCGTGGAGCCCGGCCAGTGCGTGCCTTGGGCGAGCATTTCGGGCCCAGCGACGGCTTGGGCTCGAGCCCTGGGACCGGACCGGGACATGAGCGCCCTAAAGCTCACCGGCGACGCCCCACTCGCGCGAGGAGTGCTGGCCGCGATGCCACGCCCGGCCTGACTGGCCGCCCCGCGATCTGCCGTTTCCCGAACGTCCGTCTCGCGATCCCTCTTGCCGGCCGGCCGCCCCAGGCCGATCGGCGACCGGCTCGTTACCGGCCGGCCGCCTCGCCGAAC
>Ga0265338_10007091_pt1 | contig 14041 bp, 17 predicted proteins | sample 42126metaG_FD_193579 | JGI IMG/M metagenome (GOLD analysis project Ga0265338, IMG submission 193579) | Rhizosphere microbial communities from Carex aquatilis grown in University of Washington, Seatle, WA, United States - 4-21-26 metaG | ecosystem: Host-associated > Plants > Roots > Rhizosphere... | reverse complement strand
TTAGAGAGCCGACCATCGACGACCCACACGCAGACGAACGCCGCGACGACACCGAGGGTGATTGCGACGCGTGCTCCGGTGCCCATGGCTGTCGGAGGCTAGCGCCCAGCTCGGGTGACATTCCCGCGCACACTGGCGCAGCCGTCAGAGACACCGCCCGGACTCAGTCATAGGCTTGCGGAGTGCGTAGAGAGCGTGCGGTCCACCGGCTACAGCTGACCGTGCTTCTCACGGTGACTGTGTTGAGCGCGTGCGGGAGTTCGCCGGCAACTCGGCCCGCGTCCCCTCAGGTGCGAGCGACGATCGTGCATCTCGTGCAGGCTCAGTTCGCGCACCTCCGCGTCGGCACGACACCGGTCGCACAGATCGAGGTCGGCCCAGTTCGAGTCGCTAACTCAGACCCTCACTTCGCCGTCACGACCGTGACCCCGAGGAACCGACAGGGCCGCATCCTCGACAACTCGGCTGCGCTCGTGCTCATGGAGGCCGGCGGAACCTGGGCCGTCATCCTGGGACCTGGTACCGCTTTCCCTGAGGAGTGTCAGCGTCCGACTCCACGTCCGATCCGCCAGCTCATGTGCCCCAATCCGTATGCCGTCCTCGGCCGGGGCTGATTCCGCCGGCTTTCGGGTGACATTCCCGAACACTGGCGCAGCGCAGAGCCGTGTCTCCTGATGCGTGTCGGGCGCGCTTACGGCAGGATGAAGAGACGTCCTGCGAGCGGTCGCGTCGAGTACGAGCCCGAGGCGTAGTGGTAGGTGCCGCCGACGTTCTCTTCACGCGTCGTGAAGCGGCTGCCACTGATGCCGATCACAATGCCGACGTGGCCGGTCGGCGCATCGGCGCCCTCGATTCCCGGTTGCCAGACGACGACTGCGCCGACACGCGAACTCGACGAGACGATCAGCCCGGCCGCTCGTGCGAGCCTCGCCCAGTTGCGCGCCAGGAAGTCGGGCCGGATAGGCGTCGTCGCGTTCAGGAACCCGATTGCCCAGCTCGCCTGGTAGATCAGGGAGATCACGTCGGGGCGCATGCGGGCGACGAGGTCGGTGCACTGGCCGTTACGGAACGTGCGGAGAATCGCCAGGCCCTGTACGGCCCATTGCTGGCGGGCTCGCAGCTGGACGTCGGTTAGCCGCGCATGCGCGTACACCGACGGCTGCGTAGCCACTGCGCCCGCCATGCTCTGCACACCCCGAGCGGATACGGTCCGGAACGTAGTCGCGGCTGTCGAGCCGCCGAGACCGGCAGACGCGGCCCGATCGGTCGGTTGCGCGCCCGGCGCGGCGCGCTGGTTCTGCTGCGCGTACTCCGTCGGGGCAACAACCCAGGAGAGGCCTCGACGGTCGAGTAGGTTGGCTTCGAGTCAGGTCGATCCCCGGCTCGAGTACGACAGCGGGACATCGCCGACAATGCCTCTGCTCACTGGAAGCTCTCCGGCAGAGACGTCGTGCCCACCAGACGCAAGCGCAGGCACGAGCGCGAGCCCGGCGACCGCGAGCCAGAACGCAAGCCCGAGGAACAGTCCTCTCCGAGCACTCGCCCTTCGAGTCTTGTTCCTCAGGCACCTCGATGGGGAACCGGAACGAACTCTGTCGGAGCCCTCGTACGGCGCAGCACGGTCGCGTCCATTTCATGCTCCTCACTCTCGACTTGCGGCGACCCGCAATCCGAGCCGCCCGTTCGCACTCAGGCCCAAGGTGTAAGTCGGAGAGGAAGAACTGGATCGAAAGCCTCGGCGGCTTCCGCGCAAGGTCTACGCGCTTGTCTAAAGTATACTCCGATTTTGTCCTAAGTGTTACAAGATCTCCGGGCGACCGCTCCCCGCTCCGGTGACTCCCGGCTGGTCCGGAGGTGGGGCTAGGCGGCGTCTTCTTCAGCGGCAGCGGCAACGCTGGAGGGTTCCTGACTGATGTCGTCGACGGGGACTTCGATGCGCTCGCCCGTGTCGGTGTCTTCGAGCTCGTTTAGGAGGAGGCCTGGTCCCCGCGCCGCTTTAACGTCCTCGCCCTCGGGCGACATTCCCGAACACTGGCGCAGGCGAGCGGTCTTTGCCAAGGCGTACGATCTCGCGGTCGACGACCCGAGGCGGCGCAGTGACTGATTCGGCAAGACAGCCACGTAGTGGCTGGCTCGGAACGCCGATGCTGTTGGCGGTGCTTGCGCCGCTTCCCGTCGGCGTGGCGTCACTTGTCCTAATTGACAGGACACAGGGCCTTTCGCTCTTGCTCTGGTTAGTCCCCGCGGTAGCGATCCTCGGTCGGCGGAAGCGATGGCAATTGAGCCTCTTGGCCGCTTGGTCACTTGCTGTCGCGTCCGTCCTACTGACGGGGCTCTACATGTTCGTCGCGCTCGCCGCCGCCGGCGCGGGTCTATGACCTTGTCAGCCGAGCTCTTACGCTCCAGAGATGGCGAGCACCGACGACCCCGAAGAGCCCGGCACCCGGATCCTTATCCGGTTCATCTTCCCGTCGTTCATCGCCGACTTCCTATGGAAGCGCTGGCTGCGCAGGAAACACCGCCGGGAACAACGCCACGTCGAGTGACATTCCCGCACACTGGCGCACGTGCCCGTCCTATCGCCGATGACCTACTGAAGGCCAGCGACGAGCCATCCGACACCTATAGCGACGAGGCCTAGGGCAAACGCAAGGCGCGTCGCGAGCGGATGATCGAGGAATCCGCGGCCGCGCGCGGTCGTGCCCACAGCCGCCAACCGCCTCGACAGCACGCCGCCGATGTCGAAGCCCCCAGCTAGCCCGAGACAGATCAGGATCGCGCCGACGGCCACGAAAACCACGTCGCGGCGATTCTAGGCCGCCTCGTTCTAGTTCCCGCTCGGGTGACATTCCCGAACACTGGCGCAGGCGACTGCCAACCGTCCGCTTTGCTCGGGTGTGGCCGAAAGCGGAGACACTCCAGCGGAAGTGGCCGCCGCGCGGGAGCGCAGCGGCCGGTTGGTCCTGACGCTACGCGGGGAACGCGCGAGCCACTAGTGCGCTGCGGCGGTGAACGTCGTGTGGCCGCTGCAGGGGCCGGCTCCGCCGCTGTCTGTCTGCGTGTAGTGGATGCTCCCAGTGGCCGTGGTGGGAGTCGTGAACCGCCCGCTGACGGTGAAGGTCGTGGTCTTGGCGGGGGAGTGATGATTCGACGTCCACTTGGCGTTCACGACCGAGAACGTGCCGGTGGTCGAGACCGGAATCGTTCCGACGCGGTAGTTGTTGTAGGGGTCGGCGTACGCGTTGCCGGGCCCGCCCATTCCGATGCAGCCGCCCGCCTGCCACACGAATCCGAGCAGCTGTTTGCCGGTGGTCGAGACCTTGAAGCTGACCGTCGCCTTGTAGCCGCGATACGGCCCCACCGAGGTGAACCCCTTGAACGTCTTGCCCGGCGTGGGCAGTGCGGCGAGTGCGCCCACCGCGAGCGCCAGGCTCATCGCTGCTGCGAGTACGCCGATCAGTATCCGAGGACTGCGGTTACGACTCATGCCTACCCCTTTTCGTCTAGCCCTGATATGGGGCGCAGACAGCAGCCACGGGATACGCCCGCCGACGGCGGCGAGCATCGGTCCTAATTACGGAAGTCGCGCGAGCGCGTCAGATGCGGCCGCCGACATCGAGTCGGCTGACAAGTCCGCGGGGACCTCATACTTCAGCCGTGGACGACGACCGGCCGCCGATCTGTCCGACGTGCGGCGTCACGATGGTCCCGGCCGCGCTGAGCGCACGCGACGGAGTCGACGGCGACTGGATCTGCCTCGAGTGCGAGGAGACGGAACCGGAAGCGAGTGAGCAGAAGATGAGCCGGCCGCCCCGGGGGAGGCGGCCGGCGTCGTCGGGAGACGACCTCTAGAATCTGCATTACAAAGGGTAAACGACGCCGGCCGCGCCGGGGGTACGGCGGATCAGCCGGCGATCTGCTGGACGAGCAGGAAGACGTTGAGCCCGCTGATCAAGCCGGAAATGACGATCGCGGCCGACGTCGTGAGCCGCTTGTTCACGTAGGAGCCCATGACGTCCCGCCGGCGCGTGAGCAGGACGAGCGGGACGAGCGCGAACGGGATCCCGAAGGAGAGCACGACCTGGCTGAGCACGAGCGCGCTCGTCGGGCTGACACCGATCGCGAGCACGACGAGGGCGGGGATCATCGTGACGGCGCGGCGGAGCATCAGCGAGACGCGGAGGTTCACGAAGCCGGCCATGACCACCTGGCCCGCGTACGTGCCGACGCTCGACGACGAGGCGCCCGACGCGAGCAGGGCGACCGCGAAGGCGAGCGCAGCGGTGCCGCCGACGAGGTGGCCGAACTCGGCGTGCGCCTGCGGGATCGTGCTCAGGCCGGAGAGCGCCGGCGTGTGGAAGAGCTTCGCGGCGACGGCGAGCATCGCCATGTTGATGAGGCCGGCGAAGCCGAGCGCAACGATTACGTCGAGCCGCTCGAAGCGGAGCACGCGCGAGCGCTCGGCGTCGTTGCGCACTTCCATACGACCTTGCGTGAGGGCCGAGTGGAGGTAGATCGCGTGCGGCATCACGGTCGCGCCGATGATCCCGACCGCGAGGTACAGCGACTGCGCGCCGGCGAGGTGGGGGATGAACGTGCCGCGCAGGGACCCCGATGCCGACGGGCCGATCTTCAACGTCTCGTACAGGAAGCCGAGGAAGATGATCCCGAGGAGCCCGACTATGGCGAGCTCGAACCGGCGGTACCCGTGCCGCTGCAGCTCGAGGATGCCGAAGGCCATGAAGCCCGTGATGACGCCCGCGGGAAAGAGCGGGACGTGGAAGAGCAGGTTGAGGCCGAGTGCGGCTCCGAGGAACTCGGCGATGTCGGTCGACATCGCCATCACTTCCGCCTGGAGCCAGAGCCCGACGCTGACCGCGCGGGGGAAGTGCTCGCGGCAGAGCTCCGGGAGGTTGCTCTCCGTAACGATGCCGAGCTTCGCCGACAGGTACTGGATGAGCATCGCCATGAGGTTCGCCGCGAGCACCACCCACAGCAGCAGGTAGCCGAACTTCGCGCCACCCTGCACGTTCGTCGCGAAGTTGCCCGGGTCGACGTACGCGATCGCGGCGACGAACGCCGGGCCGAGCATCGTCAGCGTGGCGCGGAACGGGCCCTTCGCGAGCACCACCTCGAGCGGGCTCCGCGTGTACGCGATCGAGCCCCCCTCGACGACGGGCGACGTGACGGGATCCGGACCGCGGGACGTGGGACTCATCGGACGCGCATCGCCCGTGCGAGCACGGCTCCGAGCACATGCACCTCGTCGCCGACGCGGACGTAGAGCGGGCCGTCGAACGGCTGCCGTTCGATCACCTCGACGCCGGCGCCCGGAGCGATCCCGCGCTCCGCGAGGAAGCGGAGCATCGCCGGGTCGGCGTCGGAGACGCGCACGAATCTGCCCTGCTCGCCCGGCTCGAGCGCGTACAGGCTCCGGCTCTCGTCGGGCGCGATCGTCAGGTCGCGGCTCGGGATGGGATCGCCGTGCGGGTCGAGCGTCGGGTTGCCGAGCTTGGCGGCGATGAGCTCCTCGAGCTCCTCCGAGATGACGTGCTCGAGCACCTCGGCCTCGGCGTGCACCTCGTCCCAGCTCATGCCGAGGCTCTCGACGAGGTACAGCTCGAGCAGGCGGTGGTGGCGGATGACCTCGAGGGCGACCCGGCGTCCGTGGTCGGTCAGCCGGGCGCCCCGGTATGGCTCGTGGACGACGAGGCCGAGCCCGGTGAGCTTCCGCAGCATCCCGGAGACCGAGCCGGGGCGGACGCCGAGCCGCTCGGCGAGGGCGGTCGTGGACACGGTCTCGTCCGCCGACTCGAGCGTGTAGACGGCCTTGACGTAGTCCTCGACGGCGGCGGTCAACGGGGCCGTCCCGTCGCGAAGTTCAGGCACGCCTAAACCATAGCTGAGGCACGGCCGGAAAGCCACGGCGGTGACGAAGGCGTGACCCTCCCGTGACGGGGCCTGGCCCCGGTCGTGTCCCGCGGGGACGCTAGGCCGCTTTGATGAGCCGCAGGTCGGGGAGTTGGCGCCAGCGCTCCTCGAGGTCGAAGCCGTAGCCGACGAAGAGCTCGTCGGGGACGACGAAGCCGACATAGCGGACGGGGAGGTCGTCGACGAGGCGCCGGTAGGGCCGGTCGAGGAGCGTCACCGCTGCGATCGAGCGCGGCCGGCGGAGCTCGAACGTCCGCACGAGGTAGTTGAGTGTCAGGCCGGTGTCGACGACGTCCTCGACGACGATGACGTCACGGTCGCGGATGTCCGAGTCGAGGTCCTTGAGGACGCGGATCTGCTCGTGGCCGCCCATCTGCGCGCTGCCGTAGCCGGCGAGCTCGACGAAGTCCAGGTGGTGCGCCCCGGGGATGGCGCGCGAGAGGTCGGCGAGGAAGACGAAGCACGCCTTGAGCGAGCCGACGAGGAGCGGCTCCCGGCCCGCGTAGTCGCGGTCGATCTCGGCGCCGAGCTCGCGGACGCGCGCGGCGAGGTCGCCCGCCGAGAGGTAGACCTCTCCTATGCGGGGATCAGGGGCTTCTACGACGCCAGGTCGAGATGGAAGTGCTGAGCCAGCCGTTCCAGATCCCGCTTGTAGAAGAGCTTGACCTTCACGCCGGGGTAGCGCTCCCGCAGCTTACGGAGCTTCCGGTTCTTCCGCGTCACGAGCGACTGCTTCATCACCGTGAGCTCGACGTAGAGGTCCTGGTCGGGGAGGTAGAAGTCCGGCGTGAACGCCTCGAGGACGTGCCCGTCGTCGTCCTTCTCGAGGACGAACGTCCGCGGCTCGTAGAGCCACGGGACGCCGTAGTAATCGAAGACCTTCGCGCACTCGAGCTCCGCCTGGCTGGCGAAACGCGGCGGCTCAGACCCTCGATACACCTGGAAATCCGGGGTATCGAGCCCCATCTGTACGGCAAGGTACCGACCGCGTCGGACGGCGAAACAAGGTAAACAAGAAGGCAGTGGCGCGCATGAGCCTCATACCGCAGAAGCGCGAGTTCTTCGACTTGTACAACCGGGCGGCGGAGAACGCGGTCGCAATCGCCCAGAAGGTCATCGACCTCCTCGAGACCTTCCCCGAAGGGAGCGATCGCATCGCCCGCGAGGTGAAAGAGCTCGAGCACGAGGGCGACAGGTACACCCACGAGATCGTCGACCTCGTCAATCGCACCTTCGTGACGCCGTTCGACCGCGACGACATGTACCGGCTCGCGGGTGCGCTCGACGACATCTGCGACCACGTCGACGAGGCCGCCGGCAAGATCGTCGGCTACGGCGTCCGCGACATCCGCGACGCGGCGAAGGAGCAGGCGCTGATCGTGAAGAGGGCGGCCGAGAAGCTCGCGGAGGCGATCGCACGCCTCGAGGGGTTCAAGGACTCGCGCCGTCAGCTCATCGAGCTGCGCGAGCTCGAGGACACGGGGGACACGATTGCGCGCCGGGCGATCTCGGAGCTGTTCACGTCGATCGGCGGCGACCCGCTCGCGGTCATCCGCTGGAAGGACATCCACGAGCAGCTCGAGGAAGCCGCCGACGCGTGCGAGAACGCCGCCGACGTGCTCGAGGCGATCCTCGTGAAGAACCGCTAGGCCGCGCACGCGTGGGCACGTTCCTGCTCGTCGCCGTGATCCTCTTCGGCCTCGGCTTCGATTTCACGAACGGATTCCACGACACGGCGAACTACATCGCGACGTGGGTAGGCACGCGGGCGCTGTCGCCGCGGCTCGCGGTGCTCGTCTCGGCGGTCGCGAACCTCGCGGGCGCGTTCGTCACGACCGCGGTCGCGAAGACGGTCGGCAAGGGGATCATCGACACCGGGCTCGCGACGGAGAAGACGGTGCTCGCCGCTCTGCTCGGCGCCATCGTCTGGAACCTCCTGACGTGGTGGAACGGGCTGCCGTCGAGCTCGACGCACGCGCTCATCGGTGGGCTCGTCGGTGCGGCGTTCGTGCAGTCGGGCACGAAGGGCGTCCAGTGGCACGCCATCGTGGCGAAGGTCGTCCTCCCGGGTCTCGCGTCGCCGGTGATCGGGTTCGTCGGCGCGTACGTGCTCCTCACGATCATCTACCGCGTCTTCTTCGGGTTGAGCCCGGGCGTCGCGCACCGGGGGTTCCGGTACGGCCAGCTTGCGTCGGGGACGTGGGTCGCGTTTACACACGGCGCGAACGACGCGCAGAAGACGATGGGCGTGATCGCGCTCGCGCTGTACGCGAACGGTTCGATCTCGAGCTTCTACATCCCTGACTGGGTAAAGATCGCCGCCGCGCTCACGATCGCGGCCGGAACGTACGCCGGCGGCTGGCGGATCATCCGGACGCTCGGCCAGCGGATCTACAAGATGCAGCCGGAGCACGGCTTCGCGGCTCAGGTCGCCGCCGGCTCGACGCTGTGGGCCGGGACGCACTACGGCTTCCCGATCTCGACGACGCACGTCGTCACCGGCTCGGTCATGGGTGCCGGAGCGACGCGCCGCTTCTCGGCCGTCAAGTGGGGCGTGGCCGGCAACATCGCGTTCGCGTGGGCGCTGACGATCCCGGCCGCGGCGATCGTCGCCGCCGCGCTCTTCTATCCGGTCAAGTGGATCTTCTGACCGAGCCATAGGATTCCGCCATGACGGGGAACAACGGGCAGGTGTTCACGATCGTCCAGCTGTCCGACCTGCACTGCGGCACGCAGTTCTTCCTGCCGAACCTCCTCGAGCGGGCGATCTCCGAGGTGAACGAGCTCGCGCCGGAGGTGGTCGTCGTCTCGGGCGACCTCACGACGCACGGGTTCAAGGACGAGTACGCGCTCGCGAAGCGCTACCTCGACACGATCGAGTGCGAGTCGATCGTCGTCATCCCGGGCAACCACGACTCGCGCAACGTCGGCTACGTCCACTTCGAGGAGCTCTTCGGCGAGCGCAACTCCGTGCTCCGCCTGAACGGAGTCACCATCGTCTCGGTCGACTCGACGGAGCCTGACCTCGACAACGGGCAGATCGGCCGCGGGCGCTACCGGTGGATCGAGGAGCAGTTCGCAACGCCTGCCGACCTGCGCGTGTTCGTGCTCCACCACCATCTCCTCCCGATCCCCGGGACGGGGCGCGAGCGGAACATCGTCCACGACGCCGGCGACGCGCTCGAGACGCTCCAGCGCGCGAACGTCGATCTCGTCCTCTGCGGCCACAAGCACGTGCCGTACGCGTGGCAGCTCGAGGGACTGTTCATCGTCAATGCGGGAACGGTGTCCTCGTCGCGGCTGAGAGGCAACGGCAGGCCCTGTTACAACGTCGTCGAGGTCGACGGCACGCATGTGGACGTCTGGCGCAAGTACCCGTTCCACGGCCAGGAGAAGATCATCCAGTTCTCGACCGACACGAAGACGTACGAGAAGTACACCTCGCGCATCGACGACGAGGTGACGACGCGGTGAAGGCTGTCGCGATCGTCGATGGCGAGCACTATCCCGACGTCGTGCGCGCCGCGCTGGCGGAGCTCCCGTACGAGTTCGTCGCTGTGCGCCTCGTCGGCGGCACCGAGAAGCTGCGTGGCGAGCCGGACTACGGCGTCCCCATCGTCGCGGACGGGACGGGTGGGGCGGAGATCGCCGTCGACCTCTCCGACGAGCCGGCGCTCGACCCACACCGGCGCCTCGCGCTCGCGTCCGAGGTGCTCGCGTGCGGCATCCCGTACGTCGGCGCCGACTTCCGCTTCGACCCGCCGACGTTCCATCCGTTCGAGACGCCGTCGCTCGCGGTGATCGGCACGGGCAAGCGCGTCGGGAAGACTGCGGTCACGGCACACGTCGCACGATTGCTCGCGCGCGACCGGCGCGTCGTGGTCGTCGCCATGGGGCGCGGCGGCCCCGAGGAGCCCGAGCTCGTCGCTGCGCCGCCCGGCCTCGACGACCTGCTCGCGCGCTCGCGCGCCGGGCAGCATGCCGCCTCCGACCATCTCGAGACCGCTGCACTTGCCCGCGTCCCGACGGTCGGCTGCCGCCGCGCGGGCGGCGGCATGGCCGGCGCGCCGTACACGTCGAACGTCCTCGAGGGCGCGCGCCTCGCCGAGACGCTCGACCCCGACGTCGTCGTCTTCGACGGGAGCGGCGCGACCATCCCGCCGATCGACGTCGACGCACGGATCCTCGTCGCGCACGACCTCGAGTCGGGCCTCAACCGCTACCGGATGCTCGTCAGCGACCTCGTGCTCCGGGTCGGGGTGGACTTCTCGCTGCGGCTGGAGCCGGCCGGGCCGCTGCACGGCCGCGTCGCCGTCTTCACCACGGGGCCGGCCGAGACCGGCCACCTCGAGGCCGATGTCGTCCACGTTTCGCACAACCTCGCCCGTCGCGACCTCCTGCGGGAGGAGCTGGAGCGCGTCGACGCCGACACGTATCTCGTCGAGCTCAAGGCGGCGGCGATCGACGTCGTCGCCGAGCACGCCGACGCCCAGGGCGCGCGGATCGTCCTCGCCGGCAACGAGGTCGTCTCCGAGGGGCTCGACGAGCGCATCCTCGAGCTCGTTCCTGCGAGAGTGCGCGCATGAGCGCGTCCGCCCGGCCCCTCGTGATCGTGATCGGCGGCGCGACCGGGACCGGGAAGTCGACGGTCGCGACGGAAGCTGCGTACCGGCTCGGGATCACGCGCCTGACCTCGACCGACTCGATCCGGCAGACGATGCGCGCGTTCTTCTCGCGCGAGTTCATGCCGACGATCCATTACTCGAGCTTCGAAGCAGGGGCCGCCGTCCCCGATGCGGACGATCCGCTCACGGCGGGCTTCATCGAGCAGTCGCGCAACGTCCTCGTCGGCGTGCGCGCCTCGATCGATCGCGCGCTGGAGGAGGGCTGGTCGATCATCCTCGAGGGCGTGCACCTCGTTCCCGGGCTCCTGCCCATGTACGTCGAGGGGGCGGTCTTCTGTCCGTGCGTGCTCTCGATCGACGACGAGAGCACGCACGCGCAGCACTTCCTCTCACGGAGCGACGGCAGCGAGCGGCCGCTCGCGAACTATCTCGACCACTTCGCCGAGATCCGGCGCCTGCAGCGGTTCATCGTCGGCCGTGCCGAGCGCGAGGGCGTACCGGTGATCGAGAACGAGGACGCGGAGCAGGCGGCGAGTGTGCTGCTGGAGCTCGTCGAACGCGCGGGAGCATGGGCATGATCGAGACCGAGGGCGATGTCCGGGAGACTCCGCCCTGCACCTGCCAGTCGTACCTCCGCGCCACCGAGCACGCGGCGCTGAGGGCGGCGCGCTGGCTCGGCCGCGCCGATCAGGAGGGAGCGGAGCAGGCGGCCGCCGCCGGGATGCGGTACTCGCTCGACCAGCTCGCCATCCACGGCCGCGTCGTCCTGGGGTCGCCCGATGACGAGGCGCTCGCGCCCGGTGCGACGCTCGGCTCCGGCGGTCTCGAGGTCGACCTCGCGCTCGACCCGCTCGAGGGGCGCGGTGTCGTCGCGCGCGGCGGCAACGGGGCCATGTCGATGATCGCCGTCGGGGAGCCCGGCCAGCTGATGAGCCTGCCCGACATGTACATGCGGAAGATGGCGGTCGGACCACGGGCGCGCGGATCGATCGACCTGCTGCGCCCGATGGAGGAGAACATCCAGGCGATCGCCGAGGCGTTCGGCCGGCGCGTGAACGACGTGACGTCGATCGTCCTCGACCGTCCGCGCCACCACGACCTCATCGAGGAGATCCGCAACGCCGGTGCACGCATCAAGCTCATCCAGGACGGCGACGTGACGGCGTCCATCTCGGCGGCCATCCGCGGCACGAACGACCATCTCGCGGTCGGCATCGGCGGGACGCGCCAGGCCGTCCTGTCGGCCGCAGCGTTGCGGTGCCTCGGCGGCGAGCTCCAAGCGCAGTTCTGGCCGACGTCGCGGCGCGAGATCGACGAGCTGCGCGAGCGCGGAATCGACGACTACGGCCGCGTGTTCCGCACCGAGGACCTCGCGCCCGGCGAGGTGATCGTCGCGGCGACGGGCGTCTCGAACGGCGACCTCCTGCGCGGCGTACGCTTCCTCGCCGACAGCGCCCGAACGCACTCCCTGCTCATGTGCACCCGCTGCAACTGGGTGCGTTTCGTCGACGGCACCCATTTCTTCGCGCGCGAGCGGCGCGAGGACGTCCGGCTGACGGGATTCTGAGATGCGGCGTCCGCTGAACCCGGAAGAGGAGCTCCGGTACATCCGGCCTGCCCACCTGCGCATCGTCAACGAGCCGCGCGACGAGTATCCGCCGCGGAAGCGAAGCCCGGTGCGGACGAGGCTCGCTAGGGTCTTCCGCTCTTAGCCTCGCGCTCGTCGTTCCGTTTCCCCGCGCGCAGGAACAGCCACGCGAGAACGATGACGATCGCGGGCGGCACGATCGCCGATGCGAGCAGGACGCCGTTCATGACCCCCGTGGACGCAACGACGGGCACCGGCGCATCGTACGTAGACTGACCGCATGCCAAGCAAGGAAGAAGTCCTCGAGGTCCTGCGCCAGGTCGAGGATCCCGAGCTGGGAATGGACATCGTCGACCTCGGGCTGCTGTACGACGTCGAGGTCGAGGGACCGAAGGTGAAGATCATCTACAGCCTCACGTCGATGGGCTGCCCCGCCGGCCCGCTCATCGCGGGCGACATCGACCGCGCGGCGCGCGAGGTGGCCGGTGTCGAAGAGGTCGACCTCGAGCTGACGTTCGACCCGCCGTGGACGCCGGACCGCATGTCCGACGACGCGAAGTTCATCCTCGGCTTCGGCTGAGCACCTGCCGGAGAACGAGGGGCGCGCCCGGCAGCTGCGGCGCCGCTAGGCGCGCCCCCCATGCTCGAACCGGCAGGGAAGGCGCATCCACACGCACTCCGAAGCCGCAGTCGAGTGCGGAGGACGCTACTCCCGTTGCCAAGTGGACGCAACGGACCCTTTACGAAGTCGGGTGGAGGAACGGCACTGCACCGTCCCAGCCGCCGTGCAGGGCGGAGAGCGTCGACGGCGGCGTGACGACGGTCGCGGCTCCACGCGGCGGCCGCACGACGCGCTCCGTGTAGCCGCCCGAAGTCCAGCGTAGGAGCTCCCTCCCGAGGACGACGTACGGGTCGCCGTCGTGCAGGACGAACGCGCCGTCGGGCAGGTCGGCGAATGGAAGCTCGTGCAGGCGCCGCGTCCGCCCGTCGAGCCGCTCCTCGTGCAGCCGCGCGTCGATCTCGTCGGCGCCGGTCGCCCGGGTCAGTGCGAGGAAGCGGCCGTAGTCCTTGCGGCGGCACTCCGCGCAGGGCCGGTGGCCCGCCGCGAACGCGGTCGCCTCGTCGAGGAAGAAGAGCTCCGTGAGCTTGCCCGGCTGCATGAGCGGCGAGCGATGCCAGCCCTTGAACTCGAGGCGGCAGGCGATCCAGCGGCGCGTCCCGTACAGCCGGACGATGCGCCCGCCGGCGTCGTGGAGGCGCCCGCGGTTGCCGTAGACGAGCCCCCGCTCAGGGACTGCGACGACGTCGCCGAGGGGCGTGACGCGGTTCTGCAGCGGCATCCCGGCACCGTACGCGCGATCCCCGATGCCCCGGAGCGGGCCGCGTCTGAGACTCGTCGGAACAGGACGACGAGGGAGGCGAGATGGCCATCGACACGCTCCGGCAGGTCGAGCTCCAGCATCTGGTCGCAGAGGTCCGCCGCGCCGCACGAACCCTGCGCGCGCAGACGCGGCTCGAGCGGGACACGGTTCGCCGGACGCTCACCGACGCGCTCCGCAACGATCTCGAGCCCACGGCCGAGAAGGACCTCGAGGGGCTCGAGGCAATCCGCGTATGGGCGTCGGCGCTCGAGGACGCGGACGTCGGCGACGCCGATCTCCTGCAGGAGCTCCTGTACGGGATCGACGCACTCCTGCGCGTGCACCTCTGGCGCGAGGCGGGGCTGCTGCTCGTGCCGCCGGAGGCGCGCACGGCCGCGGACTTCTAGTCGATAGCGAGGACGATCTTCCCGAGCTGCTCGCCGGCCTCGAGCCGCGCGTGCGCAGCGCGGATCTCGGCGAGCGGGACGACTTCGTCGAGGACGGGACGCGCGCGGCCGCTCGCGACGAGCTCGTAC
>Ga0265338_10007090_pt1 | contig 14045 bp, 10 predicted proteins | sample 42126metaG_FD_193579 | JGI IMG/M metagenome (GOLD analysis project Ga0265338, IMG submission 193579) | Rhizosphere microbial communities from Carex aquatilis grown in University of Washington, Seatle, WA, United States - 4-21-26 metaG | ecosystem: Host-associated > Plants > Roots > Rhizosphere... | reverse complement strand
CGACGCCGGTGCCGGTCACGATCGTGTACGTGCAGCCCAACTTGTTCTGCGTCTTCTGGTCGAGCGAGAAGTCGATCTTGACCTTGAGGTTCGCCCACGGCTGACCGACCGCGACACACGGCGAGGCGTCCTGACCGAGCTGAGCTGGCGCCGCCGGGCAGATCGCGGCCGGTAGGTACGCGCCGTTCTCGAGCTTGTACTGCTCTTCGCGAATGCCGAACTCGCCGAACATCGAGCTGACCTCGCTGCGCGCCTTGGCCTTCTTCGACTCGCCGAAGAACGACGGCAGCGCGACCGCGGCCAAGATCGCGATAATCGCGACGACGATCATGAGCTCGACGATCGTGAAGCCGCTGTCGACGCGTCGCTTTCGAACCATAGTTCCAGGGTACCACGCCGCACTGCGCGAGGCGTTCCACATCGAGTGGGCCGTTGTGCGATGATCTGCGCGATGCGCAGTGTGCTTGTCCTCGTGGGCCTGGTCTCAGCCTGCGGGTCGTCGGACCTGCCGAAGCCGCCGCCTCCGCCGCATCGCGATGCTGGGGCCGACACGGATGGCGGGCCGCGCAGCGTCGACCTCCAAGTCGTTCACCTCGACGAGCCGGTCGTCGAGCTGCCGAAGCTCGACTCGTTCACCCTGCTCGACCCCGGTAAGGGCGACCGCGCGACGCTGCGTTACGAGCTCAAGACGGGTTCGGCGTCGTACTTCGTCGTCACGAAGCTCGCGTCGCGGCGCCAGATCGCGAACAAGTGGTCGCAGCGCGTCGAGCTCCCGCCCCTCCGGGATGGCTTCGCGGTCGCGGTCGCCGCCGATCCGAAGGCGCCGGTCGCGTTTCGCGGGCTACCGCGCGAGGTCGTCGGCGGCAAGGCGACGCCCGAGGCAGATCAGTACATCGCGAGCTGGCATGCCTTGCTCGACGGCCGTCGGTTCATGCTCGGGCTCGACCCGCGCGGCCAGCTCGGCGCGTTCGCGTTCGCCGACGATCCGAATAACTCGCACCCCGAAGCGAAGGACGAGGCCGGCGAGCGCCTGCTCGGCACGATCGTGCCTGTTCCCGACGAGCCGATCGCGATCGGCGGTCAGTGGCGCGTCGTCACGATCATGCGCCAGCGCCCCGCGGTCGTGAAGCAAATCGCGACGTACACGCTCAAGGCGCGGACCGCGACCCGGTGGACGATCGAGGTCGACATGCGCCGGATCGCGCCGGAACAGACGGTCGCGGATCCGGGATTGCCCAAAGACGTGACCGCGGATCTCGTCGCGATGGTCCGCCACTACAAAGGCACGCTCCAGATCGATCCACACCAGCCGTTGCCGATCAGTGGCCAGCTGTCGGTCGACTCGCTGATCCACCTGCGGCTGACCGCGAAGACTCGGAAGATGGACGAGCAGCTGTTCGAGGACGTCGGGACGCTTACTGTATCCAGTTCGCCTTGACCTGCGTCGCTGCGCCGAGCGGCAGCACCGACACCCGCCCGGTGAGCTCGTAGCTCGCGCCCTTGTTCGCTTGGAAGAACAGCGATTGGCCGTCGCAGGTGCCATCGTCGTAGCAGCACACCTTGAAGTTGTTCCAGTTCGTGTTCTGCGGCGTGACCGACGCGAGCGGGCCGATCTGCGGCGAATAGTACGCGCCGATGACGTTCGAGTCGACGACGAGCTGTTGCGCGCCAGCTGCGGCGGTCGACGTCAGCGTGAACGAGCCGCTGGTCGTGCCTTCGATGATCAGCTCGAGGGTGAACGTCGGCGACGAGTTCGCCGCACCCGCGCCGATGATGCAGGTCCTCGCCTTGCCGAGCGAGCCACTCGCAACCACGACATCCGCTCGTACCGGCCCGTAGGTGATCGCCTCGCGGCTCGCTTCGTGGACGAGATCAGCGAATTGATACGCCACGTCGACCGCGCGCTTGCGCGGATACATCGCGATCAACGCCATCGTGACGAGCACGGCGATGATGCCGACGACGACCATCAACTCGACGAGCGTAAAGCCGCGGCGCTTCATCGGCCGACTCCGACGTTACGCAGGTCGACACCGAACGTGATGTAGCGATAGATCCGCTTGCCTTGGTACAGCGGGTCGGTCCCGCTCGGCAGCGCGAACGACGCGCGATCACCGGTGTTGTTGTTGTTGAGGATCGTGCCCTTGAGGCTCGGGCTATTCACCGTCGAGATGCCTTCGACGTCCTTGTCGGTACGCGCGACGATGCTGATCGCCATCCCGATCGGCGGGATGAACGCCAGGTTGTTGAGGATCGGCTGGGTCCAGGTGTCCTGCTGCGTTGACGACCACCAATCGCGTGTGGCGTCCACCGGCAGGATGCCATCTTCGTCGATCAGGTCGTTATCCCAGAACTGGGTCGCGACCTGGATATCGGTGAAGTCGTAGCCTTCTTTGTTCCAGACGTTGAGCCCGGGGTTGAGGTTCGCGGTCGAGGTCGCCCCTGCGGCGATCGAGAGCTCGAGCAAGCCGCTCGTCGTGGTGTCGGGGGCAGGCGGCGCGGTATCGATCCGCCAATAGTGACCGACGAACTCGTACATCATCGTCGTGTTCGCGGTCGTGTTGTTGCAGTGCGTGTTGTTCGTGTTGCCCCATGCGCCGGTTTGGGAGAACGTGACCGTGGTCGCAGAGACGGTCTGGATCATCACGACGCACGCGTCGAACTTCGTGATCTTTGCGTCGGTCAGTGGCGCGATCGGGTTGCTGAACGACGTGGTGTCCGCAGTCGACAGCACGACGAGGTCACCCGCCGCGAACCCGGTCGAACTATCGACCGAGATCGTCGTCGCGGCGCCGGCGCTGGTCACGAGCGCCTGGGTCGAACCGTCGGCGTAGTAGAAACCGATCTGGTCCGGCGCGGTCGAGCTGTTCACCACGCGGATCGGCGAGTGCATCAGGCCCGTGCCGGTCTGTCCGTCGTATGAAATCTTGAAGCCCTGCGACATCGCATAGCCCGCTTGCTTCGCATCGCGCTCGATCAACGTGCGCGCCGACGTCAGCTGCTGCTGGACCTGCACGATCTGTTGTTGCTCGCGATATGCGAACGACATCCGGCTGAAGATCGACAGGATCATGATCACGAATAGCGTGCTGATCACGAGCGAGATCATCAGCTCGATCAGTGTGAAGCCACGGCGCGGCCTACGTGTCGTCACAACGCTTCCTGCACGGTTCGAATGAGCTCGATCGGAACGGAGTGGACGAGCGCCGAGCCGTCGTCGGTCCACGATACGATCACGCGGATCAGCCACAGGTTGCCGCTGGTCCCCACCGTCGTGACATTGACATCGACCTGATACGAAACACCGTTGCGACCGAGTGCCGTAAAGAAGTTCGTCTTGGTCACCGGCGGGACCGTCGCCGTGCTGCCGGTCAGCGTGTTCATCATGTCGGTCGAGCGCTGCTTGCGCAGCGATTCGATCTCGCGCTGGCCGACCGCGATCGCTTCCGCCGATCGACTCGCAGAATCATTGCCGCGGGTCAGCGTGATGTGCAGACCCAGAAAGCCCATGAGCGAGAACAACGTCACGACGATCGTGATCATCAGCTCGAGCAGCGTGAAGCCGCGGCGTTTCTTCACAGGACGACTCGCCACCCGACCAATGTAAACGGCCCATTCGCGTCGGAGACCGTCGCAGAGCCCATGCCGTTGAGCGTGCCCGCCGCGCTCGCGGCGCCGGCGGTCGCTGCGGTCGGAGTGCCGACACGCTCGACGTTGCCCGCGACCGTCGCGAAGTACAGCGCACCGTCGGCGCCATAAAGCGGGCCCGCCGATGACGAAATCGCCTGGCCGTTGATCTGCGACACGCTGAACGTGCTCGCCAACGTGTTGAGGTCGAACGCGTTCAGCGAGCTCGAGCCGAGGTTGCACGTGCCGCTCGAGATCACCGGGTCCGAGCTCGTCACCATGTAGATGTTCGTCGGCGTGACCACGACGCCGCCGTAATACTTCTGACACTCGCCGCCGGAGCAGGTGCCGGTGACCTTGTTACGGATCACGCCATTCTTCGCGTACACCGCGTAGAACTCGTTTTGCAGCGCCGGGTTGAACGTCTCGATGCCGCCGGTGCCGAAGAACAGCACGACGTTGAGGCTCGAGTCAGGGCGCGCGCCGATCGTGTTCGCGATCGGGCGTTGGCCGCCGATCGCACCCGCGCTCGTTGCGGTCGAGAACAACGCGTACCGCGTCTTGCCGTTCGAAACGCCGATCGAGATCGAGCCGTAGCCGGTGTTATCCATGTATCCGCCGGCGAGGTTCTGGCCCGGATTGATCTTGTAGACGTTGCCGCACTGGTCGGCGAATACCGCGCGATCCGCGAAGCCGTCGAGCTGCGGATTGCCGAGCTCGCCACTGTCGTCCGTCTCGAAGACAGTAATGTCGCTCGTCAGCGCGCAAGCCATCTCGAATTGCCAGAGCAGCGCGCCGGTCTCGAGGTTGTAGCCGCCGACGATCTTGCCCTTCGTGTTGTCGGTGTTGTTGACGCCGGTGCCCGCGATCGCCACGTAAGTCTCGGTCCCGCCGAGCAGCACTCTCGCGATGCCGGGCTTCGAGATCGCGTTGCCCGCTGCCGCTCCACCCGGCTGCGCCGACCATAGTGGCGTCGGGCCTTGCACGGTGTTCGCGGTCGTACTCGTCGCGGTCACGGTCTGCGTCAGGTCGAGCGCGGACACCGATGTTCCGCCCGCGCCGTCGGCGAAGATGCCCGCGGTCGCGATCGTGCCGTTCGCCTTGCGGAAGTCGACGAGACCCGGCGAACCATCGGGGTACGACGAGACCGTCAAGGTGCCTGCCGCGCAGCTCGGCGTGCACGACGTCGTGTAGTCACTGGTCATCGGCGACGCGTCGTAGGGCGGCACGTAAGCCCACGCTTCGCTACCGTTGCGCGCGTCGCTGATCGACGTCGCGATCGTGTAGATCGCGTGGACCATGCCATCCATCGAACCAAACAGAAGGAGCGGGATGCGCTGGGCCTGCGTGGTCGCGAAGGTGTCGTACAGCGTGCGATCGGCGGTGTCTAGGAACGCATACCAGTTCGGTTTGAACGGCACTTGTAGGATCGCCGGCGTCGAATCGACGATCGCGCCGAGCTTCGTGAGCGCGGCCCCAGTCGTGTTGACGCCGAAGCGCGCGCTCAGCACCCAGTTGATCACGGTCGATGCTTGCGCCTGGGTCGACGCCCCTACCCGAGCCTCGAGGGCCGCGGGCGGCGAGCTAGCCGAGAACGTCAGGCGAGTCGGCGATTGGCCCGTTATGTCCGAGGTGTAGACGTAGCGCGTCGCTTGCGCGTCGAGCTGCGCGCCGACGTCGTAGTACTGGGTGCTGAAGTTTTCGGCGATCGCATACATGTGACCGCGATTGCCCGGCTGAGTGAACGAGCCGACATAGCTCACGCCGTCGCTGACGATCACGCCGGCTTTGTAGTGCTGCGTTGCCTGGGTATAGGAGTAGTCGGCGGATAAGCCAGTCAGCGATGGCGATGCGGTTCCGACCGCTCCACATCCACTCGGGGCACCGATGCCGTCGGAGGTATTCGAGTCGAACTCGGCCTTCCACTCGATCTGGCGATTCGTGATGTTGCTGAACGTGACGCAGCACTTACCGCTGGACAGCGGTGGGGTGAATCCTGTCGACTGCTGGGTGCAGGCCAGCGACCAACTGGTGCCGCCATCATTGCTGAGGAAGTAGTTGATCGCGGTGCCCGAAGGAACGGTTGCGGTCGGTGCGATGCATGCGCCGTTCACGGTGAGCTCCGCACTCGGTGTAGCAAGCGTCCCGGACGCTACCGTTCCACACGCGGCGATCGTGCTGGGCGACGCGCGATTCGGGAAGATGTAGAACTCGTTCGCCGTGTTGCCGTTCGTCAACACGAGGTCCTTGGTGTGCTGCGGATCGTGGTCGTAGTCGAGCATGATGCCCATGTCGAAGTCGCCGAACTGCGGCGGCGAGACCCCCAGGTTCGCGGAGCAGCTGCCCGAGCCGCAGCTCTCCGAGAGCTTCTGCGTCGGATCGTTATTGCAGGTCGCCGAGCAGCCGACACACGTCGCTGGCCCGGTACTGCACGTTGGCCAGTTCGTCCCGAACGGCGTGCTGGCGTTGCCGGTGTTCTTCCAATAGCGCGTTCGCCCGCCGATCGTCCCGCTATACGCCACGCCGTCTGAGCCGGTGATGATGTCCGGGTAGCCGTCCAGATTGAAGTCCGATACGAAGATCGCCGTCAGACTCCCTTCGAAGCCGGGGTGGGTCGAGTTGCTCGTACTCAGGATGAGAGGGTTCGCGGTGTCTAGGCTGTGGTTGAACGAGCATGGCGGGCTCGAGCACGCGACGTTCGTGCCGGCGCCGTTACCCTTGAAGATGCGGAGGCGATTGCCGGCGTTGGCCGAGTTCGAGCAACAACCCGGCGAACCGAGCACCAGATCGAGCTTGCCGTCGCGATCGACGTCGGCGTACGCGAACGTCGGCGCCTCCTCCTGAGCAATGTCGAAGCCGAGGTTCGTGTTCGGCGCGATCGTCGTCGAGTTGTGCGCGGTGCTCGGGATGAGGACGTCCGAGTTGGCGCAGTTCGTACCGGTGCACGCGGTCGCCGAGTGGGTGAAGATGGGAATGTGACCGGGGCACGACTTGGTCGCGGCGTTCCACTGCGGCGACTGTGCGCAGTCGTTCTTCCACACGTCGATCCCTGCGTAGAACACCTGACCGCCACTCGTGCATAGGTTGCCCGGACACGTGCCGCTGCTCCGACCAAACAGGATGTCGATGTCGCCATCACCGTCCCAGTCGAGCGCGACAACGTTCTGCACCGCGTGGCCCATCGGGCCGAAGTCGCCCGGAAACGAGGTCGTCGGGGCGGTCGATGACGTGGTTCCTGCCGACGAAGTAACCGCACCCGTGCGCAGGTCGTACGTCGCGAACGTCGGCATGTAGTACGGACAGTTCGCCGTGGTCGTGCACGACAACTGGGTTTCGGTCCACTTCGTACCGTTCGTGACGCTACCGCCGCTGCACGCGCCGTTCGCCGGCTGACCGGTGCAGATATGGCCGATCCCGCACGGCTGCGGGTTCGTGACCTGCGACGTGAGGTGGCAGTTCTGCGTGTTCAAGAACAACCGCGCTGCAGTCGGCCACGCCGGCGTTCCCGGTCGATAGGTCTGAGAGATCTCGATGAAGTCGGTCCAGCCATCGCCGTCGAAGTCGGCGGCGACCATCGGCGTCGACACGTTCGAGCTGACCGAGACCTTGAGTGGTTGATCGGCGCCCGCGGTTGTCGTCGTCGCGCGAAACGCCGCCGGTCGAACGTTCGCGAGCGTGTTCCACCAGGTCGCGGCGATCGTCTGCACCGTCGGCGCAACCGCTGCGGTGCCGCTGCACGACGCGGTGCCGCACGTGATCGTCTGGTTCCGCATGACGTAGATTCGATCGCCGTCGTCGGCCGCCACGAAGTCGTCCCAGCCGTCGCCGTCGAAGTCGCCCGACGCGGCGAAGAACACGTTCTGCGGCACGGCTGCGCTCGGCGGAGCTTGGAAGTTTCCTGCTGATCCAGGGATGACGAGGTCTGAGCCGATCGGGTCGTAGTTCACGCCGCTCTTGGTCGTGCATGTGCACGGAGAGCTCGAGCAACTACTGCAATCCTGTTGTAGGCCCGATCCGCTGAACACCGAGTCTGCGGACGTCGACGGGCACGAGAAGCTCTGTGCTGAAGCCGCGGTCGCGGTGACCGCGACGACGAGCAAGGCGAGGGTAAGGCGTTGGAGCGTCATGGTGGGCATCTCCTAGTAGGTAGCCGTGTCGCTGGTATTGATGGTGCCGAGGCAGTCGTTGCGGCCCGAGTTGTCCTCGGACTCGCCCTTCTGCGCATAGCTCGGGCACGGGCGAGACACTGCCGATTCGTTCGACTTGACGTCCCATTCGACGACCGCGACCGCGCCGTTCGGGCCGTAGCCGGTCGAGTGAATGACGACGCGACCGTCGTCGTCGCCACCGAGCGCGAACGTCGCGGGCAGCTCTTGGCGATCGTTGTAGACCTGGACCACGTAGTACGCGTTCATGTCGGCGTCGAACAGATTGCCGGAGACGCCAGGCAGCACGCTGTTGCCCGGAATGTTCGACAGCGGTGCGGTCGTCGCGGGAATCGGGTTGATGTTGCTCGGCGTGATGAACGCCTTCCAGCGATAGACCGGGTCGTAGTTCTGGCGCAGGTAATCGGCTGCGACTGCTGCACCGCTCTCGGCGGCGTAGAGCGCGATGTTGTGAAAGCGATCGCCCGCTGATGTCGCGACCCCGCCGCGCACGCTGAACACGGTCGACGTGCTCAACGCAGCGAGTGCGCTCATCACGATCAACGCGAGGACGAGCGTGTTACCGCGCTCGCGCCTGCGCTTCCCGCGATGAAATCGAAAACGCCTGATCCCCGAGCTAAGCTGATGAACGACCGAGGTTTCCCGCAACACTCATTATTGTAGTTGCGATCGCGGTCGAGTGCGCGGGTATGGATCGGGTAGCGTTGTGAGCTGAACCGCCGATTACTTGACCGGTTTCCCGTCGGGATCTAGCTCCACCAGCCCACCCGCGCCTACATCGCCGCGCTGGGCGAGATCGGTGAGCGCCTCGCGCAGCGTGACTTGCTTGCCGTCCTTCATCATCGGCGGATCCTTCTTGTCGGTCGGATCGTCCTTTTTGGCGTGATCGTCGTGGACGATCATCTTCGCGTCGCCATCTCCGACGACGAGGTAGATCGCCTCGTTCGGCTTGATATGCGCAGCCGCTGCTTTGACCTGGACCTCGGTCACCTTGCCTACCTTGTCGGTAAAGGTGTCGTAATAGTCGAGCGGCAACCCGTAGTAGACGAGGTTGCGGTACTGGCCGAGCGCGGCTTGGCCGGTCGCGAACCGTCCCGGCAGGGCGAGGATGGCACCGGTCTTCTCGCGATCGAGCTCTTCCTTGTCGACCGGCTTCTTGTTCGTCGCGAGCTGCTTCACCTCGCGATCGATCTCGACGATCGTCTGATAAGTCGCGTTCGCTTGCACGCCGCCGCCGGCGGTGAACGTGCCGTAGTCGCGCGAGTAGCCGAAACCGCCGCGCGCTCCGTAGGCATAGCCCTTGTCTTCGCGCAGGTTCATGTTGATCCGGCTCGAGAACCCGCCGCCGAACACCGACGACAGCATCGACGTCGGGTAGTAGTCAGGCGCGTTGCGCTTGGGACCGAACTGCATCAGCGACACCTGCGATTGCGCGGCGCCCGGGATGTTGACGAAGAAGATCCGGCCCTTCATCGTCTTCGGCGCAGGCAGCGGCGCGAGCTTCGGGTTTGCACCGGTCCACGCCGCGATCGGGCCGGACTCGAAGTGCTTGCGCACCGACGCCTCGTCGAGATCGCCGACGATGAACAGCCGCGCATGCTTCGGCTTGAGCCAGGTCGTCACGTACGTCTTGCACTCGTCGAGCGTGAAGCTCCTGAGCCCGTCCTCGGTCGTCACACCACCGAACGGATGAGCCGCGCCGTAGAGCACCGCGCCGGTGACTCGACCTGCGACCGAGCCCGGGTTGCCGCGGGCCTGCTTCACGCCTTCGATTCGGCGCTTGATCATGCGGTCGAAGTCAGATGCGCGCATGCCCGGCGTGCGCAGCGTGTCGACGAACAACGCGAACGTCGAGTCGAAGTGCTTGGTCAGGCTCGATAACTGGAGGCCGTGCGCGTCGTCGGTCGCGTATGCGCTGATCGACGACGCGGTGTCGGCGAGCGCTTCGCTGTACTGGATCTTGTCGAGCTTTTCGGTGCCCTCGGTGAGCATCGCCATGCACACGCCGGCGAGCCCGTCTTTGTCCTTCGGGTCGGCGCGACCGCCGCCGTCGAAGCTGAGATCCATCGACACGATCGGCAGCTCGTGATGCTCGACGAGGAACACCTCGATGCCGTTCTTGAGCGTGAACGTCTTGACCTTCGGCAAGTGGAACAAGTGCGGTGCGCTGGCCTCGGGTTGGTGAGCGCGAAACTCCTCGTTCGGGAACTGGAGATCTTGCGGCGCCGCAGTCTGCGTGACGGTCGGTTCGTTCATCGGCTTCTCCGCAGGTGCTGGCTTGGGATCGGCGACAGGTTCGGGTGGACGCGGCGCTTCCGGGGCAGGCGCGGGCTTGCCACCACACGCAGCGACGAGCGAGATCGCGACGAGGCTAGACAGCGTCTTCATTGGCCACCTCCGCCGTGCGCGGCGTCGTCGTTGTGGGGCTTGTGTCCTTCGTGGCCGCGATGCTCGCCTTCCGGGCGCGCGGTCGCCGTAGTGACGATCGTGATCATGTGGTCGGGCGACAGGAAGCGCGCGACGGTCGCGCGGACCTTGTCCGGCGTCGTCTTGCGATAGCGATCGAGGTCCCACGTGATCTTGTCGGGTGCGCCGAGAAAGTGGTTGTACTCCTCGAGCCGCTGCGCCTTACCGAACACCGACTCGAGCCCGTAGATCATCCGCGCCTCGTTGTTGGCGACGACGCGAGCGAGCTCATCGGCGGACAGGTTCTCGCGGGTCAACCGCGCGACCTCGTCGGTGACGATCTTCTTGACCTCCTCGACATCGGCGCCGGTCTGCAGCTGGACCGTGATCTCGAACACGCCTGAGAACGTCATGCCGTCTTGGCTCGCAGTCACGCTTTGCGCGAGCTGCTTGTCGTAGCGCAGCTTCTTGTAGAGCCGGCCAACGCCTTCGCGGGTCAGCGCATCCGCGGTGATGCCGAGCTCGGCATCACCGTCGGCGAAGTTCGCGGGCGAGTGCCACGCGAACTTGATCTGGCCGAGCTTGGCGAACTGATCGTCGTTGACCTCGATCGTCTTGGCTGCGACGGTCGGCGCCGGGACGTGCAACACCGTCGGCTTCTGGCTCGTCGGGAATGTGCCGAACCACTTCGTCACGAGGTCGCGAGCTGTCTTCGGATCGAAGTCGCCGACGATCGCGATCGTCGCATTCGCCGGGACGTACCAGGTGCGGAAGAACTTCTTGACGTCGTCGACCGACGCACCGACGAGGTCTTCGTGCTTGCCGATCGTCAGGTAGCGATACGGATGGCCCTCTGGAAACAGCGCCGCGTATTCGGCGAACAGCGCCTTCGTATACGGCCGGTTGTCGTAGTTCTGGCGCTTCTCGTTGCGGACGACGTCGATCTGGTTGTGCAGACTCTCGGGCGTCAGCAGCTCGAGCAGGTGGCTCATCCGATCGCTCTCTAGCCACAGCGCGGTCTCGAGCTGATTCGCCGGCACGACCTCGTAGTAGTTCGTGCGGTCGGTGTTCGTTGTGCCGTTGATCTGCTCGGCGCCGAGCTTCTTGAGGATCGGGAAGTGGCGATCCTCGCCGACGTTCTTCGAGCCTTGGAACATCATGTGCTCGAACAGGTGCGCGAACCCGCTCTTGCCGGCGACCTCGTAACCTGATCCGACGTGGTACCAGACGTCGACCGCGACGAGCGGCGCGCTGGAGTCGGGAGCGAGGATCACTTCGAGCCCGTTCGGCAGCTTGAAGCGTTCGAATTCGATGGTGGGATCGCCGTCGGCAAACACCGGCGATGCGGTGGCCGCGACGAGCGCGAGGGCAAGCAGGGTGCGCATGGGGCGCGAACGTAGTCTTCCGAGGGGGCCGGAGCAAGCGTGGGGCGATTTGCCACTATGAGCGAGCGACCTCCTGTACCGTCATATCGTGGGCACCAAGCCGGTCCGGACGTCGCTGGTGAACCTCGTCCGGGCATCGCTCGCTATTGGCATCGTTGCAATACCGGACATCGGCTGCCGCGGATCGACGAGCCCGCCGTTCAGCGGGCCGTACGACGGCCAGCTCGACACGCCGGTCGTGGCCGACGCGTACACCGGTCCGGATCCGACGATCACGGTCGGCGCCGCGGACCGGATCCTATTGCACGGCACGATCGTGAGCCCAGAGGTGGTGATCGACGGCGAGCTGCTCGTCGAAGGAAATGTGATCACCTGCGTTGCGCCGGACACCGGTTGCGATGCGATGCCCGGCGCGACCGGTGCGACGATCATCGACACCAAGGGCATTATCGCGCCTGGGTTGATCGACACCCACAACCACATCTTGTTCGACGTGTTCGACAACGATGATTGGGGACCGGCGCAGCTCTATCAAGATCACGATCAGTGGCCGGCCGAGGCGAAGTACATGGCCATGCTCGACGTCAAGCAGTGCATCGTCGACGACTCGCAGGGCAAACCGGCGTGGTGTGCGATGACCGCGTACGGCACGGCCGCCGGCAGTCTGCGCTGCGAAGTCGACAAGTGGGGCGAGCTCAAAGGCTTGATCGCGGGCACGACGAGCATCGTCGGGCTCGCCGGAACGACCGCGGCATGCTTCGGCTCGCTCGCGCGATCGATCGACGCCGCGCAAAACGGGCTCGGCCAGGACAAGATCCAGACCAGCGCGCTGTTCCCGCCGTCCGATCCATCGACGGTGTGCGCGAACTTCACGACCGGCAAGACCGACGCCTATCTCGTCCATGTCGGCGAAGGCGATGACGCGAAAGCCGCGGGCGAGCTCGCTCAGCTCGGCACGATCACGACGCCGCCGAATTGCTTGTACGCGCCGCAGACCGCGATCACCCACGGCATCGCGTTCACCGCGGCGGACTTCGCGACGATGGCGACCGCGGGCATGAAGCTGATCTGGTCGCCTCGATCGAACGTGACGTTGTACGGCGTGACCGCGGATATTCCGACCGCGCTCGATGCCGGGGTGACCGTCGCGATCGCCCCCGATTGGTCGATGGGCGGGAGTCCGAACCTGCTCGACGAGCTGCGGTTCGCGCAACAGTGGAGCCACGACCATTGGGCCGATCGGCTGACCGCGCGAGATCTCGTCGTGATGGCGACGCGCCACGCTGCGCAGGTGCTCGCGCTCGACGACACCCTCGGCCAGGTCGCGGTCGGCCACCGCGCCGACCTCTCGGTCTACGCCGGCGACCCGGCCGATCCCTATGGCGCGATCCTCGCCGCGCATCCGTCGCAAGTGCGGCTGACGATCGTCGATGGCGTCGTGCTCTACGGCGACGCGGTGCTCGAGCCGGCCGGTCCGGTCGCGCCGGGTTGCGAGACGTTCGATGCGTGCGGCACGTCGAAGTTTCTGTGCGTCGCTACTACCGACACCGCGAGCAAGCTGAACCAGACCTACGCTCAGATCAAAGCGGCGCTCGATCAAGCGATGACCGACGCCGACACGTTGTCCGGAACCGGCTACCTGTTCTCGCCGCTCACGCCGCTCGTCGCGTGCCCGTGATAGTAGGCTGCGCCACATGCGGAGCCGTCCCAAGCTCGGGTTAGCGATCGGCGGCGTCGTTGCGGTGATCGCGTTCGCCGCGATCCAGATCGATCGACAATCGTTCCGGCCTCAAGGCATCGAAGCGAGCGCGCAGGCGGAGGCGATGTCCGTCCGACTCAACGTATTTGGCGCGATCATGATCGCTGCCGCGGCGCTCGCCGTGATCTGCGGAATCGTTCTCGTCCTACAGGTCGTCTCGCAGCGACGCTCGCGCGCTCACGAGCGACCGCGCTAGCGGGTCAGACCTCGAGAGGCTGCACGCCGAGCACGACGTGATCGCGCGATAGCGCGTCGAGCCACAGCAGCAGGCGGCGGACCTCGCCTTGCGAGACATCGATCTCGATGATCCGGCGCACCGGATTGCCCGCCAGCGTGCGCGCTAGATCCTGCTCCGCGGTTGCCCACGCGGTCGCGAGCGGCGTCGACCGCACCGGCAAGCCTTCCACCTCGACCGAGACGCCCATCACGAACTTCGCGAACGCCGGATTCGCCGCGATGATCACGCCCTGCGGACTGATCAGCGCGAGCGGTAGGCGACAGCCATCGAACGCGAGCCGCGCGAGCTCGTCGCGCGCGTTCTCGACCTTCTGCTCGATCACGACGCGCTTGGTCGGCCCGCCCTTGCGATGGCGGCCGAAGCCGAGCATGTCCATCACCGTGCGCAGCTCGTAGATGAACGCCGCCATGTCCTTGTGGCGGTCCGCCGGCCGCTTCGCGAGCGCGTGCATGACGAGCGCATCG
>Ga0265338_10007089_pt1 | contig 14046 bp, 13 predicted proteins | sample 42126metaG_FD_193579 | JGI IMG/M metagenome (GOLD analysis project Ga0265338, IMG submission 193579) | Rhizosphere microbial communities from Carex aquatilis grown in University of Washington, Seatle, WA, United States - 4-21-26 metaG | ecosystem: Host-associated > Plants > Roots > Rhizosphere... | reverse complement strand
GGCGCGGGACGCAGTTGTGAAAGCGAAGGCGACGATCGCGCAGGAAGCCAAGGTACCGGGCGGCGGCGAAGTCATCTATGTCGATACCGGCGGCGGACCGGGAACGATGGTCGAAATTCTCAAGACGGCGCCGGGCGGACGCGAGTTCTTCGCCATGATGCGCGACGCCGCGAAGAATTGGGACGGCACGGACCCAATGAGGAGATTGGGCTGATGGCAGGAAGACTGAATGGCAAGATCGCCATCGTAACCGGTGGCGCAAGCGGCATCGGCGCGTCGACGGCGCGCATTTTTGCGCGTGAGGGCGCCAAGGTTGTCGTCACTGATGTTCAGGATGCCAAAGGCGAAGCAGTTGCCCGGGAGGCTGGCGGCACATTCCTTCACCAGGACACGAGCGACGAAGCGCAATGGACGCGCACTATCGAGTCGACGCTGGTCAAACATGGTCGCCTCGACATCCTTATGAACAATGCCGGCGTGTTTATGGGCGCGAATATCGAAGAGACATCGCTCGAACTGTGGAACAAGGTTCTCGGCATCAATTTAACCGGTGTGATGCTGGGTTGTAAGCACGCCATCGGTGCGATGAAGAAGAATCCGGGCGCGCCAAAGGGCTCGATCGTCAATGTCTCGTCGATCACCGGCTTCATTGGTCTCGCCAACGGAGCAGCGTATACCGCGTCCAAAGGGGGCGTGCGCCTGCTCACCAAGTCCGTCGCAGTTCACTGCGCGCGACTTTATAAGAACATCCGATGCAATTCGCTCCACCCCGGCGCAATCGACACTCCGATGAACCAGGCCGCATTCGACGCCAGTGGCGATCCGGAAGGAACGCGCGCCTTCTTCTCCAGCGTGCAGCCGATCGGCCGCATGGCAACGTCGGACGAGATGGGCGAGTGCGCTTTGTTTCTGGCAAGCGACGAATCCTCCTTCGTGACCGGCACGGAACTCGTTGCCGACGGTGGATGGCTTGCCGCTTCAGGACCGCTTTAGATAAAACAGGACATCGTCATGACCAGCGTCAATCATCAATGGCTCATCGCCGATCGGCCGACGGGCCGTCCACTCAAGGATACCGATTTTCAGTGGGTCGAAAAGTCCGTGCGTGATCCCGCACCCGGTGAAGTTGTATTGAAGACGCTCTTTCTTGGCTTCGATCCCGCGCAGAAGGGATGGATGGAAAATGTTGGCGGATACGTTGCGCCGACCGAAATCGGCGAAGTGATGCGAGGTTCGGGTGTTGCCGAGGTCGTCAAGTCGAATGCGCCAAACCTCAAACCAGGTGACAAAGTCATGGGCATGCTCGGCTGGCAGGACAATCCGACACTGGCGGCCAAGGATCTGCTCAAGGTTGAGGACAATGACCTTTTGAGCGCCAATCTGGGCGTGCTTGGCACGACCGGCATGACGGCATTTTTCGGACTCAACAAGATCGGCAAGCCGTTTGCCGGAGACACACTCGTCATTACAGGCGCCGCAGGCGCAACGGGTTCGGTGGTCGGACAGATCGGCAAGATCGCCGGTTGCCGTGTCGTCGGTGTCGCCGGCGGTCCGGACAAGTGCAAGTGGCTGGTCGACGAACTCGGCTTCGATGCGGCGATCGACTATAAGGCGGGCAGTGTTCGCGCGCAGGTGAAGCAGTATGCACGGGGTGGCATCGATGTCCTGTGGGACAACGTCGGCGGCAAGATATTCAACGAGCTTCTGGGCGAACTCGCGATGCATGCACGCGTCGTCGTGTGCGGCGGCATTTCGCGCTACGAACTCGGCCAGATGCCGGCTGGCCCGGAGAATTATTTCAACCTGATCTTCAAGCGTGCGTCGATGGAAGGATTCATCGTGCTTGATTACATGGCGGAATATCCCTGGGCTCGTGCGCGCATCACACAATGGATTCACCAGGGCCGTATCCGCTACAAGGAAGATGTGCAGGTCGGGCTCGAGAATGCGCCGCGCACTTTGATGCGCCTATTCGGCGGCGAGAATTTCGGTAAGCAGCTTCTGAAGGTGGCTTAGGGCGCGATGCCCATCGTCCGCTACGGCGAGAAGCTGAACGTCCTAGTTGCGGCGAAGGGGCATCCCTATCTGCGCGATCCGTTCATGGCCATCTTTGACGAAATGGAAGGCGTTGCCGCCACGCTGGTTGAACAGCCTCTTGCTGCGCGTCTGATGAATCCTGAAGGCATGAAAGGGTTCGACGCGCTGGTGCTCTACGATATGCCCGGCGTAGATTTGCGCGTCGCCGATCCACCGCGCGCTGTCGAACCGGACGAGGATTTCAAGCGCGGCTTTCGGGCACTGCTCGATTCGGGCTTCGGAGTGGTTGCGCTGCATCACGCGATTGCAGGCTGGCCGGCGTGGGACGAGTATGCCGAATTGCTCGGCGGGCGGTTCCTCTACAAACCTGGAAAGCTGCGCGGCGTGGATCGACCCGATTCAGGGTACCGTCACGACGTCGTACATGGGCTCCGAGCAGCGGATCAGAACCATCCTGTACTTGCGGGGATTCCGGAGTGTTTTGCGCTCACCGACGAGCTCTATCTCTCCGAGGTATTTGAAGACTCGGTGGCGCCGCTACTGCGTTCGAACTATCGTTTCGTGCGCGACAACTTTTATTCCGCGAAGCTGGCCGTTTCCGGAAAGATGTTTTGCAAAGAAGGTTGGTCGCACGAGGACGGATCCAACGTCGTCGGCTGGTTCAAACGCGCGCGCAATTCACCGCTCGTTTATCTCCAGCCGGGTGACGGACCGGCGACCTACGCCGATCCGAACTATCGCCGACTGATCACCAACGCGATCCACTGGGTGGCATCGCAGCCCGCCAAAGATTGGTCGAGGGGCGGGTAGGCCGTTTCTACCCCGCGGGTGGACGCGCGCCATCCGTATCTGACCAGTTTTGTCGCGCGGCCCATTCGCGCATTGTCTCAAGCTTCAGCGGAATGCGCTTCAGAACAGGCTCCATGTCGACCGCAAAGGGATTGAACGAGGCCTCGTTGTTGAAGCGATAGAATTGCGCGATGCCTTTCAGCGTGGGCTCGCGCATCGAAGGCGGAAAGCCTTCGCCAAATGCCTTGACCAGATTGGCGCTGAATTCCTCCGCAGTGCATGGGTAATAGCGTACCGGGCGGCCAAGCGTGTCTGACAGAACTCGCGCGACATCTTCGGGATACAATCGCTCCGGTCCTCCGATAACGATGCGTGCGCCGTCCAGATCGGGGCGGTCGAGTGCAGCGATCATGAATCGCGCAACATCATCGAGGCAGATCCAGTTGGCCGCAAGACCGGCGCGATGCGGATACACATAGCGACCTTCATTTACAATGAACGGGCGCGCCCAGTTGGTCAGCAGATTGTCCATGAACAACACCGCGCGGAAAATGGTCAGCGGCACTCCGGATTCCGCAAATGCGTTTTCCATAGCAATGGCGTAGTCGTAAGTCGGCTGGCCGATGGGCGCATCGGGAACCCATAGGCTGGGGTTGAACACCAGACGTTTGACGCCCGCGGCCTTGGCGGCGCGGCCGACACGGCGAATGCGTTCCACTGGATCAGACGGCTGAATGAGCGGCCGCGTGAAGAACACCGCGTCCGCGCCCTCGACGGCACGCGCGAGCGATGGTTCGTCGTCAAGATCTGCAGCGACAATTTCGACATTTGCGAATCGCTCACCATAAAAGGGATCGGCACGGCGCGAGATCGCGCGTACGCGCCGTCCGGCTTTCGCCAGTTGCCTGACTTGCGCCATACCCTGACGTCCACTGGCTCCAAAAACTGTAACAAACCCCATCACACACGCTCGCTTCTAGTTCACGCGTCGCTCTTTTCCGGCCCAATAGGGCTCGCGCAATTCACGGCGAAGGATTTTGCCGCTCGGGTTGCGCGGCAGGGCCTGGATAAAGTCGACCGATTTCGGTGTCTTGTAGCCGGCAATGCGCGCGCGTGCCCAGGCGATGATGTCTTCCGGCTTGGGATTGCATCCAGCCTTGGGCACAACGCAGGCCTTCACCGCTTCGCCCCACTTTTCGTCCGGAACGCCTATCACGGCCACGTCGGCTACATCGGGGTGCCCGAAGATCGCGTTCTCGACCTCCGCCGGATAGACGTTTTCGCCGCCGGTGATGATCATGTCCTTCACACGATCATGGATGTAGACGTATCCGTCTTCATCCATGTAACCCGCATCGCCCGTGCGCAGCCAGCCTTGCGGGTCGATCGTCTTAGCGGTCGCTTCCGGCATATTCCAGTATCCAGCCATGTTGGCGATAGATCGCGTGGCGATTTCACCAACCTGGCGCGGCGGCAGCGAATTTCCAGCTTCGTCCAGAATCGCAACTTCCACGCCGGGAAGGGGTTTTCCGGCGGAGCGCATGCGCTCATTGCCAGCCGGGTCGTGATCTTCCGGCGGCAACGCGACGATTGTGCCTGTCGTCTCCGTCATGCCGTACATCTGCACAAAGCCACAGCCGAACATGTCCATGCACTCGCGCAGCAGCTCGAGCGGAATGGGTGATGCGCCATACATGATGTATTTGATGGCCGAGTAGTCGACCTCGCGCGCACGTGGATGGCGCACGACGATCTGCATCGCAGCCGGCACCATGAAGATTTTGGTGATGCGGTCTTTTTCTATGAAATCCAGAACCTTGTGCGGATCGAATTCGCGCGCCACGACGCCTTTGGCGCCGTTGACGAGGCTGGTAATGCCCCAGCCGGACCCCCCGATGTGAAACACAGGCATGGCCACAAGACTGATGTCGCCGTCCTGCCAGGTGTTCCAATCAGCGGTCAGTTCCGGCGGCGTCTGGCGCATCCCAAGAATGTTGGAGTGTTTCAGCATCGCGCCTTTCGGCCGACCCGTTGTGCCCGAGGTGTAGAGCTGAACGACAACATCGTCCCATCCCGCGCCGACATCGGGTTCGGCATCGCTTTGCTCGTCTCGCCACGTCTCGAACGGCGGCCATTCAGGCACGCCGCCTTCCATCGCCACGATCAGACGAACACTTGGGAGTTCTGGCGCAATCTGGCGCGCGAGGTCTGTGAACTCGGCCCCGACAAACAGAGCCTCGGCCTTGCAGTCATTGACGATGTAGACGATCTCCGGAGGCGCGAGACGCCAGTTCACGGGCGCCATCACGGTGCCGGCCTTCGCCGCGCCAATGAACGCCTCGAAGTAGTGGTCGCTGTTCTTGCCGAGATAGGCGACTCGCGAACCCTTCTTCAGGCCGGCGGCGATCAAGCCGTTTGCGATCTGGTTGGCATGGACGTCGAACTCCGCGAAACTCGTAGCGCGCCCCTCAAACATGAAGGCCGGCGCGTCCCCCTTAGCCTCGGCCTGCAACCGAGCCACCTCGCCCAAGGTCCTGGCGCTTCGTATGTCAACCATTCCGGCTCTCTCCCGCCTTCGGTGCCTTGTCCCGGCGCCAAAAAAATCTTGTTATCCTGTATAAGTCACAAGTGACTTTTTTGTCCAAGGTGATATTGTTCTCCAAAGAATAATAGTCTCGGGGCGGATGATGGCGGAACGGCCAATTGCGGCAAACCTGTTCGAGGAAAACGGCACGGGCGTCCGCCTGATCGGTGGCCGCCGCAAGAGTGACGGGAAGATCGTCTTTCCGCTGCCCACCGGCGTGGAGGGTACCCAATACGAGCCGGTTAGTCTCGCATCCGAAGGCACGCTCTGGTCCCACACTGTTCAACGCTTCCGTCCCAAGTCGCCGCCGTATGCCGGCGCGGATGACGAGCGCACCTTCAAACCCTTCGCGCTTGGCTATGTCGAGTTGCCAGGTCAGGTGATCGTCGAAACGCGCATCGACGTTGATGATCCCTCTAGGTTAAAGGTCGGCATGAAGATGAAGGCCGGCACGCAGACATTTGCGAAGGAAGGCGAGCCGGTTCTCACCTACGTCTTCCGTCCCGCTGCCTGAAGAGCGAGGAAATACACGATGAGTGAAGTTCATATCGTCGGCGCGGGCATTCATCCGTTCGGTAGGCACGACGACAAAACTGGATTGGACCAGGGCGTGTTCGCGGTGCGCCAGGCGCTCGCAGATGCGGGCGTAGCCTGGAAAGACATGCAGTTCGCGTTCGGCGGTTCGTCGGCCGCCGGCAACGCGGATGCTATGCTGCCACACATGGGCTTGACGGGTGTCCAGTTCATCAATGTCTCGAACGGCTGCGCGACCGGCGGATCGGCGCTGTTGTCGGGCTATTGGGCCATCAAATCGGGCGAGTTCGACATCGGCGTGGTGACGGGTTTCGACAAGCACCCACGCGGAGCGTTCAATCCGGACCCCGAAGCCTGGGGCTTGCCGAAATGGTATGGCGAGACTGGCATGATGCTGACGACGCAATTCTTCGCCATGAAAATCACGCGCTATATGGGCCTGCACGGCATCACGCCGATGACTCTCGCCCGCGTCGCGGAAAAAGCATTTGAGAACGGCGCGAGGGCGCCGCATTCCTGGCGTAAGCAACCGGTTGATGCGGAAACCATTCTCCGCTCGCAAATGGTCTCCGACCCGCTAACCAAGTTCATGTTCTGCTCACCTGCCGAAGGCGGAGCGGCATTGGTCCTCGTCTCCGACAAGAAGATGCGCGAACTTGGCTTGACCGGCCCACGGATTCTCGGCGCGGCAGTACGCACACGGGTCAATGGCTCATTTGAGGTCTTCGCACCGTCGCTCGACGTCGAGCGCGGTCCGTCGCCAACGCAGATTGCATCCAAGGCTGCATATGCGATGGCTGGCATCGAGCCCAACGACATCGACGTCGCTCAGATTCAGGACACAGAATCCGGCGCAGAAATTATGCACATGTCTGAAAACGGCTTTTGTGCCGACGGCGAGCAGGAAAAGCTCATCAGCGAAGGAGCCACGCAAATCGGCGGCAAGCTTCCGATCAACACCGATGGTGGTTGCCTCGCCTGCGGAGAGCCGATCGGCGCATCTGGCCTACGCCAAGTCTATGAGAATGTGCAGCAGCTGCGCAGGCGCGCCACAGGACGCCAGGTTGAAGGCGCAAAGATCGGGTACAGCCAGGTCTATGGCGCACCGGGCCTCTCGGCCGTTGCGATTCTCGGAGCCTGAGCGATGGACAAACCGGTTCCTCAGTTTCGGCCCGACCGGCATCCTTCCGAGTCATACGAAGATATTCTGGAGCGCGACACTCGCCCGGTTCCTGATTTCCTGCGCGAGAAAAACGTGCCGGAAATCGGAACCGATCCGGTCCTCGGCTCGCGCTACTACGATCCGGTCTTCTTCCGCAAGGAAATGGATCGCGTATGGAGCCGCGTTTGGCAGATGGCTTGCCGCGAAGAGGAGATTCCAAAGGTCGGCGACTACCAGATCTACGAGATCGTCGGAAAGTCGCTGATCGTCACGCGCACGGCACCAGGCGAAGTCAGGGCGTTCTACAATTCCTGCCTGCATCGCGGACGCAAGCTCGTGACGGTGCCGGGTTCCAGGAGCGAGTTCCGCTGCCCCTATCACGGCTTTGCCTGGAACTGCGACGGAACCTTCAAGGAAAACCCGATTACATGGGACTTTCCGCAATGGAAGGAGCGTGACCTGTCCTTGCCCGAGGCCAAGGTCGCCACGTGGGGCGGCTTTGTCTTCATCAATTTCGATCTCGAAGCCCCGGCGCTTGAGAGCGTTCTCGGTCCGCTTGCAAGGGATTTCGAGCGCTACGACTTCGCCAACCGTTACAAGGCTGTGCATGTCGCCAAGGTGGTACGCGCCAATTGGAAGGCGGTGGCCGAAGCATTTATGGAGAGCCACCACTCCATCACAACGCATCCGCAGATTTTGCCGTTCCTCGCCGACGCGAACAGCCAATACGATCTCTTGAACGACTATGTCAGCCGGCACTTTTCGGCGAGCGGTGTGCCTAGTCCCTTCATCGCCGACAAGAATCTGAGCGACAGCGACATTATCCGCGCAATGGCGGCGGGCGGTGGAGGCACGCGTCGTCGCGTCTCCGAAAACAACACGGACGTGCCGAGTAGTACCACCGCGCGCGCCTTCGCGGCGGAATCGGCGCGGCAGAGCCTTTCTGCCGAGGACGGCTGGGACTACTCGCCGTGCTCCGACGCCGAGATGATCGATGCCCTTCTCTATAATGTCTGGCCGAACATGAGTTTTTGGGCAGGGTACGCGCCCAACCTGACATATCGCTGGCGCCCGAACGGCCGTGACCCTGAGAGCGCCATCATGGACGTAATGATCCTTAAACGCGTGCCAAAATCCGGCTTGCGGCCCGCGCCGGTGCCAGTGCACTTCCTGCGCGAGGATGAGAAGTGGAGCGATGCACCGGAACTGGGCGGTCTTGCCGGCATATTCGAGCAGGACATGGGCAATCTGCCCTATGTTCAGGAGGGCTTGCATGCCTCCGGCACAGGCATTGTGCATTTCGGGCGCTACACCGAAATGCGCATCCGCCAGCTGCACCGGATGTTGGATCGTTTTATTGGCAACGACTGAGCATCAGGATTTGGCCTGAAGCGCGGCCATCGCTTTGCCGACAGCAGCACCAATCTCCTCGCGCGACGGGTTTCGACGAAGCGTCAGGCCGCCGTTCACCTGTAGGTTTTGGCCCGTCATGAAGCACTCGTCGCTTGCGAGCCACACAGCGGCGGCCGCGATGTCGTCCGTGGTGCCGATACGACCGAGGGGATAGCAGGGCGCAAAGGCATCAAAGAGACCTGGCGTTGCTTTTGCCTGCGCCGTCATGGGCGTGTCCGTCAGTCCAGGTGAGATGGAATTTGCGCGGATGCCCTTTCCGCCGAACTCGTTCGCCACGCACCGCACGACATGATCGATCCCGGCCTTCGTCCCCATATAGGCCGCATGATCGTTGAGCATTATCGTCGCCGTCGCGGAACTGATCTGGATGAGGGACCCGCCGCGATCCATGGCGCCGACCATCACCTGGAGAAACTCGAACGGCCCCTTGAACTGCAGGTCCATCATTGCGTCGAGTTCCTGGTCCGACGTCTCGAGGAATGGCTTCAGCAAGCCCCAGCCTGTGGCATTCAACGCAATGTCGATATGTCCGTACTTCTGCTTCGCGAAGTCGGCCAATTTCTCAATATCGCTACGCTTGGTTATATCGCAGGAACAGGCTGCTCCGCCGATCACATCGGCAAAGCGCGCCAATTCGTCGAGATGACGCCCCGCGACAACGACCTTCGCACCTTCGTCCGCAAAGCGTCGTGCGATGTGTTGACCCATATTGTCTCGGCCAGCAGCGCCCAGGACGATCGCGACCTTATTGTTCAACTTCCCCATATGTCCCTCCTGCGTCATCTCGGGTGATACTGCACAGTATTTGAGAGAAACGTTCAACCTAGTTTGAAACAATCTTTTCTGACTGTTTTAAGAGGCATGAAAGCGGAGACGCCGTCTGTCCGCTTTCGACCCGTAGCGGACATTGAAGTTTGCCCAACTCATTCGTTGGTAAGATCGGAATCATTCCGCCTCCTTGGCAGTGCCTTAGCCGCTGTCCGAGGCCGCGCTACTATACGATCGTCGCGACACAGTCCGCCCCATCGTTCGAGCCGCAGGTTCCGCACGTGGACGTCGATTTAGTCGTCACGCTCCTCGAATTTCTTGCGTGCGCGATAGTCCATGTGACGCCTGATCCAGACCTTCCGTGACTCGGCACGCGCCTTTGGATTCTCCTTGCGCTCCTGAAATGCCAGCTCGCGCTGAAGCTTTCCGAACGACTCCCAGCGCGCAGGATCAAGCGTGCCGTTTGACAGCGCTTGCAACACGGCGCAGCCCGGCTCGGTGCGATGCCGGCAGTCATGAAACCGGCAATTCTTGGTCAGCGCTTCAACATCAGAGAAGGCGGACGCGACGCCTGCGTCTGCGTCCCACAAACCCAGTTCGCGCATTCCAGGCGTGTCCAGGATGAGCGAACCGTTGGGCAGAAGAACCAACTCACGATGTGTCGTGGTGTGCCTGCCACGGGCATCGTTCTCGCGTATCTCGCGCGTCTGCATCAAGTCTTCACCGGCAAGCGCGTTGACGAGCGTTGACTTTCCAACGCCGGAACTTCCAAGCAACACGGCTGTCTTTCCCGGTCTGAGCAGCTCGCGTAGCGCATCGAGTCCCTCGCCGGTCACGGCCGAGACCGCGTGCACTGGCACGCCGAACGCAACCGCGTCGACCTCCGCCTTCAGTTTGGGAACGTCGTCGCAGGAATCGGCCTTGGTGAGCAGGATGACTGGATCGGACCCACTTTCCCATGCGGCTGCCAAGTAGCGTTCGATACGTCTGACGCTCAAATCTCGATTGAGCGATGCGGCAAGCAAGGCCACATCCACGTTCGCGGCAACGACCTGTCCTTTTGGCGCTCCCGGTCCGGCAGCACGCCGCACGAAAACACCCGTTCGGGGCAGCACATCGCGAATGAGCGCGCTACCAGTGTCGGGTGCGATGGAGAGCGCGACCCAGTCTCCGGCAACGGGGTAGGCGCCTTCCTCAGCTTCATGTGCGAACTTTCCGGACAGAGTTGCAGAGAGTTCGCCGCATTTTGCGACGACTGCAAAACGGCCGCGTTGTTGAATGACGACGCGGCCAGGAGCAAGGCCCGATGCGGCGTAAGGTTCGAATTGGCGCTGAAGCTCGTCGCTCCAGCCGTAGCGTTCGATCACGTTGAATTCCCTTGATCGGAGCCAACATTGGCGCCGACGACGGAATTCCGTGGCTACGGATGTTACGAAGCGGCGCGGCGGAGGGTCGATTTCACAATGACAGACATCGAGACGCCTCCTCTTTTGAGCGCTGCTGTAGCGTTTTTAGTATCGCACGTACTGACAGTCAAGAAGGACTAAGATCTTCTGAACGCACACTCGGTATCGCCAGCCCCGAAGCGAACGACGTTGCTATTTCTCGACGTTAGTCTGGCGACGGCATTTCCATCGCGTCTCCGTACCTAGCTTTCGAGTTAGAGGTTCGGAGTGAAACCCAAGACGGTTGTAAAAACCCACCGCTCCGTCATGGGTTTCAGCGAAAAGCTCCTTGCCGGGAAACGTTGCAATCACACCTTGGATCAGTGCGCGGGCTATTCCGGAGTGACGCTTGTCGGGTCGTACGGCTAGGTGCTTCACTTCAACGCCGCCGGCGCTGTCTTGATATCCAATCGCTCCCACCAGGCATCCATCCAAAACAGCCGCGATAAGGCCGCATCCGAGCGCCTCGCGGTATCCCTGACGCACCCGAGCCATCTTTTCAGGCGTAGGATATCCGACACTGAGCGACAGTAGATCCCAAAATTCCGAGGGGCCGGCCGACACCACAACCGCCAGAAGCTCACAAGACGCCACGGAGTTCGCCTCAATTTTCCAATGCGACGGTGCAGCTCCTTGCGGCACCGCGCAAGAACGTCCGCTTTCGACCCAAAGCGGTCGTTACCGATCTCGCTACGTCGTTTCCCCTGTCTCCGAGGCGTGGCTCACGATCCAAGCGGGCGAGCCGCGAGGCGGGTTGGCGGCAGGCGCGGAGGACGGCGCATGGCGCCACAGACATCGGCGGCGGTCTGTTTCAACGTCATCAGCTATCGCGCGATCTGTTTCTTTAGTGGTCCGAAACCGGTGTCGCGCCCGCTTCGACCGGCAGCGCCTTGGCAAACGGAACGATGACCAGTCCGGCCACGAACAGCGCCGCCAGCAGCCAGAACACGTCCTGGAATGCCATGCTCAGCGACTGCTGCGTGATGTATTGTCCGATCTCGCCCGACACGATCAGCCGCGCATGCACAGCATCCGCCGTATGAGGCGCCACGCGCGCCACCAACACACCCAGCCCGCTCTGGTTGCCGTGCGCCAGCGCCTCTCCGAAGCGTTCGCCATGCGTTCGGCCAAAGTCCTGCAACAGCGTCGTCACCACTGCGATCCCGATCGCACCACCCAGATTGCGCATCAGGTTGAACAGTCCTGAGGCATAGCGCAGCTCGGCCGGCGGCACGCCGTTCAGCGCCATCCCGACCGATGGCACGATGCACAGCAGGATCGAAAAGCCGCGGATCGCCTGCGGCACGAACATCTCCCAAAAACCCCATTGCGGCGTGATGAATGAGAACAGCCAACTCGCGAGAGCGAACAGCGAAAAGCCGAACGACATCACGATGCGCTGGTCGATCAGGGTCGAAAGCCGCGCCGCTAACGGTGCGCCCAGACTCATGAAGATCCCGGTGATGAATACTGTCGTCCCGATATCCAGTGCCGAGAACCCGCGCACCCGCCCGAGAAAGATCGGCGTCATGTACGTCGCGCCATAAAGTCCGATCCCAATGATGATGCTCAGTGCGCTCGCCATCGAGAATGTCGGCCGCCGAAACGGCGTCAGCTTCAAGACTGGCATAGTGGAAAAAAAGCTACGCTCGAAAAACACGAGCGCGCCGACAAATGAAATCCACGCCATCGTGGCGACGGTCTGCTCCTCGAGCCACTGGTGTCGCGGCCCTTCCTCCAGCACGTATTGCAGCGAGCCCAGGAACACCGCCAGCGACATCGCGTGAAGCCAGTCAATCTTCTTCAGCATGCCCAGGTTTGGCTCGTCGACCTTGCCCAGCAAGGGCAACGCGATTGCGATTAACGCTCCCGGCACGATGTTGATGAAGAAGAGCCAGTGCCAGCTCGCAGTATCGGTGATCCATCCGCCGATCGTCGGGCCGAGCGTCGGTGCAAGTGTCGATACCAGTCCCAGGATTGCCGGCACCATAGCCCGCTCCTTGCCGGTGAACAGTGTGAACCCGGTCGCAAATACTGTTGGTACCATCGCGCCACCGACAAAGCCCTGGATTGCGCGGAACAGCGTCATGGATTCAATCGACCACGCCATCCCGCACATCAGGCTGGCGAGCGTGAACGCCACCGCACTGGCAGTGAACAGCCAGCGCGTCGACACCGCTTGGGATATGAATGCCGCCAATGGAATCATCACGATCTCTGCCATCAGGTATGCAGTCTGTACCCAGGCGATTTCGTCGGGGCCGGCGGACAATCCGGCCTGAATGGAGTTCAACGAGGCCGCCACGATCTGGGTGTCCAGCAGGGCCATGAACTGGCCGAAGGCCATGATTCCAATGATCAAAATCTTCCGCCTGTGGCTGTAGCCTTCAATCGGCGAGGGCGCGGGAGCAGAAATTTCGGGAGCGCTCATTTTGACCACTTGAACGATTGTATTACGATCATCATATAACGTTGGATCGAAGGCTTACAACATGCGCTACGCTGAAAATCACAAGGAAGAGACGCACAAGGCGATCCTAAAGGCCGCGGCCGCCAAGCTTCGAGAGCACGGCCCCGACCGCTTGAGCGTCGGCAGCGTTATGCATGCCACCGGCCTCACCCATGGCGGCTTCTACGCTCACTTTAAGTCCAAGGACGCGCTGATGATTGCTGCTCTGCACGATACGTTCGAACGTTCCCGCCGCCGCGTGGTGAAACTGCTCGAGGGCCTGCCCCCCAAACACGCGCTTGCCACCTATATCGACTTCTATGTCGCCGAAACCCACCGCGATCACCCGGAGACTGGCTGCCCTATCACCGCGCTCAACTCTGACACGCCGCGCCAATCGAAGAAATTCAAAGCTGCGTTCGAAGCAGGCATCAAAAGCATCGTCGGTTTGATCGAGCGCCTGATGCGCGAAGCTGGCGTTGCCGATTCCGAACATTTGGCGCCGTCGATCTTCGCCACGATGGCGGGCGCTGTGTCGTTGTCGCGCACCATTTCCGACCAGACACTGTCCGATGAATTTCTCTCGACCACCCGCACCAATATCAAGGCCCGTCTCGGCCTGACCGACGCGGCACTCGCGAGTGAAGAACCAAACTAACTGAGGGTCTTCCGATGTCCTCCGTCACGTTCGAAGAAACGATCACGACGCCCGTTGCTCTCAAGCCAAACCGCGCGTTCCCAAAACGTGCTCTGATGGTGGCGGGCGCGGCGATCGTCCTTGCCGCAGTTGGCGCCTGGTGGATCGCCACGCCGGCTTCGAGCGTTAGCACCGACGACGCCTACCTGAAGGCAGACTCCACCATCG
>Ga0265338_10007088_pt1 | contig 14052 bp, 8 predicted proteins | sample 42126metaG_FD_193579 | JGI IMG/M metagenome (GOLD analysis project Ga0265338, IMG submission 193579) | Rhizosphere microbial communities from Carex aquatilis grown in University of Washington, Seatle, WA, United States - 4-21-26 metaG | ecosystem: Host-associated > Plants > Roots > Rhizosphere >... | reverse complement strand
TCGACCTCGTCCATGGCGCCGAAGTAGGGAGCCTTGCGCTCCTTCAGCTGCTCCCAGGTGACCCCGGTCAGGTCCTCGGTGCAGTAGGTCAGGTAGTAGGTGCCGAGCACCATGTCCTGCGTCGGCGTGGCCAGCGGCTTGCCGTGCGCCGGCGAGAGGATGTTGTTGGAGGACAGCATCAGGATGCGTGCCTCCGCCTGGGCCTCTGCCGACAGCGGCAGGTGGACTGCCATCTGGTCGCCGTCGAAGTCGGCGTTGAAGGCGTGGCACACCAGCGGGTGCACCTGGATCGCCTTGCCCTCGACCAGCACCGGCTCGAAGGCCTGGATGCCGAGGCGATGCAGCGTCGGCGCCCGGTTCAGCAGCACCGGATGCTCGGCGATGACCTCCTCCAGCACGTCCCAGACCTCGGGCACCATCGAGTCGACCATCTTCTTGGCCGCCTTGATGTTCTGGACCAGCTTGCGCTCGACCAGCCGGCTCATGATGAACGGCTTGAACAGCTCCAGCGCCATCAGCTTGGGCAGGCCGCACTGGTGGAGATGGAGCGAAGGGCCGGCCACGATCACCGAGCGGCCCGAGTAGTCGACGCGCTTGCCGAGCAGGTTCTGGCGGAACCGGCCCTGCTTGCCCTTGAGCATGTCGGACAGCGACTTCAGCGGCCGGTTGCCCGGGCCGGTGACCGCGCGTCCGCGGCGGCCGTTGTCGAACAGTGCGTCGACGGCCTCCTGCAGCATGCGCTTCTCGTTGTTGACGATGATCTCGGGGGCGCCGAGGTCGAGCAGCCTCTTCAGGCGGTTGTTGCGGTTGATCACGCGCCGGTAGAGGTCGTTCAGGTCGGACGTGGCGAACCGGCCGCCGTCGAGCTGCACCATCGGCCGCAGCTCCGGCGGGATCACCGGGATCGTCTCCAGGATCATCCACTCCGGCTTGTTCTCGGACTTGGTGAACGCCGACACGACCTTCAGCCGCTTGATCGCGCGGGCCTGCTTCTGGCCCTTCGAGGTCTTGATCGTCTCGCGCAGCGACGCGGCCTCGGCATCGAGGTCGCGGGAGCGCAGCAGCTCGCGGATCGACTCCGCGCCCATGCCGCCCGAGAAGTACTCCCCGAAGCCCCAGGGGCTGCCGAAGCGGTCCTTCAGCTCACGGAACAGCGCCTCGTCGGAGATGATCTCCTGGACCTCGAGCTCCTTGAACTTGATCCAGGTGCGGTCGAGCCGGTCGATGCCGTCGCGCGAGTGGTCCTCCACGTCCTTGCGGCGGGCCTGGATGTCGTTGTAGGTGTCGCGGACCTTGAGCGCCCACTGCTCGATGGCCTTGACGTCCTCCTTGGACATCTTGCCGTCGGTGCGCAGGCAGAGGTCGTTGGCCGTCTCCCGCAGTTCCTTGGGATCGGTGCTCTCGCCCTGCTCCACGACCTCGCGCAGCAGGCCCGCGCCCAGCTGGCGGGTCTTCTCGAGCGCCGGGGCGGCGCCGGGGCCGGCCTCGACCAGCTTGGCGATCCACTCCTGGTCGGAGTCCTTGAGGTTCGGATCCTCACCAGCGAGCCAGGCCAGGCGCACCTTGACGGCGTTCTTGGCCTTGGTCTTCTCGGGCCCCTTGGAGGTCTCGATGGCCTCCAGCTCAGGCAGCATCAGCTCACGCGCGGTGGCGGCCCAGGCGCCCACGTTGTCGAGCTCCTTGGGGCCGAGCTTTCGGTCGTCGCGGACGGCCGACTCGCGCACCAGCTCGCGCACCTTCTTGGGATCCTCACCGGCGACGCGCTTGGCGACCTCGCCCAGCAGGCCACCGGCCAGCGGACGGGCATCGTCGAGCACCGGCAGCCCGGCCTCCTCGGCCCAGTTGTTGAGCGTGCGGGCCCAGTAGTCGTCGTCCTCGTCGGTGTCCTTGGTGGAACCGTCGATGAAGAACTGGCGGCGGCGCTGCATGCGGGTCTCGAGGGCGGCGAGCTGCTCGTCCTTGTCGACCAGCAGGCGCTGCTTCTCCTGCTCGACCTTCTCCTCGAGCTCCGGCACGTCCTTGTCGCGCGACTCCTTGTCGACCGCAGTCACGATCGAGGCCGCGAAGTAGAGCACCTTCTCGAGCTCCTTGGGAGCGATGTCGAGCAGGTAGCCGATCCGCGAGGGAACGCCCTTGAAGAACCAGATGTGGCTGACGGGAGCGGCCAGGTCGATGTGCCCCATGCGCTCGCGGCGCACCTTCTGGCGTGTGACCTCCACGCCGCAGCGCTCGCAGATGATGCCCTTGTAGCGGACGCGCTTGTACTTGCCGCAGTAGCACTCCCAGTCCTTCGTGGGACCGAAGATGCGCTCGCAGAAGAGGCCGTCCTTCTCTGGCTTCAGGGTGCGGTAGTTGATGGTCTCCGGCTTCGTGACCTCACCCGAGGACCACTCCCGGATCTGCTTCGGAGAGGCAAGGCCGATACGGATTGCGTCGAAATCGTTGATGTCAATCAACGTGATGGCTCCTCACTTGGCGGCGGCCCGTCGGCCGCCACCGATCGTCATTTGGCAGGGGATGGCGGAGGTCGTCACTCTTCGACCTCCACCTCCTCCAGTTCGCCCAGGCCGGCCTCTTCCTCGTCGTCCTCTTCGTCCTCCGAGTCGAGATCGTCCTCGTCCAGCTCCTCGGCCAGCACCTCGTCGTTGGCGACGGTCAGCTCGCCTGCGTCGTCGATCCGGTCGACACCCTCCTCGAGCTCCTGCGCCTCGGGGTCGCGGGCAGCTGCCCGTCCGGCCACCGGTCGCAGGTCGATACCCAGCTCCTCGGCTGCCCGGAGAAGCTCGTCGTCCTCCTCGCGCACCGCCACGTCGCCGCCGTCCTCGGCAACGACCTTGACGTCCAGCGCGAGCGACTGCATCTCCTTGAGCAGCACCTTGAAGCTCTCCGGGATAGACGGCTCGGGAATGTTCTCGCCCTTGACGATGGCCTCGTAGGCCTTCACCCGGCCGACCGTGTCGTCGGACTTGATGGTCAGCATCTCCTGCAGGGTGTAGGCCGCGCCGTACGCCTCCAGCGCCCACACCTCCATCTCGCCGAAGCGCTGGCCGCCGAACTGCGCCTTGCCGCCCAGCGGCTGCTGGGTGACCAGCGAGTAGGGGCCGGTCGAACGGGCGTGGATCTTGTCGTCGACCAGGTGCAGCAGCTTCAGGATGTACATGTAGCCGACCGTGACCTCCTGGTCGTAGGGGTCGCCGGTACGGCCGTTGAACAGGCGCACCTTGCCCGAGCACCGCGACCCAGCCGGGGCCTTCTTGTCGATCTTGAACCGCACCGGCTGCTCGGAGTTCGACTCCTGCCACTCGATCAGGGCCTGGTCGACGTCCTCCGGCGTGGCGCCGTCGAAGACGGCCGTGGCCATCCACTCCGGCTCGCCGTCCTGGCCGCCGTGCGCGGCCGCCCAGCCCAGATGCGTCTCCAGGATCTGGCCGATGTTCATCCGCGAAGGGACGCCCAGCGGGTTCAGGATGATGTCGACGGGACGGCCGTCCTCGAGCAGCGGCATGTCCTCCTCGGGCACGATCTTGGAGATCACGCCCTTGTTGCCGTGCCGCCCGGCCAGCTTGTCGCCCTCGGCGATCTTGCGCTTGGTGGCGACGTAGACGCGCACCAGCTCGTTGACGCCCGGCGGCAGGTCGTCGCCGTTGCCTCGCGAGAAGGTCTTGACGTCGATCACCTTGCCGCCCTCACCGTGCGGCACCTTCAGGGACGTGTCGCGCACCTCGCGCGCCTTCTCCTTGAAGATGGCCCGGATCAGCTTCTCCTCGGCGGTCAGCTCGGTCTCGCCCTTCGGCGTCACCTTGCCGACCAGCAGGTCACCCGACCCGACTTCGGCGCCGATGCGGACGATGCCGTTCTCGTCGAGGTTGCGGAGCGACTCCTCGGAGCGGTTGGGGATGTCGCGCGTGATCTCCTCGTCGCCCAGCTTCGTCGACCGGGCATCCACCTCGTACTCGTGGATGTGCACCGAGGAGAGCACGTCGTCCTTGACCAGCCGCTCGGACAGGATGATCGCGTCCTCGAAGTTGTAACCCTCCCAGGACATGAAGGCGACCAGCAGGTTCTTGCCGAGGGCCAGCTCGCCGTTGTCAGTCGAGGAACCGTCGGCCAGCACCTGCTTCGCCGACACCTTGTCGCCGACCTTGACGATCGGCTTCTGGTGGATCAGCGTGCCCTGATTCGAGCGCCGGTACTTGACCAGGTCGTAGGTGTCGTGGCCGTCGCGGGTAGCGACGATGATCCGCTCGGCGTCGACATACTCGACCTTGCCGGCGCGTCGGGTGAGGACGACGTCCCCGGTGTCCACCGCGGCCCGGTACTCGAGGCCGGTGCCCACCAGGGGCGCCTCGGTCACGAGCAGAGGCACGGCCTGCCGCTGCATGTTCGAACCCATCAGCGCGCGGTTGGCGTCGTTGTGCTCGAGGAACGGGATCAGAGCCGTCGCCACCGACACGATCTGGGCCGGGTCGACGTCCATGTAGTCAACCTCTCCGGCATCCACCTGGACCGGCACGCCGTCCCGGGTGCGGCATAGCACCGGCGAGACCAGCTTGCCGTTCTTCTCGATGTCGGCGTTGGCCTGGGCGATCGTGTACTTCTCCTCCTGGAGCGCGTCCAGGTACTCGATCGACTCGGTGACCTTGCCCTTCTCGATCTTGCGGTAGGGCGTCTGCACGAAGCCGTGCTCCGACACCTTGGCGTAGCTGCCGAGCGACCCGATCAGGCCGATGTTCGGGCCTTCCGGCGTCTCGATCGGGCACATGCGCCCATAGTGGGTGGGGTGCACGTCGCGCACCTCGATCGGCGCCCGCTCGCGGGTCAGGCCGCCGGCGCCCAGCGCCGACAGGCGACGCCGGTGCGTCAGCCCGGCGAGGCAGTTGGTCTGATCCATGAACTGGGACAGCTGCGAGGAGCCGAAGAACTCCTTCAGCGCGGCGGCCACCGGGCGGATGTTGACGATCGTCTGGGGGGTGATCGCGTCCTCGTCCTCAGTGGTCAGCCGCTCGCGGACGACGCGCTCCATCCGGTAGAGCCCGATGCGGAAGGCCTCCTGGATCAGCTCGCCGACCGTGCGCAGGCGCCGGTTGCCGAAGTGCTCGTACTCGTCCAGGTCGTGCTCGATGGCGTCGCGCTGGATGACGATCGCGTCGGCGGCGTAGTCCTTGCTCTCCTCGGGCACGCCCAGCTTGACCGGGAGCGCCACCAGCCGGCGGACGAGCTCGACGATGTCGCCGGTCGTCAGCACGCGGCACTCGGGCGACACCTCGACGCCCAGCCGCATGTTCAGCTTGTAGCGGCCGACCTTGGTCAGGTCGTAGCGCTTGGGATCGAAGAACAGGGCCCGCACCAGGTTGCGCGAGTTGTCCACCGTCGGCGGCTCGCCCGGGCGCTGCTTCTTGAACACCTCGATCAGCGCCGCCTCTTCGGACTGGGCCGGGTCCTTCTCCAGCGTCATCCGGATGAACGGGTTGTTGTCGAACAGGGCGAGCAGGCCCTCGTCGGTCTTGTCGATCGTGAAGCCGGTGTTCTCGTCAACCGGCGGCAGCGCGCGCAGCAGCGTGGTGATCGGCAGCTTGCGCTTGCGGTCGATGCGGACGTTGACCAGGCCCTTCTTGTCGATCTCGAGCTCGAGCCACGATCCGCGGGACGGCATCAGGTTGGCCGTGAACACCTGCTTGGTCGAGTCCTTCGGCTCCATGATGTAGGCGCCGGGCGACCGCACCAGCTGCGTCACGACGACGCGCTCGGTGCCGTTGATGATGAACGTGCCCTGTTCTGTCATCCAGGGGAAGTTGCCGAGGAAGACCGTCTGCTCGCGGATCTCACCCGTATCCAGATTGGTAAACGCGACCTTGACGTTGACGGGGACCTCGAACGAGAGGTCCTTCTCGCGGCACTCGCGCTCGGACACGACGGGGTCGCCGATCGTGTACTCGCCGAGGGCGACTTCAAGCCGCTCGGAGTAGTCGCGAATAGGCGAGATGTCGTCGATCGTCTCGCGTAGGCCCGACGTCTTGAGAGAGTCGGAATCAGAGGGGTCACCCATGAACCACCTGAACGACGCCTTCTGGATGTCGATCAGGTTGGGTACGTCCAGGACCTTCTCCAGCTTGGAGAATGACCTGCGGACTCGGGGCGAGGTGGTTTCAGGCAAAGCTAACGCCTCCCGCGGGGCTATGAGGAGAGAAATGATGCGTAGATCCGGACCAACGGCGCAACGGGGAAGCCTATCAGGGCTCCTGTATCCACGCAAACAGGTCTGGCTAACACCGGCTGCGGGATGGTCTTCCGCACCGGTGTGCCTCCGCCCACTATACCGAAGGAGGTGCTCCGGTCAAGTGAAAAGCGGGCACCCCAACGATCTACGAGAACACCGCTGCCGGCGTCTCCTCCACGTTCAGCGGGTGGTGGCAGGCGGCGATGTGGCCCGTGCCGTAGGCAACCAGGGGCGGCTCCTCGGCGGAGCAGATCTCGGTCGCGTACCGGCAGCGCGGATGGAAGCGGCAGCAGGACGGCGGGGCAACCGGGCTGGGGACGTCGCCCTCGAGCACGATCCGCTCCCGGTGGGCGGAGGCGTCCGGGTCGGGGATCGGCACAGCCGAGAGCAGCGCCTCGGTGTAGGGATGCACCGGCCTCGAGTACAGATCCTCGGCCGGCGATACCTCGACGATCTTGCCCAGGTACATGACGGCGATCCGGTCGGACACGTGGCGCACGACGGACAGGTCGTGGGCGATGAAGAGGTAGGTCAGTTGGAGCTCGTCCTGGAGGTCGTCCAGCAGGTTGACCACCTGCGCCTGGATCGACACGTCGAGGGCGGAGACCGGCTCGTCGGCGATGATCAGCCGCGGATGCAGCGCGAGCGCGCGGGCCACGCCGATGCGCTGCCGCTGGCCGCCGGAGAACTCGTGCGGATAGCGGTTGTAGTGCTCGGGGTTGAGTCCGACCAGGCTGAGCAGCTCCTGCACCTGCGACTTGATCGACCCGCGGTTGCCCATGTTGTGGATCTTCAGCGGGTCGCCGATGATCTGGCCGACGCGCTTGCGCGGGTTGAGCGACGCGTAGGGGTCCTGGAAGACCATCTGCATCTGGCGACGCAGCGGGCGCAGCTGGCGGCGGGAGAGCCGGGTGATGTCCGTGCCCGCGAACTCGATGGTGCCGTCGGTGATCTCGTACAGCCGCAGCAGGCACCGGCCCAGCGTCGACTTGCCGCACCCCGACTCGCCGACCAGGCCGAGCGTCTCGCCCTCCAGAACCTCGAAGCTGACGCCGTCCACGGCGTGGACGCGGGCCACCTCGCGCTGGAAGATGATTCCCTGCTTGATCGGGAAGTACTTCTTCACGTCGCGGGCCACCAGCAGGGGAGAGCCCACGGCGACCGGCTGCGTCCGGGTGCCGTCCTCCACGACCAGGTCGCTCACGCCGACTCCGCCATACCGGGATTGATGACTGCCTCGCGCTGGGAGGCGCGGCCGTCGACCGGCAGCAGGCAGGCGTCCAGGTGGCCGTCGCCCACCTTGTCAACGAGCGGCGGATCCTCGATACCGCACTGGTCGAACCGGAACCGGCAGCGGGGCGCGAAGTTGCAGCCCGTCGGCAGATCGATCAGCGAGGGCGGCGTGCCGGGGATGGCGGTCAGGCGCGGCGGCTTGGGCCGGTCGAGGCGCGCGATCGACCCGAGCAGGCCCCACGTGTACGGGTGCTGCGGGTTGTAGAAGATCTCCCGCTTCTCGGACTGCTCGACGACCCGGCCGGAGTACATGACGACGACCCGGTCGGCGATGTCCGCCACCACGCCCAGGTCGTGGGTGATCATCACGATCGCCGAGCCGAACTCGCTCTTCAGCCGCCGGATCAGCTCCAGGATCTGCGCCTGGATGGTGACGTCGAGGGCGGTCGTTGGCTCGTCGGCGATCAGCAGGTCGGGGTTGCAGGAGAGGCCCATCGCGATCATCACGCGCTGGCGCATCCCGCCCGAGAACTGGTGGGGGTAGTCGTTCACCCGCAGCTCGGGCTTGGGGATGCCGACGGCCCGCAGCAGCTCGATCGCTCGGCTGCCGGCCTCGCGCTTGGATACGTCCTCGTGGTTGCGGATCTGCTCGGCGATCTGCCAGCCGACCCGGTACACGGGATTCAGCGAGGTCATCGGGTCCTGGAAGATCATCGCGATCTCCTTGCCGCGGATATCGCGCATCTCGTCCTGAGACAGCTTCATCAGGTCGCGGCCCTTGTAGATCACCTCGCCCTCGAACACCGCGTTGGGATCGATGATCAGCCGCATCACGGACATCATCGAGACGCTCTTGCCGGAGCCGGACTCACCCACGATCCCCAGCACCTCGCCCTTGCGCAGGGTGAACGAGATCCCGTCCACCGCCCTCACCAGACCATCCTCGGTGCGGAACGAGACGCGCAGGTTGTTGACCTCGAGGAGAGGCGGCTGGTCGGAGTCGGTCATGGGGTGGGGGTCTGGATCAGGTCGGCCGGATGCGAGGATCGAGGAACGCGTAGCCGACATCCACCAGGGCGTTGGCCAGCACGATGAAGAAGGCGCCGTAGACGACGGTTCCCATGATCACGGGGAGGTCGAGGTTGGAGAGCGAGTTATACGTGAGGTAGCCGACCCCGGGAAGGCCGAACACGACCTCGGTGAGCAGGGCCCCGCCACCGACCAGCGCGCCGAAGTCGAGGCCGAAGAGGCTGATGAACGTGATCATCGAGGTGCGCAGCGAGTGCCGGAACAGCACCCGCCGCTCCGACAGTCCCTTCGCACGCGCGGTGCGGATGTAGTCCTCGCTCTGGCTTTCGATAAGGCTCGAGCGCAGCACCCGGCCGTAGAAGCCGATGTACAGGATCGCCAGCGTGATCCAGGGGATGATCAGGTGCTTGGCCCACATCGCCGGGTCGGACGAAAACGACGTGTAGCCGAGCGGCGGCACCCACGAGAACAGCGGGCTGCTGTGGAACTTGCTCTGGGTCAGCATGTTTGCGACCTCGCCCACCCAGAACACCGGGGCCGAGATGCCGATCAGCGCGACCACCATCAGCAGGGGGTCCCAGATCGTGCCGCGGAGCACCGCCGCGGACACCCCGATGATGATGCTGCCGAAGATCCACAGCACCGCGGCGCCCAGAACCAGTGAGAAGGTGACCGGCGCCGCCGCTTCGATCTGCGGCAAGACCTTGAGCCCGCGATTGGTATAGGAGACCAGATCGCGAGAGATGAACAGGTGGTTCATCATCAGCACGTACTGCTCGGGCAGGGGCTTGTTGAGCCCGAACTCCTGCTTGATGGCGGCGATCGTCTGCGGCGTCGGGTTTCGGCCGGCCATCTGGCGCGCGGGGTCGATCCCCGGCGTGTGGAAGAAGATCAGGAACACCAGGAGGCTGATGGCGAACATGACCATCAGCATCCACAGCGTGCGTCGGACGATGAAGGCCAGCATTAGCTTCCATCCCCTTCCACGCGAAGCTTTGCGCGCGGGTCAAGCGCGTCTCGCACACCGTCGCCGAGCACGTTGAGCGACAGTACGGTGAGCAGGATCATGATGCCGGGGGCGATCGAGACCCATGGGCGCACGTACAGCAGCTCCTGGCCGTCGCCGATGATCGTGCCCCAGCTCGCATTGGGCGGGCGGACGCCGATGGACAGGAACGAGAGCGCCGCCTCCGTCAGGATCGTGTTGGCGATCATCAGCGGCAGGAGGACGATGACGACCGTCACCACGTTGGGCAACACGTCCGAGAAGATCAGCCGGAGGTTCGAAGCACCCTGTGCGATGGCCGCCTCGACGTACTCCTTCTCGCGGACGGAGAGCACCTGCCCGCGGATCGGCCGTGCCACGTACGGGACGTAGACCACGCCGATGATGATCGTTGGCAGCCAGAGGCTATTCGGGTTCACGCCGACGGGGCCAACCTGGAGGCCTTTGACGAGCAGCACCGTCGAGATGCAGATCGCGAGCAGGTAGACGGGGAACGCCCAGATCACGTCCATCAGCCGCGACAGGATGGAGTCGATCAACCCCCCGAAGAAGCCCGCCACCAGCCCGACGATCGCGGCTAGCAGACAGGCGATGAGCGCCGACCCGATGCCGATCAGGAGTGAGGCCCGGCCGCCGTAGAGCAGGCGGGCCATGACGTCACGGCCCTGGCTGTCGGCGCCGAGGAAATACTGCGAATGCCAGGTCGGGCCGATTGGCGTGACGCCGATCCCCAACGCGTTGGTCTGCAGCACCGAGACCTTCTTGCCGTTCTGCGTGATGGTGCCGTCGACGTTCGACTGGAACGGGTCGGTGTGCGCGATGTGGTTGGCGTAGAGCGGTGCGGCGAAGCTCGTTACCACGATCAGGACGAACACGATCAGCGCCGCGATCGCCGCCCGGTCGCGCCGCAACCGCCTCCAGGCGAGACCCCACGGGCTCTTGCCGGCGATCTGCGGCGAGTCGGCAGTTGCCAGCTGGCCGGCTTCGGGTGCGGTTGCGACTTCAGCCACGCGGGAAGGTTTCCACCTTACCACCCTATGGGGGCCGGGCCAGAGGCCCGGCCCCCATTCGGTCGGAGCTAGTCAGTCCTGGTTACTGCACCCAGGCCTGATCGAGCAGGAACAGCCACTGCGGGCTGAACTGGTAGTTGCCAACCCGCTTCGACACGAAGTCGATGTTCTTCGGGTTGAACATGGGCAGCCAGGGAGCCTGGTCGGTGATCATCTGATCAGCCTTGGCCCAGCTCTGGTTGGCTGCGGCGGTGCTGGTCGCACCCTGCGACAGCGCCGTCTTGATCGTCGAGTCAACGCTCTTGTTGCAGAACTCGGCCGCGTTGTTCGAGTGATCGTCGTTGGGGATGTACGCGCCGCAGGACAGCAGCGTGTTGATGAAGTCAGACGCGGCCGGGTAGTCCTGGTACCAGTCCCACCAGCCGATCTGGGCCTTGTTCGACGAGTTGTCGACGGTATCGAAGTAGACGCCGCGGTCGAGCGACTTCAGCGAGGCGTGGTAGCCCAGCTGGTTCAGCAGCGACACCACGTACTCGCCCTCTGACTTCGACAGCGTGGTCGTCTCAGACCACACCGTCACGTTCTGGCCCTTGGTGCCCGACGCCGCGATCAGCGACTTGGCCTTTGCCATATCGGGAGCAGTCCACGCACCCTTGCCGCCCGCGGCCGGGTTGGCCGTGTACGGGCAGTACTGCTCGTAGCCCGGGAAGTTGGGCGGCAGCACCTGGCACGTCGGCTGCGCGAGCGCCGGCCCACCGTACAGCTTGACGGTGGCGTTGCGGTCGATCGCGTAGTTGAGGGCCTGACGCACCTTCAGGTTGTTGAACGGCGGCGTGTTGACGTTCATGAAGAACCAGTACGTCGCCGTCAGCGGGTTGATGTGCACCTGCGACTTGTACTGCGTCGCGATCTCGTTCAGCCGGCCCGGAGGCGGCTGCTCGAACATCCAGTCGGCGTTGCCGTTCTCGACGTTCGTGACCTCGGCGTCGGCCTGCAGGCCGAGCTGCCACACGATCTCGTTCGGGTAGCCCTGCGGCTGCGCGTCCTTCGACCACTGGTGGAACTGTGGGTTCCGCACCAGGGTGATGGACTGACCGGGGACGTAGCTCTTGAACATGTACGGACCGGTCGCCGGCAGCGGGTTCGTGCCGATGTCCTTGTTCGGCGCGCTCTTCGGCACCGCGTCGGAGAACGGCAGCGCCACCTTGTCGAGGAACTCCGGATCCGGAGCCGTCAGGTGGACGGTCAGCGTCATTGCCGAGTCGTCGGCAACCACGCCGGACGACAGGTTGCACGCCTTGGCGGTGCACTTGCTGGCGCCGACGATGCTGCCCAGCGTCCAGGTACCCGGCGAACCAACCAGGAAGTCGCGCTCCCAGGCGTGCTTGAAGTCACTGGGGACAACAGGCTCACCGTTCGAGAACTTGACGTTGGGCTGGATGTGGAACACGTACGTCTTGCCGCCATCCGTGGCCTGGGGGACTGCCGTCGCCAGGTCGGGAACCAACGTCGCGCCGTCGGGACCGCCGACGCGCTTGAACCCGGTCAGGCCATCGTTGGTCATGATCAGGTTCTGCCAGGACTCGACCTCATAGGCGATCGCGGGATCGAGCGAGTCAGGGTTACCGGTGGCCTGCAGCTTCATCGTGCCACCCATGTGGGACCCGCTGCCGCCGGAGGAATTACCGCCTCCGCCGCTGCTTGACCCGCTGCTACCGCTGCTACCGCAGCCCGAGGCCAACGCGACCGCGCTGCCTACCAGCGCGAGCGCGAAGAGACGCCTCTTGGAATCGAACATTCCCCGTCCTCCGGAGTTAGGGGTTGAATGTGTTGCCGCCTGCTATGACGCTGGCGAGCCGCCGATGTTAGAACGCGGCTCAACCAGATGCCAATGCTGGTGACCGTCGCACCTCGCGGTAGAGAGCGGCCGCAACCTGGGCCAGACCCATCGCCGTGGCCGGTGGGGCGGAGCAGACCGCAAGCGCCACGGGCCGCTCGCCGTCGTCGATCAGTGCCATGTCGTGCCGCACCCGGCCGGGCAGGTCGCCCTGCTTGCAATCGATCACGAGGCCGTCGCCCGGCAGCAGGCTGGGAATGATGTCGCGGTGGTGCGACTCGCCCATGGCGGCCAGCGTCCGCCGGTGCCGCTCGGTCGCCAGGGTCTCGACGATCCGCGCCAGGTCGCCGGCGGTCGTCGTATTCTCGCGCCCGGCTGCGATCGCGGCCTCGTCCCCCATCAGCCTGCGGACGCGGGTGCCGGCCAGACCCAGTCGAGTGGCCTCGGCGTTCACGGCATCGACGCCGAGCATGTCGAGCAGGGCGTTGGTGGCCGCGTTGTCCGAGACCGCGAGCATCAGCAGGTCGAGGTCAGCCGGGCACAGCTCGGTGCCGGCGTCCAGGCTAGCCGCCAGCCCGCCGCCACCGGGCACGGGCAGCTCCCCGGCCGGGATCCGCAGGCGCGGATCGACCGTCCCTGCATCGATCGCCCGCCACAGCGCGATCGAGATCAGCGGCTTGACGGTGCTCGCCGCAGGCACCACCGCATCGGCGTTGCGCCCGACCGTGCGCCCACTGCGCAGGTCGATCGCACAGGTTGCGATCACTCTTCGCCGTCGTAGATCCGGCGCACCGTGCGGAGGCGCTTCCGCAGGTCGTCCGGATGCTGCTCACGCACGACCTTGCCGTGGGTCTCCGTCGCGTGGCAGATCTCGTCGTCGCCGACGTAGACGGCGATGTGGTCGCCGTAGCAGAGCAGGTCGCCCGGGCGAGCCTGGGCGTAGGGAACCTCGGCGCCCTCCTTCTCCTGCTGGTCCGCATTGCGGGGCAGCAGCAGGCCGAAGCGGCGGTGGATGGCCTGGACGAGGCCAGAGCAGTCGAGGCCCTCGACCGTCACTCCGCCCCACTCGTACGGCGCGCCCACGAACATCAGCGCAGCCTCGGCGACCGCCTCGCCGGACGCCTTGCGGCGGGCGGCGGCCAGCGGCTCGGTACGCAGGCCCGGCACCGGCAGCCATGTACCCATGTAGCGGTCAGCCGCCTGGGGGACGACCACGACGTGGGCCCGGTCCTTGGGCAGCGGATCGCCGAGCGCCTCGGCTGTGAGAAATCCCTCGTAGCCGTCGGCAAGCACGACGTGCGCCCAGCCGTTGCCGCGATCCATCACGTCGATCGGGTCGGCGAACAACGCCTGGGTGTTCTGCTCGGAGGCGCTGTCGGCCTTGGCCCGGAGCGCCGTGTAGGGGAGGATGCATGAGGCTTTTTCCACAGACATAGTGTATCCGCCGACGCCGTCAGGCACGTCGACAACCGAGACCGCGGAGCGGTCCCGGACCATCGCCCGGAACCGCTCCACAGGATCCGAACTACTTGAGCTCGACCGAGCCACCGGCCTCCTCGAGCTTGGCCTTCATCTGCTCGGCCTCGTCCTTGGTGACGCCCTCCTTGACGGGGGCAGGCGCCTCGTCGGCAACCGCCTTGGCCTCCTTCAGGCCGAGTCCGGTCAGCTCACGGATCACCTTGATGACCTGGATCTTCTTGTCGCCGGACGCGGTGAGGAC
>Ga0265338_10007087_pt1 | contig 14052 bp, 15 predicted proteins | sample 42126metaG_FD_193579 | JGI IMG/M metagenome (GOLD analysis project Ga0265338, IMG submission 193579) | Rhizosphere microbial communities from Carex aquatilis grown in University of Washington, Seatle, WA, United States - 4-21-26 metaG | ecosystem: Host-associated > Plants > Roots > Rhizosphere... | reverse complement strand
CGGGTTCTCGAGCGCCGTGGCCCTGCGCCTTCAGGTCTATTCCGCATCGGCCTCGACGCTCTTCAACGTGCTCCCGTACGTCTTGACGCTGATCGCCGTCGCCGGTGTGATCGGGCGGACCGTGCCGCCTGCGGCGGATGGCAAGCCCTACCAGAAGCAGTAGCCTGCGCACCCGCGCCCTCAGCATGGCGCTGCTCGCGGTGGCGCTCGTGCTCGTGCCGGCGGCCGGCTCGGCGGCTTCGACGTCGTTTCAGGCCTGCCTCGTGACCGCCGCGGGGGAAGCCGACGATCCCGCGCTCGATGGCCTGTCGGTCGCGGGCCTGCAGGCCGCCGAGCAAGCGGGCGTGGCCGGCCGTGTCGTGCGCGCCACGTCGCAGGCCGACGCGATCAGCCGGCTGCGGCTGTGTGCCCAGGAGGGCGCGGGGATCACGATCGGCGTCGGCTACGGGATGGCGACGGCGGTCGACCAGGTTGCGATCGAGTTTCCGCGGCGGGCGTTTGCGATCGTGAACGTCGGCGTGAGGGGCCTTCCTCACCGGCCGGCCAACGTCGAGGGGCTGCTGTTCAAGGACCAGGAGGCCGGGTACCTCGCCGGTTACGCAGCCGCCCTCTGGGCGAAGCAGCACGGCGGCGGGGCCGTCGGCTCGGTCGGCGCCCTCGGCATCCCGCCGGTCGAGCGGGCTGTCGCCGGCTTCCGCTTCGGCGCAACGCGCGCGGTTCCCGGGATCAAGACGCTGAACTCGTACTCGGGCGACTTCGCCGTGCCTGCGAACTGCGAGCAGCAGGCGCTCGCGCAGATCGCAAAAGGCTCGGTGGTGGAGTTCCAGGTCGCCGGGCCGTGCGGGGCGGGCGTCTTCGCCGCGGCGCGAGCGAAGGGAAAGGCCGCGATCGGCTTCGGCGCCGACCAGTCGTCCTTCGGCCCGTTCGTCCTGACGAGCGCGCTCGAGCGGGCCGATCACGCCGTCGAGGCGGCGGTACGCGACGCGCGGGCCGGGCGGTTTCCCGGCGGTGTCAACGTCTCGTTCGGAGCCCAACGCGGTGGCATCGGCATCGGCGCCTGGAGCCCCCGGGTGCCGAGGTCGATCAGGAGAGCGGTGAATGCGCAGTACGCGCTCCTGCAGTCCGGCCGGATCCCCGGCATCCCGACGTCACTGCCGTAATGCCGGACCGGCGTGAGTACGTTTAGCCCTTGATGCGGCTGAGAGCGGTCCTCGGTCTCTTCCTCGCCCTGCTCTGCACGGGGTGCGGCGGCGTCCGTCGCGCCACGACGACCACCACGACGACGACGACCGTGGCCAAGCCCACGGCGCCCAGCGGCCTGCGGGTCGGCATCGTGGGGCCGCTCGCGCTCGACGTCCCGGGGGTTGTCGCCGTGCGGGGAACACTCGACGGGCTCGATACGTCGCTCGTGCTCGTCTCGGCCGAGACGCATGGCGTTGCGGCGGTCCTCGCTGCGGCGCAGGCGCAGCCCGCAACGCATTTCGCGCTCGTCGGCGCGAGCACGAAAGGCCACCGCGCGCCGAACCTCGCCGGACTGGTGCTGGAGGACGACCAGGCGGCGCTGATCGCCGGCTACGTGGCCGGCCTCGTCGCGCAAGACGCCGGCACGAGAGCACCTCGCGTCGCGTGGGTCGGGCCGGTCGAGCACGGGCTCGCCCGCGCGTTCGCGCGGGGCGTCCACCGCGCCTTGCCCGGCGCGGCGGTGCTCGACGAGTGGTCGCGCTCGATCCCTGGATGGTGCAAGGAAGCAGCCCTCGGAGCGATCGAGCGGGGCGCGATGGTCGTGATGGCGCACGGCGGGCTGTGCGCGAGAGCAGCGATCGCGGGCGCACACGAGCAGAACGTGCCCGGGCTCCGGCTCGGGGAGTTCGAGTTCCCGGACCTCGTTGCGAATGTCGTTGCGCGCGACGCTGTGGCGGGGGTGTTCCACGGCGGCGAAGACATCGTCTTCGGCGCGGCGAGTGGTGCGGTGGGCGTCGGCGCGCTCGATCCGCTGATCCCGCTCGCGACGGTTGGGCGCGCGCGGGCCGCGCTGCAAGACCTGGCGGGCGGTCGCCCGTGAGCGACTTCGCCCCTGACGAGCTCGATCAGGAGACGCCGCAGCAGCACTTCCCGACGAGGTTCGGCGGCGTCAAGGGAATTCTGACACCTCTGATCACGACGGTCGTCGCCTTCCTCGTGGGCGGCCTCGTCGTCGCGCTCACCGGCAAGAACCCGGTTCGGGTCTACCACGCGATCTTCGACGGGACCGGCGTCGGCTGGTTCTTCCAGGTCGGGAACCACTCCGCGCGGATCCCATTCGCGACCGCTCACATGTGGTTCCCATGGGACACGGCCTCCGTGGCGGCCGGCAACCTGCAGCAGACGCTGCTCGTGACGACGCCGATCATGCTGACCGCGCTCGCCGTCGCGTTCGCGTTCCGCTGCGGCATGTTCAACATCGGCGGGCAGGGCCAGTACATCGTCGGGGCGATCTTCGCCGTGTGGCTCGGCACGTCGTTCAGTTCGCTCGCGCCGTGGCTGCACGTGCTCCTGTGTCTCGTCGCGGGCACGCTCGCAGGGGCGGTCTGGGCCGGGATCGCCGGGATCCTCAAGGCGACGGTCGGCGCCCACGAGGTGATCTCGACGATCATGCTCAACTGGACGGCCGTTTGGGTGGGCTCGTACCTCGTCGGTGCAGGCGGCCCGCTGCAAGGCTCGCAAGTTTCGATCCCCGTCTCGAACAACATCGTCGACGGTGCGAAGTTGCCGGTCTTCTGGGGCCTGAAGCTCTTGCAGGGTCTCTCGATCGGCATCTTCATCGCGATCGCGATGCTCGTCCTCTACTGGGTGATCGTGAACCGCACGACGCTCGGGTACGCGGTGCGCGCCGTGGGCTTCAACCCCGAGGCGGCGCGGTACGGCGGGATCTCGGTGGCGCGGAACTACTTCGTTGCAATGGCGATCGCGGGCGCGTTTGCCGGTCTCGCCGGAGCGATCGACATCACCGGTTGGGAGTACCAGCTCGGACCGACCGACATCCAGGCGAGCCAGATCGGTTTCATCGGGCTGGCCGCAGCGCTGCTCGGGCGCAACACGGCGATCGGCGCCGGCTTCGCCTCGCTGCTCTTCGGCGCGCTGATCACCGGCACCTCGAGCCGGCAGCTCGACCCGACGGTGTTCCGCCCGGAACTCGCCGGGAACCTCACGACGATCATCCAGGGCCTGGTCGTCCTCTTCGTCGGCCTCAACCTCGGCGGCCTGTGGGTGTGGCTGCGGCGCCGGAGGCGGGCATGAACCGTTGGACAAGCCCGCGCGCGATCGGGATCGTCGGGATGGTGCTCGGCGCGGCCGCATTCTGGCTCGCGCTGCCGCCGCTCGCCGCGCGCACCGCCGTCCTGCCGATCGCGCTCGGCATCCTCGCGATCGCGGCCGGCATCTGGGCCTCGTCGCGCGAGGCGGGCCGCGCCGGGGGAGGGGCGATCGCCGCCGGCCTGCTCGGCATCGGCTTCGGCGTCCTCGCCACACGCTCGTCCTCGGCGCACCTCGACACCGTCGTCGTCTGGAGCACCCTGTTCGCGGCCACGCTGCGCTACGCGACGCCGCTCACCTTCGCCGCGATCGGCGGCCTCTTCTGTGAGCGAAGCGGTGTCGTGAACGTGGCGCTGGAGGGGATGCTGCTCACAGGAGCGTTCTTCGCCATCTGGGGTGCGATCTGGGCGCACACCTGGGCGGGCGGCTTCGCCTGGGTGATCGGGCTCGCGGTGGCCGCGCTCGCCGGCATGGCACTTGCCGCCGTCCACGCCGTGTGGACGATCACCTTCAAGGTCGACCAGATCATCTCCGGGACGGCGCTCAACTTCCTTGCGCTCGGCATCACCGGGTACCTGTTCGTGGACAAGTACGGCGACACGGGGACTCCGGGTAACGTCCCGGCGTACGGAATCCCGGACATCCACCTTCATTTCCTGCAGAACTGGACTTTCATCGGACCGATCTTCGGCCAGCTCAACTTGATGATCTGGCTGTCGTTCGCGCTGCTCGTCGCGACTTCCGTGTTCGTCTTTCGAACGCCGTGGGGCCTGCGCCTCCGTGCGGTCGGCGAGCATCCGCGCGCCGCCGACACGGTCGGCATCTCGGTCTACAAGGTGCGGTACATCGCGGTCATCTCCTCCGGTGGCATCGCGGCGATGGGCGGGGCGTATCTGTCGCTCGGCTTCGTCCATTCGTTCAACGAGGGCATGACGAACGGCACAGGGTTCATCGGTCTCGCCGCCCTCATCTTCGGTAAGTGGCGGCCGTTCCCGACGTGGTGCGCTGCGCTCCTCTTCGGGTTCTCGAGCGCCCTCGCCGACCGGTTGCCGACCGCGTACGGCAACCAGTGGGGCACGCTCTTCCAGGCGCTGCCCTACGTGCTGACGCTGATCGCGGTGGGCGGCGTGGTCGGCCGATCGATCGGGCCCGCGGCTGCGGGGCGGCCGTATGTCAGGCAATAGCCGCGCCGCCCGCGCGGCCGTGTTGTTCGGCGCGCTGGCGGTGCTCGTGATCCCCGCAGCCGTCTTCGGCGAGCGGCTTGTGCACGGGGCCACGCTGCTGCACGCGCTCTACCTCGCCGCGCCGGTCGCCTTTCTGCTCGGGGTGATCGCCGTCCTCCTGGCCCGCCGGGCGCGCTTCGCGGCGGCCCGGAGCGTCCGCCCGGACGCCGGCGGGCCGCTCCGCCTCGCTCGGGCCTTTGCCTGGGCCGGGCTCTACGCAGGGATCACGACGGCGCTCGCGCTCGGCGTCTACGGCGCCCTCCGCTGGGCGCAGTAGCCGAAGGAGGGCAGTCGCGGCTACCCTTCGGTCGCCGTGTTCGAGATTGGCAACAGCCTTCGGGAAGCTCGCATGCGCAGGGGCGTGGACTTCGCGCAGGCCGAGCTCTCGACCAAGATCCGCGGGAAGTACCTCCGCGCGCTCGAGGAAGAGCAGTTCGACGTGCTGCCCGCGCAGACCTACGTCAAGGGGTTCCTGCGCACCTACGCCGAATACCTGGGCCTCGACGGGCAGCTCTACGTCGACGAGTACAACTCGCGCTTCGTCGGCGCCGGCGACGAGCACGAGCCGAGGACGCGCCGCTCCGCCGCGCGCCCGCAGCCGCGCCGCCACCGGCGGATCGAGACGAATGTCGTGCTCGTGGCGCTCGCCGCGATCGCGATCGTCACCGTCGTGTTCATCTCGGCCTGGAAGGCGGGCGGCGGCAACTCGCCGCCGGCCGCGAAGAAGCCTGCTGCGGCCGTGAAGCACCATGCGCCTGCCGCACTGCTGACGCTGACCGCCGTGCGCGGCTCGACCCACGTCGCGGCCCGCGTCGGGAGCTCCAGCGGCAACGTCGCCTACGACGGGACGATCCAGCAGGGCGACGCGCCGGTCGCGCTGCGCGGGCGGCGGCTGTGGCTGCAGATCGACTCGCCGGAGAACCTGCGCATCCAGGTGCGGGGCAAGCTCGTGCACGTGCGCGGCCTGAAGCCGCGCGTGATCATCGTCACGCCCACCGGTTGGCGCCCCGCGTAAGGGCAGCCATCGTCGCGTCGGGCTCGGAGCTCGTCCGCGGCGACCGGCACGACCGCAACGGCCCGTACCTCGCGGGATCGCTGCAGCGGCTCGGGATCGACCCGGTGCGGATCACCGTGGTCGGCGACGAGCCGGCCGAGCTCGAGGCTGCGCTGCGGGCGGGGCTCGAGGAGGACCTGCTCGTCGTCTCGGGCGGTCTCGGACCGACGCACGACGACCGCACGATCGAGCTGCTCGCGCTGGCCGCCGGACGTGCGCTGACCGTCGACGAGGGGCTCGCCGCCGAGATCGAGGCGCTCTCGCGGCGTGTCGCCGAGCGGCTGAGACGGCCGTACGCCGACTTCGCCCACGGTGTGCGCAAGCAGGCCATGCTGCCGGCCGGCGCGGAGTGGGTGGGCCTCGTCGGAACGGCGCCGGCCGTCGTGCTCGACACGGGCTCGTGCGTCGCCGTCGCGCTACCGGGGCCCCCGCGCGAGCTGCAGGAGCTCTGGCCGCGCGTGCTCGAGACGTCGCCGCTGCGGGCGCTGCGCGAGCGCTCCCTGGCTCCGGAGCGGCGCGTGCTGCGGCTGTTCGGCATCTCGGAGTCGGCGGTCGCGCAGGCGCTGGCCGCTGCCGGGGGCGACGGGGACGGCGTTGCCGTCACGATCTGCGCCCGCGACTTCGAGATCCACGTCGATCTCTTCGCCGAGCCGGGTGCGGAGGCGCGGGCGGCTGCGCTCGAGGCGGCGCTCGTGGCGGCCAACGAGCGGGCCGTGTTCTCGCGCGACGAGCGGTCGACCGCCGAGCTCGTGCTCGATCTGTTGCGGGCCCAGGGGCTGACGCTCGCGACGGCCGAGTCGTGCACCGGTGGGCTCGTCGCCGCGCGGCTCACGGACGTCCCGGGCTCGAGCGACGTCTTCCTCGGCGGGATCGTCGCCTACTCGAACGAGGTCAAGACGGCGCAGCTCGGCGTGCCGCAGGCCGTGCTGGCCGAGCACGGGGCCGTGTCGGCGGAGACCGCGGCGGCCATGGCGCAGGGTGCGCGCGCCCGCCTCGCGGCGGACGTCGCGGTGTCGGTCACCGGCGTCGCGGGGCCGGGCGGCGGCACCGAGGAGAAGCCGGTCGGGCTCGTCTTCCTGCACGCCTCCGGCCCCGCGGGGGAGCTCGGCCGCCGGCTCGACTTCCCGGGCGACCGCGAGACGATCCGCCTGCGCGCGACGGTCTCGGCGCTCCACCTCGTGCGTCGACTTGTCACTGAGTCGTGACAGACACGTCACACCTCCTCGGCTAGCGTGGCGGGGGATGCACGGATCAGGCTCTTTTGCGCGCTGGAGCTGCCGCCCGAGACGGTGGCGGAGCTCGTCGCCTGGCAGGCCGAGCACCTGGTTCCCGCAAAGCAGGGACTCGCACAGCACGGCGGGCGGATCGTCCCGGCCGAGAACCTGCACATCACGCTCGCCTTCCTCGGCTCGCGGCCCGCGGCCGAGCTGCCGGCGATCGCCGCGGCCCTCGCCGACGCGGCCCGGGCAGGGAGCCCGGCGGAGCTGCGGCCCACGCGCTACCGCGAGACCCGGAGCGTCGGGATGATCCTCTGCGACGACGTCTCGGGGGCGGCGACGGCGCTTGCAGCGGCCGTCGGGGAGCGGCTGGAGCAGCTCGGGGCCTACCGCCGGGAGGCCCGGCCGTGGCTGCCGCACATCACGGTTTTGCGCTTTCGAACGCGGGAAGGACTAGCATTGGAGGTCACGAACATATGTTCGTTCCGTGCCGTCCGCACTGCTCTCTACTCTTCGGCGTTGCGACCCGGTGGGGCGCAGTACCAGGCACTTGAAACGGCAGCCCTAGGAGGTCGGTAGACAGATGGATCGCGAGCAAGCCCTCGACACAGTTCTGGGACAGATCGAGCGTCAGTTCGGCAAGGGCGCCGTCATGAAGATGAACGACCAGGCGGCGGTCGCGATCGCCGCCGTCTCGACGGGGTCGTTGTCACTCGATGTTGCGCTCGGCGTCGGCGGCCTGCCGCGCGGCCGGGTGGTCGAGGTCTTCGGGCCGGAGTCGTCCGGTAAGACGACGCTCGTCTACCACGTGATCGCCGAGGCCCAGCGCCGCGGCGGCATCTGCGCCTTCATCGACGCGGAGCACTCGATGGACCCCGCGTACGCGAAGCGGATCGGCGTCAACATCGACGAGCTCCTTGTCTCGCAGCCGGACACCGGCGAGCAGGCGCTCGAGATCTGCGAGCTGCTCGTTCGCTCCGGCGCGCTCGCCGTCGTCGCGATCGACTCGGTGGCGGCGCTGACGCCGAAGGCCGAGATCGAGGGCGAGATGGGCGATTCGCACGTCGGCCTCCAGGCGCGTCTGATGAGCCAGGCGCTGCGCAAGCTCGCCGGCACGCTCAACAAGACCGACACGATCTGCCTCTTCACGAACCAGCTGCGCGAGAAGATCGGCGTCATGTTCGGCAACCCGGAGACGACCTCGGGTGGCCGCGCGCTCCGCTTCTACGCCTCCGTGCGGCTCGACATCCGCCGCATCGAGACGCTGAAGGACGGCGTCGAGGCCTACGGCAACCGCGTCCGCGTCAAGGTCGTGAAGAACAAGGTCGCGCCGCCGTTCAAGCAGGCCGAGTTCGACATCATCTACGGCGACGGCATCTCCTGGGAAGGCACGGTGCTCGAGACCGGGTTGGAGAAGAAGGTCGTCCAGAAGTCGGGCTCGTACTTCTCCTTCGGCGACGACCGCCTCGGGCAGGGCCGCCAGAACGCGACGGCGTTCCTCAAGGAGCACCCGGACATCGTGCAGGGGATCCTGCAGGCGATCCAGGCGCAGGCGCCTCCGGGGCAGGTGATTTCGGCACGGCTGCTCCCCGAGGGCGAGGTGCCCGCCGCGGTGAAGCCGGTGCTCGAAGCGGTGGAAGAGGAAGAGACCGCGGCGGCGTAGCGCCGGCCACCCGCCGCGGATGCCGGCCGAGCGCGACCCGATCGACCTCGCAGCCCGCGCGCTGCACCACCGCGACCGTTCGCGGCGCGAGCTCGACGACCGCCTCGCTCGTGCCGGCATCGCCGACGACCAGCGTGCCGACGCGCTCGACACACTCGAGCGCGTCGGTTACGTCGACGACGGCCGCTTCGCCGCGGCCCGGGCGGAGGCGCTGGCAGCTCGCGGCTACGGCGACGAGGCGATCCGCCACGACCTCGAGGGCCACGGGATCGACGCCGAAGCCGTGATTCAGGCGATCGCCGGCCTCGAGGCGGAGCTCGAACGGGCCCAGGCGCTCGTGGAGCGGCTCGGGCGCTCGGCCAAGACAGCCCAGCACCTGAGCCGAAAGGGCTTTGGCGAGGAGTCCGTGGAGACGGCCGTCGGCCCGGGGTTTGCAGAAGGTGACTTCTGAGTTGTAGAGTTACGATCTAGAACTCAATCGCTTTTTGCCTGCACAACGCGCTTTCCATCGATCACACACGTTTCTTGAGACTCGTCCTCAGTCACCGATCCGCCTGGCAGCGCCAGACCACACCCAGACAGAGACCCTGAGCTGAGACCGACGGGCGCGCTCGTGCGCGCCGGGAAACGCGCCGATCGGCGGGAGATGCGGCGTGCGGGCAACCGAGCCCGTAGGAGCGCCCATGCTCGTGCCCGTCGTCGTCGTGATTGCACTCGCAGCCGGAGCAGGTGCGACGCTACTCGTGCTCCGACTGCTCGCCACCTCGGGGCTCGAGACCGCACGCCGCTCGCGCACGCAACTGCTCGACGAGGCTCGCCGCGAAGCAGACGCGACGCGACGAGAGGCGGCGATCGAAGCACGCGAGCAGACGATCAAGCTGCGCGCCGAGCTCGAAGCGGAGTTGCGCGAACGGCGCGACACGGTCATGAAGATCGAAGAACGCGTCATCTCGAAGGAAGACGACATCGACCGCAAGCTCACCGAGCTGACGCGGCGCGAGCAGGGTGTCGCCGACCGCGAGGTTCATCTCCGCCAGCTGCAAGAGGAGATGAAGGAGCTGCGCGACCAGGAACGGCTCGCGCTCGAGCGGATCGCGACGATGACAACCGGGGAGGCGCGGCAGCGGATCCTCGCCGAGTCCGAGGAGCTCGTCCGCCACGAGCTTGCGGGGCGCGTGCGCCAGCTGGAGGAGGAGGCGCGGACCGAGTCGAAGCGCCGGGCGCGCAACCTCGTCGCCGACGCGTTGCAGCGGGTCGCCGCGAGCGCAGCGGCCGAGACGACGGTCACGCTGGTCGAGCTGCCGTCCGACGACATGAAGGGCCGCATCATCGGCCGTGAAGGGCGCAACATCCGCGCGCTCGAGCATCTCACCGGCGTCGACTTCATCATCGACGACACGCCGAACGCCGTCGTCCTCTCGTCGTTCGACGGCATCCGCCGCGAGATCGCGCGGATGACGCTGCTCAAGCTGATCGAGGATGGGCGCATCCACCCGACGCGCATCGAGGAGATGTACTACCTCTCGAAGGCGGAGCTCGACGAGCACGTCCGGCAAGCCGGCGAGCAGGCGGTGTTCGAGGCGAACTGCGGCGAGATCAGCGACGAGCTGGTCAAGATCCTCGGCCGTTTGCGGTATCGCACGAGCTACGGGCAGAACGTCCTCAAGCACACGCTCGAAGTCGTGCACCTCGCGGGGATCATGGCCGCTGAGGTCGAGGCGTCCGTGAAGACCGCGAAGCGCGCCGCGCTGCTGCACGACCTCGGCAAGGCGATGACGCACGAGGTCGAGGGCTCACATGCGCAGATCTCGACCCAGCTCGCGCGCCGTCACGGTGAGAGCCCGGCGGTGTGCCACGCGATCGAGGCGCACCACTACGAGGTGCAGCCGCAGACGGTCGAGGCGGTGCTGCTGATCGCCGCCGATGCGATCTCCGCGTCCCGTCCGGGCGCGCGTGGGGAGGGGCTGGAGCACTACGTGAAGCGCCTGGAGGCGCTGGAGGAGCTCGCAGGCCGCCATCCCGGAGTCGAGAAGGTCTATGCGCTCCAGGCGGGCCGCGAGATTCGCGTGCTCGTCAAGCCGCACGAGATCGACGACGACGGCGCCGTGCTGCTCTCACACGAGATCGCCCGCGAGATCGAGGACCATCTCGAGTACCCGGGTCAGATCAAGGTGACGGTGATCCGCGAGAGCCGCGCGATCGACGTCGCCTCCAACAAGCAGGAACAGCGCCGCTCGATCGAGCGCCTCGACGCGGCGTAGCCTGGGCGTCATGTCCAACGCCGTAGCCGAGATCGTCACAAAGGCGAGCCCGCGCTCGGTGGGCGACACGGTGGCACGGCTCACGGAGCTGCTGGACGCGAAGGGAATCACGCTGTTCGCGGTGCTCGACCAGAGCGCGGCTGCGCGCGACGCCGGGCTCGAGCTGCGCGAGACCGTGCTCGTGATCTTCGGCGATCCCGCCGCGGGGACGCCCGTGATGGCCGCCTCGCCGCTCGCCGCGGTTGACTTGCCGCTGAAGGTTGCGATCTGGGACGACGACGGAGCAACGAAGGTCTCGTACACGGCGGTGAGCGCACTCGCTTCGCGGCACCACCTCGACTCGGAGCTTGCAGCACGTCTCGCGGGGATCGACGTGATCACGGATGCGCTCGTCGCGCCGTGACCGATGAGTTTCGCCGCGATCGCCTGTCTGAGCTGCGACGTCCCAACCACTCAGAAGGAGGCGACATGTCCAGCAAGTTGCACATCACCGAAGTCGGCCGCGTGGCGGTTCCGGCGGTCGACCAGAATCGCGCGCTCGCGTTCTACGTCGACGTGCTCGGCTTCGAGGTCCGGTCGGACGAGACGTTCGCCGACGGCAAGATGCGCTGGATCGAGGTTGCTCCCGCGGGGGCTGCGACGTCGATCGCGTTGACACCGCCGATGGAGGGCGGGCCGACGGCCGTCGACACGGGGATCATCATCTCGACGAGCGACATCGACGCCGACCATGCCGCCCTGCAGGCGGCGGGTGTCGACGTCGACCCGGAGGTCGCGCGCTGGGGCGATCCGGTCCCGCCGATGTTCAGGTTCCGCGATCCGAGCGGAAACGCGCTGACGTTCGTGGAGCCGACCGAGTAGCCGCTCGCCGAGGGTGACGTGGGCGGTGGCACGGCTACCCTGTGGCGGTGCGCCGCTACCACGTCACCACGTTCGGTTGTCAGATGAACGCCCACGATTCCGAGCGGATCAAGGGCATGCTCGAAGAGCTCGGGCTCGGCGAGGCCGCGAGCCCGGACGACGCCGACGTCGTCGTCTTCAACACCTGCACGATCCGCGAGAAGCCGGACACGAAGCTCGCGGCGTATCTGGGTGAAGCGGCGGCGCGCAAGCGTGAGCAACCCGATCGCGTGATCGCCGTCGGCGGCTGCTACGCCGAAGCGCAGCGCGAGCGAATCTTCGAGCTGTATCCCGCCGTCGACGTCGCCTTCGGCCCGGGCTCGATTGCGCACCTCGGCGAGTGGCTCGGCGCCGGCGGAATGGGTGTCGCGCGTGGACGGTTCGGTCTCGACGACCGCGACTTCGCAGCGGAGCTCCCGATGCACAACGAGCGTTCCTTCCAGGCGTGGGTGCAGGTGTCGATGGGCTGCAACTCCAAGTGCTCGTACTGCATCGTCCCGGCCGTGCGCGGCCGCGAGCAGAGCCGCCGCCCCGGCGAGATCATGGCGGAGGTGCAGCGGCTCGCGGCGCAGGGCGTCAAGGAGCTGACGCTGCTCGGCCAGAACGTCAACTCGTGGGGACGCGATCTGCTGCCGGAGATCGACACGGAGTTCGGCGAGCTCTTGCGGGCGTGCGACGCGATCGAAGGCATCGAGCGCGTTCGCTTCACGAGCCCGCATCCGAAGGACTTCCGCGAACCGGTGATCGCCGCGATGGCCGAGTGCACGTCGGTGTGTGAGCACGTGCATCTGCCGCTGCAATCGGGATCGTCGCGCCTGCTGAAAGCGATGCGCCGCACCTACACGCGCGAACGCTATCTCGCGCTCGTCGAGAAGATGCGCGCCGCGATCACCGATCTCGCGTTCGGAACCGACATCATCGTCGGGTTCCCGGGCGAGACCGAGGACGATTTCCGCGCAACGCTCGAGGTCGTGGAGGAGGTCGGTTACGACAGCGCGTACACGTTCGTCTATTCGCCCCGCGCCGGCACCGAGGCGGCCGCGATGCCGGACCAGGTGCCGCACGAGGTGAAGATCGAGCGCATGGAGCGGCTCGTCGAACTGACGCAACGGCTCGCCCGCGAGCGCAACGAGGCGCGCGTCGGCCGCGTCGAGCAGGTGCTCGTCGAAGGTCCGTCGCGCACCGACCCGTCCGTGCTGCGGGGTCGCACGCGGCGGAACACGACTGTCAACTTCACGGGCGCCGCCGCGGCCGGCGGGCTCGTCGACGTCCTCGTCGAGGGAGCCACCTCGACCACCCTGCGGGGCTCTCAGCAGGCCCTTGTGACCGCCTGAACACGTCCATCACATCCCTGAGGCAGACTTAGCGATCATGCGCGTCCTCGTCACCGGCTCGTCCGGCCAGATCGGCACCAATCTGGCTCTGCGCCTGCTCGCAGACGGCCACGAGGTCTTCGGCGTCGACAAGCGCCCGAACGCCTGGATCGGCGATGCCTTCCCGACCTTGCTGCAGGATCTCGCGGGTCACTACTCGGCGTTCACGGGGGGCATCAACGGTGTCGAGTACCCGGAGGTCGATCTCGTCGTGCACCTCGCCGCACACGCGAAGGTGCATCAGCTCGTCCGGCAGCCGCACCGCGCGCTCGAGAACACGATCATGACGTTCAACGTCCTGGAGTTCGCGCGCGGGATGAACCTGCCGATCGTCCACTCGTCGACGCGCGAGGTCTACGGCGACGTGCACCGGTTCGAGGAGTACGCCGAGGAGGCTGCCGACTTCGCGTTCACGGAGAGCCCGTACTCCGCGTCGAAGATCGCGAGCGAAGCGTTCATCTATTCGTACGCGCGCTGCTACGACCTGAAGTACCTCGTCTTTCGCTTCTCGAACGTCTACGGCCGCTACGACTCCGACCTCTGGCGGATGGACCGGGTCCTGCCGTTGTGGATGCACCAGCTGTCGCGGGGCGAGACGATCACGATCTTCGGCGGCGACAAGAAGGTGCTCGATTTCACGTACGTCGACGACTGCGTCGACGGCATCGTGCGCGGTGTGTATGGGCTTGCCGCAGGGACGGCCGGCAACGAGACGATCAACCTCGCATACGGGCAGGGCAACACGCTCGTCCGTGCAGCTGAGCTAATCGCGGAGGAGCTCGGCGTCGACCCGAACATCAACGCTGCCCCGTCGTTGCTCGGCGAAGTGACGCACTACATCGCCGACATCCGCAAGGCGCACGACGTCCTCGGCTGGTCTCCGAAGACTCCGCTCGAGGGGGGCATTCCCAAGGCGGTCGCCTGGTTCAAGGAATGGCGTGCAGCGCATCCTGCAGAGGACAGGCCGTTCGAGCGCCCGCAGGAGTCGGATGAGCTCGCCCACGGCTTCAAGCAGCCGGCCCGCGCCGGCGCGTAGCGTCCTCGCGCTCTTCGGACCGACCGCGTCGGGC
>Ga0265338_10007086_pt1 | contig 14053 bp, 12 predicted proteins | sample 42126metaG_FD_193579 | JGI IMG/M metagenome (GOLD analysis project Ga0265338, IMG submission 193579) | Rhizosphere microbial communities from Carex aquatilis grown in University of Washington, Seatle, WA, United States - 4-21-26 metaG | ecosystem: Host-associated > Plants > Roots > Rhizosphere... | reverse complement strand
TCATCGTCATCGGCGGCGGGCCGGCCGGCCTGGGCGCCGCCGTCTACGGCGCGTCGGAGGGCCTGCGCACGGTTCTGGTCGAGCGCACCGCGACCGGTGGCCAGGCGGGCCAGAGTTCCCGGATAGAGAACTACCTCGGCTTCCCGGACGGGGTGTCCGGGGCACAACTCACCGAACGGGCCCGGCGGCAGGCCAACAAATTCGGGGCCGAGGTGCTCACCACCCGCGACGTGACCGCCCTGGAGGTCAAGGGCTCGGCGCGCTGTGTCCGCTTCGCGGACGGCAGCAGCATCGACGCGCACGCCGTGATCCTCGCCACCGGGGTCTCCTACCGGGAACTCGGCGCGCCCGGGCTCGACGAGATGACCGGTCGCGGGGTCTTCTACGGATCCGCGCTCACCGAGGCGGCCGCCTGCTCGGGGCAGGACGTGTTCATCGTCGGCGGGGCGAACTCCGCCGGGCAGGCCGCCGTCTTCCTGTCCCGGGGGGCCAGGTCGGTGACGATCCTGGTCCGCGGTCCGTCGCTGGAACGGTCGATGTCCTACTACCTCGTCCAGCAGATCGGGAAGATCCCGGCGATCTCGGTCCGCACCTGCACCGAGGTCATCGAGGCTAAGGGCACAGATCACCTGGAGAGCCTGACGCTGCGCAACACCGCCACCGGCACGACGGAGACGGTCAGCGCGCAGTGGCTGTTCCTGTTCATCGGCGCGGCGCCGCTCACCGACTGGCTGGATGGTGTCGTGGTGCGGGATGACCGCGGTTTCGTCATCGCCGGCCCTGATCTGTCCGTCGAGGGCGAGCGGCCGCGGGGCTGGGAACTGGACCGGGCGCCGTACCACCTGGAGACCAGCGTTCCCGGGGTGTTCGTGGCCGGTGACGCACGGGCCGAGTCAGCCAAACGGGTGGCCTCGGCCGTCGGCGAGGGCGCGATGGCCGTCATGCTCGTGCACCGATATCTGGAGAAGCTGTGACCGAGCCGACGCAGTCCATGCCATGCAGCGCTGACGAGCTGCGCGCGCTGTTCCTGTTCGAGAAGCTGACCGAGGACCAGCTGGAATGGCTGTGCCGCGAAGGGCACGTGGAACTCTTCCCGGCCGGGCCGGTGTTCGCCGAAGGCGCGCCCGCGACCTGCTTCTACGTGCTGCTGGAAGGCACGTTGGTGATGTCGCGCCGGGTCGGCGCCGATGACGTCGAGGTGACCCGCTCAGACAACCCTGGGGTGTACGCCGGGGCTTTCCGGGCCTACATTCCCGACCCCGGGGTGCAGACCTACGCCAACTCGGTGCGGGTGACGGTACCCTCGCGGTTCTTCGTGCTCGACGCCGACAAGTTCGCCGCGATGATGCGCGACTGGTTCCCGATGGCCGTGCACATGCTGGAGGGCCTGTTCTTCGGCATGCAGAACACCCAGCAGGCCGTCGGCCAGCGGGAACGGCTGCTGGCGCTCGGCTCGCTGTCCGCGGGCCTGACGCACGAGCTGAACAACCCGGCCGCCGCGGCGGTCCGCGCGACATCGGCGCTGCGCGAGCGGGTCGCCGGGATGCGGCACAAGCTGGGCCTGATCGCGGCCGGGCCGTTCGACCGGTCCCAGCTTGAAGTGCTGGTCCGGCTCCAGGAAGATGCCACGGAGCGCGTCGCCAAGGCACCGGTGCTGAGTCCCATGGAGGCATCGGACCGCGAGGACGCGCTGGGCGACTGGCTGGAGGAGCACGGCATCTCCGGTGGCTGGGAGCTCGCGCCCACCTTCGTCCAGGCGGGCCTGGACACCGGCTGGCTCGAGCAGGTGGTGGCCACCGTGGACGGGCAGACGCTCGAAGGCGCGATGCGCTGGCTGAACTACACCGTCGAGACCGAACTGCTGATGAACGAGATCGAGGACTCGACCAACCGGATTTCCGTCCTGGTCGGCGCGGCCAAGCAGTACTCGCAGCTGGACCGGGCCCCGTACCGGGTCATCGACGTGCATGAACTGCTGGACAGCACGCTGCTGATGCTGGGCCGGAAGCTCGGTGACGGGGTCACCGTGGTCAAGGACTACGACCGCAGCCTGCCGCAGATCCCGGTGTACGCCGCCGAGCTGAATCAGGTCTGGACCAATCTGATCGACAACGCGGTGTCGGCGATGGACGGGCAGGGCACGCTGACGGTGCGCACCGCGATGGACCGGGATCAGGTTCTGGTCGAGATCGGTGACACCGGTTCTGGTGTGCCAGCGGAGATCCGCGACCGGATCTTCGAGCCGTTCTTCACCACGAAGCCGGTGGGCGAGGGCACCGGGCTCGGCCTCGACATCTCCTGGCGCATCATCGTGAACAAGCACCATGGAGACCTGAAGGTGGAGTCTGTTCCGGGAAACACCCGCTTCCAGGTGCACCTTCCGCTGACCGCCCTGGATGAGGAGGCGCACAATGACTGACGTAACCGGGATCGACCCGTCGGTCCCGCCGAGCGGGACCGGCTGCGCGGAGTGCGACGCCAGCGGGGGGTGGTGGCTGCACCTGCGCCGGTGCGCCCAGTGCGGGCACATCGGCTGCTGCGACACCTCACCGTCCCAGCACGCGACCGCTCACCAGGCGGCCAGCGGGCACCCGATCATCCGCAGCTTCGAGCCTGGTGAAGACTGGTTCTGGAGCTACCAGACCAAGGAGTTCTACGACGGGCCGCCGCTGGCCGCGCCGGAGCATCATCCGGTCGACCAGCCGGTCCCCGGGCCGGCCGGCCGGGTTCCGCCGGGCTGGCGCAGCCACCTGCACTAGAAAGGGCGTGGCTTTCGTGGGGATCGTGTCACGCGGTTTCGGCGGGCGCAGGCGCGCCCCGGACGAGAACCTGCCGCCGGGCCAGTACCTGGTAACCGACTTCCCGGTGCTCTCCGCCGGGCCCACCCCCCGGGTGAGCCTGGACACGTGGGAGCTGACGCTCGCGGCGGAGACCGGTCAGCCCCGCAGCTGGGACTGGGCCGCGTTCCAGGCCCTGCCGCAGGAGGACATCACCGTCGACCTGCATTGCGTGACCAAGTGGTCCAAGTTCGGCACCCCCTGGCGGGGCGTGTCGCTGGACACCCTGCTCGACGGGATGGTGACGACCGCCGAGTTCGCCCTGGCGCGCTGCTACGGCGGCTACACGACCAACCTGCCGCTGGCGGACCTGCGCAACGGCCAGGCCTGGATTGCGTTCCGCTATGACAGCGCTGATCTCGAGCCTGAGCACGGCGGCCCGGCACGCCTGCTGGTACCCCATCTGTACCTGTGGAAATCAGCGAAGTGGGTGCAGCGCATCGACCTGCTGCGGGAAGACGAGCCCGGGTTCTGGGAGAGCCTGGGCTATCACAACTACGGAGACCCATGGCGCGAGCAGCGGTACTGGGGCGACTGACCTGGCAGGTCGGGACGGTCACGGAGGTCCGCGACGAAACCCCGACCGCGCGGACCCTCGTGCTCGACGTCCCGGACTGGACCGGGCACCAGGCCGGGCAGCACGTGGACGTGCGGCTGACCGCGCCCGACGGGTACTCGGCGCAGCGCTCCTATTCGATCGCCTCACCGCCGGGCGGCACCAAGCTCGAGCTGACCGTGCAGCGACTGGAGGACGGCGAGGTCTCGCCGTACCTGGCGGAGACCCTGGCGCCCGGCGATCCCCTTGAGCTGCGCGGGCCGATCGGCGGCTGGTTCGTCTGGACGCCTGCCGACCCCGGGCCGGTCCTGCTGGTGGCCGGCGGGAGCGGCATCGTCCCGCTGATGGCGATGATCCGCGCCCGCGCCGGGAGCGGGAACCGTGCGCCGTTCCGGCTGGTCTACTCGGTCCGCAGCGCCGACGCGGCGCTCTACGCGGCTGAACTGGCCGACCGGGCCCGCACCGACGCCGGCCTGGAGCTGAGCTACGTCTACACCCGCTCGGCCCCGCCCGGCTGGCCCGGGCCGGCCGGCCGGATCAACGCCGGCATCCTGACCGCGGGCCGGCCGGCCCCGCCCGGGACCGCGGTGTTCATCTGCGGCCCGACCGGATTCGTGGAAGCGGCCGCGAACCTGCTGATAGACGCCGGCCAGGACGCGCAAACCATCAAGACCGAGCGATTCGGACCCTCTGGAGGCCAGCCATGAACGAGCACCTGGACGGGAACGTGCTCGCCGGGGCGCTGCGCGAGCTCTTCACGGTCGACATCACCACGGCGACCGGGCAATGCGTCGCGTGCGGGACCACCGGCGCGCTGGGCCAGGCCCGCGTCTACCCGGATGCCCCGGGCATGGTCGCCCGCTGCCGGTCCTGCGATGAGATTGTGCTCCGGTATGTCCGCGCTCCCGATCGCGCCTGGCTCGACCTGCGCGGCATCACCTGCCTCCAGGTGCAACTGCCGGAGTAGCCGATGAGCGGACGTTAGGGTGAGACCGTGAGCAATCTCCCCGAGCCTGCCGGGCAGCGTCATCTGCGGGTCTCCGACGCCGACCGGGAGCAGGCCGCCGAGGTGCTGCGGATGGCCGCCGGCGACGGCCGGCTGACCCTGGACGAGCTCGACGAGCGGCTGTCGACGGCTTACGCGGCCAAGACCTACGCCGACCTTGAATCCGTCACCAGCGACCTGCCCGGGCCGGGCGGGCCGGCCCCGGTGGCCACGGCCAGCGGCGGTTTCCCGGCCGAGCGCATCGGTGGCACCCCCGGGATGAGCTTCGCGGTCGCGATCATGAGCGGGGCGCGGCGCTTCGGGCACTGGGTGGTCCCCCGGCGGTTCACCTGCGTCGCCCTGATGGGCGGCATCGAGCTCGACCTGCGGGAGGCGCAGTTCAGCGAGCGTGAGGTGACCATCCAGGCGTTCTGCCTAATGGGCGGGGTGAGCATCACCGCGCCGGACGACATCGATGTCGACGTGTCCGGCATCGGCTTCATGGGCGGCTTCGATCACCAGGCCAGCGGGCCCGGGCTGCCGGGCGCGCCACGGGTCAGGGTCATCGGCTTCGCCATGATGGGCGGTGTCGACGTCAAGCGCAAGCCCGCCAGGCAGCGTGGCCAGGGCAGGCGGCGCGGGGTGGTCGAGGCGGACGAGCAGCCGGGGATCGAGGGCTGAACCCGGCCACGCTACGCCGCCGGGCCGAGCTGCCCGGCGAGGAACGTCATGACCCGCTCCAGGGCGGCGAGGGTCGGGTGGCCTTCCTGATCGACGAGATCGACGGTCAGCACCGAGTGCGCCCGGGCCGGTATCCCGTCCGGATTCCCGGGCGAGGAATCGATCTCGATTCCCTCGAACGCCTCGCCCAGTTCCCGGCGGAGCGTCTCGAACCGCTCGCCCGGCGAGCCCTTGTCGGCGGTGAAGCGAAGCCCGAGCACGCACAGCCCCTCGCGGGTCCGCTCCTTGACCGAGGCCAGGTCGGCCCGGTCCAGCCCGATCGCGGCCCGGTGCCGCGCGTTGACCGGCGCGGGCAGCCCCGGCTCGGCGAGCACGGAGGCCAGCACCGCCGGTTCCACCGCCATGGCCAGCGCGAACCCGCCGGTGAAGCACATCCCGACCGCGCCGACGCCTGGTCCCCCGCATTCGGCGTGCGCCTTGGCCGCGAGGGCCCGCAGCCACGTCGCGACCGGGCTGGTGCGGTCGGCCAGCATGACAAACTCACGGGACACGCAGACCCGCAGTAGTGACCGGGCCATCTCGCGGCCGGCGAACGGCGCCCCCGGCCGGCCGAACAGCGACGGCAGGTACACGGTGAACCCGGCATCCACCAGGCGCTGGCCAAACGCGGTCACTCCCGGATGCAGGCCAGGCATCTCATGAATGACGATCACGGCCGGCCCGGTGCCCGCCCAGAACACCTCATGCTCCCGGCCTTCGTGCGCGAACGTCGTGGCGGTAAAGCCAGGGACCGCGTCTGTCATCGCCCCGCTCCAATCAAAACCTTATTACCTCACGAAATACTGCCCGCACTCCCGTTATGGACGAGTGTCTCGGCTCATGGGCAGCGGCGCCAGGCCTGGCCAGCGAGCCAGCATGCGCGCCGAGCATGAACCCATGATGGCGGTGGATCACTGGCCGCGGGCGGCCAGTGATCCACCGCCATCATGGAAGTCCCTCGGCCGGCCAGCTCAGCACGGGGCCGCACCGGCCATTCAGCGGCCTGATCGCGGATCCTTTCGGCGTCCCTTCCGGGCGCATTCGCCCCATCTGCCGGGCCAAGGGAGCGATACTTGCTCCGGGAACGGTCTGCGGGGGCTACGACTGCGCGGGCTTGGGTGTTGCGGGGCTGCGACGAGGCATCCCCATTGAGCCAGGGAGCGAGAACATGACGAACGATTCCTTCGTGCCATTGCCCGGCAGCGAACGCGGCCCCGTCCCGGGGATGGAGACGACCGGCCCGGTCAACGAGTCCGCGCGTATCGAGGTGACGCTGGTCACCCGGCGCCGCGCCGAGCTTTCCCGGGAACTTGTCCTCGGCCCCGAGACGATCACTCCGGCGCAGATGTCGGCGCAGCACGGAACGCATCCCGATGACACCAGCCTCATCCGCGAAGTGCTGTCCCAGCACGGCATCGAGGTAACCCAGACCTACACCGGCTCGCGGTGCGTGAAGGCGTCCGGGACCCTCGCGGCCCTGTCCGAGACCTTCGGCGCCGCGCTGAGCATGGTGCGCAGCGATCACCCGACGGGGCCCGGCGGCCGGGCCGAGCACCGGTACCGCGAGGGCAGCCTGCGGATACCGGCGGAACTGGACGGGATCGTGCTCGCGGTGCTCGGGCTGGACGACCGGCCGCAGGCCCGGCCGCAATTCCGGGTCGCGGGCGCAGCCGGCCCAGCGGCCAGCCGGGCGGTCGCCGCGCCTGCCGACGGTGACCCGGCCGCACCCGCCGCACCCGCCGCCGCCCAGACCTCCTACACCGCGCCGCAGATCGCCGCGCTCTACCAGTTCCCCGCGGGGACCGACGGGACCGGCCAGAGCATCGCGATCCTGGAACTCGGCGGCGGGTTCGGCCGCAGCGACCTGGACGCCTACTTCTCCGGTCTCGGCCTGGCCACGCCCGCTGTCACCGCGGTCGGCGTTGACGGCGCGGCCAACCAGCCGGGTAACGACCCACAGGGGGACGATGGCGAGGTCCTGCTCGACATCGAGGTGGCCGGGGCCGTCGCCCCCGGTGCGGCCCAGGTGGTTTACTTCGCGCCCAACACCGACCAGGGATTCGTGGACGCGGTGTCCGCCGCGGTGCACGCGATCCCGACCCCCACCGTGATCAGCATCAGCTGGGGCGAGTCGGAAGACGCCTGGACGGCGCAGGCCAGGTCAGCGCTGGACGCGGCCATCGCGGACGCGGCCGCGCTGGGCGTCACCGTGTGCGCCGCCGCGGGTGACAACGGCAGCACTGACAACGTGACGGACGGCGCGAACCATGCCGACTTTCCCGCGTCGAGCCCACACGCGCTGGCCTGCGGCGGCACCAGCCTGCAAGCCAACCCGGCGACCGGGGCGATCACCTCGGAGACCGTGTGGAACCACGGGCCCGGCCGGGGCGCCACCGGCGGCGGGGTCAGCGACGTCTTCCCGGTGCCGTCCTGGCAGACGGCCGCGGGAGTGCCGGCCCGGGCGGGCGCAGGCTCAGCGACCGGCCGCGGGGTGCCCGACGTGGCCGGCAACGCCGACCCGTCCACCGGCTACCAGGTCCTGGTCGACGGGCAGCGCATGGTGATCGGCGGCACGAGTGCCGTCTCCCCGCTGTGGTCGGCGCTGGTGTGCCGGCTGGCCCAGGCCACGCAGAAGCCGTTCGGCTTGCTGCAGCCGTTGCTCTACGCGGGTGCGGTGGCCGGCCGCACCGCCGCCGGGTTCCGCGATATCACCAGCGGCAACAACGGCGGGTACCCGGCCGGGCCCGGCTGGGATGCGTGCACCGGGCTGGGCGTCCCGGACGGCACGACCCTGCTGGCCAGGCTGAGCAGCGGCCCGGGTACGGCTGGCTGAGCGACGCGGCGCGCCCGCTACGCGGGGCCACCGAGAGTGGCGGGCGCGCCGAACGGGCGCAGCACCTCCGGAACGGCGACGGTGCCCCCCTCGTCCTGGAAGTTCTCCATGATCGACAGCAGCACCCGGGCGGTGGCCCCGGTCCCGTTGAGGGTGTGCGCGAACTCCAGCTTCCCGTTGCGGCGGAACCGGACATTCAGCCGCCGCGCCTGGTAGTCGGTGGTGTTCGAGCACGAGGTGATCTCCCGGTAGCGCTGCTGGGCCGGGAACCACGCCTCGATGTCGTACTTCTTCGCGGCGGGCGCGCCGAGGTCGCCCACAGGGATGTTCATCACCTGGTAGGGCAGCCCGAGCGCCTGGACGATCTCCTCCTCATGAGCCAGCAGCTGGTCATGGAAGTCCGCGGACTGCTCGGGCAGGCAGTAGACGTACATCTCCACCTTGTCGAACTGGTGCACCCGGAACATGCCCTTGGTGTCCTTGCCCGCCGCCCCGGCCTCGCGGCGGAAGTTCGTGCTGAACGCGGCGTACTTGGCGGGCAGCTCTGATTCCTCAAGGCGCTCGTCGGCGTGGATCCCGGCCAGCGCCACCTCGGAGGTCCCGGTGAGGTACAGATCGTCCTTTTCCAGGTGGTAGAGGTTGGACTCCTCGGTGGGCAGGAAGCCGGTGCCGTACATGGCGCGCTCGCCGGCCAGGATCGGCGGCAGCACCGGCAGGAACCCCTTGGCCGCCAGCCGGTCGAGGACGAACCGGTACAGGGCCATCTCGGTCAGCGCCACGTCCCCGATCCGGTAGGCGAACCTGGACCCGGACAGCCGGGCCCCCCTGGCCATGTCGATCCAGCCCCGGGGGGAGCCGAGTTCGGTAGACTCCCGGGGCTCGAAAGTGAACGCCGGCGGCTCGCCCCAGGTGCGGACGACCACCGCGTCCTCCTCGGCCATCCCGTCCGCCGCGGTGGGGTCAGGCAGGTTGGGGATCCGGGCCAGCAGGTCCTGGCGCTCCCGCTCGGCGTGGACCTGCTCCACGGTAGCCGCGGCGAGCTCGTCCCTGAGCTTTCGCAGTTCGGCGATTTCCTGCTGGCTCGGCGGGGTGCCCTTGGACGAGCGTTTCTGCGCCGCGCGCAGCGCCTCCGCCCGCTCGGTCAGCTCACGCCAGGTCCGGTCGGCGACCAGCAGTGAGTCGAAATCGTCGGCGGCACCGCGGCGGGCGAGTGCCGCCCGGTAGCGGTCCGGCTCCTGACGGGCAGCCCTGAGGTCAATCACCCACGCGAGTCTAGCGGGGCCCGCCCGTCCGGCACCGCAACATTATCGGCGGGACCAGCGCGGCGCAGGCCCGACCGGGTCGCGAGCACCGACCCGACCAGGATCAGCGCAAACGCGGCGACAATCTCCGGAGTAAGCGGCTCGCCGAGCACCGAAACGCCCAGCGCCACGGCCACGGCGGGATTGACGTAGGTGATCACCGTCGCGCGCGCCGGGCCCACCTCCGCGATGAGCCGGAAGAACAGCAGGAACGCCACCGCCGTGCAGACCACAGCCAGGCCGGCCAGCGCGGCCAGCACGCGCCCCGACGGCACGGTGTGCGGCCAGGTCAGCGCGGCCGCCGGGGCGTAGACAACGGCGGCGGCGGTCAGGCAGACGGCGAGCACTCCGAGGTCCGGCGCCTCGCTGAGCTTGCGGTTCTGCACCAGCGGGCCGATCGCGTAGCCCAGCGCGGTGAGCAGCACCTCAGTGACCGACCACCAGTCACCGCCGCTCGCACTCGGGCCGACCAGCAGGGCCACGCCGCCCAGGCCGAGCAGCAGGCCCGCCCAGCGAACGGGGGTGAGCCGCTCCGTCCCGCCGGTGAGCCGGACCAGCACGGCACCGATGATCGGAACCGCGGCGATCAGCAGGCCACTCAGCGAACTGGACAGATGCCGCTCCGCGTCGGACAGGAAGAACCACGGGGCGATGATTTCGACGACCGCGAAGACCGCGAGCCACCGCCAGTACGGCCGCAGCGCGCTGAGCTGTCGGCGGCGCAGCGCGACAGGCAGCAGCAGCGCCGCGCCCACCCCGACCCTCGCGAATACCAGGACCGGCACGGAGACCCCGCCGTCGTCCACGACCTTGATGAGCAGGTAGGGGACGCCCCAGATCGCGCTCATGGTCAGGAACAATGCCCAGCCTCGGCGGCTCACCGCATGTCACCTTCCGTCCCGCAGCCCGGCTGGCAGGCTACAGCGCGCGGCGACCCATTTCGACAGAGAAAACCGCTGGCGCCCGCCGCCGGGGCGGTGCCCGGCGCCCGGTTAGCCGTACCCCGGGTTAGCCGGGCCCGTGCGGCGTGCCCCGTCAGGCGTGCCCCGTGCGACGTCCGTCAGGCGTGCACGGTCAGGCACACGCCGAGTGAGGCGATGTCCACGCAGAGCCCGCCGGGGTCGCCGCCGCCCGTCGGTGCGGCGGTGGGGGAGGCCGTCGGACTGGGCGATGGCGACGCGGGCGGGGTCAGCGACGAGATGGGGAACGGCACCGGCGTGTCAGCGAGTTGCGACGGAGCCGCGCCTGAGGCGGTGGCTGAGGCCTGCGGGGAGGCGTCGGCGGAGGCAGGCGGCGGCCCGGCTACGGCCAGCGGCTGGCTGGCCGGGGGGACAGGATCGCGGCCGTCGCCCGCCGCGGCGCCGACGCGGTCACCGCGCATCGTGGGAGTCGCGCCCGGCAGCGGAGGCGTGGGGATCAGCTGGATCGACACCGAGACGAAGAGCACGTAGCACACGATGACCGAGGCGAGGAGCGCGGTCAGGAACAGCGACCCGGCCGGATGACATCGGATGGCAGCTATTCCGTTGCGTGATGTGGTTTTTGCCGAATCCCTGGCCGCGGCCAGGGCGACACCGGAGGTGGAAAGCCGGGGGCCCGGCCCGAGCTGGCTCGCGCGCCGCACCTTGCGCAGGGCTCCTCTGCGCTGCGCAGGGGACAACCCGGGCATCAAGTAGATAACTGTCCGGCCGCCCTGAGCCTCCGCCCGGGCGTGCCGCCCGTCGGGCAGATGTGCGTAGCGAATCTTGATCACAGGCGAGACCTCACACGGGGTGGCAGGCTCTCAAGTGGCGGTTGACCTGGGGATATGCAGTCGCGACGTTACCACGGGCCCGATCATTGAACGTCGCGAAACACTGGATACCCGTGACACAGGGCGAGAATACAACAGCATTCCGTCACCACGCGGACCGGAAAAAGCCCCGCTACGCTCGCATCATGCCTTCTTTGCCGAACGGCAGCCTGGAGCACCTGTGGCCCTAACCGGCGCGGCCGGCGACGCGGACCGCCAGACGACGGCGGCCAGGAACCCCAGGCCGGCCGCGACCGCCGAACCCGCAGTGGCCGCCGAAGCCGCGGCCGCCCCGGGCACCGCGGGCACTGCGGGCCGCAAGAGTGCCGAATCGGGTCTTGGGTCGGTGGGGACACCGGCCAACCCCGAGTCCGCCCGGTCCGGCGAGGCAGGCACACAGCCACCGCGGTCAGTCCAGAGATCCCGGCCACCAGGGCTGCGGCCGATGCGGCTGGGCTGGGCGCTGCTCATCGCCGTGGCCGGTGGCCTGGCCTTGGCGGCTGCCTTCCCGCCGGCCGGGATCTGGCCGCTGGCGGCGGCCGGGCCCGCGCTGCTGGTGGTGGCGTTGTGGCGGAGAAGCTTGCGCGCCTCGTTCGTCGTCGGGCTGGTCTTCGGCATCGCCTTCTTCACGCCGCTGCTGTCGTGGCTGGTCAACGTGGCCTGGTACGCGTGGGCCGCGCTGGCGATGGTCGAAGCCCTGGTCTTCGGCCTGCTGGCCATCGGCCAGCGGCTGCTGCTGCGGCTGCGGGCCTGGCCGCTGGCCGTGGCAGGCTGGTGGGTCGCTGCGGAGGCGATGCGCGGCCGGTGGCCCTATGCCTTCCCGTGGGGCAGGCTCGCGATGAGCCAGGCGGGCGCCCCCACGGCTGGCTGGGCCGCGGTGGGTGGCGCGCCGCTCCTGAGCTTCCTGGTGGCATTGGCCGGGGCCACGCTGGCCTGGCTGCTGATCGCGCCGGGGCGATGGCCAGGCCCGGGAGGCGAGCCGGCCGCCCCGGGACGCGTGCCGTCCAGCCCAGGAGACCCGCCATCAGGATCGGGAACCGGGCCGCCCGGTCAGCGGCGTGAGCGGCCAGGACCGGTGCGCCGCCGGGCTGTTCCGCTGCTCGCGCTGGCTGGTGCCATGGGGCTTGCGGTGGCCGGCGTGGTGCTCCCGGTCGACCAGCCGGCCCCCGCCGCCGAGGCGACCATCGCCGCCATCCAGGGTGATGTGCCCCATGCGCGGACGCTGGCCAGCATGCTGCGAGCCAGCACGGTGACCGCGAATCACGCGGTCACCACCGAAGGGCTGGCCGCCCTGGTCAGGTCGGGCGCCCGGCCCGCGCCTGACCTCGTGGTCTGGCAAGAGAACTCAACCGACCTGGACCCGGCGCTGTACCCGTCGATCTACGCCGCCATCACCAGGGCGACCAGCGCCATCGACCGGCCCGTGCTGGTCGGCTCGGTGCTGCAGAACCCGCTGCGCAACGCGGGCCAGCTCTGGCTCCCCCGGCGAGGGCCGGTCCAGGTGTACGTCAAGCGCCAGCTCGTGCCGTTCGGGGAGTACATCCCGCTGCGCGGCTTTCTGGACAAGTTCACCTCATTGCCGTCGCTGCAGCCCGTCAACTTCACGCCTGGCCACAAGGCGGTGGTCTTCCACACCGGGAAGATCAGGCTCGGCGACGTGATCTGCTACGAGGTCGGCTTCGACCAGTTGGTCTCCTCCGAGGTCAATGCGGGCGCGAACCTGCTGGCGGTGCAGTCCAATGACGCGGATTTCGAACTGGACGGCCAGACCAGCGAATCGGCCCAGCAACTGGCGATGGCCCGGATCCGCGCGGTCGAGTCCGACCGCGCGGTGGTGTACGTGTCCACCACCGGGGAGAGCGCCATCATCGCGCCCGACGGCACGATCATGGTCCGCAGTGGCATCTGGCAGCGCGCCGCGCTGGAGGCCCGGGTGCCGCTGCGCAGCCAGCTCACGCTCGCTGACCGGGCCGGGTCCTGGCCGGAGGCCGCGATCGCCGCGCTCACCCTCGCCGCGCTCGGCTGGGCCGCGGCCGGGGCGTTCCGCGCGGCGCGCCGCGGCACCGCGGCCGCTGCGGCGGGGACACCGGGCCTGACTGACTGACGCCCCGGGCTGGCGGGCTGGTACTCACGCCCCGCTGAATCGCCGGCCCTGACGCCTCGCTGGCGGGCTGGCAGGAACGCCTCCCTGGCGGACCAGCACTGACGCCCCGCTGGCGTACCAGTTTCGTCACCTAAGCGTCACAGAACATCCTGGCCGACCCGGCCGTCCGGGCCGCGACGCACAATGTCTTTATGGCAGTGTGGCGCGGTTTGGCCAAGCCCAGCCGGTATGCCGTCCTCCTCGCGGGCGCGCTGCCGGTGCTCGCGTTCCCCGCCCTCAACCTGGAGTTTCTCGGCTGGTGCGGGCTGGTACCCGGGCTGCTCCTCATCCACCGTTCGCCGTCGGCACGCGAGGCCGCAGTACGCGGCTGGTGGTTCGGCGCTGGTTTCCTGATGGCGGCGCTCTACTGGATGGTGCCGAACATCGGCCCGGCGCTGCTGCTCGTTGCCGTCGTCTTCGGGATCCTGTGGACCGGGTACGGGGCAGCCGCCTGGATACTCCTGCGCCCGCCGGTCACCGCGCCGCGCGCGCTCGCCGCCATCGTCGTCGTGCCGAGCTTCTGGCTACTGACCGAGTGGGCCCGGTCCTGGCAAGGATTCGCCGGGCCGTGGGCGGTGCTCGGGACGAGCCAGTGGCAGCATCCGGCCGTCCTCGGCCTCGCGGCGGTAGGCGGGGTGTGGCTGGTCAGCTTCGCCCTGGTGGCCGCCAACACCAGCATCCTGGTCGTGCTGGTCGCCGGGCGGATCGCGATCCGCGCACTCGGCGCGGCCGCAATCGCGATCGCGGTGGCCGCGGGGCCGGTCGCGTTCGCGCTCGCCGCCGCGGGGCCGACGGCCCGCTCGGTCCGGGTGGCGCTGGTCCAGCCGGGCATCGAGCACAGCCGCGGCAGCCGGGTGGGGGCCAGCCAGCGGCTGTCCGCCGGGCT
>Ga0265338_10007085_pt1 | contig 14054 bp, 14 predicted proteins | sample 42126metaG_FD_193579 | JGI IMG/M metagenome (GOLD analysis project Ga0265338, IMG submission 193579) | Rhizosphere microbial communities from Carex aquatilis grown in University of Washington, Seatle, WA, United States - 4-21-26 metaG | ecosystem: Host-associated > Plants > Roots > Rhizosphere... | reverse complement strand
TTTGCCCAGATGGTAGAACATGGTGAGACCTTTCTCTATTTCCCTACGATTTTCTTTCTGTTTCTATCTACGTCGGCTCTATCCCGATCAGATGATAGCTCAGAAAAGCTGAAGTGGCCAATGCTGCCTCTCAGCAAGCCCAGACATGAACAGCCTTTCTCAGGTGTATCCGCCCTACCCCGCAAGGAAAAAGAGTGTGATGCAGGTGTTGCGCTTCGCGCAACACCTGCATCACACTCAAAAAAATTCTGGGCGGGGCAATAGCCCGGGCACAGAAGAACAGTAGAGTCATCTCTTGACAGATTCCCCCTGATCAACTAAGGTTAAGCTCTCTCGTTTTTTTGTAAGAAGGTTGCTCAACATGAACATCGCCAATATCCCTTTTGGCACAACTGATTGGAAGACGATCGAACCAACTATCCATGCAGGCGAGACAGGACACGCGACCTGGCGAACCCTTCTCCTGGGCGAGCTGCGTGTGCGCATGGTTGAGTACACACCGGGCTATGTAGCTGATCATTGGTGCAGCAAAGGGCATATCCTCCTGGTGTTAGAGGGTGAACTTGAGACAACACTTGCTGATGGGCGCTCATTCCTGCTCCAACCGGGCATGAGTTACCAGGTCGCCGATGAAGCTGAGGCTCATCGCTCGTCCACGACTACCGGGGTGAAGCTCTTCATCGTTGATTAGAGCACGTTGACAGGACAGCATCCATTGCTCTTGGCAGTGTTGTATAATAAGGGAACCTCACACTCACCCGGCCTCTCGCTATGAGCGTGGGGATTCAACGCCTCTCCACGACGAGAAGCATACCTGCACCCTGTGCAGAGTACCTGCGAAGGTTTCCAGATGTGAACAGGAAACCGTCAGCAGATAAACGTCCTTAAAGGAGTTTTCCCATGGCAAAAAAAACACCGGCCCAGGCAACGCCAGCGAAAACGGGCCAACAGACCGAGGTTGCGTTTAAGGTCATCAGCGTCAATCGCCAGGCGTACCATGACTATTCCGTGGAACGAACCATCGAGGCGGGGATCTCGCTGGTCGGCACGGAGATCAAGTCGATCCGCGATGGCAAAGTCAATCTGCGCGGTGCCTATGCGCTGATTCGCAAAGACGAGATCTGGCTGGAGAACGCGCATATCGCGGTCTATGATTTTGGCAATCGCTTTAACCATGAGCCGTTGCGCAGACGTAAATTGTTGCTCCACCGCAAGGAGATCCTCCAGTTGGAAACGAAGATTGCCACCAAGGGTCTGACACTGATTCCGCTGAAGCTCTATCTCAAAGGCGGGAAAGCCAAGGTAGAACTGGGGCTGTGTCGCGGTAAAAAACTGTATGATAAACGCGAGGCCATCGCGGAACGAGATGTCAAACGCGAAATGGAACGGATTGTACGACGAGGATAGCTGCCGCATGAGCGAACAAGAACGACACCAGACGGAGGACGAGCAGACCGCATCCACGGGCACCTCGCCCTCACCTTTCTCCATGTTTCTTGAATCGACGCCCGCTTCTTTTGGTATTCTCCATCTACTGGGCATGAAGATCAGCCAGATGGAGCAGGGAGTCGGGCACGTGACGATTCAGATAGACGCGCGCCTGATGCACCCGCAACAGATGGTCCACGGCGGCGTGATCTTTACGCTGGCGGATACCGCGATGTCGATGGCCCTGCTTTCGGTGCTGGCACCGGAAACCCCCTTCGGTACCATTGAAGCCAAGATTAATTATCTGCGCCCGGCACGCGCTGGCGAACTGCTGGCCGAAGGAACGATCCTCCACCAGGGCGGCTCCACGGCTGTCATGGAGGCCACGGTGTATAATCTGGTCGCCGAGCAGCGGGAGGTCATCGCGAAAGTGCTGGGAACGTTCTATATCAAGCGTCCAAAGTCCACGGACAGGCGCCAGCAAACAGAGTAAGGATTTCACCATGACCATCATCAAAGGACTGCATCACGCGCAAATCTCTCTGCCATTGGGCGCGGAAGAGGCTGGCAGAGCATTTTACTGTGGCGTACTGGGCCTGCCAGAAATTTCCAAGCCAGAGGCGCTCCAGGGGCGCGGTGGTTTCTGGTTGCAGGTGGGCGATAGACAGGTGCATGTCGCGACTGAGGATGGTGTAAACCGCCAGGCGACAAAGACGCACCTGGCCTATGAGGTAGATGATATTGCTGCCTGGCAGCAAAAATTAACGGAGTTGGGCATCACAACCGTCGAAGCAATACCCATTCCTGGCCATCAACGCTTCGAGTTTCGCGACCCCTTTGGCAATCGCGTTGAACTGACGCAACTGCTCTAACGCCGGATCATAAGGATTGATCTCGCCACTGCTCTGCGCTGGCAAGGATGGCGCGTAAACTCTGTTCAAGCAAAAGCAGCACCTGTTCGCGTGAGACCTCTCGACGCTCTAACCATTGCAGACATACATCCTGAAAAAAGCTGATCCAGCCACGCAGACCAAGCTCCATCAGCGGGCTTTGATCGCCGTTCCTTGCGTGTTGCAAGAAAACCGCGAACTGGTGCTGACGATAGATCGCCAGTAACGCATCGGCCTCCGGGTCCGACCCGATCCCTCCTCGAAAGACCATCTTCGCCAGGGCCGGCGCCTGTTCAAAGTGCGTCAGGAAGGCATCCAGGCAGCTATGGAGATCGGGAAAATCTTCAGGGATCTGGCGCATGGTCGCGAACACGCTGCCTAAAGTCGCCAGGTAGAGTTCGCGCTTGTTGGCAAAATAATGATAGAGCAAACCTTTGGACATAGATGCCTCTGCCGCCAGATCATCAATTGAAATCTCATCATACGGGCGGACCGCGAAGACGCGCTGACTGGCTTCAAGAATACTCTGTACTCGCGCCTCACGCGAAAGTACTTCGCGCTTTTTTGCTGTGGCTTCGGCAGGTGAATGCATGGCTGCTGGCTCTTCCTTTCCACTTTTCAGTGATCCAGACCCGTGAGGTTCTTGCTGAGAGACTCAGTATAGCACGATATTGACTTCGATTCAATGGATTGACTTTTATTCAATGCTATGCTACTATCAAGACTATTGAATAGTATTCAATACTGAGAAATAAGAAGTAAATGCCTGAACGCAGACCGCGTAAGCACTGTTTTCAATGGCAGGAGGGGATAGTTTATATGTCTGAAACAATCGCCATCACCCATGTCAAGGTCTTTGACGGCCAGCAATTGACCGCTGAACGCACCGTGGTCATCGCTAACGGCCTTATCTCGGATGCATCTACTGCTGACAGGACGATTGATGGTCAGCATGGCACGCTGCTCCCTGGCTTGATCGACTCCCATGTCCACCTTGCGAGCGTGGCCGAGTTGGAGCAAGGAACGCAGTGGGGCAGTACCACAATGCTCGATATGGGTTCTCCAGCGATGGCGTTGACTGACTCGCTCCGTCATCGACCAGGGCTGGCCGATATACGAGGCTCAGGCAACCCGGCCAGCGCTCCGGGAGGCATCCAGACTACCAGGATGGGCATGCCCGCGACGAGCGCTGTGACCGGACCCGCCGATGCTGAGCGCTTTGTGTCCGAGCGGGTTCTGGAGGGCGCTGATTATATCAAGGTGATCGTTGAGGACCCACGCAGCATGGGTCCCGCCGCGCTCGATGTGGCCACCATCACCGCCCTGGTCGAGGCTGCTCACCAGGGGAGACTGAAAATTATCGCCCATGTAGCCACCCTGGCCGCCTTCAGCATGGCCGTTGAGGCGAGCGTAGACATTGTGACCCACGCGCCCCTGGACGCGGACGTGGATGAAGACCTGGCACGCTTGCTGGCGTCACGGGGTATCATATCAGTACCAACATTAACCATGATGCGTACGATTGTCAGGCTCGCGGAACACCTGCCGACGCACAGGACAGCCATCGACTATGCTCATGCTCGCGCAACGGTAACGGCCCTTCACCGGGCGGGCATCACCATCCTGGCAGGTACGGACGCCAACGCCGCGCCCGCTTCACCCGCGAAGATTCAGCACGGGAAAGCATTGCATGATGAACTAGCGTTGCTGGTCGAGGCCGGACTGACACCGGTTGAAGCGCTACGTTCCGCGACAGTCATCCCTGCCGAGTTCTTTGGTTTCACGGACCGGGGAGTCATTGAGGCCGGTCGGCGGGCCGATCTCCTGCTCATTGAGGGAGATCCAACCCAGGATATCGCGGCCACACAGGCCATTCGGGGGGTCTGGGTAGCAGGTGTGCAAGTTCGTTCATACGACAAGGAGAGAAAATAAGGTGAAAGAACCCTCATTGGACTGACCACTGGAGAACCGGGCGAGAGATAGAGCCGGCAATCTCCAGTCAGAAAAGTCTCTTCAGATCTGGTTGAGGTAGGGGAGATGACGCGCCGTAGTCATCTCCCCTCCCTTTAGCCTCCAGAAAAAGGGAACGACGGGCATTTAGACAGCCGTTGCAAACACCTTGTGATACAGGTATGTCCGACACAGCAATTGAAAGCCGACGGCTTCATACACGAAACGCGAAGAAGTAAACTCCGTACTCTTCTCCTCGTTGCCGGGATGCTCGCCTATCACCAGTGCCGCCTGCATCCCCCGTTCGCGTAAACGTTGTAACCCGCCAAGCATCAGCGCCGTTGCCAAACCTTGACGACGAAATTGCGGGCGCGTTCCCACCGGTTCAAACAGGCCCACACGGTTCACCGGGTCCATCCAGCAGATGCAGCCCGCTGCTGGCGTGCCATCAGGGGCCATGATCATCAGATCGAGCTGAGGATCGTAGTGGGGCATCTGCATGACTGCCAATTGTCGCAAGGTTGCTTCCTCGTAGACCGTGCTCCCCTGGCGGAAAAATGCATCATGTTGAAGCGCTGCTCGCATCTCAGCCTCAGCCTCTCCAGCAACCGGGCGAAGCGTGAAGCCTGTGGGCAAAACGGGGGCTGGCACAGGCTCGATCAGCGGTCGGCGGTAGCAATGAAAGTACATTTCCTGGCGCTCATATCCTTCACGTTCAAGAAAACGCACCATCTCCAGATCGTCGCCTGTGGCTACACCCCAGGTTTGTTCCCATATCTCACACTGGCTCTCGCCCTGCTGCCCGGCGCGCTCTTTTACGCGCCGCTCTGCCCACTGGTGCACCATACGATAGCGCTCGGGCGTACGAAAGTTGGGATGAAGCAAGCAAATGATCTCATCCCCGGCAACGATCCCGAGAGCAAGCGCCTCACCATTTTCGTGATACCAGAAATGCCAGTTCTGCTGATCATCAAGCGAACCATCTCTGCACCACCATTGCAGGTCGCCAATGTGTGGGTAATCGTTCTGTGGGTCCAGTGCTCGACAGATGGTGACAAATTTCATGGCTTCTCCAAGCGCTGGTCCGCCAGAACGCGCGAGCTTCTGTATTGTGTTCATATGTCTGTCTCCTTGTTTTTCTCATCGTTGCGTTATCGCGTATTTACCTTCCTTCGTCTGATCAGTGCAATTTCCATCGATCAGGAGCTTCTGTTCCGCTATTGCTGTCAATACATCATTTCACCTGCTTTCATGTGGAAAACAAGCGCACGGGTAGAAACCATCTCATTATGGCAACATCGACAAAAGCAGGGAATAAACGCGCAAAGCAAACTGCGTCAAGCCGAGTGAGCGAGCAAAGAGATGGTGCGCTACCCGGCGACAAGGAGAGATGTAAGGGAGAAATTGGCAACCAGCAAGCCACGACTCAGCCCGAAGGGGCTAAGCATCTATCAGCCTGCCTGGCACCATTTTTCTGCCGCATAAGCCAATCGTGTGCCGGGCTTATGCGGCGAAGGTGCTTGTGTTGCGGTTACGGTTGCGGTGGATCATCCACCCAGGGGTTTTCATTTCCCCTCTCAAGTAGACAGTATTCATAAAGAGAGCGTACCAGATAGTTGGGGTAGGTGTCAACCATGCACTCCAACATATTCCAACCTGGACGTGCATGGATCCACACGAACTGTTTCGCAAGACGAGCAACAGGCATGGTAGCCACCAGGGCGCACGCAAGGGCACCAGATCCAACATATTCCGCCCAGGGAGTGATAGGTATACTCTGGTTATGTTGTAAGACGAGCAACAGAGGCGTGGGCCACCAGGGCGCGGGCAAGCAGCGCCCCTACTATGGACGGGCTTTTGTAGTACTTGTACTTTTATTACGTATGACAGGAATAGATCGCACATCTTTTACGCGTATATACTGTTCTTACCGTCAATGCCCGTCCATAGTAGGGGTGCCCCTTGCGTGCGCCCTGGTGGCATATACATCTGTTACTCGTCCTACGACATGGTCAGCGTAGATCCATGCACGTCCCGGTTGGAATATGTTGGATCAGGTGTGCTTTCCCGCGCTCTGGTGGCATATACATCTGTTACTCGTCCTACGACATGGTCAGCGTAGACCCATGCACGAGCAGCTTTTACCAGCTAGCCAATCAGCGAGACTTCATGAGCCATACCGGTCTCCTCTGGTACAACAGCATCTTCACCTTTGTAGCGATGCTGCTCAGCTTTTCCTCCGGGCAGCCAGAACATGACCGCCAGGCTGAGCACCATCAGCGCGAAGACGACCAGGTAGACCCAGAACAGACCCTGGGCAAGCGCGGACTGAAGCTGCTGCAGAAAATCTGCCGGGACCAGACTGCTAATATTGGGCGTCAGCAAGATGTTTGAGCCGGCGACTCCCGCAGGCAGGTGCGCGGTCGCGGTGGCGAAACGGGCAAAGATCGGAGTGAAGCGCTGCGCCAGTTGCACGTTCAGAATGGTACCCATAAAGGCTACACCGATGGTGCCGCCAATGGTGCGCACAAACTGTGTCGAGGCAGTCGCCACCCCGCGCTGTCTCCAGGGCACAGCATTCTGTACCGCCAGAATAAACACGGTGCTATCCAGACCCAGACCGGCGCCCGCCAGCAACATTGAGACGACAATAAAGGCTATGCTCGTATCCTGGCGGAAAAAGAGCAGCATAACGGCCCCCAGCGTCGTCAGGATCGCGCCAATCACTCCTATCCTGCGGTAGCCCTGGCGCAACACCAGCCTGCCACTGATTACGGCAGCGACGGGCCAGCTAAACAGCAGCGGGGTAAGCACAATGCCAGCATCTGTAGCGCTACCACCCCTGACGCCCTGGACAAAGAGCGGCACATAGGTAGTCAGGCCAAAAAGCGTCACGCCAAGGATCAGGCCGCCAATACTGGCAACCGCGATGATCCGGCTCCGAAAGAGACTGAGCGGCAGAATCGGCTCTGGCGCCCGTTGTTCCAGCCAGATAAAACCGACCAGCAGCACCACAAACAGCGCGAACAGCGCAAAGCTTGGCCAGGAAACCCAGGCCCAGGTCGTTCCACCCTGCAGGAGCCCGAAGAGCAAAGCCACAATCGAACCGGTCAGAGCCAGCGTCCCGGCGTAGTCCAGTGTGTGCTTTGTACGCGTCACCTTCTCATCGAAAGCAAGAATCAACAGAATACCTGAAAGCAGACCAAAGGGGACGTTCACAAAGAAGACCCAGCGCCAGGAGAAATGGTCAACGATCAAACCGCCAATGGCTGGTCCCACGACGCTGGCTACGCCCCAGACACCGCTGAAGAAGCCCTGAACTTTGCCGCGCTCGCTCAGTTCAAAGATATCGCCGATAATGGTCAGAACCAGGGGCTGAACCGCGCCGGCTCCCAGACCTTGCAGGGCACGAAAAATGATCAGTTGCTCCATCGTTTGCGAGGTTCCAGAGGCGATAGAGCCAAGCAGAAAGAGCGCGGTACCGATCAGAAAGAGAGGCTTGCGGCCATAGAGATCAGCCAGCTTGCCATAAATAGGAACGGTCGTCGTCGAGGTAAGCAGATACGCCGAAAACACCCAGGAATAGAGGCTAAAACCTCCGAGCTTGCCAACAATGCTGGGCATAGCGGTGCCGACGATAGTAGTATCAGCGCAGCAAGCGTCATTCCAAGCATAAGCGCAATAATGACGACAGTTTTTGCCTGACGGGTCATGTCACAATCCTTACATGTGTGGGAAAAAGCATACAAATACACTGACTTCTTACAAGATAATGTCTGAAGAACATGTCAGTACGTTGAGAGGGAAAAAGAGCCTCGGCTCTTCCCGGACAGGTAGTATACCTATCACAACAGGATCTGCAAGGGGTTTTATTCCGTCACTGTACGCCCAATGCGACCGCCCGCCGACGCTCCTGGCGGAATAAGAAGAGCAGAGAAATCAAGGCGATGGCCGCCAGCAGCACAGTCAGATAGATCAGGCCGTCGAAGCCCCATTTTTCGGCGAAGAGGCCGCTCAGGCCGTTGCCCAGCAGTTGACCCAGGCTGAGAAAGACCGAATACAGGCCCATCAACAGACCACGATCCCTGGCTGCTTCCTCGGAGAGATCCGCCAGGTAGGCGAGGGCAGCAGGCGCGAAGCTGGTTTCCGCGAAGAGGCCCAGGAGCAGGAAGAAAACCGAGCAGGCCAGCAGAAGGGTATTGGCTGGCTCACCATGATTCAGTCCGGCCAGGCCAGCGCAAGCCAGGTAAACGCCCCCGATGGAGAAGAGCATCAGGAAGATACGCGGGACACGATTGAGGAAAAAGGCCCAGAAGAGCAGCGAGAGGCCAAAGAAGAGCACAACCGCGCCCAATACCAGGCTCATGCGCGCGCCTCCACCCTGGCCGCTCAAGCTACCCATTAAGACCTGGTCGGGCAGACGACGAGGCGAGGACAGAATAAAGGTCAGTTGCGAACTGAGCCAGATACCAATCAGGGCAAAGATACTGATCCAGGCCGGGATAAAGATGAACAGGCGAGGCGAGCGTATAATGCGCCAGTAGCGTCCGGCCAGAACCCCGATAGAACTGCGTTCAACGGTCTGCCGGGTCTGCGGCACACTGAGCATACAGATGGCCGCGACCAGGTAGCCGACCGCCAGCAATAAAAACGAGATACGCCCGAAGCGATCCCAGGCAAAGCCAGCGGCGGCAACCCCTACAGCCAGCCCACCACTGGTCACCAGTTCATAGAAGCTCATCACACGCGTGCGCAGGGTTGCCTGCTGCGAGGTATAATCAGCCAGATAACTCAGAACAGCCGGAACCTGCATCGCCGAGGCAATGCCTGCCAGCACCTGGAGGCTGAGCAAATAGAGAAAAGGATCAGCACCCGGTGTAAAGAAAAGCAGCGTCACCTGCAAGAGTCCAAACAGAGGACCCAGGGCCAGAAAGACACGCCGACCCCAGCGATCGCTCAAACCACCCATCAGAGGGGAAAGCGAAAGCTCCACTACAAAATAGGCCACAGAGAGTAAGCTGACCTGAATACTGGTAATCGTATGTCCAGGATGAGGAGTAAGTTGAGCCAGGAAACGACCAATCAACAACGTACCCGCCCCACCATTCACGCGCAACAAGAACGTACCAAGCAAAAGAGGAAAAGCGATACTGCGTGAGCGCTTAGCTGGCTTCATCATCAAGCTGTTCCAGGATAGTCATCTTCGACGCCTCTTTCCGTTGACTGAGTAATGCCACAACCGCCATAATAGCTCCCGCGATCATCAACAGGATAGCGAGCAGGAGCAACGCAAATAACCACTGACGCGTAAGCCCGCCACTCACGTCCCCCAGGACCATTATACCCGGACCAAACATACCATAAACCTCTCTGCGCATCGCGTAGAACAAAAAACTGATCTTTGTGCATCCCTTATGTATGATAACAACAAGATAGAGAAAAGACAATATATTTTTCTTGACTGGTACCATATGCTCTCTTGCACCTGCTTTAAGCCCTACTGGTAGCCCATACTCTTGTTTTCCGTGCGCTTCATGAAACGAAGGTTTGCTTCGCCTACGTACCACACATGTTGGACACAAAACCACACGGCAGCAATGTGCCTCCTACGGATGCCCATTGCCGCGCATAAATAAAAGGTGCAGGGGTAGTTATGCATAATTCAGAGAAAACGATCACCGAATTGGCGGATATTCTCGATCAAGATATAGAGACGATTGTGGACATACGTATGCGAGCCGAAGGCAAGGTCGGACGCCATCAACGTCTGATTGAAAAACTTACCGATACGCTTGGGCGGCCCTTTTCGGTCTATCTCTTGCTCACCCTGGTCATTGCCTGGATTCTGCTCAATCTCTGCGAGAAATTCCTGGGTCTGGGCATTTTTGATGCACCTCCTTTTCCCTGGTTACAGGATATTATGAGTATCGGCGCCTTCTTTATGACGGTCGTCATTCTTACGACGCAGAACCGCCAGGCGCGTGAAGAAGAGCAGCGCCGACACCTGGAGCTGCAGATCAATCTTCTGACGGAACGCAAAGTCAGTAAAATGATCGGCTTACTTGAAGATTTACGCAGAGATATGCCTTCCGTGGCAAACCGCGTCGATGCTGAAGCCGCCGCGATGCAAGAGCCTGTGAATCCTCATACCGCGCTCACCGCATTAAATGAAACATTGCAGGAAGCTACGCTCGCGCTCAAGTCGGAAAACGCATAAGCGTGATCGAGGTGCATATGATATACTCTTAGCGAAACCATGTTGTTATTGGCAATTGCTAGTCGAAATGTGTTTTTGCAATGACGCAGACAATCGATGAGAGCCGCGCGGAGTTAATCGCGCACCTGCAACAACAGACGGAAGAGCTGGCTGAACTGAACAAGATCGCCATTGCTCTGACCTCAGAGTTCGATCTGCAACGTCTGCTACAGATGATGACCGATGCGGCCCGCAAGTTGACCGCGGCAGAGTATGCGACCTTCTTTCTTATTCCCGAAATTACTGGCGAGGAGCACCCTGGCAATACAAGGGGTGTCTTTACGCTGGCTGCGATCTCCGGGGCAACCGAGCGGATTGTGGCGCATTTTCGGCGCATGGGACCGGTCGAGGGTCTGGGTCTGCTGGAGCCGGTTTTCTGGGGCGATGCGTCGATTCTCTCGGATGATGTGCTCAATGATCCGCGTTATATCGGCGTGCCAAAAGGCCATATTCCTGTGCGCAGTTTTCTGGGAGTACGTCTGCGCTCGCGTGAGGGGACGCCGCTGGGGGCGTTTCTGATTGGCGATACCCAACCGGGCAAGTTTACGCAGCGGCATTTCGAACTGGTCGAGGCGCTGGGCGCGCAGGCCGCCGTGGCCATCCACAACGCGCAACTGGTGGAACGCGAACGGCGTGTGATGGAAGAATATGCCGCGCAACTGGAAAATGAGGTGCGCGAACGTACCGCTGAACTTGAGCGGCGCAACGCTGAATTGAGCCGCTTCTCCACTGATCTCCAGCATCTGCATCATGAGTTGACCGAAGCCCAGAAACGCGAGATGCTGACCGAAGAACGCAGTCGCATCGCGCAGGAACTGCATGACCGCGTACAGCAAACGCTCTTCACGATGGGCCTGAAGGCTGACTGGATACGCGAGCAACTGGCCAATGGTTCACCACTCCTGCCAGCGGTGCAGGAGATCAAACGCCTGGCCTCGCTGGGTACGGCACAGGTGCGCGACGCGATCTTCGCCCTGGCCGGGGCGGAATTTCCCGCAGGCGGCCTGGTCAAGATGCTGCAATCCTTGATTCACGATCTACGCGAGACTTCTCCCATTGAAGCGGACCTGGTGATTGTGGAGTGGGCCTGTGTGCCCACGGCCCAGGTCGAACAGACTCTGCTGACGGTCGCGCAGGAGGCCCTGCTCAATGCCCGGCGCCACTCCGGGACCACCACCGTGATTGTCACCGTCCAGGTCACGCGCGAACAGGCGGTGCTGGTGGTTCAGGACAACGGCACCGGGATCTCTCAACCCACACTGCAGAACTATACCAGCAACGGTGTCCACCTGGGCCTCAAGGGGATGTATCAACGCGTCAAAGAACTGGGTGGCCAGTTTCTGCTCACCAATGGCGAGGAAGGCGGCCTGATTGTCAAGGCGGTCGTGCCACTATGATTCATCTGCTGATAGTCGATGACCACGAAATGGTGCGGGAAGGGCTCAAGGCCATCCTGGTCGGCGAGCCAGATTTTCGCATCGTCGGAGACGCGGCCAGCGCGGAGCAGGCGCTGGAACTGATTGAACGGCTGAAACCCGATGTGGCCCTGGTGGATATCCGCCTGCCTGGCACCAATGGGATAGAACTCTGTCGCCAGGCCAGCGAACAGTATCCAGAGACCGCTGTGATCATCCTGACGACCTTTACCGAACAGAGCCTGGTGGCCCAGTGCATTCAGGCGGGAGCGCGCGGCTTTATTGTCAAAGACGTGGAGCGCTTTGATCTCAAACGCTCGATTCGAGCGGTCGCGCGCGGAGAAGCCGCCATCGATACGAAAGTCACCGCTGCTGTGCTGGCCCAACTGCGCGGCAATCCAGCCATGTCCGAGCCATTTCCACCATCCGATCCCCTCAGTTCGCAACAGCTTGTCATCCTGCGCCTGGTGGCCCAGGGCCTCTCCAGTCGCGAAATCGCTACCCAGCTCTACCTGAGCGAGAACACTGTCAAGGGCTATGTCCAGGAAATTCTGCATCGACTGGGCGTGAAGAACCGAACCGAGGCGGTGATGGTGGCGGTCAAGCAGGGCTGGCTCTAATGCCTACCCTCCCTTCGTAGGTATGCTTTCCCTACCAATGGGGGTAATCTCCAGACCCCTTCCCCGGCTATACTTGTTCCCAGGGTCAGCGTTTGCCTGGCCTGGGGAACTTTCTCTGACGGTCTGAAATTATCGACGATGAGGCGCAGCCACATTGCCCTGCGCGTCAATGAAGACTGGAGGCGATCCTTTGATTCCTGGTTCCTTCGACTATGTCACAGCGAAAAGTGTGCCAGAGGCGATTGCTCTGCTGGAGCAGTATGGCGACGACGCCAAGATCCTGGCTGGCGGGCACAGTTTAATTCCGATCCTGCGCTACCGCCTGGCAGCTCCCACGGTGCTGATTGATATCAATCGCATCGCTGGCCTGGAATATATCCAGGAAACGGACGGCACCTTACACATCGGGGCGTTGACCCGTGAGTCTGAACTGGATAGCTCGCAGCTGATCCGCGAGCGCTATACCATCCTCTACGATACCGCGAGAAATATTGCCGATCCCATTGTACGCAACTGGGCGACCGTAGGAGGCAATATCACCCACGCGGACCCCGCCAACGATCATCCCGCGACCATGCTGGCCCTGGACGCAAGCTTTGTGGTAGCCGGCTCGGCTGGCCAGCGCACGATTCCAGCGCACGAATTTTTTACTGACGCGGCTTTTGAAACGACGCTTCAACCGGGCGAGATCCTGACAGAGATTCGCGTCCCGGCTCCCGGCGAGCACTCAGGCGGGGTCTATTTAAAACTGGAGCGCAAAGTTGGCGATTATGCCATCGCCGGGGTCGCGGTCTATCTGACCCAGGACGCCAGCGGGGCGGTTGTCTCCGCCGGGATCGGTCTGACCAATGTTGGACCCGCGCCGATCAAGGCCAGCGCGGCTGAGCAATTTCTGGTCGGCAAACACCTGGATGAGCAGACCATCCGCCAGGCTGCTGACCTGGCCACGGCTGCCTCCCAACCGAACAGCGATACACGCGGGCCAGCGGAATACAAACGCGCCATGGTCCATACACTGTGTACACGGGCACTCAAAAAGGCTGATGAACGGGCGAAAGGAGGCGCATAAGATGAGCAAGCATATTATTCATGTCACGATCAATGGCACTCCCTATGAAGAGATGGTTGACTCGCGGACGCTGCTGGTGCACTGGCTACGCGACACGCTCCATCTGACCGGAACCCATATTGGCTGCGATACCTCTTCCTGCGGAGCCTGCACAGTGCTTGTCGATGGCAGGGCCACCAAGTCCTGTACGATGTTCGCCGTACAGACCGATGGGCGCGAACTGAACACAGTCGAGGGCCTGGAACAGGGCGGCAAGCTGCATCCCTTACAGGAAGGCTTCCATGAAAAACATGCCCTGCAATGCGGCTATTGCACGCCCGGCATGATGATGACCGGCGTAGCCCTGTTGAAGAACAATCCCAACCCGACCGAGGAAGAGATTCGCATCGGGATCTCTGGCAACCTCTGCCGGTGTACCGGTTATGT
>Ga0265338_10007084_pt1 | contig 14054 bp, 14 predicted proteins | sample 42126metaG_FD_193579 | JGI IMG/M metagenome (GOLD analysis project Ga0265338, IMG submission 193579) | Rhizosphere microbial communities from Carex aquatilis grown in University of Washington, Seatle, WA, United States - 4-21-26 metaG | ecosystem: Host-associated > Plants > Roots > Rhizosphere... | reverse complement strand
TGATTCTCGCAGAGGGTTTTGTCGCGGCCATCTCGGTCGCCGAAGTCGCTGAGTCTGTGAATGCAGCGCTCAACAGGAAAACGGGGAGTGTGGAATGAGGGAGAAGTCTTCGAAACTCTGGATCGTCTTTTTTGCCGCGGCTGCCGCGATCAATAAATGGACATTGTCGCTCATCTATCCGGACGACGGATTTCACTTTTGGGATATTCTTGAAAAATCGATCGGCAGGTGGGGGCTCGCCAGCGAGATCCTTATCTGGTCCTTCGATGCCGTGCTGCTGCTGTGCGGCGTGATCTTCTTTATTCATCGATCATCCCTGAAAAAGGCGTTCTTCGTTCTTTCGGTCTTCGCCGTTTCATTTCCGCTTCTCTTCGGGATGATGGAGATTGGAATAAGAATCATATCTCCGCCGAATATGTTCAGTCCGTACTTGCCCCTGCGTCCTCACAACAAGCTGGACCTACACGTTCAACTGGACGGCGTTTCTCCCGAGGCCCGGAATACGACAAACATGTGGGGATTGCGCGGTGACGAGCCGCCTGCAAAGTGGAACGACTACTATACAATCGTCGTTGTTGGGGGAAGCACTGCGCAATGTTACTATCTCGATGATCACAAAACATGGCCCTGCCTTTTGCAGCAGAAGCTCCGTGCCGCCATTCCTCAATGCTGGGTGGGTAATGGGGGAATTTCGGGGCACTCAACGCGGGCTCACATTCTTTTTGTGCGCGAGGCGATCGCAAAGATGCATCCGAAGATGGCTCTGCTGCTGGTCGGAGTTAACGACCTTTGGTATTCGATGAACGATGAGGCGCGCATCCACGGGAGTCCCGCCGAACAGACCGGCTGGAAATATTTCATTCTTGGAAACAGTCGATTGGTCCAGGTTCTTTTCCTCTGGAAAATAATTCTTTTCGATCACGTTGTTGTACTGGAACGATCCGCAAACGAGGACTTTACTCCCGAGCCGCTCGCGCGGGAGATGCCCGTTCCCGATGATCTGCGGCAGATGCTTCCCTCGCTCGATGAGTACGGAAGGAATATTCGAACTATCATCGACGATCTCGAATCGATGAAGGTCAGGCCTGTATTCCTGACGCAACCGCTTCTCTTTGACAGTACTCAGGCGTGGAAATCTCTCGTGGGCTGGGACTATTCCGCAAACGGAAAGAAGGGGAAACTCTCCGCCGCCACCTACGCAAAGCTCCTGGATATTTTCAATGAAGAACTGAAGATGGTTTGTGCCGAAAAGAAGGTAGAAGTGTTCGACCTCGCGTCTGAAATTCCGCACCGCCGCGACTACTTTTATGATATGATGCACTTCAACGAAGCGGGGGCCAGCCTCGTTGCAGACAAAATTGCCGCGTACCTCCAATCACGCATCCAACAACGATGAACGAACGCGAACTGGTCATTGTCGCATTGCCGATGCTGCTGAGAGGGGGAACGGAATTGCAGACCCTCGCAATGGTCAGGGTTCTTCGGGAGGAATCGTACCACGTGGTGGTATGTTGTTATTATGAGTTTGAACAGGAAATAATCGAGGAGTTTACAAAAGAAAACGTCGAAGTACATTGTCTAGGATTGAAGCGATTTTCGCGGGGCGCTTCTTTTGCTCAGATGCTGAAGCTTATTCGCGTCCTCCGCGGTTTTCTAAAATCCCGTTCTCCGCACATCGTGCACGTTCAATATGTTTCACCCGGGCTCATTCCAGTTCTTGCGGCGAGAGCGGCCGGCGTTAAGCGGATCTTCGCGACGATTCACTATCCCCGCCATGCCTTTGGAAAAAGAGAAACAGCACTTGTCCATATTGCGGCAAAACTCTGCAGCGTATTTCTCTGCAATTCATTGGCGACGGAACGCTCGTGGTTCGGATCGGGATCGTTGATCGATCCGCCTGAATCCAACGCAGCCATACGTCATTACACAATTTACAACAGCGTGGATACTGCGAGAATCGAGGTTCTTGCTTCCTCAGCAAAGAAGGATTCGCTGCGAGAGGCGCTTCATATCACCGGCAAGCACGTAGTGGGTGTCGTGGCGCGTTTGCGCTCAGAAAAAGGACATTCGTTTCTCTTCCATGCTTTCAGACAAGTGCTTGCCTCAAATCCAAATACAACGCTTCTCATCGTCGGGGATGGGCCGGATAAAGGGGCGCTCCAATCGCTCGCCAAGAGGCTGAACATAGATGAAAATCTGGTTTGGACCGGGGCAAAATCTCAGGAAGAAACATTTCAACTGTACGGCATCATGGACCTGGTTGTGGTGCCGTCGGAATATGAGGGATTCGGACTTAGTGCGGCTGAGGCCATGGCTGCCGGGCTTCCAGTTGTCGCAACGAACGCAGACGGTCTTCGAGAAGTGATCAAGGATGGATTCACCGGCCTCCTTTCCCCGTTCGGAGATATAGAAGGAATGTCATCGTCGATCGTGTCATTGCTTGCGGATCCAAGCAGGGCTGCTCAGTTCGGAGCGTCCGGAAAGGATCGCGTCAGAGAACTCTTTTCGCTAGCGAGATTCCATCAAGCGATCAAGGCAGTGTATGAAAAAAGCTGAAGTCGGAAAGCAGATCGCGTCGACTGTATACCGTGTCTATCATGCTGCACAAAAACTCTGGTGGCAGGTTTCAGGCGGAAGGAGAGAAAAGGTGTTTGAAGAGCATCTTCGATTTTCGCCGTCGTCACAATTCCCCGCGTACCGCGGATTACGCCTTCCTTCACGCGACATCTTTTCAACCGTTGTTCGATACGGAGATTACGTGCAAATCCAATCTGCGTATCTCCATCTTAAGGAGCTTTCCCATCCCCCGGTCGTCGTTGATATCGGCGCCCATCATGGCATCTATGCAGTCATCCTGGGCAAGCTAGTCCAGCGGATGAAAGGGAAGCTCATTGCCGTCGAACCCAGCCCGATAGCATTCAGTGTTCTTACGAAGAACGTCCGGCTGAATGGCCTCGAAGGGACCGTGTCGTGTGAACGATTGGCGATTATGGAGCATGCTGCAACTGTTCATGGTGCTGAAGGAGGCGATCAAAGCAGAATTGGAAATGTTGCTGATGCAGATACTTTTACCGTCGAGGCCATGACTCTTTCCAGCCTGCTCGACAATCATGGCATCACAGCGGTCGACCTGCTCATCATTGACGTTGAAGGGGCTGAACTCAATGTCCTGCAGGGAATTGACTGGGAAAGACATCGATTCGGCCGAATTTTTTGCGAGTTTCATCCATACAACTGGAAACATTTTGAATATTCAGGGAGCGACGTTTCTGCATTCTTGACACATCGCGGATACCGGTGCTTCGACATGTATCTCCGAGAACACAAAGAATTCACAGGCAATGCCTACATCGGTCCAACGATTTTTGTGCCAAAATGAGCCGCGAAAAAACATGAGTGGTGAATTCATCAGCGTCGTCATGCCGCTGTATAACAACGCGCCCGTCGTGAGAAGGGCCGTCGATTCCGTGACCCGCCAGACGGTTCCGGACTTCGAATTGATTGTTGTCAACGACGGCTCGGACGACGGGGGGGATGCCGTCGTACGTCTGTTGACCGATAAACGAATCCGGATCATCGATCAGCAGAACAAGGGAGTGTCGGCTGCGCGGAATAGGGGCGTTGCCGAAGCCAGAGGGGAGCTGGTAGCCTTTCTCGACGCCGACGATGAATGGAAGCCTGATTTTCTGGCGACAATCTTGCGATTGCACCAGGCCTTTCCCCGATGCGGGATCTATGCCACTCACTATGTGTATCGGGAATTGGATGGAAATATCCGGACGCCAATTCTTCGGAAAGTTCCGCCGGGCGAGTGGGAGGGAGTCCTGGAAAATTACTTCGAGGTGGCTTCCTCTTCCGACCCTCCGGTATGGTCGTCTGCCGTTGCCGTACGAAAAGAAGCGCTGTTCACCTTCGGCGGATTCCCAGAGGGAGTGGCGATTGGCGAAGACCTCCTGACATGGGCCCGGCTTGCCGTCAGTGAGCAAGTCGCATATTCGAAGAAGCGCTGCTCTGTATTCTGGCTTCGGAGTTCGTTGACGGGATATCCGACCAGAAAACCCGAGATTCCGGATGTTGTGGGCGATCTGCTCGAAGGGCTATTGGGAAAGGTCAGCGCAGAACAAAAGCACGGTTATTTGCGGTATCTCGGCATGTGGCACAGGATGCGAGCATCCATGTTCGTCCATCTTGATGACCGGACGAATGCAATCAAAGAAATCAAAAAGATGGCAGCATACTCGCCAGGCGATCCGCAAACATATCTCTATGGCGCGATTGCCCTGACGCCGAGAATCATAAGGAAATTTGTTCTTCAATTCTTTACATTTGTACGATCACTTCGTCGAAGCATCAGAAGGTAAAAACGTGGCGGAAGAAATTGTAGAAGAAGAGCTGAAAGACGCTGATTCCGCTGAAGTGGAGGATCTGAGTTGGACTGAAGCACTTCGTCAATCGAAGCTGCCAATCCTCACATGGTTGGTGTTTATTACGACTTTCTTTGCCTGCATGTTCGGCGGGGCCGGGTTCTTAGCGTATTCTGTGGCCGGCTACGCGTGGATCCTCTGTTTGGCTTTTTCCGTGATGCTTATCCCCGCCAATTTCGACAGGATTTGTTTTCCCGTTTCAATTTGGCTCCCCTGGTCTCTGTTTGTTCTGATCAGCGCCTTCATGTCCGATTACACAAACCTCCAACGCTCGACAATGCTTCTATGTCCGATCGTGGTAGGAATTGCTGCGTCGACGGCAAAAATCGACGAAGAACAGCTGATTAATTTCGGGCTTGCCATCAAAGTATTCTCTGCCGCAATGCTTTTCCTTGCGTCCTTTCTTACCGGCCTTCTTATTACGGGGGAGCTGCCGAGTGCGACGGGGCTTGCGCCACAGGCAATCACGGGAACGTTGCTCGCGGCATTTTTCGCCTCCGGGTATTCATTCGGAAGAGTGAAAGACCTTTTTTGGTGGAGCGCCATTGCGATGCTCCCCGTTCTTGCACTCACCCGGATGGCGATCTTCGTAACCGGTTTGTCGCTTCCGGGAACGTTTGCCCCTATGAAATTTCAGACGCGCCTCATTTTGCTTGTGATCGTTGCGCTGCTCGGACTTGCCCTTTTCTACACACCGCGAGTCCAAGAGAAAATGTTTATGTCGGGTCAGGGGTCCTTGGAAGATATCGGAAACGAAAGAGACCTCGCGACGAGCGGCCGCCGCTACATGGCGGAGGTCCTCATTGTTGAAATTGCCAATAAGCCCGTCTGGGGACATGGGGCTAATGCATCGGAGGACTTGATCCTGAAACTGACGGAAGGGAGGCTCACCCATCCGCACAATGACTGGCTGCGGTTTCTTTATGACTACGGCGTTGTTGGGACCGGACTTTTTCTCGTCACACTGCTTGTCCAGGTGCGTCACCTCTTAAAAAAAGCCCGGCGGAGTGAAGGCGAAGTGAGGGTCACTTTCTTCGTGGCCGCGTCGACGTTTCTTCCGTTCATGCTTATCATGTTTACGGACAACATAGTGCTGTATGCCGCGTTCTACGGCAATCTCCAGTTCATGATCATGGGGCTTGCCTACTCGGCCGAGAAACGCGCCAGGCTGGAAAAAGTCCTGTATGAAGGGGACGAATTCTACAGCGAGCAATTCCCCCGGACCTCACGCTCATTGGTATACAGGGAAGACCCGGAAACACCGCTTTCTGATTCCGAACAGGCATCCTCGGATGTCGAGTCGCAGGAGGGGAGTGAACGTTGAAGGGAGCGCATTCTCCACAGAAACGTATCGCAATTATCTGGACGAAGTTCCTGCCGTACCACGTCGCCAGGATCAGGCATCTGCGAAAACGGCTTCAGGCGGTCAACTGCCGCCTTACCGCCATCGAGATGGCATCGAAGGATGCGCTGTATCCGTTTCCGGCGTCGGCCAAGGAATCCGAGCTGGACTATGTGTGCCTCTTTTCCGGCAAGTCGTACCGGGCCCTCGCGGCGTCGACGATCCATGCAGCCGCGCTCCGGGTGCTTGAAGAAATCAGGCCCGACGTCGTTATCGCACCCTCCACTCCATTTCCTTCGGGGATGGCCGCGATTAAATACTGTCTGGAGAATGACAAACTGAGCGTCATGATGGACGACGCATGGGAATTCTCTGACAAGCGCGGATTCGTCATCTCGCTGGTGAAGAAGATCATTCATAGCAACATCGATGTGGCGTTTGTTCCAGCCCCCTCGTACGCTTCATACTACATCAAGAAGGGCTTTCCGGCCGACAGGATCGTTTATGGCGTCGATGTCGTGGATAATGATTTTTTCAATGGAGGCGCGGCAAAGGCACGGAAGCACGCGCAAAAACTCCGGAAGGAACTCGGGGTGCCCGAAAGATATTTCCTTTTTGTCGGCCGATTCATCAAACGAAAAGGAATAGCGACGCTTCTCGAAGCGTATCGCCGTTACGCCGAGGCCAATCCAGGCGAGCCGTGGGGGATGGTCCTTGTTGGTGAAGGGGATGAGCTGGAGATGCACAAAAAGAATATGGAGAAGTATCCGGCGGTGAAATTTGTCGGCAGCCAATTTGGCGACAATCTTTGCGCGTATTATGGATTGGCTAACGCCTTCATCCTTCCCAGCGAGGTCGAAACCTGGGGGCTCGTGGTGAACGAAGCAATGGCTTCGCACCTTCCCCTCCTTGTGAGCAGTGGATGCGGCTCGGGCCGAACGCTGATTGAAAACGGCAGCAATGGCTGGATGTTCGAACCGGGGAATGCGAATGAGCTTTCGAACCTCATGTCCCGCCTTGCTCAATTGCCGCCGGCACAGCTCAAAGAGATGGCTGCGCACTCCGCGGAAATCATCGGACATTGGTCGCTCGATACGTTCGCCGACAGCGTCATCCGCGCCTCGCAGTTCTCCCGCCGTCAGCGCGGCGGCGCTCTTGCAAATTTCTTGACAAAATCGTGGACCGGCAGAATCAGTTTTTATCCCTGAGGAGAGAAGGAACTTGTAACGATGACACGAAGAAGAACTACTTCATCACGACGCGGAACAGGATTTTTTCCGCTCTCGCTCTGTCTGTTTCTTGCCGCTGCGTTTGCTGCACTCTTTTATATTCTCTATGAAAGAGGCTTGTCGTTCGAGCGCGAGCGGGTCGAGCACGACGTCGACATGCTGAGCTCTGCGCTTCAAACCACGCTTCTCTCAAACGAACGATTCTTTCTGGTCATGACGAGGGACGCGGGGAGCGAGCTGCAGCAAAAACAGGGATGCCGGGAATATATGTTCTCGCATCCTGAAATCGCGGCGGCGGCCTCAAAGTCGGCTGAAGGCACTCTGCAATGGACGGCGGGGAGGGATTCCACTTCGGATCTTTCCCTCCAACCCGCCCTCGAAAACGTTCCCCTTTATTCCTATGCCGAGAAATGGGAGAATGTGTACTACTCGAGACCGGTTCTCGTCGGACAAGCGTACTATTTCAAGGCAAGCTTTGTTGTCACGAAGGCGGGGGTTGACGCAGGGAGGCTGACGGTTATTTACGCCGCCGAAAGCCTTCTCAAAGAAGCCCTCAGACTTCATCCCGTTCAAAATTCTGAGGTCGCGCTTTTCTCAAGCGCGGGACAAGGGATCGCATCAACCGGCTATTCCAACGCTCCGGCAGTCGTGCGCATCCAGCGTTCCGTCAGCGGGTATGGCCAACTCCTCAGTCTGGATGTTGCGGACAATGGATATTTGTTCTGGACGCCGAAGATGATTGCGGCCTCTCTCCTCTGCCTGTTCTTGAGCGTTGTTGCTGCCGTTGTCGTGTCTCTTCTGCAGAAAGATGTAGGGAAACTGAGGTCGGCTCAAATATCTCTTAACAGCAGCGAAAAACGGTTCCGGACAATTTTTGAAGGCTCAGCCGACGGTATTCGCCTGATGGATGCTTACGGAAGAATCGTGATGGTGAACTCAGCCTACTGCGACCTTGTGAAGAGTTCGCCCGAAGAGCTGCTTCGGGAATACAACAACGGCAATGAAAAGCTCGAAGAACGGTATGCATCGAATTCTGCATTCCGCGCCCAATTCAATGCGGGCACGCTCAAAATGCCGGCCGCTCAAGTGATCAAACGGCGCGGAGGCGAAGAAGTCCCGGTGGAAGTGAGCCATTCATTCATCGAGCTGGGAGCGGGAGAAAAACTCCTTCTGAGCGTCTTCCGCGACGTGAGCGAAAAAAGAACCCTTGAATTGGAATCGCAGCAAATCCAGAAGATGGACGCTCTCGGCGAATTCGCGGTTGGGATAGGAAACAACCTCAAGAATATTTTCGGCATCATCATGAATGCCGCAGAAATGGTGGACAAAGAATCGCCGGCAGGCGCACGGCTTTCGCAGTACACGAGGATGATCCTCGCAGAGTCGAAACGCGCTTCGGAACTTGCGGACGACCTTCTCGTCTTCGCCCGGTCGAAAGAATTGGAGAAAAAACCGATCCTCATTGGGAAATTGATTCGCCAGGCAGAAAGAATCCTCCGGCACTCGCTTCCGCCCTCGACCCGCATCTCCGTTGCGACGAACGACAATTTTTCTGTCGTCGATGGAGACGTCCATCAGCTCCATCAGGCGATTGTAAACCTCGCACTCGCCTCTCAAGCCCGCATCACAGGGGAGGGCGAAATACGTATCGCGACGGCAACGGCCGACCCCGCCGCGGTCAGGAAACGATCGCCCGCCCTCGAGGGAAGAGAATTTCTGGAAATCAAAGTCTCGGATACCGGAAAGGTACTGGACGAATACAGCCAGCGTCGAATCTTTGAACCGTACTTCGATTCCAAGGCTGCGGATCAAAGTTCCGGCCTGAGGCTCTCCGTTGCGTACACCATCGTTCAGCGCCACTCCGGATTCATCGCGGTAGAAAGCACGGTGGAAAAGGGAACGTCGATCACGCTCTATGTGCCGGTGTCGAATCATGAGAAACCGAGCGATGCGGGCGCCGTCATGCAGGAACCGGATGGAGGGAACGAATGCATTCTCGTTGTGGACGATGAAGATTCGTTCCGGCAGCTCTATGCTCACGGGCTTGAATCGGTCGGGTACAAGGTGTACATGGCGCAGGACGGGGAAGAAGCGCTCACGGTATATCAAAATCATCAGGGAGAGATAGACCTGGTCGTCAGCGACCTGATGATGCCGAAGGTGAACGGCGAGGAGCTTATCGCGAAGCTCCTGGCGTCCGATTCGTCTCTTAAGACAATTCTTGCGACCGGAGCCATCGACCTGAAAGCTAAATCAGAATTATTGAAGTTGGGCATCCGGGATATTATTATGAAACCGTTCCTCTTTGATGAACTCTTGCTCGCAATCAGAAAAGTACTGGATACTCCATAAATGAATATCCTCTTTGTTTGTACTGCCAATATTACGCGCAGCGCTATGAGCGCGGCCATCTTAAAGAAAATGATCTCCGATAAGGGACTCCAGGAGCTTTTTCTCGTCGACTCTGCCGGAACCGAGGCATTGTACGAAATGCCGTCCGATGAGACGACCATCGAAGTCTGCAAAAAGCACGGTATCGACATCTCGGCACACCGGGGCCAACAGGTCACCCACGCCATGGTTCATGATGCGTCGTTGATTCTCTGCATGGCTGAGCCTCACCGGAGGATCATTCGTGGAATTTTTCCGCAATGGGAGCGAAAAATCCTCCTCCTGAAAGAATTTGGGCGGGAAGACGTTCCCCAGGACCTGTCTGTGAGCGATCCGACCGGCAGTTCGAGGAAAAAATACGAGAAATGTTTTGTGGAATTGGAATCCGAGATCGCCAGAATTTTTCCCTTGCTGGAGGAAATGGCCCATTGGCAGACGAACAGACCGGGGTAAACCGCCCCCCTTTTTTCGGTATTCGCCGTTTGAGGTTGCCCTCCCTGCAACGACCCGTTTTTCAAAACGCCCCGCTACCCGCGCGACGGCTGCCGTGCAAATAAGCAACCTATTCTGTATATTCCCCTCATCATACCGAGGATGTCGTGCCACACGACAACGACCACGTCTGGGGAATAATTCTGGCCGCCGGTGACGGCGTCCGGCTGCGACCGTACATCCGCTCACGATTCAATTCAGATCGTCCAAAACAATTCTGCGCTTTTTCCGGAACGCGCTCGATGCTTGCGCACACCATCGCGCGCGCGGAGTTATTGATACCGAAAGACCGGCTTCTTGTCACGTTCAAGAAGGAGCACGGCGAATATGCCCGCCCCGATCTCGAAGGGTTCGACGAGCGCAACGTTATCATGCAGCCGTCCAATAAAGAAACAACGGCAAGCATTCTTCTGCCGCTGCTTCATATTCTGCGGCAAGATCCGGATGCGCGCGTTGTCGTTATTCCATCGGATCACTTTATCGTTCGCGAAGAACTGTTCATGCAGCATGTCGCTGCCGGGGCGGAATTTGTTGAACATCATGCCAAGTACCTTATTCTCCTGGGGACCGACTCCGAAGACTTTCTTCCTGACTACGGATGGATCGAAATGAACATGAGGATTGCGGAGGTCCGGGGATGCGAAATCTTTAGAGTGAAGCGATTCCTGGAAAAACCAGACGCGAAAAAAGCGCATTCGCTTCAAAAAGACCGGACGGTATGCAATACGCTCGTGATGATCGGTTACGCCTCGGCGCTCCTGAGAAAATTCCGCCTCATCACGCCAGCCGTATATCAGGCATTCAAGGAGATTGATGCCGATCTCCTTTCCCCGAACGAGGAAGAGACCATTAAAAGGGTCTACTCCGGTCTTCCCGCTGTGGATTTCTCGAAAGCGATACTGGCACACGATACGCATGGTCTGGCGGTGTTGAGGGTTCGCAATGTCTACTGGAATGATTGGGGGAACGCATCGCGAATTCAGTCGGACCTTGCCCGCCTTAAAGCAGAATCAGAGTTTTGATTTTTTCACGGCCTTCAATACAGCCTCGCGTCATCAAGTGAACACGGTAAGGTTCTCACCGCATTAACAATCCGGTTTCCACTCTATTTACTAACACCGTACAATTTCCTACCTAGCAGTACGGTCAAATAACCTTCTGTGGAATGCGGACTTTGTAGAATCCCCTGGTGAATTTGACCCCTGTTGTGACACAACCCGGTACGAAATTCGCAAATTATTGTTCCTGCAGCGCCTCCTTGTTGCTTGAACGCTCGAATGGTTTTTTGCGGCAATGGCGGACTTATCCGGAGGGTACGGAAATGGTCTGGGAAGAAAAACAACGGAACCGCATCTTAGCGAGAGCCAATCTTACCGAAGCGCGCATCCGAGAGCGGAATAAGAAGCTTCGCCGTGCAATCATCGGAATGCTTATTCTTGGCGGGGCGGTCATCCTTGTCGATCAGGCTACCCGGAACAGGGGAGCCTTGGTTCCGATAGACTTCAAAGATCAGGCGGGAACCGTATCGAACTGGCAGCGCATTGGATTTGTGAAGTCGATCGACATGCCCTCCGCCGATGTTGTTGTCGATGAAGTTGAGTGGAAAGGAATGGCAGTCGGCGAAAGGCGCGCCGTGGTCATGTTGCTGGCCGCATATTGTGCCGCCCAGAATCAAAAACCAGATTACCGGCTTACGATCAAAGGGAATGTTGCGCAGAAGCTGCTTGCCAGCGTCGACGATAAACGGATAATCGTCAAATGATGCAAGGAGAAACCATCTACCGGAACATGTACAGGAGATTTTATGGGACAACAACAGCTCCTTTTACTTATACTGAGTTCGATCGTTGTGAGCATGGCGACATACACCGGTGTCCGGCTTAGTGAGATTCATAATCAGGAACAGAATCGGGATCGGCTCCAGACGGAACTCATACACATCTACATTATCGCAACCGAATATAAGATGAAGCCGAAAAGTTTTGCGGGAGGGAGCGGTTCATACACTGGCTTTGAATTACCCAACGCATATGCCACGGAGCCGGGTGTTTCGTATTGGGTCGGCCCTTCAGACCAGACTCTCGAGATGTTTGCCTCCGGCTCCGTTACCGGGAGCGACGGCGTTAACCCGGTGAGAGTTACATTCGTCGCTCCCTCGGGCAGTTTGCAGTACCAATTCGCTGTGGCAAATTAAGAAACGCACCGCCTCCCTCCAGGCATCATCCCTTCAAGTCAGATCAAACACCAGAGCAGCCGCATCTGAAATAGAAAGCCCTCCTCGGTTAAGTCAAGAAGGGCTTCCCGTTCACCGCTGATGCAATTGTTGAATTCGACCTAGGCGTGTTTCTTACTCCAGTAGCGCCTTTCGGCGGCTTTCTCCGCCGTTGTCAAACTTCCCTGCGGCGGAATCTTGAGATGCTCGCCGATCCGAAGGAGATCGGGGTCTTTGATCTGATCCCTGTTCGCCTGCCAGATTTTCGGCCACAAGAATGGGCTGTCGTAGACCTGTTTTTTCTTTGAGATATTCCAAAGACAATCGCGGTACTTTGCCCAGGATCGCACCACATAATGCTGCTCCGCTTCGGCTGTCGATTTGACGTTGGCCAAAGTGGCCCGGAGATTATCGAGTTTGGATTGGATGTTCTGAAGGCGTTCAAAATAGCGCTCAGCGGCAGCGATACGCTCCTTCATGAGACGATCTTTCGTTGCCTGCGCAGAATCGAGTTCGAATCTGTGAACGAACAAATCCTGATCGGAAAGAGAAAGAAGGGCCGCGACTCTTTGTTCGAGGGCAAGCAAACGGGCCTCGAACTCCTTGCGAACAACCTCGCTCGCGCCTGTTAACGCGAGCGTCTCATTTCTTACCGATTGAACTTGTTTGTCGAGGCTGGCCAGGGTGGAACGAAGACTGTCCACCTGCCTCGTCAAGACTGCAAGCTCGCTCTTAAGATTGTCCCGTTCGGACGTGTACTGGCTGATTTGCTTTTGCCATTCTTCTTTAGAAAGTTTTTCCTGCGCGTTGGCCGCGGCCGCGGTCAGAAACAACAGGATGATAAGAGAAAGAACCTTTGGTTTCATTGTTTTCTCCTGTGATAAATTCGGGATGAATTATTGCTGACTTTTTAGCCGTTCCCGAGTCAACCTCTGGTTGTTTTCGGCAGTCGCCAGTTCTTCCCGCTTCTGGGTTATTTGCGTTTCGAGGGTGTTCTTTTCTGCTTCCTTCGCGGCAACTTCCTTCTTCAACGACTCCGTCTCGGCTTTAAGCTGGTCGAGTTGAGCCAACTCATCCGAAGTCGGCCCGTTGCTGCATCCCGAGACAAGCGCAGCAAATCCAGTCAGGAGGAATGCAAACGAAATAATTCGCAGTTCTTTCATAGACTGCTCCTTAGAGTATGATTGAATGTGCGGCCCGAAGATGGATCTTCATCTCTGGCCGGAAAAATTCTGGTGTTACATGGTCACGCGGTGGAGTTACAGCCGGGGCGGCGCTCGAAGAGCGGTTGCAGAAAAATAGGGAGAGTCGACAGGAAGATACATGGGAGGGATTTCGGCGAACTTCTCTGAAGAGACGGCGCCGTTCCATGGTTCTGCCAAATTCAGGTTGTGATCATCGAAGAAATTTTCCGGAGAAATGAGGTGTTTGTGGGAGGTCCAAAACGGCCGATCATCAAGTGCGATGCTGCGCTGGTCCTGGCCGGAAAGCGACTGATCGAGTTTGGAAAACAGCTCTTGCCCAAGAAGCGATCTTGTACTAAGAACCCCGGTAGCAAGATATGCTCCGAGAATTGCTGAAACGATCAGCCGGCTGCGTTTGAAATGTATCATGAATCGAGGTCGGGAATGTGGCCCTTATACCCATGACAACGAATTAGAGCCCTCCTTCGTTCCAAAGGTTTAACACGGCGGCGCACCGGCCCCGCCTTCTAAAGTCATCGACTCATGGCGCCATCGGCACAGCTATATCCAGGCTACTGATTGTGAGGCGCGATGTTTCGCCGGCAAAAAAAGGCCCCGGATTTGCATCCAGGGCTTCGTCAATATCGTACACAGGGGAAATCTCTCACTTGGATTGTGTTGTGCCATAGATTCCAAACAAGTCATACGGCTTCTTGCTGAAGCTGTCGTTAAACAGAAATCCTGCAAGAACCATGTACGCAACAAACCCAAAAACGACGA
>Ga0265338_10007083_pt1 | contig 14057 bp, 10 predicted proteins | sample 42126metaG_FD_193579 | JGI IMG/M metagenome (GOLD analysis project Ga0265338, IMG submission 193579) | Rhizosphere microbial communities from Carex aquatilis grown in University of Washington, Seatle, WA, United States - 4-21-26 metaG | ecosystem: Host-associated > Plants > Roots > Rhizosphere... | reverse complement strand
CCAGATAGACCACCACCTGTTCGCCGGCGCCGATGGTCTGGCCGCAGAGGGTGACCTCCTCCGTGGCCCGGCGGAGGATCAGTTGGCCGGGGGGATCGATGCGCAGCGACTCCTCGATGGCGCCCTCGATCAGCGATGGATCGGCCCTCAGCGCCGCCCAGGCGTCCGGCGCGTCGGCGAGCCGGTTCAGCAGGTTGCCCAGGAGGTTGGTGGTGGTCTCGTTGCCGGCCAGCATCAGCAGCATGCAGAAGCCAACCACCTGCTCGTCGCTGAGCGTGTCGTCCTGCTCGCGGGCCTTGGTCAGGGCGCTGATCAGGTCGCCGCCCGGCGCGGCGCGGCGCTCGGCGGCGAGGCCGGCGAAGTAGCCGCGCAGCTCCATCAGCGCCGCGATACTCTCGGCGTCGATGAGTTCGTAGGTCAGGAAGACGATGACGTTGGACCAGCGCTTGAAATCGTCGTGGCGCTCGGCCGGCACGCCCATCATGCCGGCGATCACCGTCACCGGCAGCGGCGTGGTCAGGGCCGCCACGATATCGGTCTCGATGCCAGCGGGGATCGCGGCCACCAGATCCTCGGCGAGCCGATTGATCGCCGGGCGCATGCCTTCCATCGCAGCGGGCGTGAAGCCCTTGGCCAGCAGGCCGCGCAGCCGCGAGTGGCGCGGAGGATCGTCGTTGAGCAGCGGAAAGTGCAGGCCTTCCTGCAGCTGCATGCCGTCCGACGAGAACCGCCCCGGGTCCAGCAGCACCGCCCGCACGTCCTCGAACCGGCTCACCACCCAGGCGCCATTGGCCTGGCGGAACACCGGCGCCTCGCCGTGCACTCGGTCCAGGAACTCGTCCTTGCCGAGGCCCGCCAGCCCGTCGTTGAGGTTGATCGCCCCGTTGTGCAGTTCGATCTCGCCGTCGAGCATGGCCGGTCCCTCAGCTCTGATTTGCGGTGTCAGAACTGACACCATAATGGTGTCACGTCAACGTTGCGTGGTGTCATGACGCGGCCAACGAACCGAACGTTGACGAACGAGATGGTCCGTGGCGCTTTGCGGACGCCCTGGATGAGGGCAATCGGGGAACGCTATGCCGATCGCAAACGTCAACGGCCAAAGGCTCTACTACGAGGACACCGGCGGCTCGGGCCCGGCGGTGATCTTCAGCCACGGCTTGTTCATGGACCACGAAATGTTCGCGCCGCAGGTGGCGGCGCTGAAGGACAGGTATCGCTGCATCACCTGGGACGAGCGCGGCCATGCCGGCACCGCGTCCGACACCCTGGCGCCCTTCACCTACTACGACTCCGCCGACGACCTCGCCGCGCTGCTGGCCCGCCTCGGCATCAAGCGCGCGGTGCTGGCGGGGATGAGTCAGGGCGGGTTCCTCAGCCTGCGCGCCGCGCTGACCCATCCCGAGATCGTCCGCGCCCTCGTCCTGATCGACACCCAGGCCGGACAGGAGCACCCCGAGCGGCTGGCGGGTCACATGCAGCTGGCCGACACCTGGGCCGAGCACGGGCTGTCGGATCAGCTGGCCGGAATCATCGAGGGCATCATCCTCGGCGACAACTGGTCTGGGGCCGAGGCGTGGAAGGCCAAGTGGCGGCAGATCAAGCCGGTGAACATGCTGGGCTGCATGAACACGCTGGCGACTCGCGACGACGTCACCGGCAAGCTCGGCCAGATCAAGGTTCCGGCCCTGGTGGTGCACGGCGACGCCGACGCCGCCATCGAGCTCGCCCTGGCCGAGACACTCACCGCGGGCTTGGCGGACGCTAAGCTGGTGGTCGTCCCCGGCGCCGGCCACGCCGCCAACCTTACGCATCCGACCGTGGTTAACCCGGCGATCGAGGCCTTTCTGGCCGGTCTTCCGGGCTGAAAGCTTGAGCGCAATCAACTGATCGTGTGCGGTTTGAGTGTCGGGGTGGCGACACGTCGCGGCTCCGTCGATTCACCCTATTGCTAAACCTTCCGTTGGGCTTGGCGTGCGAGTCTGCAGCCAAGCGAGGGGTGCGGCATGACACATCGACTGAGGGCTTTCGCGGCGACGGCTGTCGCCTTGGCGCTGCTGGCGCCGCTGACTGCTCAGGCCGATCCGCTGGCGGACGGCGTGGCGGCGTTCAAGGCGCAGAACTATCCGGTCGCGGCGCGGCTGCTGACGCCGTTGGCCCAGAAGGGCGTGCCGGCGGCGCAGTTTCATCTCGGGCTGATGCGGCGCTTCGGCCTCGGCGTCTCCGAAGACGCGGACGCGGGACGCGAACTCAACCGCCAGGCCGCCATCAAGGGCTACCCGCAGGCGCGCCAGCTGATGGTGGCCGAGTGCCTGGGCGACGCGGGCGATGAGTGCCCGCAGGCGCTGACCTGGCTGCGCGCCGACGCTGACGCCGGCAACGTCGAGGACGAGACGGCGCTGGGCGCCATGTACCTGCTCGGCCGCGGCGTCGACCCCGACCCGGTCCAGGCCGTCGCCTGGTTCCGCAAGGCCGCCAATGGCGGTGATGTCCGCGCCCAGGTGCAGCTCGGCGCGATCTACGCCGGCGGCGCCGGCGACGTGGCGGCCGATCCCGCCCAGTCGCTGGCTTGGTACCGCAAGGCCGCCGACCAGGGCGACGAGAGCGCCCTCCGTGCGCTGGCGCTGGCCGGGGCCGGCTAGCGGCGCCATAGACATGGCCTATCCCAATCGATCAGACAATCGATTGGATCGATGTTCGCGGAAGTTCTAAGCGTTCGCCCGGTTGGGGAACGCGACTGAACGGAGGCGAACATGTCAAGCGAAGCCAAATGCCCCGTCGTGGGCGGCGCCCGTGGTCATGCCAATCGCGATTGGTGGCCGAAGCAGCTCAACATCCAGGTGCTGCACCGCAACTCGCCGTTGGGCGATCCGATGGGCCAGGCGTTCGACTACGCCAAGGCGTTCAACAGCCTCGATCTGAACGCTGTGATCGCCGACCTGAAGGCGCTGATGACCACCTCGCAAGCCTGGTGGCCGGCCGACTTTGGCCACTACGGCGGCCTGATGATCCGCATGGCCTGGCACAGCGCCGGCACCTACCGCACCTCCGACGGCCGCGGCGGCGCGGGCGCGGGGCAACAGCGGTTCGCCCCGCTGAACAGCTGGCCGGACAACGCCAATCTCGACAAGGCGCGGCGGCTCCTGTGGCCGATCAAGCAGAAGTACGGCGCCAGGCTCTCGTGGGCCGACCTGATGATCCTGGCCGGCAACGTCGCGCTCGAGTCGATGGGATTCAAGACCTTCGGCTTCGCCGGTGGCCGCGCCGACGTGTGGGAGCCGGAAGAACTCTACTGGGGCCCGGAGGGATCGTGGCTCGGCGACGAACGCTACAGCGGCGAGCGCCAGCTGGCTGAGCCGCTGGGCGCGGTGCAAATGGGCCTGATCTACGTCAATCCGGAGGGCCCGAACGGCAACCCCGACCCGGTGGCGGCGGCGCGGGACATCCGCGAGACCTTCGCCCGCATGGCGATGAACGACGAAGAGACCGTCGCGCTGATCGCGGGCGGCCACACCTTCGGCAAGGCCCACGGCGCTGGCGATCCCTCGCTGATCGGCCCGGAGCCGGAGGGCGCGGCGATCGAGGACCAGGGGCTGGGCTGGAAGAGTGCGCACGGCTCGGGCTTCGGCGCCGACGCCATCACCGGCGGCCCGGAAGTGACCTGGAGCCAGACCCCGACGAAATGGAGCAACCACTTCTTCGAGAACCTCTTCAAGTTCGAATGGGAGCTGGAGAGAAGCCGGGCCGGGGCCCAGCAGTGGCGGGCCGTCGGCGCCGCGGCGACGATACCGGACGCGCACGATCCTTCGAAGCAGCATGTGCCGACCATGCTCACCACCGACCTGTCCCTGCGCTTCGACCCTGCCTACGAGAAGATCTCGCGGCGGTTCCTCGATCACCCGGACCAGTTCGCCGACGCCTTCGCCCGCGCCTGGTTCAAGCTCACCCACCGCGACATGGGGCCGATCCAGCGCTACCTCGGCCCGCTCGTGCCGAAGGAGCGGCTGATCTGGCAGGACCCGATCCCGCCCGTCGACCACCCGCTGATCGACGCGTCCGACGTGGCCGCGCTGAAGGCGAAGGTGCTGGCGTCCGGCCCCTCGGTCCGCGAGCTGGTGTCGGTCGCCTGGGCGTCGGCCTCGACCTTCCGGGGGTCGGACAAGCGCGGCGGCGCTAACGGCGCCCGCGTCCGCCTGGCGCCGCAGAAGGACTGGGAGGTCAACCAGCCGGCCGAGCTGGCCAAGGTGCTGGGGGCGCTGGAGGGCGTCCGGGCGGAGTTCAACGCCGCGCAGACGGGCGGCAAGAAGGTGTCCCTGGCCGACCTGATCGTGCTGGGCGGGGCGGCCGCGGTCGAGAAGGCGGCTAAGGACGCCGGCCACGCCATCACCATCCCGTTCACGCCGGGCCGGATGGACGCCTCGGCTGATGAGACGGATGCGGCTTCCTTCGCGCCGCTCGAGCCCCGCGCCGACGGCTTCCGTAACTACCGGAGCAGCAAGCCGCAGTTCATGGCCCCCGAGGAAGCGCTGATCGACCGCGCGCAACTGCTGACGCTGACGGCGCCGGAGATGACGGTGCTGATCGGCGGCCTGCGGGGGCTGGGCGCGAACGCCGGGGCCGCGCCGCATGGCGTCTTCACCGCCCGGCCGCAGACGCTGAACAACGACTTCTTCCTGAACCTGCTCGACATGGGCACAGAGTGGCGACCCATGGACGGCGCCGAGGGCGTCTATGAAGGCCGGGACCGCACCAACGGCGCGGCCAAATGGACGGCGACGCGTGTGGATCTGGTCTTCGGCTCGCACTCGGAGCTGCGGGCGCTGGCGGAGGTCTATACGGGCTCGGACGCGCAGACCAAGTTCGTCAACGACTTCGTGGCGGCCTGGGCAAAGGTCATGGACCTCGACCGCTTCGACGTGGCGGGCTGACTCCCGGCGGGCCCTAGATCGAGCGGGAACGTCCCGCCCAATAGGGCTCGCGCACTTTCTTACGCTGGATCTTGCCCGCGGGGCTGCGCGGCAGCTCATCCACGAACTCGATCGAGCGCGGCACCTTGAAGCCCGCCAAGTGGCCGCGGGCGAACTTGGTGATGTCGGCCGCCAGCTCCTCGGACCCGACGAAGCCAGGATTCAGAGTCAGCACCGACTTCACTTCCTCGCCCCATTCCTCGTTGGGCACGCCGATGGTGCAGGCGTCCTCCACCGCGGGATGCTTGATCAGCTCGTTGTCGATCTCCTGCGGGTAGATATTGACCCCGCCTGAGATGATGCACTCGGCCGTGCGGCCGGTGAGGAAGAGGTAGCCGTCCTCGTCGAGGTAGCCGACGTCGCCGAGGGTGAAATAGTCGCCCTTGTGCGCCGCCGCCGTCTTGGCCGGGTCCTTGTAGTATTCGAACGGCGCGATCGGCGAGACGCGGAAGTAGAGCGTACCAGACGTGCCCTGCGGTACGTCATTGCCCTCGTCGTCGAGGATGCGCAGCGCGCTGGGATCGGGCAGCTTGCCCACCGTGCCTGGCTTGGTCAGCCATTCCTGGGAGGAGACCACGAAGCCCGCGCCGCCTTCGGAGCCGGCGTAGTATTCGTTGATGATCGGACCCACCCAATCGATCATCGCCTTCTTCACCTCGGGCGGACAGGGCGCAGCGCCGTGGATGATGTAGCGCAGCGACGAGACGTCGTACTTCTTGCGCACATCCTCCGGCAGGTTGAGCAGCCGCTGGAACATGATCGGCACCAGATGGGCGCGGGTGACCTTGTAGTCCTGGATCAGCTTCAGGATCTGCTCGGAGTCCCAGCGATCCACGAACACCAGCGGGATGCCCATGATCATCGAGGAGCGCACGTCGAAGGCCAGGGGCGCGGCGTGATAGGCGGGCCCGGCGCAGAGCTGCACGTCGTCCGGCTCGGCCATGTTGGCCATCGCCATGCCCGCGGTGTTGCGCCGGTAGACCCCCTTCGGCCGCCCGGTGGTGCCCGAGGTGTAGAGCATGCTCGAGCCCGGCGTCGGGTCGGTGATGTCGGAGGCGTCGAACTCCTTCAGCAGCGTTTCGTAGGGCTCGAAGCCCTCGGCGTCCTCGCCGATAGAAACCTTCAGGGTCAGCGCCGGAGCCTTGGCGGACAGGGCCGCCGGGTAGCGGGTCTCGGCGAACAGCGCCTTCGCGTCGCAGTCGTTGATGATGTACTCGACCTCGTCGGCGGCCAGGTGCCAGTTCACCGGAGTCAGCCTGTAGCCGCCGCGCAGGCAGGCCGACAGCACCTCGATCCATTCGCCGCGGTTGCTGCACATCAGGGCGACCGCATCGCCCTCCTTCATCCCGCGCTCGCGCAGCAGCCGCACGATGCGATTGGCGCTGGCGTTGATCTTGCGGAAGCTGTGCGTGCCCAGCGGGTCGTGGACGGCGATCTTGTCGCCGTGAACTTCGGCCCACAGGGCGTGACTCATGCCGTTGGCGGTGGCCGCCATCTGGCGCTCTAGAAGATCTGGCATTCATTGTCCTCCCGCGCCGACCCTCGCGCGGGGCCTTGTTGACCAGCCCGTTTGTCGGGTGGCGAGCGCCTGAAAATTCGATCGATAATCCCGTAGTCAATGTTGCCTGTCGGCGCATTCGTCAAGCGCCGCCGCTCGCCGCCTCACGCAAGCGTACGGCCCGTCAAAATCTCCATGCTCAGTAAGGAAACTAACTGTTTACTGTATTAATTCTAGAAATTGCAAAGTCATAGAAAGTAAAACTCCGTTTACCCCAATCTTTAACGACAAAGAAATGCGCCGAGGCGCAGAAATACCAGCGAACACGCAGGATCAACGGCGTGTCTAGGTGAAGGGTGGGGTGGCATGCGTACTGGCACCGTGGTGAGTCTCGGTGCGTCGGCCGTGCTTGGGCTTGGCGCGCTGATCGTGGCGAGGGTCTGGCTGCCGCAGCCCGCCCATCCGCAGAATTCCGCGTCTCCGGCGACAGACATGGTCCCGGTCGTGGTGGCCACTGGCGATATTCCCTACGGGACCAAACTCGACGCCAGCAAGCTGGTGGTCGAGCGGTTGCCGGCGGCCGACGCGCCGAAAGGCGCGTACACCACCACCGCCCAGATCCTCGGCCAGACCGGCGGCGCGCCGATCGTGCTGACCCCCATCGCGGCGCGTGAGCCGCTGCTGCCGAGCAAGCTCTCCGGCGCCGGCGCCCGCGCCACCGTGGCCGCGGTCATCACGGAAGGCATGCGCGCCTACACCATCGGCATCAGCGACATCGCTGGCGTCGGCGGCCACGCCCTGCCGGGCGACCGCGTCGATGTGGTGATGACCCGCGATGTGACGGCCGCCGCCCCTCCCGCCAAGGACGGCAAGGACGCCGGCGTCGATCCCGCCAAGCGCTACGTGTCCGACATCGTGCTGCAGGACGTGCGTGTGCTCGGCATGGACCTCAACGCCGACCCCACCTCCGCCACGGCCGCCGTCGCCCATACCGCGACGCTGGAAGTGAGCGTGCAGGACGCCCAGAAGCTGGCGGTCGCCAGCCAAGCCGGATCGTTGTCGTTGGCGCTGCGCCGCACCGGCAACGCCGAGGTGGCCCCGGTTCACACCATCGGGGTCAGCGACGTGGTCGGCCGCGCGCCGGGCCCCCGCCTGATCCAGGTCGTGCATCGCCGCCCGGCGCCAGCCGCGGTGACGCCGATGCTGATCCGAACCCATTCCGTCGTCGTGGTGCACGGCGACGCGTCCTCGTCCGTTGAAGTCCCCGCCGAGCGGTTTGGGGCGGGCGCTTAAGTGAAGCCCCGGCCCGCGGAGAAGGTTTTCCCATGAACAAGTTCCTCGCCCTCGCGGCGTCCGCGCTGGTCGCCTTCGGCGGACTGCCGGTCGCCCCGGCGCTGGCCCAGGTCTCGCAGGACCAGGGCGGCAGCCAGACCATCGTCGTGCCCAAGGACAAGTCGGCGGCGTTCCGCCTAGACTATCCGGCCAGCGAGATCGTGGTGGCTCAGCCCGACACCCTGGCCCTGGTGGCCACCACCGACCGCAGCTTCTACGTGCGCGGCAAGGCCCTCGGCGTCACCAACATCCTGATCTACGACCAGGATCATCACCTCGCCCAGGTGGTCGACGTGCGCGTGGGCTACGACACGGACAGCCTGCAGGCTGACCTCGCCGCCGCGCTACCCGGCGAGAAGATCACCGCCGCCAACTTCGCCCAGGGCATCCTGCTCACCGGCGAGGTCTCGACCCCCAACATCGCCGCCCGCGCTGACGCCATCGCCGAACGCTATGCGCCGAAGGCGGTCGAGAACCAGCTGACCATCCACGCCGCCGAGCAGGTGCAGGTGGACGTGCGGATCATCGAGGCTTCGCACACCGCGCTGAAGGACCTGGGTCTGAATTTCAACGTGCAGACTCTCTCCGGCTTTTCGTTCTCGTCCGGCTCGACCCTGCCCAGCGGGCAGCAGCCGCAGGCGCAGATCGGCTTCAATCACCAGTTCGGCGCCTGGAACATCGACGCCAACCTGCAGGCGCTGGAGTCCAAGGGCGCCATCCGCGAACTCGCGCGGCCGAACCTGATGGCCCAGTCCGGTCAGGAGGCCAGCTTCCTGGCCGGCGGCGAGTTCCCGTTCCCGGTGCCCAACGGCACCAACGGCGTCACCATCGACTTCCGTCAGTTCGGCGTGAAGCTCAACGTCACGCCCGTGGTCGAGGACAACGGCCAGATCCAGCTGAAGGTGGCCCCGGAAGTCAGCGAACTCGACCCCAAGGACGGGGTCAATATCGGCGGCTTCCAGGTGCCGGCCATCTCTATCCGCCGCGCCACCACCCAGATCGAACTCGCCGACGGCCAGAGCTTCGCCATCGCCGGCCTGTTCCAGCGCAACTACTCCAACACCATCAACCAGATCCCGGGCGCCACCAACGTGCCGATCCTGGGCAACCTGTTCCGCTCCGCCGACTGGCAGCGCAACGAGACCGAGCTGGTGATCATCGTCACGCCGCACCTCACCGCGCCGGTCAACGACATCAACGAGCTGCCCAATCCGCTGAAGGAGGCGACCGAGGCCAGCGCCATCGATGTGATCCTCGATGGCAAGGACGCCGGCAGCTCTCGCCCGGCCAATCCGGACGGCGATCTGAAGCCCGCCAACGCCGTGCAGCCGGCGCCGGGCCCGAGCGCGGCCGCCGCCGCCCCGCCGCCCCAGGCCGCCGCGGCGCAGCCGGCCGCTGATGCGTCGGCTTCGCGCGATATCCCGCCGCCGCAAGCCGCCGCGACTCCAGTCACCACCGCTCCGGCCGCCCGGTCGAGTAAGTCATGAGCACCTCCGCTTTCGATGGCCGCCATGTCCTGGTGATCGGCGAGCGCCTGGCTCCGGTCGCCCAGGAGGGTCTCGGCCAGGCGCGCTTCGAGATCGCCGCGGCCGACCGGCTCGACATGTTGAGCGGGCTGCACGGGGCCATGGAGCTGGTGCTGATCGACGCCGAGGCGGTCGATCCCACCGCCCTGGTCGGCGCCATCGCGGCCATGGCCGCGCAGCCGAGGCCGCCGGCGGTGCTGCTGGCCGGCGCACACCTGCCCGCCAGCCTGGTGCGCGCCCTGATCAAGCTGCCGCGCTCCGATGTGCTGGACGCACCCTTCACCTCCATCGACCTGGCCCGCGCCGCCGCGGGCCTGCTGCTGGAGGCCCCGGTGGCGGCCGCCGCCCCCGCAACTCCCACCACCAGCGCCAAGTGCTGGACGGTGATCGGCTCGGTGGGCGGCTGCGGCGCCACCACCATCGCCATCGAGATCGCCACGACGCTGGCGGGGCGTGGCGGGGGCGATAAGCGCGTCGCGCTGGTCGATCTCAACCTCGCCGACGGCGCCGTCTCGGCCTACCTGGGCGCGGTGCCCAACATGATGCTGGCCGACGCCTCCAGCGCGCCCGACCGCATCGACTCCGCCCTCTTGGGCGCCTTCACCGTCCACATCGGACCCGGCCTCGACCTGCTGGCCGCGCCACGCGACGCCAAAGCCTTCGCCCGCACCAGCCAGACCGCCGTCTGCCGGCTGCTGGAGGTCGCCTGCCAGATCTACGACTGGATCGTCATCGATCTGCCGCGCCATCAGCAGCCCTGGAGCCTCGACGTGCTCGCTGGTTCCGACGAGGTGCTGGTGGTCTCCGAACTCACCGTGCCGGCCCTGCTTTCGGCCCGCGCCCTGGCCAGCGAGATCGAGGCCGAGGTGCCGGAGATCAACGCACCCCGCATCATTCTCAATCGCCTGGCCGGCCGCGTCTTCGGCCCAGCCCCGTCGCTGGCGGAGGCCGAGAAGGCGCTGCAGCGCAAGGCTGACGGCGGCATCACCTCCGACTGGGAGGCCGCCGCCGCCTCCGTGAACCTCGGCGGCTCGATCACCCATCACCGGCCGCGCTCCAAGATCGTGCGCGACGTCGGGGTGCTGGTCGACAAGCTGACCCAACCCACGCCCTCGCTGCTGGCGAGGCGCGCCTGATGGCCCGCTTCAACTTCAAGCGCCCCGCTGGCGCCGACCAACCGGCTCGGCTGGTGGTCGAGGAGCCCGCCGACGCGCCGGCCGCCTCCACGCGGCAGGCCGAGGAAGCGCCGAAGCTGAACTTCGCCGGCGGCCCGGCCGAGGACGAGGTCGAGGCGGTCCGCCCGGTCACCCACGACAACACCATGCTCGACGTGCGGCTGAAGCTGCACGCGATGCTGATCGAGGAAATCGACCTCTCCAAGCTCGACAAGCTGGAGGAGCCGGAGATGCGCCGCCAGGTGCGCAGGCTGGTGGGCGACTTCGCCCGCACCGAGCGCCTGGCCCTCAACGGCGCCGAGCTCGATGCGCTGGGCGCCTCGGTCTACGACGAGATGGTGGGTCTCGGCCCCATCGAGCCGCTGCTGAGCGACGACTCCATCGCCGACATCCTGATCAACGGTCCGTTCCAGGTCTATGTGGAGCGGCGCGGCGAGCTGGAGATCGCGCCGGTCCGGTTTCGCGACAACGACCACCTGCTGCGCATCGTCAACCGCATCGTCGCCGCCGTTGGCCGGCGCATCGACGAGTCCTCGCCGATGGTCGACGCCCGCCTGCCCGACGGCAGCCGGGTCAACGCCGCCATCGCCCCCATCGCCATCGACGGCGCCTGCGTCTCGATCCGGAAGTTCTCCAAGAAGCCCTACAACCTGGAGCGCCTCGTTGAGTTCGGCGCCATGCCGGCCCCTGTCGCCGAGTTCCTCTACGGGGCGATCCGCAGCCGGGTCTCCACCGTCATCTCCGGCGGCACCGGCTCGGGCAAGACCACCCTGCTCAACGCCCTTTCGGCGGCGATCCGCATGAAAGAGCGCCTCATCACCATCGAGGACGCCGCCGAGCTGCAGCTGCAGCAGCCGCACGTGGTGCGCATGGAGACCCGCCCGCCCAACATCGAGGGCAAGGGCGAGATCCGCCAGCGCGAGCTGGTCAAGAACGCGCTGCGCATGCGTCCCGACCGCGTCATCCTCGGCGAGGTGCGGGGCGAAGAAGCCTTCGACATGCTGCAGGCCATGAACACCGGCCACGAAGGCTCCATGGCCACCATCCACGCCAACACGCCCCGCGACGCCGTCACCCGCCTGGAGCAGATGGTGGCGATGGGCGGCATGAACCTCTCCAACGAGGCCATCCGCGGCCAGATCGCCAGCGCCGTCGGCATGATCGTCCAGGTGATGCGCCTCTCCGACGGCAAGCGGCGCCTGACCAGCGTCACCGAGATCACCGGCATGGAGGGCCAGGTGGTGCAGATGCAGGAAATCTTCGCCTTCCACCGCGTCTCCACCGAGGCCGACGGCACGGTGATCGGCGAGTTCCGCGCCACCGGCCTGCGGCCGAAGTGCATGGACGAGATGATTCGGCGCGGCATCCGCTACGACACCGCCAACTTCGACCCGAACCGACCTTTGGCTTAGGCGGAGCGCCGTCCCGTGCAGCTCGATCCGCGACTGATGTTCATGTTCCTGGTCTTCGCGACCGTCTTCTCCTTCGGGCAGGCGGTGTGGGGACTGGTGGGCGCCCGGGCCACCCGCAAGGCGGTGAACAAGCGCCTGGCCACCGCCGAGCGCGCCGGCTCTCTGGGCGAGCTGGTGCTGGAGCTTCGCAAGCAGCGCGGCCTCACCGAGGACGGCAAGTCGGTGTTCAGCTGGGGCTGGCTGGCCGACCTGATCATCCGCTCCGGCGTCCATGTCGACGTGCGCCGCTGGGCTATGGTCATCGGCGGCCTGGTTGTCGGCGGCGGCGTCGCCGGGCTCTACCTGGCCCACAACATCTTCGCGGCGCTGGGCGGCGCCCTGGTGCTCGGCATCGGCGGGCCGCTGGGCTATCTCTGGTGGCTCGCCGGCGCCCGCGCCAAGAACCTCAGCCTGCAGCTGCCCAACGCCCTCGAGGTGATGGTGCGCAGCCTGGAGGCCGGCCACCCGATCCCCACCGCCATCTCGCTTGTGGGCCGCGAGCTGCCCGACCCGATCGGCTCGGAGTTCGGCATGGCCGCCGACGAGATCGCTTACGGCGCCACCCTGGAGCAGGCCGTCGGCCGCGTCGCCGACCGCTGCCGCCACCCCGACGTCGACCTCTTCGCCGCCTCCATCCGCCTGCAGGAAAAGGCCGGCGGCAATCTCACCTCGCTGCTCAAGATGCTGGCCCGCACCGTGCGCGAGCGGCACAAGATGCGTCTGAAGATCCGCGCCGCCTCCGCGGAGGGCCGGATGAGCGCCTACATCCTCTCCGGCGCGCCGATCGCCTGCTTCATCTTCATTAACGTCGCCCAGCCGCACTACTACTCCGACGTGCTCCAGGCCCGCTTCGTCCAGATCGGGCTGGGCGGCCTGGTGGTGCTGCTCACCATTGGCAACCTGATCATGCGCCGCATGATCGACATGAGGATCTGACGCCAGATGGATCCCGGCCTCGCCAACATCGTCAGCTACGTCGCGCTCGGCCTCATCGGCCTCGCCGTCGCCGGCTTCAGCTTCCTGGGCATGCGCACCGTCTCCACAGTCTCGCGCCGCCGCGCGCGCCTGGCCGGCGCCGCCGTGGCCGGCGATCCGGCCGGCGGCAGCGTCTCCGACGCCTTCTCCGGCGTGATCGGCGGCGTGCGCCGCCTGGGCGACCGCATGGCCATCCAGGACCCGGCCCAGCTCTCGGCCCTGCGCGCCAAGCTGGTCCAAGCCGGCTACTACAGCCGCGAAGCCGCCGCGATCTACCTGGGCGCCCGCGCCGCCTGCATGATCGTCGCCATCGTCGCCATGGTGCTGATGCTGCCCTACGCGCTCTCCAAGGGCGGCGGCATGGGCGCGATCGCGCTGGGCGCCGTCATCGCCCTGGCCTCGATCATGGGCCCCGACCAGGTGGTCAAGAATCGGCGCAAGAAGCGCGAACTGGAGTACCGCGAAGGCTTCCCCGATCTGCTTGATCTACTGGTGGCCTCGGTGGAAGCCGGCCTCTCCCTCGACGCCGCCGTCTCCCGCGTCACCGACGAGCTGCAGCGCCGCTACCCAGACATGGCCGACCACCTTCGCGTCCTCACCCTGGAGCTGCGCGCCGGCCGCTCGCGCAAGGACGCCTGGACCGCCTTCGCCGAACGCCTGGGCATCGACGAGGCCCGCAGCCTCGCAACCATGCTCCGTCAGGCCGAGGAAATGGGCACCAGCCTGGGCGAAACCCTGGCCGTCTTCTCCGAAGACATGCGCTCCAAGCGCATGCTCCGCGCCGAGGAAAAGGCCATGGCCCTCCCGGCGAAGATGATGCTGCCCCTCATCCTCTTCATCTTCCCCTGCCTGATCGGGGTGCTGATGCTGCCGGCCATCTACAAGATCAAAGAGACCCTGATGAAGTGACCCGGCTTCGTCCCTCCCCTTTACGGGGAGGGTGGCGATGCGCCCGCATCGCCGGGTGGGGGTGTCTGGCGCGGTGTGCTGGCGTCTGTCGCTCGCCCGCACTCCGCTACCAAATGTTACGATTGAGAAATTCCAGCCCCGCGACTCGTCACGCTCACCGCAATTCACCGATAATAACGGCGCCCCAATCGTGGCGGTGCCTGGACAGGCTGGGCCTCCGGCAC
>Ga0265338_10007081_pt1 | contig 14059 bp, 15 predicted proteins | sample 42126metaG_FD_193579 | JGI IMG/M metagenome (GOLD analysis project Ga0265338, IMG submission 193579) | Rhizosphere microbial communities from Carex aquatilis grown in University of Washington, Seatle, WA, United States - 4-21-26 metaG | ecosystem: Host-associated > Plants > Roots > Rhizosphere... | reverse complement strand
TTGCGCGTAGACGGCGTCGACGTTTGCCGAAGCCAGAATAAGCCGCCAAAAATAAATAAAGTGCCTGACGATTTTCGGAAACTTCAAAACATCTCCGAAATTACAGACGGAAACATCAAAGCCGCGTGGAGGCAGTTCGTCATGCAAAAGTTTCGAGTATGTGGCCGGCCCTCCCATTTGCGGTGGATATATGCCTGTGGCGATGAGAATACGCATAATTAGTAAGTATATTTAAAAATAAAAAAGTTACGACAACCAGTCAATAATCTTCATCTGATTTTTCTCAACTGCGTAAACTACAAAACCAAGAAGTGCGGAAAGAAAAACTAAGTAGAGGCCTCCTGCCAGCACACCAGGAATATCATACAGTGATCCGGCAGTCACCATGATGTGACCAATTCCTACATCCGACGAAATAAATTCGCCAACAAAAGCTCCTAGTATGGCGAGACCGATACTCAATCGCATTGAAGCAAGAACCCAAGAAAGAGATGCAGGAAATATTACTTTCTGAAACATCTGAAATCGCGTAGCGCCATATGTCTTGAGTAATTTATATTCAGCCTCATCAACGCTCTGTGCTCCGGCATACGCTTGCGAAAGAGAGACTAAAAATACAGCAAACGCGGCCAAAGCTATTTTCATAGAAATACCTATTCCAAACCAAATAATGATCATTGGAGCAAAAGCAAAAACCGGAACGGCGCCAAGAAACATAATGTAGGGTTTCGAAACTTTGGCGAGAAACGGAGAATACCAAAGAAGGAAGCCAACGGCCGTACCCCCAACTATTCCTATGACAAATCCTGTAATCGCCTCAATTCCCGTTATCAAAAAATTGTAAGGCAACACGCCCGATATAGTTCCTTGAAATAATTTCATAAGCATCGCTATTGGTGAGCTAAAAAGAAAAGAGACTTGCGGATTACCAGCAAGAATTTGCCATACAACAAGTATCAAAATAAAAATCAAAGCCGAAATGATTTTTGGTAGATATTTTTTCATGATTGAGACATAAATTTCCAGATGGTTTCAAATTGATTTTGGAATTCAAGATTTTTCCTTATGGAGACAGGAGTCCTATCGTCTTCCGGAATTTTAATATTGGCCTCGTAGATAACTTTTGCCGGTCGTGAGCTCAGAACAACTACTTTGTCGGCGATAGAGATTGCTTCTTCGATATTGTGAGTAATAAAGAGGCCAATTTTATTTTTCGTAAGAACATAAGATCGAATTTGTCGAGCAATTTTTAGACGTGAATCAAAATCAATTGCCGACAACGCTTCATCAAAAATATAAAGAGTTGCGTCTTGGGCAAGAGACCGAATAAGCGAAGTCTTTTGTCTCATCCCTCCTGAGAGTTCGTTGGGATAAACATTTTTAAAATCATCAAGATCGAACTCTTTAAGTAGAACGTCAACTCTGTTCTCGTGTTCTTTGTCTAAATCATGCCTAATTTCGAAAGGAAGCAATACGTTGGATTTTACGGTTCTCCAAGGTAAAAGCAAATCCTTTTGTGGCGTATAGCTGATTTCGCCCTCAAAATTTATGGTTCCTGAGTCCGTTGATTCTAGTTCGCTGATAATATTTAAGAGTGTTGTTTTCCCTGATCCGCTTCTGCCTAAGATAGCGACAACTTGACCTGGTTCAGCTTGAAAACTTATACCGGCCAGAACAGGCAAATCTTTACCGTGTCGAACGAAATGTTTCCGAACGTCTTTGACTTGTAAGCTATTGTGCATACGTTGATGAAGCGCTTTCCGCAAAACTGTTATTTACGTAAGTCGCGTAAGGCGCGTCACCTGTAATATCACCGGTATCTTTTCTAAGTTGAATAGCGGCATCCCATCCTTCTTGACTCGTTACGAGGTTTGAAGGAATAACGTTTACGCTTACAATATTTTTTAGAGCGCTGACCGCTATGCTTGGCGTCACATTAAATTGTCCGGCAAGAATGGTCGCTGCTTGAGCGGGATTATTTCTTATGAACACATCGGCTTCTTGAATTGCGTTTATAAATTTCTGAATCGTGTTGGGATTACTCTGTACATAACTTGGTAGAACGGTAATGCCTGTTATAGCAAAATCCGGATAGTATTGAGATAAAGAATAAACAATATGGAATCCGTCACTTGAAATAGCGGTCGAGACATCCGGCTCAAGTTCAAGGGCGATATCTGCACTTCCTTTTTGTACTGCCGGAATAAGAGTGCCTGGAGCTCCTTGGAGAATATTTGGTTTTATTCCCCCGTTTTGAAACATTTGTTCTTGTAACGCATACGCTGTGTTAGGTGCAGGATATGTTGCGACTTTGTAATTACCAAGCTGGCTCGACGCTGTGATTATCGGTATATTTTTATTTTGAGCTATACCCCAAAACGGGACACCGTTAAGGAGCGCGCCAACGACTTCCCCCGGCTGACCTTTTTCTCCGGCGACTGCCGCGAATGTTGGATCGCCGACCGCAAATTGAGCGCTACCACCTACAAGAGAAGCAAATGCTTGGTCGTCACCACCGGCAGTCACAATATTCACATTAAGACCTTGCTGAGTGAAATATCCCTCCTTTTGAGCTATATACAAAGGGGCATACAGAAATACTTGGAAAGCCTGAGATACCGTCACATTTTGAAGTCCGTTGGATTTATTATGGTTATTTGAAACTGCCAAACAAATCCCTGTGATAATTATTACAAGAATAGCAACGGAAATAATTGATTTATTCATACAGAATAATTATAACACTCTACCAAATACATTTTCCTTCATATCGCGAGCAATCAAATTCCAATCGTATTTTTCTTTTACCATTTGGAAAGCGTTGTCGATGATTTCATCTCGCAGATTTATGTCGCGCATATATATTTCCACTTTTTTCGCCAAATCTTTCGGCTCGGATACGGCGCAAAAAAGTCCCGTCCTTTTGTCGTGAAGAAAATCAACTATACCGCCGACGGGCGTGGCGATGACTGGCACGCGCGCCGCCATAGCTTCGATGAAAGAATTACCGAAGCCTTCTGATAATGAGGGTCTGACGAAAATGTCGCAAGTTTTGAGATACGCCGGCAAATCTTTTTGAAACACGAAACCTTTGAAAATGACGCGATCGCCGAGAGAGAGTTTTTCGACAAGAGCGCGGAGATTTTTTTCCTCGTTTCCCGTGCCGCAAATGAGAAGTTTTACGTTTTGCGGCAGAAACTTAAGCGCTTTGACGATATCAGAAACGGCATTCTTTACGACAAGGCGAGACGCGGTTATGAGAAATACATCGCCGCCGTTTTTGCCTATGTCGGCTGGAGCGACGCCGGACGAAAACGCCGCGAAATCAACGCCGTTAGGCACAACAACGACATTTTTCCCTTGCATATCGCGCGCGAAATCTGCTAAATAATTTGAGATTGTCTGAATGATATCGGCCCTGATGAAAATTTTTTTGAAGAGCGGATAAACAAATCTCACGCGCCTTTTTATGTAATCAATCGGGTCACCTTCCTGGAGCGAAAGAACAAACGGCACTTTCGGATGTTTCATTTTGAAAAAAAGCGCAGCAAAGCCGGCGTAGTTTGCCATCATGCTCCATACCGCGTCATACTTTTTTTCTTTATGAAGTTGTGCTGCTTTTTTCGCAGCGCGCATCGTGAAAAAATATTTTCCCTTGCCAACGCGATGAATATTCACGTTTCCGATTTTTTCAAATGCCGGTAAATCACGGTCAAGGTGTAGCGTAACCATATCGAATTCGTATTCATTCGGCGATAGTCGGTCGGTAATTTCTTTTATAGCGACTTCCGCGCCGCCTATGTGCCGCGGATAATAAACTAGCGAAAAAATCAGGATTCGTTTCGGTTTGTCAGGCATTGTCTTCTATAATCTCGTATTCGGCGGAAACAATACTTACCTGCTCGACGGATTTTCCACTCGCCGCCACGGAGAAAAATCCAATGACTCCAAGAGTTATGACGCAAAAAAGAAAGAAAATCATTTTATTCAAGAATACTTTTCAGAACATCTTCCGGGACTTCGTTTTGGGGAGCCTTCGAAAAAGCAGGCTCTGCCTCGCTTGTGCGCAACGCTTTGACTACGCGCTCGGCAGAGCCTGCTTTTTCTACGGCTGATGAAGTCTGTGGTTGTTTCTTCAAAACATCGGAAAGTGCGGCGCGGAGATTTTGCTTGTGTTCCTCCGTGCCCGCTTTTTTCGGAGGAAATTGCTGTTCTTGTCGAGGCAAGTTTTTTGGCGCGGCGATTTTCGCCGCTATGTCTTTGAGACTTGAAAAACCGTCGGATGATTCAAGCGCGGGCGGCTGTGTCTGGGGACGTGGCGCTTGTTGGGTTTGAGGTCGCGGAGGCGGTGCCGTATGCGCGCGAGGAACTGTTTGAGGTCTCTGTTGTTGTTGCGGAGGCCGCGCCGTTTCCGTGCGGACAATTGTTTGAGCCGGTGGTTTCGCCGGCGAGTTTTGGACGCGCGGAAACAGCGCGGGCGAAGCGACTTGGTCTCCCTGCCCGCCGGATTGAGCGATAACGTCTTTTTCGACATCCGCGCGCGGTCGAGAGAAAGCTTTTCGCGATTCGTCCATTATTTTTTCGCGGAAAGACATCGGCGGATGATCTATCGGGGGCATAGTCGTCGCGGAAAAAGGCTGGCTTGTAACGCCGTCAATCATAAGCTTGAGATAAATCTGGAAAATACCTAGATTGACTATATCCGCGCTCTCAAATCTCGGCGCGAACTCTTTTTCCAAAACTTCCGCGTCGTAAGCGCCGACGCGGAAGACAATCATCGTGCCGACGTTGCCGAAAACGGCGGCGCGAACCTCATCCGACATCTGTTCAATGTACTGATGCGCCATCGTCAGGTTCAATTTGTATTTTCTGGCTTCGGAAAGAATATTCGCGAAAGATTCGTTCGCGAAAGACTGGAATTCGTCGACGTAAAGATAAAACTGCGGCAAAAGATTGAGTTCTTTCTCCGAAATATCCGCGCGCGACATCGCCGCCAGATATATTTTCGTGATGAGCATCGAGCCGAGAAGGTTCGCGTTCTGCTCGCCCACCCTGCCTTTCGACAAGTTGATGATGATGATTTTTTTCTCGTCCATCATTTTGCGCAAATCGAAAGTGGATTTCGGCTGGCCGATAATATTTCGAACGAGCGGATTTGAAATAAACTGGCCGATTTTGTTTTGGATTGCCGCGCCAGCTTCCTGCATGTATCGTTCGCCGTATTTGGCAAACTCGTCAACCCAAAAAGCCCTGACCGCCGGGTCTTTGACATTGTTCACTACTTTTTTTCTGTAATCTTTGTCGGCAAGCATTCTGTTGACGCCAATCAAAGTCGAGCCCGGATATTCTAGAAGGGCGAGCAAAATATTATTCAAAATGTATTCCATTCTCGCGCTCCACGCGTCAACCCAGATTTTCTTGAAAGCCGACATTAGACCGTTGACCACCAAGTGCCTCTTATCCTCGCCGACGTCTTCCATCACGTTGAACGAAACTGGAAAATCCGTGTCGAAAGGCGCGATGTAGAGGACGTCGTTTATCCGCGATTCGGGAACGTATTCGAGAAGGAGTTCCGCGGTTTTGCCGTGCGGGTCAATGAAAGTGATGCCGTTGCCGCTTTGGATATCCTGAATCGCCATATTTTCAAGTACAGTGGATTTACCCATACCCGTCTTACCTATGATATAGGTGTGTTTTGTGCGGTCTTTGGCTTTTATGCCGAAAGGAATTTTCTTACCTCGAGAGTCGGTAAAGGCGAAATAAGTGACTTTATTTGTCTCGTCAATCGTTGCCATTCGCCCAATTATATCGCATTTTCAATGGTTGTAAAAGCAATAAAAAAGGAGACTGCCCCGTGGCGTCTCCTTGCGTAAAAAATGATCCGGATCGCTAGTGTGCGAAACCGGGCCTGAAGCTCAAAATTGTTCCCCTCGACCGCGGCGGCGGAGAATGACTGTCATCCATGTTTTCCCACGTACCCCCGCAATGAGAGTTTCTCGCAACCCACCTGACCCTGTCGCTGGAACTGTCGTGACGCGAGACCCTGTCGTTGACTGATGAAGAGGCGCTGGAAGCCTCTCCGGAATGAACCTGACCGGATTTGTTGTTCATTGTCTCTATCGTGACTGACGTTGTGCTTTGAACCGAAATTGGACGTTTCGGCTCCGGTAAAAAATAATACTCCTGAGCGAAACAAAGTCAAATGGATTGTAAACAACCTTCCGGCAAATAAAAAGCCGCTTTGGATAAACCAAAGCGGACTTGTGAAAAAACACACTCAATTACCTGGTCCTGTGGGGAGTCTGAACTCCGTAAAGTCGTGTCGCCTGACGGCAATGTCGCACCTGGGCATAGCGGCGCGACGCGCCGCTTCATCGAAGTGGCGGACTTGCCATTCGATATCCTCGAGAAAACATTTCGGACACAGGTTCGATGAGATGAAGGATTGCTTCCAGCTCTCCACCTGGGTGTCAGGATAGTTTGCCTCATTAGGTATCTTGATGGCATGAAAATCGACGCCAGAAAACCTTTTCCTGCACTTGTCGCATCGGGCTGACGAAATCCAAAACAGGAAAAGCAACGCGACAGACAGAAAAACGACTCCCGCGGCGATTGCCCAATGGCCGCCACGGAAAAACCGGTACTCCATAGGTAAGAGGAGGATTAGAAACAGGAAGTGGTACCACTTGATGAAGAGCTTCAAGGACGTGAACAGACGAGGTTGCATGGCGTAACTTTCGTTTTAGGTGTTGGTGAATGATGAAATGAGACTCCGCGCCGAATTTAACACGGAAATTGAATCTTGGCAAAGATGTTCACAATGAAAAAAACCTTGGTGCTATAATTTCGAAGGAGGTACACGATGTTTGCCCAAGAAAAAAATCTACACGCGTTCGCGTTAATTACCAAAGAACGCGAGCTCGTCATCATTAAAACGGGTAACAACAGGTGGACCGTGCCAATCGGAAAAAACGGCGAGCTTCTGCACGAGGAATTCGTGAGGGAGCTCGTCAAACCTTTTTTTGAGAACATCAAGCTGGAAGATCGGAGTTTCGTCTGCGACGTGATTCCGGATTTTTGGTGGAAAGGAGAGCAATACGCTTGCCACTTTTACGCTTACAGGTTCTACGGGGAACCAAAAGACGGGAACAGCGTGATGTTTGTAACCAGGAAAAGCCTCGAGGCGTGGGTTTTTACCGAAGACGCATGGAACCTGATTTGTTCAGCTCGAAAGGAGCTCGAGAGCCGCCTGTCATAAGCGGCTCTTTTTTATTTACAAAACTTTTTCTTCCTGTTTTTTCTTCGGCGTGATGCCATTGACCACCAAAATCTTTTCAAATTCTTCGCGCTCGATTGTTTCCGTTTCTATAAGGCGTTCGGCGATGGCGTCCAGAGCTTTTCTTTTGTCTTTGATGACTTTCTCCGCGCGCTTGTAGCCTTCGGACATAATTCTTTGAACTTCGGTATCGATAACCGCGCCGCTTTTTTCCGAATAATCGTGCTCTTCCATTCCCTTTCCGAATAGAGGTCTGCCGCCCATGCCTTCGAGTGCCAAAACGCCGACTTTTTCGGACATTCCGTATTTCGCCACCATATCGCGCGCGAGAGCCGTCGAAACCTGAAGGTCGTTAGAGGGTCCCGTCGTCACGTCGCCGAAAATCATTTTCTCCGCCACATAGCCGCCAAGCGAAACGGCAATATCGTCGAGAAATTCTTTCTTCGACTGCAGGCGTCTGTCTTCAAGCGGAAGATGGAGCGTATAACCGGCGGCGCGACCACGGGAAATTATTGAAATCTTGTGCACTGGGTCGGCGTGAGCGAGAACCGATGAAACAAGAGCGTGTCCGGCTTCGTGATAGGCGGTGATTTTTTTCTCCGCTTTCGAAAGGATGTGGCTCTTGCGTTCTGGACCTAGCATTACTTTTTCTATGGCGCGGATGAGGTCGTATTGGGAAACTTTTGTCCTGTTTTCGCGCGCCGCGAGAATGGCGCTTTCGTTCATAAGCGAATAAAGGTCTGCGCCGGAAAATCCCGGCGTGCGCTCGGCGATAACCATGAGGTTTACATCCTCGGCAAAAGGTTTTTTCGCGGCGTGGATTTTCAAAATCTCCTCGCGGTCGGCACGGTCGGGCAAATCAATGACGACGCGACGATCGAAACGTCCTGGACGAAGAAGTGCCGGGTCAAGAACGTCCGGTCTGTTGGTGGCGGCCATAACAATGACCTTTTCGTTAGGCTCGAAGCCGTCCATTTCGACGAGAATTTGGTTTAGCGTCTGTTCCCTTTCGTCGTTTCCGCCGCCGACGCCCGTGCCGCGGACGCGACCGACGGCGTCTATTTCATCTACGAAAATAATCGACGGCGCCGCTTGTTTCGCCATTTTGAAAAGGTCGCGGACGCGAGAGGCGCCGACGCCGACGAACATTTCGACGAATTCCGAACCGCTTATAGAAAAGAAAGCGACGTTCGCCTCGCCAGCGACGGCGCGAGCGAGCAAAGTTTTTCCGGTGCCCGGCGCGCCCATCAAAAGTACGCCTTTGGGAATGACGGCGCCGATTTCAAGAAATTTTTTCGGATTTTTCAAAAAGTCCACAATCTCCGAAAGCTCCTGCTTGGCCTCTTTGGCGCCGGCGACGTCTTTGAAAGTTACTTTCTGTTTCTTGTCGCCCGGAAAAGAAATGCGAGCTTTCGACTGACCGAAAGAAAAAGCCTGCATGCCGGCGCCTTTGGCCTGGCGCATAATAAACCAGATGAAAATGGCGATAAACAGAACGGAGATTATCGTCGGCGCGAGGATTTCGAACCAATAAGTGAAACTGCTCTGTTTTTCGACCGTGATATTTACGGTGTCTAGTTTCGACGCGACCACGCCGTAATTTACGAGAGTCTGCGAGAGCGCCAGGTCGGTTTCTTTTTTCGAAACTTTATCCGTGCCGTCTTGGTAGGTGACATTTAAGTCGTCGCCATTAATATCTATGGACTTGACCTTGCCCGCCGAAATATCGGAAGCCAAGGTAGAGAGAGAAATCGTCGCCGGAGCGGCGGTACCGGAACCCGAAATGAAAGAATAAAGCGCGAGCACGGCGAAAAATATGAGAAAAGTGGCGCCGACATTGCCGAGAAATTGCCAAAGCGTTTTCGGTTTCTTTTTGTTGCCGCCGTCTTTTTTGCTCTGAGGAATGGGAGCCATGAGTTAGAACATTATACACATTTTGCTATAATTGATAAATGTCAGACATCGCCACGAACAAAAAAATCCGCTTCGACTACGAAATCCTCGACACCGTGGAGGCCGGCATTGAGCTTGTCGGACACGAAGTAAAAGCTCTCCGCACGAAAAGCGTCGCACTCGACGGCTCTTATGTCACCGTCCGCGGTGGCGAAGCCTTTCTATCCGGCGTCACCATTCCTCCCTACCAAGCCGGTAATACGAGCGCCGACTACGAGCCGGAAAGGCTTCGCCGTCTTTTGCTTTCGAAAAAAGAAATTGCCGCCCTATCCGTAGTCGATTCGAAGAAAGGTTTGACAATAGTGCCATTGTCAATGTATAATAAAAATGGTAAGATAAAAGTCTCGCTGGGTGTCGTCAGGGGCAAGAAAAAATTCGATAAGAGAGAATCCATCAAAAAACGCGACGTCGAGCGGGATATCGGTCGTTCGTTGAAAAATTAATTTACATATGGGGATGACAGGCATCGACAGATGATTCCCCTTTTATGCGCGCGATAGAGCTCCGAGAACTCTTTAAACTTTCGGAAAATTCAAATGCAAAAAGCATTTCGAAAGCGAACAAGATAGCGTCTCCGTATTTCGGAGGCCTTTCCCTCGCTCCCGCCTACGCGTAATTTACGTCTAGACGGCGCTTCTCACCATCACTCCCGGACAAAAGTGAAGAGGCGTCATCCGCCCGGGATAGATGTGCGGCGTTTCGACGCACAGACGAACCGCGAATAGCGGAAAGAAAATCGGTATCCAAGTATTTTGTGACTTTCATAGCTTGAGTACTTAAACACAAGAAAATCTCTACATCGCGTAGAACCATAAAAGGTCCTCGTCTGCACGGCGGTTCAACTCCGCCCATCTCCACCATATAAGACTCTAAGGCGCGAAATTACGCCTGTAACCTAAAGAGATTCTTCACGGCATATAAGCTACATGCCGTTTGTATGAAACTCACGATTAAATATCTCAAAAAATATTGGCTGGAACTTGCTCTTTTTATCCTTCTGTTGGTAGTCACCATCAATTCCAATCCGGCTGTCCGCTTTCCCAATACTGGACCAAGTCCGGCGTCAAATTCGCAATCGTTAGCGCCAGAGTCAGGGATGTTTTTCAATCCAACGAGCGGGAACTTTAAAATCGGCGATCTTATCACCGTCTCGGTCTTGCTTGATTCGACGAAAGTGCCGATAAACGCTATGGAAGGCGAAATAGTTTTTCCGACCGACAAACTCGAAGTGAAATCAATATCTACCGCGGACTCGATAAACACCTTGTGGATACCGGTCAATCCATATCTCTCCACGACTACGAATACGATTATTTTTTCCGGCGGAATGCTCAACCCCGGATTCCTGGGCATAGGAGGAAACATCCTCACCCTGGTCTTCCGCGCGAAAGCTTCCGGGGTAGCCAATCTGAAATTCATTGACGCCAGCATGCTTGCGGACGACGGCTTGGGAACATCTCTTACGATTCAAAACCAGCCCGCCAGTTTTAATATAGCCTCTTCTACGATCAAATCCTGATATCGGTATCTCCGCCATTTTTCCGAAAAAACTTGTATACTGAGAAACAATGAAAAAGTTTCTCGCGTATTTTTTCGGCACGCTTCTCGCCGTAGTTATCGTTTATTTTGTCGCTCAGTCGGCAAAATTAGGAAGTTTGAGTTTCACCAGAGACACGGTAGCCGTCGGCGTAATTTCTCCGGCGGCACAAAACAAAATCCACGTTCTCATCGTTCCGGGACACGAACCGAGCGACGGCGGAACGCAATTCGACAGTACTCACGGCATGCTATACGAACGCGATATGACCGTGGAACTCGGCCAAGACCTCCAAAGCTATCTTCAAAACGATGCCAAATTCCAAGTCGATATTACCCGAGACACGACCGCGTGGAGTCCGGTCTTTGCGAGTTATTTTCAAAATAACTGGAACGCCATAACGGCGTGGGAGCAGGCGGCGAAAGCCAATTATTCGACAGGCACGGCGGCCGAAGAATTGGACGCGGACAATACGGAGATTCACAACAACGCCGCCGAAGACGTCGCCCTGCGTCTCTACGGCATAACAAAATGGTCAAACGAGAACAACGTGAATCTTATGATTCACATTCACTTCAACAACTATCCCGGTAGTCCGGCAAAAGTCGCAGGAAAATATTCCGGAATGGTTATGTATATTCCGGCACCGCAATACGCAAACAGCGTCGCGACGGCTCCAATCGCTAAAGCATTGTTCAACCGTCTCTCTTTATATAACCCATTAAGCAATCTTCCTGTCGAAGCCGGTGGCATAATCGCCGACCCTGAACTTATAGCGACGGGCGCATACAACACGGCTAATATGCCAAGCATTCTGATCGAATACGAATATATTTATGAACCGCAACTCACAAATCCCGCCACCCGGTCTCTCGCTATCAAAGACCTCGCCTACCAGACTTACCTCGGCTTGAAAGATTATTTCAACCAAAACCCAAACGTTTCGGTAAAAAACAATTACAATCCTTCGACGCTCTACGCTTGGAACGGGCTTGGAGACAACAAAAATTCAACGTCGACGGACATATACGCTCTGCAAACCGCACTCATTATGGACGGAGATTATCCGCCGGCAGGTAAGACAAAAAACGATTGTCCTCATAGCGGAACTTTCGGCGCGTGCACGGAAAGCGCGCTTGCGGCTTTCCAAAACAAAAACGGCATTACCGGCGAGAAAAACATCGTGGGCCAAAAATCATTCGATATTTTGAACAACATTTACACGGGACAAACTTCCGACAACTGAAATCATCGTAATGGTTTGTCGCGGTGCGGATTTTCCGCTATAATGGTTGCTCCCGTATGAACATACGAACTTTCGGAGAGGATTTTTTCAAATATTTAATTCCCGGAATACTCACGACGGCTTTGGAGGTGGTCGCGCTCATATTTCTACTGCGAAATATGCACACTAGAGGATTCTGGTACCTATGCGCCGTCGGCGTGACTTTCGTCATCGGTACTACGATACAATATTTCGCCGTCCATCGGTTCGTATTCAAAGACAGCGAACGCGAATTTAAAGACGGTTACGCTTATTTTATGCTCGTGGCCCTCGTCGGCCTCATACTTACCTTGTCTCTCGTTTTTATTTTTACCTTTGTGCTTTCTGTGCATCCCATCCGAGCTAGAGTCATCACCGCCATCATCGTCGGCGTTTGGAATTTCCTCGCAAATTATTTTCTAAGCTTCGAAATGCATAAGATAGGCGAGATTACGAACCGAAAGTCAGAGTAAATATTTTCACTCCGGGTTTTTCCGGCTTGAGAGTGAGTGTGTGCGATTCGACATCCTTACCGGAAACTAGCGTATAGAGTTGCGCTCCCGAAATGGACACGGTTCGAGATTGTTTTCCGTCTATCAATACATCCACGTTCGTCGGCGTGTCTGACTCGGCGACAACATAAACGTATTTCGCAGTGTAAGGAAACACGAGAGTACTACTATTTCCGCCTTGCGCGTATTGCGATTCAACGCCCCAGTCGCCGACAAGGAATGAACTGACGTCTTCACCTCGAAAAGAGCCGAAATAAGTTTCCTGACTTATGTTTGGCATTTGGTCAGCCGGATTTGAAACCGTCGTGGTCGCAATACCGCTTGTACTTGCCCCGAGAATTTGCGCTCTCTCCATAAGAAGTCCCTGAATGGTGTTTTCCGTGTCGCTGTAACCACCCTCGCCGATATGATCTTCGCGAATAAAACCGTCAATGTCTATCAAATATTCGCGCGGCCAATACAGATTGCCGTAAGCGTTCCACGTGCCCATATCGCTGTCGAGAACGACCGGATATTGTATGCCGAATTTTTGCACCGCTGTCTTCACATTGTTTATGTCTTTCTCAAAATCAAATTCCGGCGTGTGAATGCCGATGATGACGAGACCTTTGTCCTCGTATTTCGTGTACCAGTCGTTTAGATAAGGAATCGTGCGCTGACAGTTGATGCAGGAATATGTCCAAAAATCTATGAGAATTACTTTCTTGCCGATGTACTCCGAAATCGTAATAGGCAAACCATCGGGCGTGTTTATGAAACCGGTCGGGTCGACGATTTCTTTGGCGCGCGGATATTCCAGACTTTTTTGCGCGATAATATCCGCGCGCGAGGAACTGGCGGCGCCCGCGGCGGGCGCCGCCACGGTCGAGCTCGCAAAATCATCGCCCGCAGGCACCGACGCCACAGTAGAGACTTTCTGCATTTCTATGTATGCAATAGCCGAAACGACGAGAAGCAGGACAGCTATGAGCGTGATTATTTTTGAAGTTTTCATTATTGATGAAGAATTAGCGAATTGACGAAACTAAAATTGGCAATGTCCGAGAGCGAGCCGGTAAAAACCAAAATCCCTATGACTATGAGCAACGCGCCGAAAACTTTGTTCACGTATGAAAGTCCTCTCTCGTGTCGCTCGAAAAATCCCGCCGCTTGCGAAGCGAAAAGTCCGACGAGAAGAAACGGCACGCCAAGACCGAGGGCGTAGGAAAAAAGAAGAGTGAAAGCCGAACCGGGAGAGGTGGCGGCAAGTCCGATGATGGCGCCGAGAGTCGCTCCGACGCACGGTGTCCAGCCGGCGGCGAAAGCAAAACCGAAAAGAAATGAGGTTATAAATCTCGGGCGTTTTGATTTCGTATCGACGCGCATCGTGTGGGTTTTTTCAAGAAAACCGATATGCAAAAGACCGGTCAAATAAAGTCCGAAAATGATAACAATTGTTCCGCCGATATACGAAAGCCATTCTTCTACCCTTCCGGCGACATGTACTAAAACGGTATTGAGTAAAACGCCGAGAATCG
>Ga0265338_10007080_pt1 | contig 14059 bp, 7 predicted proteins | sample 42126metaG_FD_193579 | JGI IMG/M metagenome (GOLD analysis project Ga0265338, IMG submission 193579) | Rhizosphere microbial communities from Carex aquatilis grown in University of Washington, Seatle, WA, United States - 4-21-26 metaG | ecosystem: Host-associated > Plants > Roots > Rhizosphere >... | reverse complement strand
CCATGTAGAGTCCTCCGTTTGTGTCGTTCAAGGATGCCACCAGGGCCAGCGCGGAGAGTCCCGCAAAAAATCCGGAGGCGACCATGCCGTTGGGAATGAGCTTGGCGGCCAGCAGGCCGGCGCACCCACCGCACAGCAATTTCGTGAATAAAAGCGCGCCGCCCTTTTTCAAAATATAAGGCGTGGCCCTGAGATTTATGGTGGCGCCGATACAAACAAAGAACACCGACAGGATCGGCAGCGAACCGGTCATCCATGCGTTGGTAAATGACCCGAGCGACTTCCCCAGGTTGGGAAAAAAGGTGTTCACCGCGGCTCCCAGCAGCAATGGCACCACCATCATTCCGCCCGGAATTTTTTCGATCGATCGCTTGATCTGCATGGTAAATGCGGCGCGCCCAATTTACCGGCGAACGCGATACCCGTCACGCTCGCCGCACGATAAAGTAAGGCTGCTGCGTGAGACTATGTCCGAGCCCGGGATACAGCGAGGCATTTTGGGAAGCAGGCCGTATCTCAAAATAATATTGGATCGGGTACGGCGAATCCGTGTACGCCGCCGGAACGAGAGCTTGAAATTGTTTTCCTTTTTTCTCCATCGAAACTGTTTGGAAGCGTTCGCCTTGATTGACGTGTCGGTAATAAAGCTGCACGTCCGGCGCCGGCTGCTCCAAGCTTAACTCAATTTCGATGGGTTGGCCTGCCCGAAAAGTCGGCGCTGGAACATGATGGGCGGCCGCCAGCGTCCGGCCCGGGCGACCAAGGGCTTCTTGAACCAGCGCTTTCGGGTATGGCTTGGAAGTTGCCTTTTCGTTTGCTGGGGCGGCTTTTTCTTCCATCGCGGCAATGTCCTGATCAATTGCCGCCAGGCGGTCTGCCCAATGGCCTCGGAGTTGCGGTAATTCACCGACGGTTACATCGGCCGCGTAAATGCCGTGGGTGACGTTCGCCACCTCGGTCCATGCGTCACGCGCCTTTCGATAGGCTTTAATGGCCTCAGCCAACGTCCCGGGATCGCCGCTCTTTTCAAAAAGACCGTAGAGAACGCCGGAACGAAACTTGGCGCCAAAAAATCGTCCCAGGCCGATTTGGACTTTTAAGTCCACAACCAGACGCAGGTAATTGGCCGTGCGTTTGTCGTTCGCCTTCCGCTCGAATTCCGCCAGGTTCCTGGCCGCGACGTTGGCCCAATCCTCGATCCATTGGGCGACTTCGACGGGCGTGTATTTGCCACTGCGTTGTCCCTTGGTCAGTTCGTCCACGTAATCGTTGATACGCAGGAACAATTGCGGGTCCAGGGAGCTGACATTGCCAAAAATCTTGGGCGCGGGGGTATCCCCGTAATTATGGCCGAGGCGCGCATCGATGATTGACTGGTTGATATACATCTCCGGCCAGTAGGTGTTGTTTCCGGCGGAAGGGGCGTGAGCGGTCGTGACCATCGGCAGGATGCGGCTGGCGTTGGCTAGGGCAACTTCCGCCGCCGGAGCTCCTTTGCCAAAATCTTTCCGCAGCGAACGCTGCCAAACATCCGGATCGCAATCGGGATTGTAACTCAACCGTCCCCAGATTCTCAGCGAATAGAGATATTTTTCCCAATCCCACCGCGGCTTAAATGAATTGTCGGAGTAGCCACAACGATCACCGGCGATGCCCGACCCGCGGCGGCCCTTGAACGTGAGCGGTTCCATGAGTTCAAAGCCGTCACTGCCGCAAAAACTGAACGCGCGTCCGTAACCCGCGCCGGTTTCTGGATCACCCCAAATCAACAGACGCTGGGTGCCCGGCCAGATGCGATGAATCACTCCGTAACGGCGGTTTTCTTTGAGCAAATCGCCGTAACCGTAGCGAAGAAAACTTCGCGAACCGCTGCTCAACTTCATCAGCCCGGATCCGTCCCTGCCCGGCGCGGGCCGCTCCAGTTCGCGGATGTCCGCCTGGTGATAGGTCAGTCCAAGATGCTCGGCCCAGAACTTCGGCGACACCTTCACCGGCATTCCCGTCGCCAGCGCCGTGTCAATCATCGTCTGATCAATGCCTTTCGCGTGCATGTCGATCTCGACGGCGCGTCCGCATTTCGCCACACCGTTGAAAATTGTTTTCCAAAATTCATAGCTGCCTTCGGCCACGCCGCTTTCTCCATGAATCCGGAACGTAATCCCGCTGATCGCCGGGCAAGCCTTCAGCAGCGCGCACACTGCGTCTCCGCAGTAAGCGGCGTGGTTTTGCGCGGACAACCCGGCAATTCGGTAATTTGGGCGGGGGCTGTCCGACCAGTCGTAGCCATGCATCCAAATGCCGAGTTGAAATTGCAGGCCGCGCGCCACCGTCGCTTCGCTGATGAATTTCAGCATCTCCAGATTCCGATCGCGTTCGGCATTCGCCAACCCGGGCACATGCACATCATATTCCGGGACCGATAACAGGAAGGGATAGGCAAACAGGAAGTAGGCGTTGGTCACGTTTTGAAGAAAGTCATAGCCAATACCCAGAGTGAGATTGAAGCGGTTAAACCGTTGCGTCGCCAATGCCGTCAGGTAGCGCGGCCACATTTCGCGATCGTTGAACCAGGCCTGGTCCTCCACATCGCTCACAAAAGCGCGGGCATTGCTGCGAATCCGATTGGCGGGTGTTTCGATCGTCCGCTGGACGCGATTCAACTCGTTGAACGGATCAGCGGCGCAATGGACGCGGTCCGCCAGTTCGAGAAGCGCATAAACCAGCCCGCGCACATCGGACCCGGACGCCAGCAAAAAACGACGGGCGCCCTTCGTGCCGCGTCCCAAACCAATGGCCTCTGGTCCCGTCGGCAGGGAAATTTTGGCTGCGGCAAGTGCTTCCTGGCCGCTCTTGGAATTGCCGGTGACCGCCATCACGCAATCAAAACCGGTGGGCGCCTGTTCCAGGCTTTCGAAAACTTCCGCTGCCATGCCTCGGCTCTTGAGCGCGTCGCGCAGTTCCGCCGCCGCCCATCGCAGCGGTATCTGTTTCGCGTCCTCCCCGTTGAGAATAATAGCAACGCCTTGGATGTTTTCCCCGGCCGACAGGGTGCCGGGAAACACATCAGCCGTAGCCAGCGCGGCCGTGGCCGCGACCGTGGTTTTTAGAAAATGGCGGCGGGAATTTTCGGTCATAAGAAAGTTGGTTCTCTGGTAGCGATGACCAACTATTGGAGCGTGGCTCCCTCTAAATCAAGTTTGTACAGCATCCCTTCGTAGCCGACGATGTATGAAACTGTTTTTCGGCAGCTTCAACGGACTTCAGCGCGGAAGAATCGGGACGGTGCCGCGGAGACATCGCCAACCGGGACTTGGCTGGTGAACATGACGTTGGTGGCTATGGGCGTCCAGTTCTGCAAATCCGACGAGGCGGACACGACGATTTTCTGGCCAGGCGCGGCGATCACCGTGGCGGACGACGCGGAGGCGTTCGTTTTCGTGAAGTTTGCCAGCCTTGGCTGCGGTTCGTTGATGCGCCCCAGACGCATGCCGTTGCCATAACTGGTGACCCACACTTCATTGGCATTATAGGGATTGAAGAAGACACGCGTGGGGAAACGGAACGGATAGCCGTCAATCGGCGAAAAGGTGGGTGTCGCAGCGCGGCGATTGGCACTGTACCAAAGTCCCTGGTCTTCGGTGGTGACATACATTTCGTCCGGGTTGGCCGGGTTGATGGCGCAGGAACCCACGGCTTTGAGGGAGGCAATGCGGGTCCACGAAACGCCACGATTGGCGGTATAATACAGGCCGCCTTTGTTCGCCGAAGAACCCCATTCGCCCCAAACACCAGCATACCAGGTGGACTGGGTAGGGTCATTCGGATCAATGGTGAGGTCTTTCGTGTAATATTTCATGCTGGCATCGGTGCGATCCACCCAACTCGCGCCGTCGGTGGTGCTGACAAAAACGCCGGAACTGGGCTGGAAGTCATTGGCCGCGATGCGGGCGGAGTAAGTCGCCACGAGCGTGCCATCGTTGAGCACATAAATGTTGTAGGGATGACCTTGGGTGCGCGGCGGCACGGCGAGTTTGCTCCAGGTGGAGGAAGTCCCGGCATTGAGATTGATGGTGCGATAAATTCCGCCGTTCGTGCTGTTCACCATGGCGGCGTAAAGACGAGTGGGATTGTTCGGGTCGAGCGCGAGCCCGACCACCGGTTTGCCGAGATTTTTGAATCTTGCCCACGTCGCGCCCTGGTCGGCGGAATAATAGATCTCCCCGGTGCCGCCATCGATTCCCGAGTCCTGACAATAGCGATCCCACGCGTACATGTCGTGAACCGAAGACACCGCCGCATACACGAGACTGTTAGTGGGATGTTTTAAGGTTTGATACGTGCTGTTATAGGAGGAGAGCGACATGGGAGACATCCATGAGCCCCCGCCGTTGGTGCTGAGCATGCCGCGCATGTCGGTAAAACAGCAAAACAGAGTATTGCTGGAGTACCATGAAAGCGACCAGCACGAGGTGTCCTCGGCGCCGGAGCCGGTGTAAAAATTATTCTTCGGCGTGGCCGTTCCGACGGCATTTTGTGTCCCCTGCCAATCGTACGCCTGTCGCCAGGTTGTGCCGCCGTTGGTGGTAATGTGGATGAAACCGAAATCCGTAATCACCGCGCGATTCGGGTCAGTCGGCGAGACCGAGAACCCCATGGCGCATTCGCCGAAGCTCCACTTTTTCCAGTTCCAGCCGCCGGAATCGTCACCGGTCCAACCGGTGGCGACGTTGGCATTGCCAGTACAACGCATCACTTGCGACCACGAAGTTCCGCCGTTCACGGTCTTCAAAACCACCGGCTGGCCAAGATCGTCGGAACCGGCTGCATAGGCGATGCTGGTGTTCGAGCGGCACATGTCGACGATGAACAGGTGATTGTCCGCCAGACCGTTGGTGGCCAGCGCCCATGAACCGGTTCCGCCGTCGAGCCGGTACAGGTTCATATAACTGGGATATTCGGAGCCTTCAATACCCGGCCAGACATCACCGGCGCCAAAGGTGACGCAAAAGAAGCGCAAAGCGCCCGCCTCTTTTGCGCCAGCGAACGAAACCATTTCTTCCGTGGCCGGGATACCGGGTGTTCCGACAAACTTGAACGAGCCGCCACCGTTGGTGGAGACTACCATCCCGGCGCGCGTGCCGACATAAATTGTCTGGCCATCCCAGAATACCCCGGCGATCAGCAGGTCGTTGTTTGTGTAGCAGTTTTTGTAACTGGCGCCGCAGTTCGTTGAAATTTTGAGAGTGGTATAATCGCTTACGATCAGGCGGTTGGTGAAGGACGGATCCGCATAGAGGCAATAGACCGACCCGGAATCCGGCGGGATATCCGTCCAGGTGACTCCCCCATCGTACGAGCGCGAGGGCACATCGCCGTTCAATGCGTAGCGCACTAATGGGTTGCTGCTGAAAACCATTCGGCCCGGCTGATTGCCACCCAGGAGGAGGCGAAAATCCACGGTATCCCAGGTGCCGCCGAAATCGGTTGAATGAAAGAGGTCGCTCATGTCGGAGCCGACCCACAAGTCGTCGTTGTTGTAGGGATTGATGGACGGGCCGAAGAACGCGCCGCCGCCGCCGGGACCGCGCGAGACGAAGCGCGCCGGCGGACCCGCCAAAGCCGGAACGACGCCCGCCGCCGTCAGAAGCCAGGCCAGGAGCAAATGTCCGATATTTCGGGTGAGTCGCATAAAGGAAGTTCGCATGAGAATTAGGGTCTGCAATCCGTTGAAAGTTCTAAGCGGATTTTATGCCACGGATTTGGGAATAGCGGAGCGGGGAACTAATGCGTGAGCGTTAACGATTTTCCCCGCGAATGCTCGCGGATGCCAGGCGAGAGGCCGTTGTCTTGTTTCGGGGCAGATGACTGCTGTTCAGCGAGGAGGCCAGGTTGTTTAGTTGTTTTCTAAAAAGAGAATCCTGTTTGCACGGGATACAAAGAGTCGGCAATGGACAAGTTGGGCCTCGTTTGCTCCTAGCTGGGCGCGTGGCGGAATTGGCAGACGCGCAGGACTTAGGATTTTATCAGTGACTTGGACAGATGAGGAACTACCTGTAAAAAAGGGAAATCTGTTCTTTTCGGCTCTTCCAAAAGCGACTGTTTTGGACAATTTTGGCTTCTATTTTTCGCGCGCGGGATACAAAAAGGGATACAAAGCAAGCCGGTCCCATTAAGTCCAAGAATCTGGTTCTATCGCGAAAAACACGCGCGTTATTCAGCTTGAGCTCGAGTGGTAAATTGTCGGCGTTGCCAAGGAAGGCACCATTAGTTGAGTTGACTCCTGTGTTGCCGTTCGTTTCCTCAAAGCCCGCGCTGGTCGAGCCGTTCAATGTCGCTGCATTCACGTTTGTCATCCCCTCACCGTTGCCGAGTTCGCCCCGTCGTTCAGCCGGCCTTGATACATGAACGCCGTCCCTTTGGCGGGGCAAAGCTGAAGCAGTGAGCTAATTTTGGTTTGTGTCTGATCCTTATCTGCTCGTCTGTGTTAGAAGCTTTTCCAGCCGATCAAGACGCGCCTTCAGTTCTGCATTCTCAGTTTCGAGTTTGTGATTTAGCTCTTTCACGGCATTGACAGTGGTCCAGATGACAGGATCGTTGTTAACCGTGAGGTAGCCTGAACTGTTGGTCTGCACCGCATCAGGAACGGCCTGCTGCAATTGCTGCGCCACCACGCCGATGAATTCCGGCTGCGACGGCAGCTTGAGCGAGTTATCCGCTTTGTAACGGTAGCGAACCGGTTGGATCTTTTCCAACGCATCGAGGCCCGGCGTGAAATTATTCCTAACATCCTTCAGCCGCGCATCGGAGTAAGTGCTCCACGAACCGCCGCCGGGTTTGTCCGCTGTGCCATTGACCGTGAGCAATGCGTCGGGTGCAGTAGTTCCGACGCCGACATTCCCCGATGAACTGAGATAAAGCGTGGTGGAACTGTTGTTGCGGATGAATGCCAGGCCGCCGCCAACCGCGTTTCCAATTTCCGGCGCGTAGTTATACATCTCCGACCACTTGATGCTGCCGCTGCTGAATCCTTGTCCTCGTCCCGTGCTGTGAAAATGAATTCCGCCGAAGCCGCCATTGGCGGCCATGTTGGTGGGACAATTGATGGCCAATCCTTCGTTCCAAGCAGCCGGTTGGGCATCGATGCGCCCATCACCATTGACACACAGGGCATCGCCGAGCGGGTTGGTGGTGTTGATGCCCACGCCGCCGGAGGCATAAACCAGAAATTGATTGGCCGCCGAGCTTGCGAAGGCCGGAATGGCCGTGCCGTCTGACCAGACAAAGGTGTTGTTGTGCAATGCCTGGCTTGAAGCTCCTAGGGCGGTGGCACCGAAGCCACTGGCCAGGGTGTGATAGCCCATTGTGGTGGCTGAAGCGCCGCTGGCGGTACTGCTATTGCCCGTTGCCGTAGCCGAAGCGCCACTGGCGACGGTGTTATTTCCCATCGCCGTGGAGTAGTCACCGCTGGCGGTCGTAAGTTCCCCGATCGCCGTGGAAGCTCTGCCACTTGCGACAAAACAATCCCCCATCGCCGTGGAGTAACTGCCGCTGGCAATGGTAAGGTGCCCCATTGCCAAGGAAGATGGTCCGCTGGCGACATTCCCATATCCTCCGAGCACGGTAGCAAAGTCCGCACCCACAGAATTGGGATTGCTTCCATAGCCGCCACCCACAATGACGCCACCGTAGAATCCATTACTGATGATGTTGCCAGAATAACCACCGATGATATTTGGGCTGAAGGTATTCGGTTCAATTCGTAAAGCCCGTTGACTGTTCACCCTGACTTCCAGCGGCAAATTATCTGACGTGCCAATGAACGCACCGTTCGTTGGATTCGCTCCCATATTGCCATTGGTTTGCCAAAAACCGCCGCTGGAAATGCCATTCAAGGTCGCCGCGTTCACATTCGTCACATTTCCACCATTGCCGGAGAAGGCGCCGCTGATTTCGTTGCCTGAGTTATTCAACGTCACCGCGTTGCCATAAGTGCCCGCTGCCAACCCGTCGGAAACCACGCTTCCCGCCGTGATGGCATAAGGTGCGGGCGTCAACGCTTGGCGCGGATTCAGCACAAAGAAACCCGTTGATCCATTGGTGCGTACGGCAATTTCCAGCCAGCGATTCGCACCGGGATATTGATTCCCAAAATCCAGCACAACCGTAAACAGGCCGTTGCTCACGGCGGTGGCGGAGTTGGTCACGGGATTTCCCTGCTGCGTACCGTTGGTCAACGAGTCGTAAACCGCAAAGCTCAGATCGTAACTGCCGTTGGCGGGATTCACGCCATCATTCAGTCGACCCTGGTAGGTGAACGCGGTGCCTTGGGCGATGGCAGACCAACCAAAGGCGAAGAGGATTGCCGCGACAAAAAGTTCGATTTTGAGCTTCATGGTTTTTCTGGCTGATGATTTTGGACGAAATGATGAAGGGGTTCGTTAATTTGGGAAGATAAATGTGGAAAGTCGGAGCCATGAAAATCGCTCCTAATTGAACCCGCAACGAGTGTCGCTGAAGCTTCGCTAATCCAATGATTGTCCGCCGTCCAAAAAATCAATCAACGCAGTCGTGCATTTCGTTGCACTCCGGTGGAAGCGATCAAAGAATTCTTTTGAGCCCTTACGGGCCAAATGGCGAACGAGTTAGCTCACGGCGCGGGATAAGGACTGATCGTGAAGACGTGATTGGTCTGCCTTGCCGCCGCATTAATTTGCGCATCGTATTGCTTCAATTCCGGAATCCAAGTATTCATATAAGCAACATAAGCCGGCCCGCGCAGTTTATCCGAATCATAACCCTGGTCACACTCGGATCTAAAATTCACACCGTCCACGAGACTCAACACGCCGCGTTCTCCCGCGCTGTGCGGAAGCATGGTCACGGGATTGCACCCTTCCTGGTCTCGCTTCCGCGCTAGGACCGTGGTTCTTTGCGCCCAGAGCGGGCCATTGTAATTGGTGAACCAGTTGCGGCCCGCCACCAATTGCGCATCGGTCGCGATATCGGTCAAAATACCATCCACACTCACGCCATATGTGCCCGGCGGCATGTTTTTGACTTTTATCGTCCAGCGAAATGAATTCCCCAGCTCCGGCATGAGGACAAACGCGTTGCGCGCGTCGTTCGTTATCGTGCCGTCCGGAACATCCCACGCCAGCGGCATCCGGTCAAAACGCACCGTGCAGGTCATCGTGTTCCCAGTGACTTGGATGTTCTTTGCCGTACAATGAATCGCGCTGGCCTTCGGTTTCTTCCAATCCAGCGTGAGCGAACCGACATTGGTTTCCACCTTGAGCGCCGTCAAAGCCTGCAACGTCATGCACAGGTATCCAGCGGGGTAGGGATGTCCACCCGAATAAAATCCAAACAACCGATTGTTCGTGATATCCGTCGAGAGTCCGTTCGTCCAAAGCAAGTGCCACATGTCCACCACCGGTGCTTTGTATTTGCGCGCCAGCGCCATCGCGCCCGCGTTTCGATCCTCAGCCTTCCAATCGCCATCCCACGTGTCACCCGGAATGCAGCCAAGCGGAAAGTGCTGTACTTTGAGTTTCGAAACAGCGTTGTCTTCATTTGTCACAGAAGTGCCATTCCAAAAAAGCCGCGGTGCATTGAAAAGCGCCGTTCCCCAATGGACGACGTCATTCGAGCGATAAGCGCCGTTATCATTCGCCAGCATCCAATCGTAAATGGTCCCTTTTTTGAAACTCGCCCAAAGCGGGAGGCAATATTTCTCCTGCTGTTCTTCGTATTGGTTTTCCCACGATGCGCCGCCGCGGCTCACACTATAAATGTGATTCGTGAACTGCGGATACATGCCATAGAAATACGTCGCGAAATAATTCCCGAAAAATTCGTTCGGCGCGGTGTCATAACTGGATGCGTCGAACGTGCCGTTGACCTCGGTTTTCATGATCGTCGCCGAACATGTCACCGCCGCCAGGAACAATAATAAAAATCCAATTCTAAATTTCATGCCGCGTTGCCCAAATTTTTGACTCCGTCTCAGACAAAGCCCCGAGTCTTCGTCTTAATTTTGCTTTAACATCCATTTCCGTTTTCGCGAAATTCCTCGATTTATCCCTTTATCCCACTAACTCGCGAACGCTCTTGTTGATGGGAGAACGCCAAGCAGCTTCTGTTCCATTCGCAAAGCCATACGCATTGCATGTTAGGTGTTCCAAGAGGACAGATTCAAATCCCGGCGTAGTACACGTGAAGTGTGAGGGGATAATATGCGATGTCGCGAAGAGAACTCAGCCACGCCGGTTACAATCTCAGGGTCTCAAATGCCCGGCCGAATGCCCTGTGTCGCTGTCTTCCATCCTATTCGATACCAAGCGCCGGCATTGTTAGCTACAGGGAACGCCCGATACCGCTCTGCAAATCTGGCCGGCACGATGTCCTCCAGAGCTTTGGGCGTTATGCCTCGCCATGCCCGCATAAAGCACGAGCGGCACGCGTTTGATTCTTCTTAATGCCGGTGATGGCGTTTTCAACCTATAGTATCGCCCGTTGCGCTGCCGTAAACCGCGTATCGGTTGCTTGCGCCCGTCGAATACTTTTGCGAAGCTGGCTGCGTGGCTTTGACGTTTAAAACTGCTGTGACTGCTGTTGATTTGAGTGCTTTGGGTTTCAATGCATTTCATCTCGCGACAGCAGCACAAATAGTAGCACAACGTCACCGCCCAAAGCCCGCAGGCCCGAAACCTGCGTTGCTTCTGAACAAATAATTGTGGGCGCGTGGCGGAATTGGCAGACGCGCAGGACTTAGGATTTTATCAGTGACTTGGAATGATGAGGAACCACTTGTAAACAAAGGGAATTCTGTTCTTTCCGGTTCGTGTAAAAGTGAACCTTTTGGAACGTTTTGGCACCAATTTTTTGCACGCGGGATACAAAACGGGATACAAAGCAAAGGAGTCCATATGACTCCGAGCAAAACACACCCAAGATAATTGCGGCAGTTATCGTGAGGTCCATCATGAGCACTATTCCGTTTATTGGCGGCTTCGCGGAGATTCGACCAGTGCGAATTTGGAAAAGACCAGCAACACGAATTGATTCAATGCCTGTTTACCTGCATTATTTGAAAAATGAAACATGACCTATTGATTTTGTTGGCTTTGGCTGGGGCGGCTGTGAATTGTTCCGCGCTCAACCCAGTGGTTCAAACCATCTACACCGCTGATCCCGCGCCGGTGGTGCATGACGGCGTCTGCTACCTCTATACCGACCACGATGAGGATGAGTTGGTGAACAACTTCTTCACCATGAAGGACTGGAGATGTTTCACGTCCACGGACATGGTCAATTGGACGGATCATGGTGTGGTGGCTTCTCTACACGACTTCAAATGGGCGGCGTCCGGTTGGGGCGGTGGTTTTGAAAATGGCGCCTGGGCGCTCCAGACTATTGAACGGGACGGGAAATGGTATATGTATTGCCCGCTACAGGGGCGCGGAATCGGGGTGCTGGTGTCCATCAATGGCCCTTTCGGTCCCTTCACCGATCCCATCAGGAAACCGCTGATTGGCGGCAAGTATGACAGCATTGATCCGACCGTGTTCATTGACGACGACGGCCAGGCTTATCTTTGCTGGGGCAATCCCCGCTGCTGGTACGTAAAATTGAACAAGGACATGATCTCCTACGACACCAGCATCGGTGACCACGGCCTAATCGTTCAGGACATGACCGTTGAGGCTTTTGGCAAACGCAGTAAGGATGATCCGAAACGCCTCACCACCTACGAAGAAGGTCCGTGGCTTTACAAACACAACGCACTTTACTACCTCATCTTTGCCGCCGGCCCTATTTCAGAACATATCGGCTATTCCACCGGCCCCAGCCCGGCAGGCCCGTGGAAATATGGCGGGGTGGTGCTGCCTACCCAAGGCAGCAGTTTCACGGATCATCCCGGTGTTGTGGATTACAAGGGGAAAACCTACCTGTTTTACCACAATGGCGCACTGCCTGGCGGCGGCGGTTTCCATCGTTCGGTTTGCGTGGACGAGATGAAGTTTAATCCCGATGGCTCCATCGTCCAGATGACCATGACGAAGGAAGGCGCGGCTCCCGTCGCCACGCTCAATCCCTATCAGCGCGTTGAGGCCGAAACCATCGCATGGGAATCGGGACTCAAAACCGCGAAGAACGCCGATGTGGGCGTTTATGTGACCGGCATTCACGATGACTCCTACATCGAGGTTTGCAACGTGGATTTTACCGACAAAGGCGCGGCCAAATTCAGCGCCAGTGTGGCAAGCGCGGCGGATGGAGGCTCAATAGAGCTGCGCCTTGACAGTGTGTCGGGGATGTTGGCTGGCACTCTCAAGATTAAGCCCACCGGTGACGTGAACAAATGGGAGTCGCAGTCCTGCGAAGTGACCGGCGCAAAAGGCGTCCACAACCTGTTTTTGAAATTCACCGGCGGCGAGGGAATGCAATTGAACTTTGACTGGTGGAAATTTGAATAAACCAAAAGCCAAGATTGATGATGTGAATAATATAACGAGTAAATCTGAAATTCTGAAAATCGTCGCCGTGATTGCAACGTCGCCGCAATAACGTTCGGAACCAGAAGTTTTGCCGACAATCCGGTGGTGCAAACGAGTTTTACCGCCGATCCCGCGCCGGTGGTGATTAGCAACACGGTCTATCTCTACACCAGCCATGACGAGAATGATGGCCGGGGTTTTCACATGCTCGACTGGAAATGTTACACCACCACCGACATGGTGAACTGGACAGACCACGGTTCTATCGCGTCGCTCGCAATGTTCCCGTGGGCGGTGCAGGACAATGGCGCATGGGCGCCACAGTGCATTGAGCGGGATGGCAAGTTTTACCTTTATGTTCCCATCACCGTGCCAGGCTGGCCCAACAACGTCATCGCCGTGGCCGTGGCAGACAATCCTCTCGGCCCTTTCACATCCTCTTATCAACAAAGGCGGCGGCCACATTGATCCAAAAGCTCCCATGGTGGAACGATCAAGGTGCCGCCCAGGCCGGCGCGCTCAATCCGTACGCGCAAGTTGAAGCGGCCACAATCTGCTTCGAAAAAGGCATCCAAACCAAACCTCGCAGTGGCGAGAATCAAGGCGTCTATGTGACCGCCACGGAAAACGGCGCTTACATCAAAATCAAGGGCGTGGATTTCGGCAGCAAGAGCGCGACGAATTTTCTCACTAGCGTGGCCGCCGTAACCGATGGCAACACTATCACGCTGCGGCTCGACAGCGAAGTGGGAACCGCTATTGGCACGCTCAAGGTCAGGCCCACCGGCGGCCTGGACAAATGGGAAACCCAGTCCTGTAACGTCAGGGGTGCCCGGGGCGTCCGTGATCTGTATCTGACATTCTTCGGCAACGGTCCGCCGCTGATGAACGTTGACTGGTGGAAATTTGAGTAAATCAAAACAAAAAAGGCTTATATGATTGGACATCTTCAGGACTTGTCACGTTTCCGTATGAAACACCGGCCTGTTTTGGCGGGCAGGGGAACGAACCAATTCCGGATTTTTCTGGTCGGATCGTTGTTAACATTCTCCGCTTTGACCTCGGCCATCGCAGCCGATAAACAGACATTCGAGGCCGAGAAAGCCGCGCGCATCGGCGCCGCGGCAAAGATGGCTGATCACAGCGCTTCCGGACGCGCTTCAGTCGCGTTGACAAATTCCGGCGGGGCCATCCGGTTCACGCGCCTGCCGGTTGCGGGCAAATTGGCAATTCGCTATGCCTCGACCAACGTCGGCACGATTAGCGTCGTGGTCAACGATCAGCCGCCACGCAAAGTGAATGTTCATTCATCGGGCGCACTCACGAATTCATTCCTTAACGCCATCATCGAGCTGGCAATTCCCGCGAAGGCAACCCTCACGATCCGTTTCGACACGAACGATGTCGCGGTGAACGTTGACAAAATAATTGTCGGTAATGGCGATCTCGGTTTGCGGCCGGATATTTGGAACCTACCGCCGTTACGGGTGGCTGCCGGGACTTATTCGCCCGATTGGAAGGAGATCAGCCAGCATTACCAAGCGCCGGAGTGGTGGCGC
>Ga0265338_10007077_pt1 | contig 14062 bp, 8 predicted proteins | sample 42126metaG_FD_193579 | JGI IMG/M metagenome (GOLD analysis project Ga0265338, IMG submission 193579) | Rhizosphere microbial communities from Carex aquatilis grown in University of Washington, Seatle, WA, United States - 4-21-26 metaG | ecosystem: Host-associated > Plants > Roots > Rhizosphere >... | reverse complement strand
CACCAGGAACGCGGCGCGTTTGCTGGCAAAAGTCGCGCCGCCGAACAGGGCCACGGACGCGAGCGGCGAAAAATTCGGGGGATGCGGAATGAACCGCGACGCGGTCGCGGCCAGGATCATTCCGGCAAGAAAGGTGAATCGTGTTTTATTCATAGTTTAAATGGTTGAAGTTGAACGGACGTTTTCAGTAACCGGCAGTAAATCGCAATACCAAAATCCCTTTGTCGGCCGGGTGTTCAGCGATGGGGAAATCGGCGAGGGGTGCGTGCCCGGGTGCGTTTGTTCGACCGGCCGATAAACCTTTTCGCCGATGGTGAATTTCACCGGTTCGCGGAAAATGGGCCCGGTGAAAGCGAACGAATGGAACTCGCCGTTTTCTCCGCACGGATCGACGTTCGCCGGGAGTGCGCCCAAAAATGCGGCGTCAATGTTTCGGCCCACGGCGTTTTCGTCGAGATACGCATCGTTCGTGCAGCAGATGACCGAGCCGAAGCCCAGCGCGATGAATTCGCGGAGGAGTTCGCGGGAATCCACTTTCCAGATCGGAAAGATTCCGCGCAACCCCACCCGCGCGAGGTTTTCCTCGCGCCAACGTTTTAGGTCTTCGAGGAAAATATCGCCGAACGCGCACGCCGTCACTCCCCGCGCCTGGTGCGCGAGGAGGCAGGCGGACATCCTTTGTTGGTACTCCTCGTTGGAACTGCGCTGGCTCACGAAGATTTTTTCGAGCGGCAAGCCGAGGGATTTTGCCTGTTGATCGAGCAGTTCCAGCCGCACACCGTGCATGGACACGCGCTGAAAATGCTCGTTGCAGGTCGTGAGCAGCGAGACCACCTCATAACGGGCGTCATTCCGCAACCGATTCAGCGCGAGCGCCGAATCTTTTCCGCCGCTCCAGCAAAAGACAATTTTTTCTTTCATAATGAAACCATGACCGGCGAGCGCTCAACGATCGTCGCGATTGCCGTCCGACTCGGCTGACCCGACCGGGGATTTCTGGTCATGGATTTTTATGTTCACGGCTGGTCAGCACGAATGCGGTAAAACGCCTTGTCCGCCACCGCGTTGGTATCCGAGAGCGTCATAAGACCGCCATTGCCCGCGACCAAATCCGTGGCATCACTCCACGAGATCATATTCGTCGAGCGTTGCAGCGTGTAATGGGCGTTGTCGTAAGTTTTGAATTGCGCCTGCCAGACGCCGTTGGTGAATCCGCCGGTGAAACTCCGCGTCAGCGGCGGCAGGGTGACGACGAAATTATCCACCGTGCCGTGCGCCAAGAGCGAACCCGCAAACGCCGGATCCTGGCCCGCGCCGCTGTAGCTGCTGATCGAGAGTGTATCGAGGCGAAACTCGCCGATCTGACCTGAGTAAAAGAACGGCATCGTGGTATAGATTTGCCCGTTCGTCAGAACTGTTGCGCTGATAAATCCGTCTCCCGCGGCATGCGCCAGAGTGACGTGATAGTTGGTGCCCAGGTTCATGGGCAACGTGTCGTAAATAAAATAGAAATTGGGGAAGGTTGTGACATCCCCGGTTCCGTCCGTCATCGAGCCGGCGACGTTCGGATCGCCGAAACCGTTGCCGCTGTCGGGAAAATAGTTAAACTCAAAAATATCTGGTGAGAAACCGAGCGCGCGGGAAAAGCCGGGGTTCGTGGCGGCGGAAATATTGAGCAGGCCGACCGCGAGCTGGAAGGTTTTCGTCCACTCGAGAGAATCCAATTGAATGTCGAAATCTACCGCAAACGCATCCGCCATGCCAAGGGTTGTACCGAGCGGATGGTAGAAGTAGCTGTTCGATTGCGACGAATCCCAGGTGACGGCAATATTTTCGTTGGTCGGATCCCATTGAAACAGATTGGTGTCGCCAAAAATTCTCCAGCCATTGGTGAACGGGTCGTTGACAAAATCCTCGGCGAGCACGTTCGCGCTGCCACGGACGGCAGAAACCGCATCCACTTCGGAGCGGCCGCTCAATACGCTCATACGGACAAAGCGGGCGATGGGCACATTGACGGGATTGCCGTTCGTGTCCTGCGCCCACGCGAGTTGATAACCGCTGCCGCCAGCGGAACCGTTGTAGAGCGTGTGGATTCCCGGGAGGCCGAGGCCGGCGAAGTCGTTGGTGGTTAGCGCGGGATTCACCGGCACGAGCGGATCGCCGGAGCCATCGGTCGGGAAAGCGCTGTCCACGGTGGGCGCGAGTGCGGGGTTCAGCACGAACCAGTTCGTGCCGTCGCCGCTGATTTCGACACGCGTTTGGCCGGTGTTATTGCCCCCCAGCGCTCCGGAAGTGATGCCGCCGCCGGAAAAATTTCCGTTGGTGATGCCGAAGAAGCTGTTGCCAAAAACCTGGAAGTCCAAGCCGAAGGGGTTCGACGGGTTTCGGATGATAGGCGGGTTGAACTGCAGGGTGAGCGAGCCGTTCGTACCAAGGGAAACAATTTGTGTTTTTGAAAAAGGCGGCGCAAAGGGAGTGATCGAAGCGCCGGCTGCAGGCGCGCCGAGCGCGGCGGAAGCGTTGGTGAATCCGGCGGCGAATCCGGCGCCGGAATCGTAAGCCACAACCGAAGTGGCGAATTGTGCCTGGACGCGCGCGGCGGCCAATATCAATCCCGCGAGGAATGTGAAACGTGAAACGTGAAACGTGAACCAATTTTTTGCCATACTCTGCTCTTTCAAAAGCTCCCGGAAAATTTCGCGGAGCGGGTTAATGATTGAGAGACCAGAGCGGGAGAAAGCCTGTTCTTGGTAGCGGCGGTCTGTGACCGCCGGATACTAAAAAATAAAAAAGCCTTCATCCCGGCAAAACGGAGAATGAAGGCATCATCGAATCCCGGTCCGCACACGCGGAACGGGCTGGCCTCATCCTTCTCTTGTCGGAGAAGTTGGCCGCAGTGAGTCCAAAGTCTAAAGTCCGATGTCCAAAGTCGGCAAATTTTTGACTTTAGACCTGGGCTTTGGACTTTGGACTCGTGCAGCCGGACGAGCGCGGATCAAATCGGTATCCTGACTTCGGGCTTAAACCTCGCTCCCGCCTTCCCGGTCGAATGATGACCAGTGGCTGTGGGAGTTTGTAGCCCGTTACAGTGGCGCAACCGTCCCCGATTTTCACGGGGTTCCCTGACATTTGATTGCGATACAAAGCGAACACTCGGTTCGCCATTTCAAAGAACACTCTCTTCTTAATCCGCCTCGGCAAAAATTCCAAGAGAAATTTTTGCGGAGCTATGAAATGGTGTCCATCTGACGAACTGCTCCGTTTTGTAGTAGTGGACATGAGTCCGCTCCATCTGAAATTTAGAGCCGACTCGCGTCGGCTGCGACGGTTCAGGGTTCAATGCGCAAGTTTATTCCCGAATTCTCGCTCACCAATTTCGCTGTTAATCACCCCGGCAATATAGTCCACGAATCAGCGCAAACGTTAGCGTGTTAACGTTTCGCAGGTTGGCCTGACAGATGCTCAAAGGAGATAGAATGTCCGTTTGGACTTTATCCTGCGTGGGGTCGAGAGTCCGGACGGACGAAACAAAAAAAACGTCTAAAAGAGCGGCCTGCATGTCCCTCTAATAGACAGCCGGGAGACGGTTATATGATTAGTGGTGGAGCTTTCGACGCAACAGCGGGTGCCTTGCAACTCGTTGTCCCCTCTTATGGCTTGCGATTGGTTCGCCGTTTCGGTGTCCAACGCGTCGGTTGGTTTCTCGTTGTTGCCTTTGCTTCCCTGGCCTCGCTTCATCTGTTGGAACCCGTCGGCCCCAGCGGCGCCGGCTTCGGTCCGGACTTTGCGCTGAACGTCGTTTATGTCGCCGGTTCCGTCTTGTTGCTCATCGGCATGGGGCACATGGACACATTTTTTTCACAATACGAGCGGTCACGCTCGAAAGAGGAAGGTCTCAACAGCCATTGGGAAGAGCAGGTGCAAAAGAAAACCGCCAATCTTGCGCGCGCCAACGAAGCCTTGCAGGAGGAAATTGCGCGCCGCGAGCATGCCGAAGGCATTCTTCAGGAATCCGAGGCGCAATACCGCTTTCTCTTTACCGAGAATCCGCAACCGATGTGGATTTTCGATTTGCAGGAATGCCGCTTCCTGGCCGTTAACAAGGCCGCCCTTCGCCATTATGGGTTCAACCCCGAGGAATTCATGCGGCTCACACCCCAGGATCTTTTGCCGCCCGAAGACGTGGAGGCGTTTACCAAGGAAATTTCCGAATCCTGCGCGCAGGCTGAATCCCGCAGTTGCTGGAAGCACTATCGCAAAGACCAGTCATTGATCGAGGTGGAACTCTGCAGCCGTGACCTCACCTACGCCGGCGCGCCCGCGCGTCTCGTCGTCATCAACGATCTCACCCAATCGCGCCGCCGGGAAAGCGAAGCGCTCCAGGCGCACAAAATGGCGCTCTTCAGCCAAATCGCCGGGGGGGTGGCCCACCGTTTTAATGACATTCTCAGCGTGATTGAAAGCTACACGGCCTTGTTGCGCCAGAACGCGCGCGATGGCGCCACGGCGGAGCAACTGCAGGAACTTTCCGTCGCCGCCACGCGCGGCACCAATCTCGGTTACCAGATGCTCGCCGTCGGCGGACGCCAATTGATGCAGCCGCGGCCTTTGGATTTAAACCGGCTCGTGACCAATTTGAGCCTCATTCTCCGCCGGGTCGGCGGTGACAAGGTTCTTTTTCAAAATCTGTGCGGTCAAAATCCGCTCCCGATCGTCGGCGATCCGAAAGTGCTTGAACAGGTTCTCATCAGCCTCGTCAAAAATGCGCGCGACGCCGTGGCGGATAAAGGCACGGTCACGGTGAATACCGCCGTGGTCCGAGTCCCCAAACCGCCGATCAAGGAAAACCCGGAAACGAACGTCACGGAATATGTGCGCCTCAGCGTTCGTGACAATGGCTGTGGCATGTCTCCCGAAGTTCAGGAACGATTGTTTGAGCCATTTTTCACCACCAAGGGTCCGGACCAGGGACAGGGACTTGGCCTAGCATGCGTCTTTGGCGCCATTCGCCAGCATTGGGGGTGGGTGGAGTGCACCAGCACCTTCGGGTCGGGCACGGAATTCAGGATCTTTTTGCCCTGCGTTTCTCCATCGCTGTTGCCGTCGGTCACTGAAATCCAGGCTGCCACGAACCTCAACCGCGGCACCGTGCTCGTGGTGGATCCCGATGATCGCTCCCGCGGCGTTGCGCGTTATGTGCTGAACCGAAACGGCTATCGCGTCATCGAAGCGGATAGCAGTGCCATCGCGCTGGTGCTGTGGGAGGGCCAGGCCCGCAACATCGATTTGGTATTGACCGACCTTGCGCTTCCGGGAAGTTCGGGATTTGATTTGAGCAACCAATTGCTCCAGACCCGGCCGGACTTGAAAGTTATCTACGCCTGCGGCAATGAGGCCGAGTTGAAAAATCAGGAATCTCTGCCCAAGGACATCAATTGGGTCGCCAAACCCTATCGCTCGGACCAGTTGGCGGAAACGGTGGCAGCCCTATTGCCTTAATAATTAGGTAAACTGGGGAAACCGTAGATTCCACTTCATTTGCAAGCACTTACACAATACGGGTTTCACCCTATTCTTTATTTTGTAAAAACTCTTGCTATTCTGACAAAAACAGTCATTGTGCGGTTGTCCAATATAAATAGCTTGTCAATTCCACGGCATGGAAATCTTCAAGTGAACTCGGTTCAGTGATGATTGAAACCCGGCAGTCGGGAACAGTCTGGATAGATGGGTCAGTGTTAGGACAGTAAGACATCACATGAGTACGAAATTGTTTGTTGGAAATCTTTCCTTCAACACCACCGAAAACGACCTGCAAGACGCATTTGCTGCGCACGGCACAGTCGTTGAAACCAACCTGATGATGGATCGCATGAGCGGCCGCCCGCGCGGCTTCGCATTCGTTACCATGGGTTCACCGGAAGAAGCGCAGAAAGCCATTGATGCCATGAACGGCAAGCAATTGGATGGACGCGCCCTCACGGTTAACATTGCGCGTCCGCGTGAAGAGCGCCCGGGCGGCGGTGGCGGCGGCGGTCGTCGTGAATTCCGCGGCGGTGGCGGCGGCGGCGGCGGCGGTGGTGGTCGCAGCAGTGGCGGTGGCGGCGGTCGCGACCGTTATTAAGTTGCCCACAAGTTCCAATTTTTAAATGCATTGAGGCCCGGTTCTGCCGGGCCTCTTCTTTTTTGGCATCCTCGTCCTCGTTGTCGTCCCTCGTCCCTCGATTTTGCAAATCCTTCAAGGCGCTCCCCACACTTTTTAAGTAACTTGACAGTTACTTTCTAACGTCTAGTTTCCTGAGCGGTCATTTGATGAAAAGCGGACAGCAGCCGATGCAAAAAACCAGCGGGAGAAATCCACAGCAAACTCAGCAACGCATCCTCGAAGCCGCTCTTCAGGAATTTGCCGCCAAAGGCTTTGCCGGGGCGCGCGTCGATGTCATCGCCCGCCGTGCCCGCATCAACAAGCGGATGCTTTACCATTATTTTGGTGACAAGGAAGGCCTCTTTCGCGAAGTGTTGCGCCGGAAAATTGCGGAACGCTCCGCGTGGCTGGCCAGTGCGCCCGAAGCGCCCGAGGACCGCTTGCCGGCCTGGTTTCATCTGGCCTGCCGCGATCGCGAGTGGATTCAGTTGCTCGAATGGGAGGCGTTGCAGTGGGGCGAAAAAAAAGTCATCGACGAAGAGCGCCGGCAGGAAGGTGTGGCCAGGGCGGTGGAACGCGTCCGGCAGCAGCAAGCCAAAGGCTTGCTCGATCCCAATCTGGACCCCGGCCATTTGCTCCTTTCCATGATGGCTCTCACCGCGTATCCCCTCGCATTTCCACAACTCGCGCGCCTCGCCACCGGTCTCTCGGTTTCCGACGAAACATTTCAAAAACAACGGGAAACATTCCTCCGCCAGATTGCCCTTTTGCTGCAGGGCAAAAAGCCGGGTCCTCATACGCCATGAAGTTTTTTCTCTTCGATTGCGAGCCTTTGTCATGTCCGGCAGTGGGTGGGGCGAGCGTCCTCGCGAGTCGGTCTTCGCGAATCATGCGCGATGAAGCTCACCGGAAGTCTCCTCCCGCCGCAACAGGCCAGCCGTTTTTTCTCGCCCTTGCCGCGGCGGTGATGCTTTTCACTTCCTGCTCACAGAAATCACCCGCGCCGGGTGGCGGAAAACCAGGTCGCGCCGGCGGCGGTCCAGTGCCGGTGCTCGTCGCCAAAGCGATGCCGCGGGATATTCCGGTCGAAATCAATGCGGTTGGCAATGTGCAGCCTTATTCCTTCGTCTCCATCCGCGCGCAGATCACGGGTAAAATAGTTAAGGTGCATTTTAACGAAGGCCAGGAGGTGAAGGCCGGCGATTTGCTCTTCACCATCGACCCGCGTCCGTTCGAAGCCGCGCTAAATCAGTACCAGGCTAATTTGCAGCGCGACCAGGCGCAAATGATCAATGCCCGCCTCAACTTCGAGCGCACCAGTAATTTGTTCGTCGGCAAAATCGCGTCGCAGTCGGATTATGACGCCGCCGCCGCCGCGTTTCAATCCGCTCAAAGCACGACCTTGGCCGACTCGGCGGCCATCACCAACGCGCAACTCAATCTGGATTACACCTCGATTCGGTCCCCGATCGACGGGCGCACCGGCAACCTCGCCACCAAAGAGGGCAACGTCGTAAAAGCGCCGGATGATGTGCTGGTGACTGTCATGCAGATTCATCCCATTTACGTCGCCTTCTCGGTACCTGAGGAACGATTGTCGGCCGTCCGGGGGCAGGCGCGAAAGGAATCCCTGGAAGTGAAGGCTTTCGCCTCGGGCGACACCAACAATGTGGCCGGCGGGATCCTAACGTTCGTCAACAACACGGTGGATACGAACACCGGCACCATTCTTCTCAAAGCCACCTTTCCGAATACCGACACGGTGCTGTGGCCCGGCCAATTTGTGCAAACGATTTTGGTCCTCAGTAATCTGACCCAGGCGACGGTTGTTCCTTCCCAGGCTGTGCAAACCTCCCAGGACGGCGAATTCATTTTCGTGGTGAAACCGGACGACACCGTCGAAGCGCGGCCAATCAGCGCGGGCCTTACCTACCACGGCGAACGGGTCATCACGGGTGGATTGAAACCCGGCGAAACCGTTGTCATCGACGGCCAGGTAAAACTGACTGCCGGGTCCAAGGTCAGCGTCAAATCCGATACCGTCACGAACGCTGTGGCCGCGCAATGAAAAGAGCCGGACACAATCCAACCTCGATGTTCAGTGTTCAGCGTTTTTATTGATTAACCAATGACCGTTCCCGAACTATTCATCCGCCGCCCGGTCATGACCACGCTGGTCATGGCGGCAATTCTATTGTTCGGCATCGTCGGCTATCGCTCCCTGCCCGTTAGCGACTTGCCCAGCGTTGATTATCCCACGATCAACGTCTCCGCCAGCCTGCCCGGCGCCAGCCCCAGCACGATGGCGTCGTCCGTGGCGACTCCGCTGGAAAAACAATTCTCCACCATTGCGGGCATTGATTCGATGTCGTCGGTCAGCGCACTCGGCAGTTCGCAAATCACGATTCAATTCTCGTTGAGCCGCGATATTGATGCCGCCGCGCAGGACGTGCAGGCCGCTATTTCCAAGGCGTCCCGGCAATTGCCGCCGAACATGCCGACCCCACCCACCTACAGCAAAGTCAACCCGGCCGATTCGCCGGTGCTGTTCCTGGCATTTTCCTCCGCCACCTTGCCGCTCTCGACCGTGGATGAGTACGGCGAGACGCTCATGGCGCAACGCATCTCGATGGTCAATGGCGTTGCGCAGGTGAACGTTTACGGCTCGCAACAATACGCCGTGCGCGTGCAATTGGATCCCAGCAAACTGGCCGCTTACGGACTAGGCATCGATGAAGTCGCCAGTGCCGTGCAGGCCGGCAACGTGAACCTCCCGACCGGCACGCTCTACGGCAAGCACCAGTCGTTCACGATCCTTGCCAATGGCCAGCTCACCAAGGCGGCGGATTATCGCCCGATGATTATCGCCTACCGAAACGGGAACCCCATCCGGCTCGAACAGGTGGGCCGCGTCATGGACAGCGTGCAGAACGATAAAATCGCGAGTTGGTTTAATAATGTTCGCGCCGTCGTGCTCTCCATCCAACGCCAGCCGGGCGCCAACACCGTCCAGGTGGTGGATGACATCAAGAAGATATTGCCGCAATTGAGCGAGCAAATCCCCCCCTCCGTCAAGGTCGAGGTGTTGTACGATCGCTCGCAATCCATCCGCGAGTCGGTCAACGATGTTCAATTCACGTTGCTGCTTACCGTCGGACTGGTCGTGCTCGTGATCTTCCTGTTCCTGCGAAATCTTTCGGCCACCATCATCCCAAGCCTCGCGCTCCCGATGTCCATCATTGGCACCTTCGCGGTGATGTCGCTGCTCGGCTACAGCCTGGATAATCTTTCCCTCATGGCCTTGACGCTCAGCGTTGGATTTGTTGTGGATGACGCGATCGTCATGCTGGAAAATATCGTGCGCCACATCGAGGACGGCATGCCGCCTTACGAGGCCGCCCTGAAGGGCTCGCGCGAAATCGGCTTCACCATCATGTCCATGACGCTGTCGCTCGCGGCGGTGTTTATTCCAATTTTGTTCATGAGCGGCATTCTGGGGAGGTTGCTGCACGAATTTGCCGTGACGATTGCCACCGCCGTGCTGGTCTCCGGTTTCGTCTCGCTCACGCTGACGCCGATGTTGACCAGCCGTTTTGTGAAATCGGCTCACAGCAAAAAGCACAATCGGGTCTACGACGCCTCGGAACGATTTTTCGACGGCATGCGCAATGTGTACGACCGCACGCTGGTCGTGGTCATGCGGCATCGTTTCATCACGTTGATGGTTTCCTTTGCGGTGCTGATTGCGACCTGCGTTTTGTTTTATGTCATTCCCACCGGATTTTTCCCGAGCGAAGACACCGGGCAAATTCGCGCCACGACGGAAGCCGCGCAGGATGTGTCGTTCGAAGCCATGCGGGAACATCAGATTCAAGCCGCGAAAATCGTCGCGGCGGACACCAACGTGGATGGATTCATGTCGGCCATTGGCGCCGGCGGCCCGAACTCGACCGGGAACAATGGCCGTATGTTCATCCGGCTGAAGCCCCGCTCGCAGCGCAAATTGAGCGCCGACCAGATCATTCAGGAATTGCGCCCCAAACTTGCGGGCATTCCCGGGTTACAAACCTACTTCCAGAATCCTCCGGTCATTTCGATCGGCGGCCAGCAATCGAAGGCGCTTTACCAATACAGCCTTCAGGACACGGACATCAAGGAACTCGCCGAGTGGGCGCCCAAACTGATGCAGAAAATTTCCGAGATTCCCGGCTTTCAGGATGTCACGAGCGATTTGCTCTTGAAAAATCCGCAGGTGAATGTGGAAATCGATCGCGACAAAGCCGCCTCGCTCCGGGTCACACCGAATCAAATCGAGAACGCCCTCTACGACGCCTACGGCCAGCGCCAAATCTCCACCATTTATACGGACGTGAACGAATACTGGGTCATCATGGAAGTGGAACCGCAATTTCAATTGGAGCCGTCCGCCCTGTCCAGCCTGTATATCCGTTCCTCGAGCGGGCAGCTCGTCCCCATTGGCTCTGTGGCCAAACTGACGCGCAACATCGGCCCCATGACCATTTCACACGTCGGCCAATTGCCCTCCGTGACCATTTCCTTCAATCTCGCGCCGGGACATTCCCTCGGAACTGCCGTGGAAGAGGTCAGTCGGATCAAGGAGGAACTGCATTTGCCGGCCAGCATCACCGCAAGCTTCCAGGGCTCGGCGCAAGTGTATCAATCTTCGATGAAAGGCTTGATTGCCTTGCTCGTGGTGGCCGTCCTCGTCATTTACATCATCCTGGGAATTCTCTACGAAAGTTTCGTCCATCCCATCACGATTTTGTCTGGCCTCCCATCGGCTGGCTTTGGCGCGTTGTTGACCCTGATGATTTTTGGCCTCGACCTGAACATTTACGCCTTCGTCGGACTGGTAATGCTCGTGGGGATCGTGAAGAAAAATGCCATCATGATGATCGACTTCGCCCTCGACGCCGAGCGGCAGGGCAAGACTCCCGCGGAGGCGATCTATCAAGGCTGCCTGTTGCGTTTCCGTCCCATCATGATGACCACGATGGCGGCGCTCATGGGCACCTTGCCCATCGCCTTTGGTTTGGGCGCCGGCGGAGAATCGCGGCGGCCGCTGGGTCTGGCCGTCGTCGGCGGACTCATTGTTTCGCAAATGTTGACGCTCTATATCACTCCGGTGATCTATCTTTATATGGAATCGTTCCAGCAATGGATTCGCCGGCATCTACCTCATCGTCACGTCAAGGCCCCCGCGACCGGAACCGTTCCGGCATAACCAACCCAGGGGATGCCGCGTGGGGCTTCTTAGTCGGCAGCCGTGGCCCGTCGCATCCGGGCCGAAGAAATACAGCATTTCTTCGGATGCACTAAAGAAGTGCGGATTTTAGCCGATTAGCTATTGAGCCATAGGCTCAAGCGGTTTTTTTGGGGATTGGTCTCCGAAAATTCTGAGATGACAATTTAGAGCGATGTGAAAAACGGGCAGATGGGATAGCGGTCGTCCTGCGATATTATGATGTCTTCAAATGGCGCAAAGAGCTCCCGGGTATTGATTATCGACGACAATCCTTCGATCCACAACGATTTCAAAAAGATTCTTGCGCCGGCAAACAGGCCGCGGCTCGATCTTGCGGCGGAAGAGTCATCGCTTTTTGGCGAAAATCCAGTCACTGCCACGGCTGAAATGGATTCTTTCTCGTTTGATTCTGCGTACCAGGGCCAGGAGGGATTGAATCTCGTGAAGAAGTCCCTGCAAAATGGCGAACGTTATTCGATGGCGTTCGTGGATGTCCGCATGCCTCCGGGTTGGGACGGCGTGGAGACGACCTCCAAAATATGGGAGGCGGACCCCGATTTGCAGGTAGTCATTTGCACGGCCTATTCCGACTGTTCGTGGGACCAAATGCTGAGGCAATTGGGACATTCGGATCGTTTGTTGATTCTGAAGAAACCGTTTGATGCGGTTGAAGTCGTGCAACTGGCCAATAGTCTCACGCGGAAATGGCAGTTGCTTCAGGAGTCAAAGAGCAAAATGGCCAACCTGGAGGAGATGGTGGTGGCTCGGACGGCGCAAATTGTCCAGGAGCAGGAGAAGCTCAAGTCCATCTTCGAAAATTCACCGGAAGGTATTTTTCAAATCGGTGCGGACGGCAGTTTTCTGACAGCCAACCCGGCCCTGGCGGCGATCTGCGGGTATGACTCGCCCAGGGAGCTGATGGCCGAACTCACCGATGTCGAGAACCAGTTGTATGCCGATCCGAAGAGCCCGGCGGAATTCCGCGCGCGTCTCGAACGGGAAAGCATTGTTCGGGGATTCGAGGCTGAAATAAAATGCAAGGGCGGCTCCCGGAAATGGATCAGCGAAACCGCCTGCAAAGTGACGAAGCTGGATGGCGCGTTATTGTACTACCAGGGCTTTATCGTGGACATCACTGCGCAAAAAAACGCGCAAAAGGAACGTGACCTGATGGAGGTCAACCTGCGCCAGGCGCAAAAGCTGGAGTCGGTCGGCCAGCTCGCGGCGGGAATCGCCCACGAGATCAACACCCCGATTCAGTATGTCGGAGATAACATACGCTTTATCACGGACTCATTCTCCGGGTTAAACGGATTGCTCGGGAAATGCCGGGATCTTGCGGAAGCGGTGCAGAAGAACTCTATTCCGCCGGAGATGCTTGCCGCGGTAGAATCATCCTGCGCCGAGATTGATCTTAAATACCTGAGCGAGGAGATTCCCCGGGCTTTGCAGGAATCGCTTGAGGGCGTGACCCGCGTGGCGACCATCGTGCGTGCCATGAAGGAATTCTCCCATCCGGGTCGGAAGGAAAAAATCGCCATTGATTTGAATCACGCCATCGAGACGACAGTGCTCGTCGCGCGCAATGAATGGAAATATACGGCCGATCTGACTACTGATTTGGCATCCGATTTGCCACTGGTACCGTGCCTCGCGCATGAATTTAACCAGGTTATACTCAATCTGATTGTCAACGCCGCTCATGCCGTCGGCGACGTGGTTGGGAAAACGGAAGGCTCCAAGGGAAGTATAAAGATCAGCACTCGCCGCGAAGGTTCCTGGGTGGAAATCAGAGTCGCCGATACCGGTGCGGGTATTCCGGAAAACATTCGGCACCGGATTTTTGATCCGTTTTTCACGACCAAAGACGTCGGCAAAGGCACCGGGCAGGGTTTGGCTATCGCGCGATCAACGGTGGTGGACCGGCATGGGGGGGACATTCACTTCGAATCAACCGTCGGAAAGGGCACGACCTTTATAGTTCGCTTGCCGATATCTGTTCAGACAGGGCCGAGGTGAAGCGTGGACGGAAATTCCGTTCTGCGCCTGCACCATTGGATAACCCGGTTGGGTTCGGCAAGATCAGGAAGGCACGTTGGCAATTACGGTGCGCCGCTCAGATCCCGTCGGCATGAGTTTAATGACTGGCAACGCCTTAAGTATCTTAAGCAGCAGTTTCTTTGTTCACGTCTGCGGTTGCTTTTCTCAGAAGATCTGCCAATTCACGAACGTCCACGGGTTTTGAGATATAATCATCCATGCCGGCAGCCAGGCACAGTTCGCGGTCTCCCTGCATGGCGTGGGCCGTCATCGCAATGATGCGAGTGTGGGGCAGGCCTTGTTCGTTTTCCAAGTCGCGGATCTTTTGAGTCGCCTTGTAACCGTCCATCTCCGGCATCTGGCAATCCATCAAGATGATTCGGTATTTGATTCTTTGCCAAATTTCTATGGCCTCAATTCCGTTTTCCACGACATCAACTGCGAAGCCGAGTCGTTTCAGTTGTTTTACCGCAACCAATTGATTGATCTTATTATCTTCGGCTAACAGAAGAGTAATGCCATTCGAGACCAAAGCTGTCGAATTCAGGCGGGCGCCGCCGGTGGATTTTGATGGTACCATCGCCGGGTTGGCCGCCTTCGGTTTGGCA
>Ga0265338_10007076_pt1 | contig 14062 bp, 13 predicted proteins | sample 42126metaG_FD_193579 | JGI IMG/M metagenome (GOLD analysis project Ga0265338, IMG submission 193579) | Rhizosphere microbial communities from Carex aquatilis grown in University of Washington, Seatle, WA, United States - 4-21-26 metaG | ecosystem: Host-associated > Plants > Roots > Rhizosphere... | reverse complement strand
CAGCGAAGTTGGTATTCGGAAGGGAAGCAGAATGGACGCCAAAACCAACCAGAATAAGACCGAAGCCACGGCGACGGGTCGCTCCTACCCAGATCTGCACGACCATATCCGTGCCATCGAAGAGGCTGGGATGCTGGTCAGGGTCGATCGGCCGATCAACAAGGATACGGAGATGCACCCGCTCGTGCGGTGGCAATTCCGCGGTGGCATCGAGGAGAAGGATCGCAAGGCGTTTCTCTTCACCAATGTGGTCGACAGCAAGGGCAATAAATATGACATCCCTGTTCTCGTTGGCGGCTTGGCGGCCAATCGGGAGATTTATCGCCTCGGGCTCGGCTGCGCCTTCGAGGAAATGGATGCCCGTTGGATTCGCGCCACCCAAAATCCGCTGCCTCCCAGGATTGTCGAGAATGCGCCGTGCCACGAGATCGTGATCACTGGCGACGATCTCGATAGGCCCGGTCAGGGCCTCGATGGGATTCCTCTGCCTATTTCAACGCCCGGCTGGGACATTTCGCCTTACGCGACGCTGTCCCAGTACATCACCAAGGATCCCGAGACAGGGATCCAGAACATGGGCAACTACCGCGGCCAGGTGAAGTCGCCGCGGCGCCTCGGCATGAACCCGTCGCTCGAATTGCGCCCCGGCATCTACAACCATTGGCAAAAGCTCCGCGAGCAAGGCTTCAAGAAATTACCGGCTGCGGTGGTGCTGGGTGCGCCCCCGTGCGTGACATTTGCGTCCGTGCAGAAGCTGCCGGAAACGTTGGATGAACTCGAGGTGGCTGGCGCCCTTGTCGGTTCTCCTCTGAATGTGGTCCGCGCCAAGACCGTCGACCTGCTGGTGCCTGCCGAGGCGGAGATCGTGATCGAAGGGTTCATCGACACTGAGTATCTCGAGCCCGAGGCGCCGTTCGGCGAGTCACACGGCCACATCAACCTGCAGGAATTCAATGCCTTCATGGACATCACGGCGATCACCCGCCGCCGTGACGCCGTGCTGACGTCAATTATCTCGCAGGTGACGCCGTCGGAATCGAGCCTGATCAAGAAGATCGGCATGGAGCCGCTTTTCCTGAATTTCCTGCGCAACACGCTGGGCATCAAATGCGTGAAGCGCGTATCGCTGCACGAGCCGTTGACCAATATTCGCAAGGTGCTGTTGCTGGTCATGGATCGCGATGCGCCGACGACTGAAATATGGCGCGCACTCTATGGTGCGGCGGTGCTGCACCGTGCTGCCGGCAAGTACGTCATCGCGATCAACGATGACATCGACCCCGAGAATACCGACGCGATTTTCTGGGCGATGTCTTACCGGGCCAATCCCAACCTCGATTTCCACATTCTGCCGCACCGCGACCAGGGGCATGGCCCGCGCAGCCAGCGCAACGGCGGGCAGGACGGCTCGGTCCTCATCGATGCGACCTTGAAAGAGAAGTTCCCGCCGATTTCGTTGCCGAAGCGCGAATACATGGAGCGGGCAAAACAGATCTGGGAGGAGCTCGGGCTTCCCAAACTGAAGCCCGAGGCACCGTGGTTCGGTTACTCGCTGGGCGAGTGGTCGCCGGAGCTCGACGAGGCAGCTGCGCGCGCGGCTCGCGGGGACTATTTCGAGACCGGCAAGGAGATCGAAAAGCGCCGCCGCAAGGACCTGACGATGAATACGGAAGTGCGGACGGTGAAGGAGTAGCGGTCAGCCTCATCGGCCGCCGCACACTCGATGCAAGCGAGCGGGAGCCGGCGTACCGGCCCCCGCGTCGCGCTTAGTTCTGCAGATGGTTCTCAACGACGATCGTCTTGTTGGCGACCGTTTCGCTCTTGATCCGCTTTTCGAAGGCCGGGAGGCTTTCGGATGCGGGTACCGCACCGAAGCTGGAGAACTTTTTGGCGACATCCGGTTCGGCAAGAAGCGCCGTCAGATCGGCATGGAGCTTCTTGACGATGTCGGCCGGCACGCCGCGCGGGACGAACAGACCGGCCCAGACAGAATAGTCCGAATTCGCGACTCCCTGTTCGGCGATCGTCGGCCAGTCCGGGGCCCAGGGGATGCGCTGGGAGGACGCGACTCCGAGAACCCGCAATTTCCCCCCTTTGATCATGCCCATGACACCGGCCATGGCGTTGAAGCCGACGGGCACCTGCTTGCTCGCCGTGGCGAGGGCGGCCGGACCGCCGCCGCGATAGGGTACGTGCTGCAGTTTGATGCCGGCTGCCTTTTCGAAGGTCACCGCCGCGAGATGCGGTGCGGTACCGAGCCCCGGCGAGGAATAGCTGATTGCTCCGGGCGTTTGCTTCGCGGCGGCGATCAGGTCCTTCAATGTCTTGTAGGGGCTGTCGGCGGGCACGACGATGCCGACCGGATTGATCGAGACGATTCCGACCGGCAAGAGCTCGCCGGTGAAGTGGTTTTCCGCGCCCTTCTGGATGAAGGGGGTGGTCGTAACCTCGGGGCTGGATGCCATCAGCAGAGTATAACCGTCCGGGACCGCACGTGCAGCCATCGCATCGGCGATCATGCCGCTCGCTCCGGAACGGTTATCGACGACGACCTGCTGGTGCCACTTCTCGCTCAGCTTCTCGGCGACGACGCGCGCTGCTACGTCGGTGATGCCGCCCGGCGCCCAGCCGACGAGCATGCGAACGGGCTTGTCGGGATAATCTGACGCGGATGCGCTGCCGATCAGGCAAAGCATCGCCGCCACACTCAGAATAGCACGCATATGTCCTCCCTTCGTTGAAGCTTGTTGTTATGGCTTGGCTGTTGTCTATCTATTCGCTGGCCTTCTCTCCGGGCTTCCGCACACGGATGGCTGCGTCGCCATCCATGGCCATCTGTCGACTGCTGTTCGAAATCGGTCCTGCCGCCGATCTTTCGGTCAGGTCAGAGATCGAGATACGGGTCGTTCATCCGCTTGTCCTTGCGGCGCTTCTGAATGAGCTCCTCTCCGGTTTTCCAATATTCACCGCGGGTCGCCCGATCCGCCTCCATCTGGAATTCCTGCGGCCACTGCCCCAGGGCATAGCCGAACCAGGGCATCTCGGGCTTCAGCGCCGGCAGTCCAAGTTCATTCCAGATCTTCTTGGCATTCTCCATGAACTCGCGTGCCGGAAGCGAGATCGGCGGGAAGGGCCGCTTCAGCATGGCATTGATCAGCATTGCCGAGTCGGTCGCTTCGTAGTGATTGTCATCGGCGCCGGTGCGCGGTCCGTGGCCCATGTCCTTGTGGTCGAGGACCCGCATGTCCTGGTGCGGCCGCATGCGGTACGACATCGCCCAGAACACCATGTCGAGGTTTTCCGGCTCGATGTCGTCGTTCACCGCGATGACCATTTTGCCCACCGCCGAGGAATATGACGAGGCGCCGTAGAGCGCACGCCAGACCTCGGCCTCGAGTGTCCCGGCTTCCATCTGGATGATGATCAGCTTGCGCAAATTGGTCAGCGGCTCGTGCATGAACACGCGCTTCACGCCGCTGATATTCAGATGGTGCCGCAGGTGATGCAGGAAGGCGGGCTCGTAAGCGACACGCTTGATCAGGCTCGATTCGCTTGGCGTGACCTGGCTGATGATGGAAACGAGCACGGCATCTTTGCGGCGCGTGATCGCCGTCACGTCCATGAAGGCATTGTATTCCTTCAGGTTCATGTAGCCGTGCGATTCGCCGAAGCTGCCTTCCGGCTCCAGCCATTCCGTGTCGATGTAACCCTCGATGACGATTTCGGATTCGGCCGGCACGATGATGTCGACCGTCTTTGCCTTGCAGACGCGAATGGGGGCATTGACGAGGCCGCCCGCCACCGCGAGCTCATCGAGATGCTTGGGCAGCTTGTGAACCGATGCGTAAGTGATCGCCGGCGGCGCGCCCAGGACCACGACGGCCGGCATCCGTTCACCGCGCGCCTTGTATTTCAGCCAGTGTTCGTAGATGCCCTGGTTCAGTTCGACCTCGGGATTCATGCCGATCCGGGTCTGGCCCTTCACCATCGCGCGATAGTTGCCGATGTTCTGTAGCCCCGTATCCGGGTCCTTCGTGATGAACATTGAGCATGAGGCGTAAGGTGCGTTGTCGAAGCCCGGCGTCGAAATCGGAATCGGAAGCGCGTCGACGCCTTTGCCGCGCTCGAGCAGAGCAGGGCCCTCGATGACGATCTCCTGGCAGCTTGGATTGTCGACCATCACCGGCGCGATGTGATGCTGCTCGGCCCGGTCCCAATTCTCCTTGATCTTGTCGACGGCGCAGCCGATGCCGACGCTATAGATATCGCGGTTGGACGCCAGAATGCCGACAGCGACCGGCATGTCGAATTTGCGCCCGGTGCTGTCGACGACGTTTTCGAACAGAAACGCCTTGCGTTGATCTTCCGGTATGCCGCCGCGAAATTGCCAGCGCACCAGCGGATGCATCTCGGTGTCTTTGTTGATTGGTCTTTTTACACGCAGCAGCAGGCCATTCTTCTCAAGTGCGGCGATGTGAGCGTGCAGATCCGGATATCCGAAATTGTCCATTGTTCTCCCCGGGGGCGCGACGAATGGCGCGATGCTACTAAAGCCTCTATCCAAAATAAATGCATTCCTGTATCATAATGACAGTTTTCAGTTGGTGAAAAACTGATCCTCGCAAGGATTGGTACCGGTCAGAATAGGGAGGGGTGATCTATGGAAACGTGCCGCTACAGGTCGGCTGCCGGCCGGCTTTTCTTCGGTGCAATGCTCGCGGCCTTTGTCGCCGGTCCAGCTTGGGCGCAGTCACCGATCCTCATGAAGCTCGGCACTCCGACCCTGAACGATGGCCAGCACGAATTCCTCAAGCGATTGGCGACGGCGATCGAGAAGGATACCGGTGGGCGCATCAAGGTCGAGGTCTATCCGGCAAGCCAGCTTGGTCCCATTCCGCGCGAGATCGAAGCAGTCCAACTCGGCGCCATTCAGGGCTTCATCTCTCCGGCCGAATTTCTCGAAGGCGTCGATCCGCGATTCCAGGTACTGAGCGCGCCCGGCATCTTCAAGGACATGAACCACGTCGACCGCGTCGTGAAAGATCCCGAATTCCGGAAGGAGTTCTACAAGGTTGGCGCCCAACGCGGTCTCCGCGTGTCGGAGGCGTTCCTGAGCGGCCCGACCGCAGTCAACACCCGCAAGCCCGTTCGCCACATTGCCGACCTGAAAGGTCTCAAGCTTCGCGTCCTGGCGTCGCCGATACAGATGGAGCCGGTGAAGGCGCTCGGTGCCACACCAGTCCCGCTGTCGCTCGGCGACGTTCTGCCGGCGCTTCAGCAGGGCGCGATCGACGGCGTGATGTCGGTCATGCCGGTGCTTGCCGCGATGCACTATTACGACACGGCCAAGTATGTCAGCGAGACGAATCTCTCGTATGCTGTCAGCACATTCGTAATCAGCAGCACCTGGTTCAATCATTTGCCGCCGGACCTGCAGAAGATCGTGAACGACGATACGCTGCGCGTCGGCGATCAGATGCATCCGTGGGTGGTCGACTTCTACTACGCGCAGAAGAAGGTGTGGAACGCAGCGGGCGGCGAGGTGATCGCCATTTCGGATGAAGAACGCGCGAAGGCTTCGCCGCCGCTGGTCGCGGTCGCGGCCCGTGTCGCGGCTTCCAAGCCGCCCGTCGAGGCGATGTACAAGGTGCTGGAAGCCGCCGCCAAGCGCACGCAATAGGCAGAGCGGGCTTCACCGGACGACACGCGTGCCGGTGAAGCCCCTTTATTGCCATCGACCAGAATTCGGAGCGCACGATTGTGTTGGGCGGGCTTCTGAATGCAGGCAAATGGGTGATCCGCGCGGCTGAATATATTTCCGCCACGTGCCTCGTCCTCGGCTGCACCATCAACTTCGTCAATATCCTCGGCCGCTACTTCTTTCATGCCCCGATCGTCTGGGCGGAAGAGATCATTCAGTTCATGATGATCGCCGGTGTGTTTTTCGGCGCTCCGATCCTGACCCTGCGCCGAGCCCATATCCGGATGGATATGATGCTCACGATTTTCCCCGAGTCTCTGCGGCGGGGCGCCGACGTTTTCGGCCAGGTTGTTCTTGCGGGCGTGTGTTGCGCGATCATCTGGCTGGGCGTGCCAGTGATCATGCAGTTCATCGACTTCGGTCAGGTGACCGATGCGGCGGCGATCCCGGTCGCGATTCCGCAGAGCGTCATTCCCATCGGCTTGTTTCTGGTGATCGTCGCCGTGATCGTGAATCTCCTCGAGCCGGCGCCGACCGCATTGAATCAATCAGAGCCCTGACGCGATGTCCCACATCCTTTTCATCGTTCTCCCGATTGTCCTGCTGATTCTGGGATTGCCGATCTTTCTCGTCCTTCTGACGACGGGCCTCTTTATACTGCTGACGAGCGGAACACCGGCAGGCGTGGTGCAGACCGTGCTGTTCGGAAGCCTGGGAAGCTACCCGCTCGTCGCCATTCCGTTCTTCATCCTCGCCGGCGAGATCATGGGGCAGGGCGGAATTGCGAAGCGGATCGTCGCCTGGGTGATCTCCATCGTCGGCGGCGTGCGGGGCTCTCTGGCGCTCGCGACGATCGCGTCATCCGAGATATTCGGTGCCATGTCCGGTTCGTCCGTCGGCTGCGTCGCCGCGGTCGGGCGTCTGTTATTCCCGGCGCTTCGCGACAACGGCTACGGCGATCGCTTCGCGGTCAGCCTGATCGCGTGTTCCGGCGCGATAGCGATCATCATTCCGCCGTCAATCGCCATGATCATCTATGCCGTCACGGCCCAGCAATCGCTGACGGTCCTGTTCACCGCGGGCATCATTCCTGCGATCATGATCGGCGTGATGGAAGCGGCCTTCGTGCTCGTTTACGCCCGGATCAAGGTCGTGCCGGTCACCGACAAGACGCGGTGGAAGAATATCGCCGCGGCCACCAAGGATGCAGGCTGGGCACTCGGCACCATCGGCATCATCTTCGGCGGCATCTATGGCGGCATCTTCACGCCCACCGAGGCCGCGGGCATTGCCGTCGTCTATTCGGTCGTCATTGCCAAATTCGTTTATCGGGAGATCACCTGGCTGGACCTCGGCCGTATCGTGATGAGCGCGGCCAATCTGACGACCCAGATCCTGCTGATCGTCGCCGGCGCCGGCGTCTATTCCTGGCTGCTGACCACCAGCGGCATTCCGCAGCAGCTCGTCAATTATATCAGCGCGCTCGACGCCGGGCCGGTCGTCACTTTGCTGCTGATGAACATCATCCTGCTGTTTGTCGGCAGCTTCCTCGAGCCGCCGGCGGCCATCCTGATCCTGGCACCGCTCTGCGTGCCGGTCGCCGAAGCCATGCACATCAGCCCGATCCATTTTGGCGTCATCTTCGCCGTCAACCTGAGCATCGGGATGTTCATGCCGCCGTTCGGTTTGAACATCTTTGCCGCCCACCTGATGTTCAAGATGCCGATCACGAAAATTTACAAGGGAGTCATTCCGTATTTGGTCATCAATCTGATCGCGTTGATGATCATTACGTATGTTCCGATCGTGTCGATGGCGCTCCCGAATCTCTTGAAGTAGTTTCGCCTCCGCGTAGCGGCGGCGAAGAACGAGGGCTTGCCGGCCAGTCATAGCGCGGATGCCGGCAGCACAGCGAGCGTCCTTACGCCGTCTTGCGCTTGAGAATAATATTCATGGCTGTCAGGGACATTACGAGTTCAGAATGCTGATTGTAGACCTCTACCAAAGAGGTGACGATGCCCCGGTCCGGTTTGGATTTCGAAGCAACTGTCTTGGCGATCGTAACGCGGACGGACAGCCGATCACCCGGTCGTACTGGCTTGTGCCAGCGCAAGTCATCAATGCCGGGGGACACAAGACTGGCAACATTGCTCAAGTAGTACTCGACATAGAGCCGCATCATCAGGCCGACGGTGTGCCAGCCGCTCGCAATGATGCCGCCGAACGGCTTCAGTTTCGCGACATCGGGATCGGTATGAATCGGCTGCGGGTCGTAGCGTTTGGCAAATGAGATAATCTCGTCCACCTCGACTTCCACCGTGCCGAAATTGTGGACGTCGCCCTCGACGTAGTCTTCGAAATATCGATCGTTAACATCGTGAAGAAAAGCCATGAGGACCTCGCGGACGTTCAATCGCTCGTGCTTGGGGTGGTTCGCTTCAGCCGTACGATTGCGATCTTCGACGACGCCGGAGATCAGGCGCACTTTTCAACCTATACGCTGCTCGCGCGGCTGTCAGCGAGCGGTATCCGAGGAATTGCCCTAGCTATGAAAGTCCTTTACTATGTCGGATCTTGGATGAGGCTCAACGCCCGTTTGGAGGAGGGGAGGATGATCAATAAGCGTATCTTTAGCGCTCTAGTTGCAGCATCGGCGCTCGTTGCGGGAGCGCAGCTCGCGCACGCGCAAAACCAAATCGTCATCGGCGCCATCGTGCCGAGTAGCGGTCCGTTCGCCGAGTGGGGGCGCGCCAACACCGTCACACTTCATATGCTGGAAAGCGAGATCAACAAAAAGGGCGGCGTGAACGGGGCCAAGCTCAAGATCATGGTCCTGGACGACTCCGCCAAGCCGGCGCAGGCGGCGAACGACGTGCGCAAGCTTGCCGGCGACGACAAGGTACTCGCCATCGCCGGTCCGCTGACGAGCACCGCCTGCGAGGTGGCGTTTCCCGTCGCCAATCAGATGAAAGTCGTTGCCACGTCGCAGGCTTCGTCCAAGCCCGGCGTGGCGGAGGCGAACCGTCCCTGGGCCTTCCGTAACACGGTCGATGAAGGCGTCCTGACCAAGGCCTCAGTGCCGTATTTCAAGAAAGCCTTCAACATCAAGAAGGTCGCCATCATCTACGACGCCAAGGACGCGGTCTCTACGGCCATCGCCACCAAGATCATGCCGGCGGTGATGAAGGCCAACGACATCGACGTTCTCAATGCCCAGAAGCCGATCTCGTTCAATACCGGCGACCTTGACGTCAGCGCCCAGGTGACCAGCCTCAAGGCGCTGCAGCCCGATGGCGTGGTGATCGGCGCCGACTACAGCCAGGCGATCACGGTCATCCGCGAGATGAAACGGCAAGGCTTCACCAAGCCGGTGATCGGCGGCACCCCCGCGATCTCCTCTGCTATCCTGCAGGCGGCGCCCGATATCCCGATCGTGGCGCCGGCGACCTTCTACGCGGGCATGAGCGAGCCGCGGGCGCAGAAGTTCGTGCAGGATCTGCAGCCGCTCTTGCGCAAGGCGTCCGGTTTGCCGAAGGACGTCGAACCCAGCATGTTCGACGCCAACATCTATGAAACCGTCAACATGTATGTCGACGCGGTGAAGGCGGCAGGCGTCACCGGGAAGCCCGGCGACCTTGAGAAGGACCGCGAGAAGATCCGCGACTACATCGCCAAACTGAAGGGTTTCGAAGGCCTTGCCGGCCCGATCGCCTTCAATGAGCACGGCGATGCAGTGAAGAGGTACTTCATCGTCGAGGGCCGGAACGGCGCCTGGACGACGAAGGTCCGCGGGTGCAGCGTCGAGGGCGCTTGCGGCAAGTGATGACGTGAATATCGAGGCGGCCCGCCGACAAGCTCGGCGGGTCGCCTCTCTTATTGTTCCTCCTACGACCCGGCACGCGCCCGTATCGTAGGGCGACGGTTCAGAGGCGAGAGCCGGCCTTGCCGGCGCGCCGCCGTGTTGCGCGCTCAGGCGTTTGCCTGCCACGCTTCGCCTTCGCTTTGTCTGGTGATTCCGACTTGCCGCCATTCCGCGTGGGCGCGGCGGCATCGGTGCCGAGAAACGTGGTCAGCTCCTGCTCCATGGCGCGATATTGCGCCACCTTCAGCTGCAACGACAAAAGCTGATAACGGCGTGCCTCGTGCTTCTTGCCCGGATGCGCCTCGACACGGGCCTTGGTCGTTTCCAGATAGGCGCGTTCGCTGCGGATACGATCGAGGTAGGCGACGAGCTCGCGGCGCATGGTATCCTTGCTGGCGAAGTTGCCGAGGAAGATGCGCAGCAGAACTTCGTCGCGGGTCACCGAAGCCCGGATCGGCTCGCTCATGAACCCCTGAAGCGCCGTACGGCCGCTGGGAGTGATGGTGTGAATCTGCTTATCGGGTTTGCCGACCTGAGGCAGTGACTGGCTGGTAACGTAGCCTTCGTCGCGCAGCTTGTGCAGCGTGTTGTAGATTTGCGGACCGGTGGCGTTCCAGATGAAATAGGTCGAGCGGTCGATCGCGCGCTTGAGATCGTATCCGGACGCCGGTTCGACCGCGAGCAGGCCAAGAAGGGCAAAGCGAAGCGACATGCCGTCTTAAGCCCGGCGGTATCGTGCGCGGCGAGCGCGGCATCCGGAGCAAGCGGACCGCTCAATCATAGGCGTCGGCTCCTTTGCGCAGGGTGGCCCACTGCTTGGCGTCGTGACTGCATATGATGGTTGCCCCTGCTGCCTCGATGCGGCGCACCTCGGTAAGCGACTTCAACAGCGCATCGCCGTCCCAGGTATTTCGAGGAACAATGCCGCTGTCGAGCGTTTCCCGCAAGCTGACCGTGTCGCCCGCCAGCAGGAAGGTGCCGCTGTGGTCGAGCTGGGTCATTGCGCCTATCGAGCCTGGCGTGTGGCCTGGCAGCGGCAGCAATACCACCCTGCCGTCGCCGAAGACGTCGCGCTCGCCGGTCAATGCGTCGAACGGGATCGGCTGATCCCAATCGGCGGAGAGGTACCCGGCCGCCTCGCTGTTCGGCGCGCGGGCGGCGGTAAGCTCTTCCGCGTGGGCGAGGAAGGTGGCCTTGCGGAAAAACGTATTGCAGCCGCAGTGATCGGGATGCAGATGCGAGTTGATGACGACGTCGATGTCGTCGGCGGCGAGACCGAGTTCGGCAAGGCCGGTCAGGACGTGCTCGCCCGGCTGCATGATCGGAACCATGAGCTTCGCAAGGCCGCCCCAGCGGGCGTCGGGGTCCTCCGCCACAGTGGGGTGGCAGCCGGTGTCGAACAGCACGTTCGCCTGCCCATGCCGCAGCAAGGCGCTGGACACGGGAAGCTCGATCGTCTCGCTGCGGTCGGCCGCCGGCAAAAAGATGCTTTTCCGCATCCGCAGCCGGCCGCAGGATAACAGGTGCATTTTCATCGCGCGTGATCCCCGCTGGCCGGGCCGGCCTAGACCATGCAATAGCCGCCGCTCACGCTGATCACCTGGCCGGTGATCCAGCCGCTCTTCGGCGAGGCCAGCAGCGTCACCGTCGGAGCGATATCCTCGGGCTGCCCCAGCCGGCGCACCGGATAAAACTTGACCAGCTTCTCGCGATTGGCCGCAAGCCATTCGGGATCGTGTCCGGTCTCGACCATGCCGAGCGAGACCGTATTGGCGGTGACCCCGGCGCGACCCATTTCGCGGGCCAGCGACTTCATCAGCATGATGACGCCGCCGCGCGCGGCGGCAACGATCGACAGGCCGGCCTCGCCGACGCGCGAGGAGTCGCCGACGATGGCGATGATCCGTCCGTTGCCGCCCTTCACCAGGTGGGGGCCGGCGGCGTGGCAAAGCTGGATGGCCCCAAGCAGGTTGACGTCGATCTGCTTGCGCCACTCTTCCGGCGTCGTGTCCTTGAACGGCTTGCGGATGGCCAGCCCGGCATTGCTGATCAGGACGTTCAGGCCACCCATGTCGGCGACGATGCCGGCAATCATTTTCTGCACGGACGCGTTGTCGGCGATGTCGGCCTGATAGGCCTTGGCTTGGCCGCCGTGGCTCTTGATTTCAGCGACCACCTTCTCGGCGGCGTCGCTCGCCCCGTGATAATGGACGGCGACCCTGGCCCCTTCGCCGGCGAGCGTCAGCGCGATTTCCCGTCCGACATCGCGCGTCGCACCCGTTACGAGAGCAACACGGTCCTTGAGTTGCATTTCCATGATTGTCGCCTCTGGAGTTGGCGGAACGGCGGCCCCGGCCGACAGGTTTTGAAAACGGGGACCCTCTCGTCAAGCCGCACCGCGCCTGTACTATTGACACCATCGCGCCGCGGGTGAAAGTATAGTAAAGGTCTTATATAGTAAAGAACCGTTGTATGGCCCGCCTGTGCGCGCAGCGCGCCACGTCCCGGGGGGAAGAAGCGGCGGAAAGAAAGGGGTCGAAATACTCGTGAAGCCGGCAGGGTTCGACTATTACGCGCCGCGCAGCGTGGACGAAGCGGTGCACGTTCTCGCGGATGCCGGCCGCGACTGCCGCGTGCTGGCGGGCGGGCAGAGCCTGATGCCGATGCTCAACTGCCGTATCGTCAGCCCGGCCGTGCTGGTCGACATCAATCGCATCGAGGAACTCGACCGCGTCGAGGCGACTGACGCTAGTCTGACCCTCGGCGCGCTGGTGCGTCATGCGGACTTGCTGCGCAATCCGCAGATCCGCGCCGGTTGGCCGTTGCTGACGGAAGCGACGGCCTATGTCGCGCATCCGGCGATCCGCAATCGTGGCACGGTCTGTGGCAGCATCTCGCACAACGATCCGGCGGCGGAACAGCCGAGCATACTGGTCACGCTCGGCGGAACGGTCGTGATCGCCGGCGCCGCCGGGCGCCGCGAACTGCCGGCAGAAAAATTCCTCACCGGCATAATGTCGAACGCGCTCGAACCTGGCGAGATGGTCGTGGCCGTGCGCTATCCGCGGCCGGTCGCCGGCACCAGCGCGGCCTTTGTCGAATTCGCCCGCCGCCTTGGCGACTTTGCGCTGGCCGGCGCGGCCGTCATGCTGACGATCCGCAAAGGCGTCTGCGAGCAGGCACGGGTGACCGTGGTTGGCATGGGCGACGGCCCGTTTCGCGCGCACGAGGCGGAAGCCGTGCTCACGGGCAGCGCCTTGAACGGCAAGACGAGCAAAGATGCCTTCACTGAGGCGGTCGCGAAAGTGGTCGCCGGCGTCGAGCCGTCTGAGGACGTGCATGCGTCGGCCGACTATCGCCGGCACCTGGCGGGGGTGATGACGGCGCGCGCCCTGCAGACGGCATTCGAGCGCAGCGGAGGAGCCTGAATTGGCGAGAGAGCAACGTATTCAGGTCACCGTCAACGGCAGGGCCTACGACAAGGTCGTGCCGGTGCGGCTGTCGCTCGCCGATTTCATTCGCGAGCACCTGTATCTCACGGGCACGCATCTCGGCTGTGAACACGGCGTGTGCGGCGCCTGCACGGTCCTGATGAACGGGCGCAGCGTGCGCTCGTGCCTCACGCTTGCCGTACAGGCCGAGGGCGCCGAGATCGTCACGATCGAGGGCCTGCGCGCGGAGGACGGGACGCGCCACCCCATGCAGCAGGCCTTTCATGAGAACTTCGCCTTGCAGTGCGGGTACTGCACACCCGGCATGCTGATCACGGCCATCGAGCTCCTGCGGGAGAACCCCGATCCCAGCGAGTTGGAGGTGCGCGAAGCCTTGTCGGGCAATATCTGCCGCTGTTCAGGTTACCAGGCCATCGTCAATGCGGTGCTGGCCGTAGCCCGCCGGGGAGCGGCGGGCTAGCTGCACATGCCGGGAGTTCATTGATGTCGGACACGCGCTTCGTCAACCAGCGGGCAGTGGGCACTTCGGTGCTGCCCGACGAGGCCATTCCGCTGGTCGAGGGCTTTGGCCGCTTCCTCAACGACATTCAGTTGCCTGGCACGTATCACGTCGCCTTCCTGCGCAGCCAGCACGCACACGCCCGCCTTCGCTCGGTCGATGCGAGCAAGGCGCGGATGCTGCCCGGCGTGATCAAGGTGCTCACCGGCAGCGAATTGCTCGGCAAGGTCGAGCCTTTCCGCAGCATGCCCAATCGCTTCTCCGGCGGCGAATCCGTGCAGCACTGGCTGGCGGTCGAGAAGGTGCGCTTCTGCGGCGAAGCGATCTGCGCGGTGGTGGCCGAAAGTCGGGCGATCGCCGAAGACGCGGTCGAACTCATCGAGGTCGATTACGATCCGCTGCCAGTGGTGTCGGATCCACGTATGGGCGAGAAGGACGCTTCGGCGCTGGTGCACGATAGCTGCACGAACAATTATCTCATCAAACGCGAATACGAGCGCGGCGATGTGGACGAGGCGATGAAGGCTGCGCACCTCGTCGTCAAGCGC
>Ga0265338_10007074_pt1 | contig 14064 bp, 7 predicted proteins | sample 42126metaG_FD_193579 | JGI IMG/M metagenome (GOLD analysis project Ga0265338, IMG submission 193579) | Rhizosphere microbial communities from Carex aquatilis grown in University of Washington, Seatle, WA, United States - 4-21-26 metaG | ecosystem: Host-associated > Plants > Roots > Rhizosphere >... | reverse complement strand
TTAGTTAGTTAAATTGTCAGGAGGCAAAATTATTCATGTCGGAATGGGGTGCATTTATCACGGCATGTTGATAATCAATTTAGGCACGCCATTCCCCTTCCAGCAGTTGATGGTATCTTGGATGGAATTCACCACAGTCTTAAGCGACGAGGTCTGGACGCTGCCATCGGCGAGGGCGAAATTGCCGGCGTCCTGGTGCAATTCAGCGTCCGTCCAGACCCATGCCGCAGTGGCGTTAATTGTTTTCACCGCCGTGCCCGTGAGGGGGCCACCATTATTACTGGTATAAGCCCTGCCCCCCTGGCCGGTATTATTCATCATGTTCATGGTGAGGGCCGGCACTGTTCCGGCAGGAACGGTGGCGGAAACTGTAACACTTCCTATATTGCGATCCCCGCTGAGAATCATTTTCGGAAATTTATCCGACGCGTCACCCTCGACAAAGTAACTGAGATTGTCCGGGCCGAAAGCGGACCAGGTCGATGCCACCTTTACAACGACGCCATCAAAAGCCGGGGAGAGGTCTGAAGGGCAATCCAAAATTTTCGGCGTGCTCAACTCGTTGGACATGACACAAAAAACATTGGTCACTCCATATCCAGCCGGATAGGGTAGACCGGGCGGTTGGAGACCAGTGGCTATGTTCTCCGCCGCGCCCCAAGCCCCCGTGCTAAGGGCCATGGGATATTTATCACTGTGGTCGCCTTCCCATACCTTGAAGGCCAGGGTGACTTGTTTGAGATTCTGGACGCATTGCGAACGCCGCGCGGCCTTCTTGGCCTTGGCCAGCGCCGGCAACAGCAGAGCTGCCAGAATGGCGATAATGGCGATCACAACGAGGAGTTCAATGAGGGTGAAGGCTTTCGACGGTTTTACTATATTTTTCATCCGGGTTTGCGTCTTCGGTGTAGTGGGATTGTCGCACAAATTTTAGTTATGTCAATGTTAAAATCTAAGTTTTTTCCTACTAACAAACTAACATGGTGGCGGGGTCAATTTTACACAGGGGACCGCCGGTTCCGACTGTTGGTTTCAATTCCATAAATCCAAGAATCACACCAAGGGCATGCGATGCGTTCCGCAATCTTGCGTTCCTGTTCATGGGTTTCGTGACGCAAATATACAGCCCCCATGAATTATTGCCATCACCAATTCTGGTGACACGAACTGGTGACACTGACATAAGCAAATCTAACGAAGACTGTTGACTGGGGAATGACACCTCGCGCCGTTGCTGCGTCTGGCCGAGATGTTTGACCACAGCTTCCGTGCGCGACAGCATATGGAGTTTTTCGTAAATGTGGCGGATGTGGGCGTGGACGGTAGCATAGGTTACTTTTGTCGTCTCTGCAATTTCCTTGTAAAGAAACCCGTTGGCCAGCAAGTCCAGCACCTGGACCGCGCGTGGCGAGAGGGCTTGCACCCCGGGCGACGGCGTCATCACCTGCTGGAAAGATTGCACAATTTTGCGCGCGAGGGCGAGCCGCCGGCGTGAACGTCCCGGATGGCCGTGAGCAATTCATCCGGCGGCGTCTGCTTGAGCAGATAACCGGTGGCGCCCGCCGCGGGCGCATTGAAGATGTGTTCCGTGTTCTGATAGACCGTCAACATGATGATCTGCGTCGCGGGAAGCTGCGGCTTGAGCCGGCGAACGTATTCGACGCCATTGATGCCGGGGAGGTTGATGTCCATGAGCACCACATCGGGTTTGATGCCGGGAATTTCCAGCAAGGCGTTTCCGCGCTGTCATGCCGGCTCACGCAACGGCAGCCGGAGGAGCCGTCAATCAGCCTGGCCAGGCTCGCCCGCACCGGGGCGTCATCCTCGACGATTGAAACGGAAACTTTCATGTCAAAGCGCAAAATTTCCGGGATTGAAACCCGGCCCCCGGTTCCGCCGGGGCAATCGCCGGCCCTCCATTCGCTCGCGGTGAAATGTCACAATATCCAGCATGATGCAACACGGACACATTAACATTTGAACCGTGCTGGAGTTGAAGTTAGCATGGGACTTCGTGAAGCAACAGAAGAAGCGTCAACCCAGCAAGCAGGCCGGACGGCGCGCTTTGTTGTCGCAAAGGGCAGGCAAAGGCAGCTGATGGCATTGAAAAATTACTGGGGCGCTTGCGTCGTCCTGATCCAGTTTGCGATGAATCCATGCTGACATGGCCTCACGGCTTGTTGCCGAAAACCAAACGTGGCCGTTCAGACGTATGCGGATAAACTGCCGGTTCCCGAACAATTTCTTTTACAAATCAGGGGCGGATTCTGGGTTCAATGGCATGGCGGGGCTGATACCAGCGCTTTCACGGATGATCCATACTGGGCGGCGCTTCACCTCATCGTAAATGCGACCGGTGTATTCGCCCAAGATACCGAGGCAGATCAATTGCACGCCGCCGAGGAACAAGACCGAGATCTCAACCGTCGGAAACCCTGGGGACGGCGCGAGGCCGATCCGGGCGAACTGCTCCGCGAATATTTTCTGGATGAGCGTGAACACCACGCCGACGAAAGCGAAGCCCGACACCCACAATCCCAGATACGTTGCCAGCCGGAGTGGCAAGGCGGAAGACGAAAACAGCCCGTCTATCACTAGCTTGAAAAGTTTCTGGAAATTGTATTTGGAGGTGCCTGCGGCACGGGCCGCCCGCTCAAACGTCACGCCCTTCTGCCGGAAACCAGACCACGCCCGCAGCCCGCGAACAAACGGGTTGCGTTCCGGCATGGCGTTGATGACTTCCACGACGCATCGGCTCATCAGGCAGAAGTCGCCGGAATCCAGCGGGATTTTAAAGGACACCAGACATGCCATCAACCGGTAAAAAGACCAGTAACCTAGCCGCTTGACCCAACCTTCCTTGCGCTTTTGCCGGATGCCATAAACCACGTCGTAACCTTTCCGCCATTCCTCCAAAAAGCGCCGCAGTTCCTCCGGAGGATCCTGCAGGTCGGCATCCATCACCGCCACGACATCCCCGGTGGAATAGTATAACCCGGCGCTCACGGCGGCTTGATGACCGAAATTTCTGGAAAATGAAAGGCAGCGCCAATGGGGATCATTCTGGCTTTGCATCTTGAGCAGTTCCCAAGTGCAATCGCTGGATCCGTCATCCACACAGATGATTTCATAATCCATCTCCCAGGTTCCCACGACGGATCCCAGACGTTCAAACAGCTTTGGCAATACCACATCTTCGTTATAACATGGCACGATGACGGAGATTTTTTGCATCGGATTGCTGGCAATCAACGGGCTTAATTCTACATTAGGAAAAAGCAAGCGTCCATGTCGTATTTCAATGGGCAAGAACGACAGTTTGAGGATTCACAGTTGCCGCCCATCCAAAAATCGGCTAGTTTCCTGAAAAGTCAATGACCTCTTCGTCTCCAGCACAAGGTGAAAATTGGAGACGCCTGTGCGTTTTATGGGATCGTGACTGGCTGAAGGCATTCTTGCTGGTCGTTGCCGTCTTCTTCGCCTACCAACCAGCGCTGCATGGGAAATTCATTTGGGACGACGAGTCGTGGACCTCGAATATTTCCTCACTGCTGAGGGATTCTTCGGGCTTGCGGTTGATGTGGTGCAAGCCCACCGCACTGCAACAATATTCTCCGCTCACAGGCACCACCTTTTGGCTCGACCACCAACTCTGGGGCTTCTGGACGCTACCGTATCACATTGAGAATGTCCTCCTACACAGCTTTGGCGCACTCCTCTTCTGGCGATTGTTAAGGCGACTCCAAGTGCCGGGAGCCTGGCTGGCAGGCGCAATTTTCGCGCTGCATCCGGTCAACACCGAGTCAGTCGCCTGGATTACGGAACGCAAGAACGTGCTGTCGCTGCCTCTCTACCTTGGGGCGTTGATGGCCTACGGGCATTTCACCCGGTTCTGGAGAACCGACCCCGATCCCGCTTCCGCCATTATCAACTCCCTGCCGCAGTGTCGGGGCGCCTATGCATTGGCTTTCTTTCTGTTCCTTGCTGCGTTGCTGGCAAAGTCAACGGCATTTTCTCTTCCGGCGGTCATTCTATTGATTTGCTGGTGGAAACAGGGGCGCATTCGATGGCAGGCCGATGTGCTGCCAACCCTGCCATTCTTTATGTTCGCTGTCGGTTTCAGCCTGCTAACGTCATGGTTGGAAAAACATCACCTCGGCGCCATTGGAACGGATTGGAACAATTCCCTTTCTGAACGTTGTCTGATTGCCGGGCGCGCGCTCTGGTTCTATGCAGGTAAACTATTCTGGCCCGCGAGCCTCACGTTCATCTACCCGCGCTGGCAAATCAGCGCCGGCATTTGGTGGCAGTGGATTTTCCCGATTGCGGCGCTGACGGTGATGGTGACCCTGTGGTGTCTGCGCCAACGCATTGGTCGCGGGCCGTTGGTGGCAGTGCTGTTTTTCAGCGGCACGCTTTTTCCCGTGCTTGGCTTCATGAACGTGTATTTCATGCGTTATTCCTTTGTGTGTGATCACTGGGTATATCTTTCCAGTCTTGGTATAATAGCGTTGAGTGCTTCGGTCATTGTGCGAATCGTCAAACAATTTCGGCTGCTGGCCCTGCTTTGGGGATTTGCCGCGGTGCTGCTTCCTGTGCTGACGATTCTAACATGGTGTCAAAGCCGGATGTATACCGATGCTGAAACACTCTGGCGGACAACCATCAATCGAAATCCAGCCTGTTGGCTAGCGAGCGAAAATCTGGGTGATATTCTGCTCAAAAAAGGAATGGTGAACGAGGCGATCGCGCAATTACAACAGACGCTGGCAATCCAGCCTGACGATGCCGTGGCTTACAACAATATTGGCATGGCTCTGGTCCAAAAAGGGCAGCTGGACGAGGCGATCACCAACTATCAAAGAGCGCTGGCAATCCAGCCTGACTATGCGCTTGCCCATTACAATCTGGGCGATGTTCTGTTGCAAAAAGGACAAGTGGACGAGGCGGTCATGCAATTACAACAGGCACTGGCAATCCAGCCTGAATTTGCCGAAGCCCACAACAATCTTGGCAATATTCTTCTCCAAAGAGGAAAAACCGATGAGGCCATTGCGAATTTTCAACAAGTGCTGGCAATCCAGCCTGACTATGCTCCGGCCCTTTACAATCTTGGCAACGCTCTATTTCTAAAGGGGCAGACAGACGAGGCAATCATTCATTATCAAAGAGCGCTGGCAATCCAGCCTGACTATGCAAAGGCCCATAACAATCTAGGCACCGCTCTGTTTCAAAAGGGACAAGTGAGTGAAGCAATCATTCACTTTCAAAAGGCGCTGGCGTTCCAACCCGGCTTTGTGGAAGCTCAAAACGGTCTCGCCCATATCGCCTGGATACTGGCGACCTCACCGGATCCAGCCGTCCGAAACGGAGCCAAAGCCATTGAACTGGCCGAGCAAACAGACCAACTTTCCGGCGGCATGAACCCAGCGATGGTTGCCACGCTGGCGGCGGCTTATGCCGAGGCAGGGCGGTTCCCTGAAGCCATAACGACTGCCCAACGCGCTATGCAATTGGCCACCGGCCAAAACAACGTCGCGCTGACTGCCGCACTTGAGACGCAGCTCAAATTGTATCAGGCAGGTTCCCCATTCCGCGACACCGGCGCATCCCGATGATGCGAAGGCTTAATGATGAACAGGAGGAAGAGGGAAGTGGAATCGTAATTCCAGCAAATCGAATCGCCAAGAAATTAGGCAGTGCCAGAAATTATGGTGTCAAAACTGACCTGACGTGTTTGGTGTTAAACGATCATGCCCCGGCAGCCCGTTAAAAATCCACTCAACCCCCGCACAAGTTTTGACTTCCCCAAATGCCGACGCGACCAAAATTCGCAACGCGCCCGGCCACACCAACGGGATACTCGATAAAAATTTGAATCGCAATGGGGTTAAAGTTAGCATCAGGCAGTGTGAAGCGACAGGAAACGCGTCAATCCAACAAGCAAGCCGTGCGGCGCACTTTATTGTCGTCAAACGTTGGCGATGGTGGGCAGGTAAAATCAACTGATGGCATTGAGAGTTTCCTGCCGTGCCTGCGCCGTCATGGCTGGCTTTTTGGTTTGTTCGTCGTTGTCGCCACCATGATTGCTTATCTGCCGCTGTGGCATGCGGGGTTTATCTGGGACGACGATTTGTTGCTGACGGCGAATCCGCTCATCAAAGCCCATGACGGCTGGTATCGCTTCTGGTTCACGACGAAGACTCCGGATTATTTCCCGGTGATGTCGTCCTTCTTCTGGGTCGAATGGCGGTTGTGGGGAATGCACGCGGTCGGCTACCACATCGTCAACGTGCTGCTGCATGCGGTGAATGCGATTCTGCTCTGGCGCCTGCTGGAACGATTGAAAATTCCGGGGGCAAGGCTGGCGGCGGCAATTTTTGCGCTGCATCCGGTCAACGCGGCATCGGTCGCGTGGATTGCGGAGCTGAAGAACACGCTGTCACTGTTTTTCTTCATGCTGTCGCTGTTGTGGTATCTGAAATTTGACGATTCCCGCCGGGCGCGCTGGTATGGACTGTCCTTCTTGGCCTTCCTTTTCGCGCTGTTGAGCAAAATCGAGGTGGCGCCGCTGCCGTTTGTGCTGCTGGGCATCGCATGGTGGCGACGCGGGCGCGTGGGTTGGAAGGATATCCGCCACAGCATCCCGTTTTTTGCCGCGGCAATCCTGTTGGGCCTGGTTTCGGTCTGGTTTCAAAACAATATCTCCATCGGCCACGACGTGGTGCGGACGGACAATTTTTGGTCGCGGCTGGCGGGCGCGGGCTGGGCGGTCTGGTTTTATCTGGGCAAGACTCTGCTACCGGTGAATTTGATTCCCATTTATCCGCGCTGGCAGATTGATCCGACGGATGCGCTGTCGTATGTGCCGGGGTTGCTGCTGGCAGCGGGGTTCCTGGTTTTCTGGCAATACCGTAAGTCGTGGGGAAAAGCGGTGCTGTTCGGGCTGGGTTACGCGGTATTAATGTTTCTGCCAGTGCTCGGCTTTCTCAACATTTATTTCTTCCGCTATTCATTGGTGGCGAACCACTGGCAGTATTTTTCCATCATCGGTCCGATTGCGCTGGCGGCGGCCGGAATCACACTGGCATTCAGGGTTTGGGGCAAGAGAAATTCGTGGCTCAAACCGGCGCTTTGCGGAGCGGTGCTGCTGACGCTCGGCACCTTGACCTGGAGGCAAAGCCGGATGTATGCCGACGAAGAGCTGCTCTGGCGGACGACCATTAATCAGAATCCCGCCTGTTGGTCGGCCTACAACAATCTGGGCGCGGCTCTGTTGGATAAAATGCAGTTGACCGAGGCAATCGTGCAATTCCGACAGGCATTGGCAATCCAGCCTGACTATCCTGAAGCCCTCGACAACCTGGGCAACGCTCTTCTTCAAAAAGGACAAACCGACGAGGCAATCGTGCAATTCCAACAGGCGCTGGCAATCCAGCCTGACAATGCCGTGGCCCACTTCAACCTAGGCATCGCCCTGCTCCAAAGAGGACAGCCGGACGACGCAATCCTTCATTATCAAAGAGCGGTGGCAATCCAGCCCGACTTTGTAGAAGCCCATTATAATCTTGGCAACGCCCTGCTCCAAAAAGGACAAACCGGCGAGGCAATCCTGCATTATCAAACAGCCATTGGCATCAAACCTGATTATTTTGACGCTCACAACAATCTAGGCACCGCCTTTTTTAAAAAAGGAAAAGTGGTCGATGCGATCGCTCAATATCAAGCGGCCATCAAAATCCAGCCTGACAATGCCGAAATCCATAATAATCTGGCCTATGCTCTTCTTCAAATGGGGGAAGTGGAGGCGGCCATGGAGCAATCCCGGGAAGCCCTGAAAATACAGCCTGACTATGCCAAGGCCCGCAAAAATTTAGGCGCCGCTCTTTTCCAACAGGGACGGGTGGACGAAGCCATCATTCAGTTTCAAAAGGCGCTGACGATCCAGCCCGGTCTTGTGGAAGCTCAAAGCGACCTTGCTCACATTGCCTGGGTGCTGGCAACCTCGCCGGACCCATCCGTCCGGAATGGAACCAAAGCCGTCGAACTGGCCGAACAAACAGACCGGCTTGCCAGTGGCAGGAATCCGGCAATGGCGGCCACGCTGGCGGCGGCTTATGCCGAGGCGGGACAGTTTCCTGAAGCCATAACGACCGCCCAACGCGCCTTGCAGTTGGCCGCCAGCCAGAACAACCCCGCACTGGTTGCCGCTCTCGAGGCTCAACTCAAATTATATCAGGCCGGTTTTCCGTTCCATGACGCCGGCACATCCCGTTAACACGGGAGGTTTAAGCAAATGCTACTGCCCATGTTCAAGCCAATTGTAAATTGCGTCATAGTTTTGGGGGACTGGCGCCGCTTCGTTGCTAGGGGTGCTAGGATCGGCGAGCTGGCCGGTGGAGATGAAATTAAACAGCGTTAGATTCTGGACAAACTCCACTGATCCATCGGTAAAAAGGGTGTCAAACCCCTGTGACGGAAAATGGGAAAACGAATTCTGGGTAAATTGTGATGGACCGGCTGTAATAGCCAGGCAGTCCGTCGAAAAGAAGTGCCTCCCGCCGGGAGGAGTGTAGTCAAAATTTTGGGTCAAGCCTTTCACCGCACCGGTGAAATTCGCGGGGCCGCCGTCCGTGGGGCCGGCCCAAAAGCTGCTGGTTTTTTGCAATGCCCGCACTTCGTTACCGCCGGTGCCATTACCATCCGTCCCCCAAGCATCCGTCCTGCGCGGATTGAACAACATGGTGCCAAAGATAGTGTATCCCCCGCCTACACCTCCGGCAGCGGGAGGCTGGGTCGTAGTTGAAGACGTGCTCAATGATGACGGGTTGGAATAATTCGCCAAGGTGATTTGCGAAGAATCCGGGAAAGCAGGGCAAAAGAAAACCTTGCCGTCGCCTGCCGCATGGGTCTCATATAAATGACCAAGGCAGTCAAACACGCCAGGTTGAATCCCTTGCTTCACGGGAGTGTTAGGGTTGGCTCCTCCATTCGATACTATAAACTGCGTGTAATGTTGACTGCGGATATGGTTGACGGTGCCGGCCGGGTTCCCGGCGCCAACATTGCAAACAGGATAAAAATCGTTGTATTCATTCGCATAGACATTGCTGGCAATCATTATCTGGTGATAATTGCTCTGGCACTGGGACAGTCTTGCCTTCCGCTTGGCCGCCGCCAGCGCCGGCAACAGCAGCGCCGCCAGGATGGCGATGATGGCGATAACCACCAGCAGTTCGATGAGCGTGAAGCCGCGGGTCGCGGACCGTTTATTATTCATAACGAGTTTGTTCATAAATTTTATCCTTAATTAAATTCTAAATGATGCACGCCTGCCGTCAAGAGTGTGCATCCAGACGCACAGGGGGCAATCTTAAAGGCGCGCGGCCTGATTTTACAGACCGCGCGCCATGAATCTAACCACTTAATCATGGGCTCCGCAGGCGGAAGAACACCGACGGGTTGTTCGAATTAATAATGAACACCTCCTGGGTCACAGCCGCACTGCCGTTCACGTCCACCCAATTGGTATAGAGTCCGACGCCGAGAGCATTGGTCTCCGACTGGAGGATCCAGCCCAAGTTGGTGGGCCAGCCCAGCGTCAACGTATTGGCACTGACGTTGACCTGCACCGGCGGCCGAGCCGGATTAATTACGATTGCGGAGTTCGTGTCCACCAGTGCCATGGCACCCGTCGGAACCGTCGGATAACCGCTCAACGTTCCATTCAGGTTGGTCACCCAGAATTCGCCAGCCGCCGGCGTCGGCAGCGTGATGTTCGTGATGCCAGCACTATGATTGAAGAACGGGAAGACGTTCGTGGTGCTGTTCGGGAACTTTGGACCGTTCTGCACCACCACCAACGCCGTGCTTGGGGCATGGATAGTCAGCGTCCCGTTCACCGTCAGGCTGTCATAGGCCGGCGTGTTGGTGCTGTTGATAAGCATCTGCACGGTGCAGTTGGTCAGGCTGGCGTTGCCGGTAATCGTAAGGTTGCCGGTGTTGTTGGTTCCGCCGCCGCCGGCGCGCAAAGCCGGAGCAATCAGGCACACGCCGTTGGTCACCTGCAAGGCGCCGCTCAGCGTGCCGTTGCCAAACAGTGTCTGCGCTCCAGCATGACCGAGGTAGAGCGTGCCGCCCATACCCGAGACATCCAGGATGCCGGGCGACACAATCGTGAAGTTCGAACCGACAAGGAAGTTGTTCGTCTGGGCATTGAAAGGCCCGGGGTTGTTGCCCAATGGAACGAACGCCAGCGTGCCGTTGCTGACCACGGTCTGACCACTGTAGGAGAGTATGTTATTGGTCAGCGTCAAGGTGCCATAGCCGACTTTGCGAATTCCCACGCCGACATCCACAACTTGGCCGCCGAACGTCGTGCTCACCGGACTCGCGAGGGTGCCCAGACTGCCGATGACATAAATCGTGGGATTGCCGCCGTCACCTCCGCTGGTGGCGGCACCGCAAAGGGCGGCAGTGGCGTCGCCTCCGGACAAAGAGCCCATCGGGAATACCTGACCGGCCGTGGTGCCAAAAAGAACCAAGGGGTTTGCGGGGGCATTATTGGTCGTCATAACCACGTTGGCATTCGGCAAGCCCAAGAAGCCGGCGGGGTCTTGAATCCCAACCAAGCCATGAGCAGTGCCGCTTTCTGCGAAGACGACTGTGCCGGTAAAGCCCGACCAATCGCCGGCATAGGAGTTGCGGCTATAGATACCGACGTAAGCGTATAGTGTGCCGCCGCCCAGCAACGTAAAGCGCAAATCACCTTCGCCCGGTTGAAATGTCGAGCCAAACTGTCCCGTCGGGATAAAGACGGTGCCGGCATTCTCATCCGGATGTCCAGCAGCACTAATAAAAAGACCAGTTGTTGTCGCGGCTCCCCATGCCTCCAAAATGCCGCCGATGCCGCTTGCGCTAAAGGGGCCCCCTATCCAGTTTGTGCCAGCCAATGTGATGGTCCCAAGGCCGGCCGCAGCACTGCCCTCGTTTATGGCAAGGTTGGCTGAGTTGCAGACAAACGGACCACCTGCGTTCACTCCCAAATGCACCGTCGCATTGCTGACGAGTATGCCGCCGCTGAAAGTGTTCAAATTGGCGACGCCAATTACGGTGGTGCCATTGAGGTAGCTCGCCGTATTCGTGACGGGATTGAGCGTGAGCGTGCTTCCGTTGAGCACGTTCAGCGCAACCTTGCCGCTGCCGCTGTTGTTGTTGTCGGCGAACACGCCATAGAAGGTGTTGCTGGTGCCGCCGTTGATCGTCAGCGTGCTGGTGGTGCCATTGGCGTTGTTGACAATGTAGCTGGGCGTAAAGCCGCCGCCGGCAGAGTTGTTGGACCCCGACAGACTGGGAATGACCGGGCTGGATCCGTTCAAGTCCAGTATGCCGGAAACGCCCGCGCCGACGTCCAAGGTGACAGCCGTGCCCGGCGGAAGGGCGTTGGTCGATCCCAAAACAATTTTCCCGGCGGGAATGGCCGTGACGCCGGCATAGGTGTTGGTTCCGTTCAAGGTCACAGTTCCCGATCCCGCGTTGGTGACGCTGCCAGTGCCGCTGATATTGCCCGGCACAGCAATGCTGCCCGGATTGTTGAATATCAAACTGCCATTATTGGTCACGTTGCCGGTGCCCAAGGTTCCGGAAATGCCATTGCCCACCTGCAGGATGGTGGTGGAACCGATTGGCCCGCTGAACCCGGTGTTGTTTCCGGCCAAAATCAACGTCCCCGCGCCCTGATGCACCAACAGGCCGGTGCCGCTAATGTTGCCGGCAATGGTTTCATTGGTGAAATCGTTCACAATCAGAGTGCCATTGTTGGTGACGCTTCCCACACCAACCATGCCATCCTCGGCCGCGGCCGTGTTGTTGCCGAGCTGGACGACGGCGTTGTTGTTGATGATGGTTCCGCCCAGGTAGTCGTTGACGGTTTGCAGAGTGACTTTACCCGTGCCGTCCGCAATCAAGCCCCCGCCGCCGCTGATTTTGCCCGCGCTGCCGGAGTTGGCGCCCAACACATAATTTTTGACTGAATTGCTGAAGATGGCGGAAGTAGGCAGCACACCCAACTGAATGTCCACCGCCGGATTGGTGGAACCGGTGTCGTCAAAGACAGCGTAATCGGGATTGGCATACGCCACCGCCGCGCCGCCCGGCGGATTGTTGGTCCAGTCCGTGTTCGCGAGCGTAACGTTCCAGGCATTAGCGGAACCGTCACCCGCCCAAGTCACTTGCGACGCAAAACCTGAATACACGAGCAGGCTCAAATTCCCGCTGGCCTCGTTCGTGAGCACGCCCAGTTGTCCAGACTGGAAGAAGCCAGCCACGGCAATATTGGCCGCGCTGCCGCTGATGGAACCGGCATGCATCAACGGATAGACGCCATTGGCCAGCGGCGAGCCCACCACATTGATAATGAGCAGACCCCCGTTTTCCGCAAGCGTCCCGGCCACATGGTTGCTGTCGCTGCCGGCATTGCTCACGTCAAACACATAGCTGCCTCCGTTCAGGGTCAAGCCATTGTTGAAGGTCAAGGTGCCGATGACACCATTGGTGCCGGGCGTCAGCGTCGTGCCGGCTGCGGTCGTCACCAAGCCGTTGATGGCGCCGTTCCCCGCCAGAATTTCCGCCGGCAACGAACTGCGCAGAGTCAATCCACCCGCGGCCGAAGCATCAAAAATTCCGCCGGATTTGACCACAATGGCCGCCGTGTTGGAAATGGAGCCGGAGGCCGTCAAGGTCACCGTGCCATTGCTGACAACGGTGCTGCCCGAGTAGGTTTCATTGGTCGCAATGAGGAGATTGCCGGACCCAAACTGGATCAGGCCGCCGGAGCCGCCAATCGGTTTCGGAAAGCCCACGGTGTTGTTGTTGTCGAAGACCAGGGTTCCATTGTCAACAATGCCAAGCGCATTGCTGACGCTGCCCGCCGCACCGCCGTTGCCCAATTGCAGGACGCCGGAGCTGACGGTCACCAAGCCGCCCAATGTGCTGTTGGCCGTCAGGGTCAGCGCACCGGCGCTCAACTTGGTCAAGCTGCCGGAGCCGCTGATGACGCCGCTGACGCTGGTATTGTCCGAGCGGTTGAACGCCAGTATTCCATTGTCAATGACCGCCGAGGAAGAGGCGATGCTGCCCGACGTGCCATTGGCACCAACCTGCAAAGTGCCTGCGGGCAAACCGGAATATCCCGCGCTGATATATGTCGGTCCCATGTAAGTATTATTGCCGGTGAGGATGACCGTGCCTTGTCCCGACGTTGTCAACGCCGATCCCTGCGTCGCCAGATTGTTGGTATCGTCCGCGATCACGGAACCGATGGTAAGGGTGGCCGAGCCGTTGTTCTGCAACACGATCAAATCGGCATTGGTGGCCCCCATCAAGGTGCCTCCGGTGATGGCAACCGAATTCGCCGCCCCTGACGGAACCAGCAGGCCGCCGGAAGCAAGCGTGAGCGCCGAGCCGTTGTTGATGGTCACCGTAACCGCCGCCGTGGTGTTGAGCTTCAGCGAGTTGATGGTCTCGGTGTTCACGCTGGCCGACGGATTGGCGCTAACCGCCACGTTGCTGGTGCTGCCCCAATTTGCCGGATTCGAGTCGGTCTGGTATGCATTATAGGCGGTCGATCCGGTGTTGACATTGTCGGCAACCACCCAATCATTAAATGCGAAGCTGGCATAGCCACCCAAAATGCCATTAACCCCATAATAACCCTGGGCGTTGGTGTTGACAAAAAAGATACCGCAGTGACCACCATTGTCACCGTTAACAGGAGAAGCTTGCGCGACTATATTCAACGTGCCGCCCACAGCCCGGGTCACGTTGTTGGAAATCACATAAATCGGAGTCGAGCCGGAGGTGCGAGCCGTCTGGGTCATGGCTGACGCGCCGGGGTTGATGGTAAGATTTTGAAAATCCGCCTCGGGAGTTGTGCTGGCTTGCTCATTTAGATTGATCACGCCGCCCCCCAGAATCAGGTTTCCAGCCGGCACTTGGTTGTAGAGCGCATGCTCGAAATCGCCCGAACCATAAAAACCGAGGGCAAGCATGCCGCCATTAATGGTG
>Ga0265338_10007073_pt1 | contig 14067 bp, 11 predicted proteins | sample 42126metaG_FD_193579 | JGI IMG/M metagenome (GOLD analysis project Ga0265338, IMG submission 193579) | Rhizosphere microbial communities from Carex aquatilis grown in University of Washington, Seatle, WA, United States - 4-21-26 metaG | ecosystem: Host-associated > Plants > Roots > Rhizosphere... | reverse complement strand
TGGAGTCGAGTTCCTGTTCCCTGACGCTCTACGATCAAGAGCAGCATGAGCTTGGAGCCATTTCATCAGGTTCATTGCTCGAACAACCTCTCTCGCATCTTCACAAGGCCAGGCACTTGCTCAAAGTGTCTTGTACTTCTCAACAAAGCTAGCCATTGGCCATCCAGATACAGTTACATGCCTTTCGTGCATTACTCTCACTCTCGTCTAGAAATCTCTGGTGGTTAGAAGGTGATGAGGGATATAGGAAACGGCAAGGGAATGAAATTACCTATACAAATCCTCACCAGCTTTTAGATGATATAGGAACTCATATTGAACGCTCCGTTGATGAAGCAGGAATAATTGGCCACCTGGAACGCCGTAGAAAGATAGGACAGGTTCTTTTTGCACTCGGCAGGGTTGCGCAGGCGTTAGGAGAGTATTCACAAGCCATACAATTTTATGGGAAAAGTGAGCAAAAATTTCATAGTCGTCATGACAAGGAAATAAAGGAGAACATCTTGCTCATCATGCGAGATCTCTTTCTTCGGCAAGGCAAGAAGGAGCAAGCGAAAAACGTTGCATTTCAACTCCTCAATCTCAGATCTTCGCAGTAAGCAATTTTTGTGCTTGAGTTCCTGACAGACTTTGAATGAAAGAAACTTAATAGGACAGAACAATCCGATACGTTATGGTACGATTAATCTCACCGGAGCTAATCTGAGTAATGTTGACTTGCGAGGGGTAGTCATAAGCAACCTTGATCTGAGCGAGGCCATTCTGGATGGGGCTATGTTTACCTGAAGTGTTTGTAACTGTTCAAGAGGCGCAATCTTTTTCTCCCACAGTTGGCCGATTCGGCCAATTCAGGATACGAAGAACAACGAGATCTTCTTCAAAAAGTTGATAGCCCAGACGAAAAAGGGGAGTTGTTTTTATGTGAAGGAACACATTGTCCGCAATGAAACGTTCAAGCACTTTCCAAATAATGACGCGCGTATTTCCCGCAAGGTAATCATCCTGGCCAGGCTTGCAGTGCGGATACTGTTCGCTATCAAAAAAACAGTCCAATCTGCGAAGTCGAGTCTTTTAATCTCAAATATTGACAGGTTATCTGATCTCTCCTATAGTGTTGCCAGCGGTTTAACCCGCTCAACACAGGTGTAGCTCAGTGGTAGAGCGCTTCCTTGCCAGGGAAGAAGTCGCATGTTCGAATCCTGCCACCTGTGTTGTGTATGGGGGCGTGGTGCAGCGTCAGCACAGTATCATCAGAGGTACATGACACCAGGTTGAACTCCTGGTCGCCTCCATCTTTTGTTCGACTCGCGCTTTTTCAGACTGCACAGGCGTTTTTCTTCCGTGTTCTGTCAATGCTGCTCTTCCCGGCGGGGTTCTGGAGGGTTTAACGCACGCTTTCCGGCCTGTTCACGGGCTGCAATTACCTCAGTACGAAACCGCTGTACCAGGTTTGTCGCTTCCTCTTCATGTCCATGAGGCACAAGCACACGCAGTCTGTAGCTGGCGGCAACTTCGGACTCTTCGGTGCTGGTCGAGACGGTGGTACTGCGAAAGTAGAGTACAGGTGGTTGGGCGGTCATTGCGACGCTTGCCAGTGCTGTCAGAGGAAAATAGGTTCCGGCCTCCCAGATGCCCTGCCCGGCAATGGTGATCCTGTGAGGCTGGACCGACTTCTGGCGGGCCAGGTGACGTTTTCTCGCCCCGGTATAGCGCGAGAGCCAGAAGAAAAAGAGCATGCCCAGCGCGACAACCACAAAGACAAGGATGGCAGATCTGAACCCGGAGATAGCGTAAGCGCCTGCTCCCGCTCCAAGGGTGAGGAGAGCCATCAGCGACCAGAAGAAGACCCGGCGCTTTGGTTTCCAGTCAATGCTGTCAAAGCGCGCCCATTCCTCGGGACTGTATTCCCACTGGGCCCAGGCGTCGTTGTTCGGCGCTTCCTGTCTCCGGTTATTCAACATTTGCCGGGCCTGTTGCTGCCGCTGGTCGGCCTGTTGTTGGACCAGTGGCTTGTTTGGCTGTTCATCTGATGCGGACATACGCTCTATTTCCTTAATATGTTAAGATTCTTTTCTGCAAAACAGGCATACAAGCTGTCTCTGTACACATATTATAGAAGAGAAACAGGCAGAGAGCAAATTGCCTGTTTCACCAGAAAGGGCGAGCCAGGGGCAGAGATTTCCATGATTGACAGGTTGCATGATCTCTTCTATAGTGTTGCCAGCGGATTTGTCCGCTCAACGTGAGTGAAGCTCATCTGGTAGAGCGCTTCTCTCGCAGGGAAGAGTTGCATGTTCGAATCCTGCTGCTTGCGTTGTCTCTGGGGGCGTGGTGCAGCGTCAGCACAGTATCATCACAGGTACATGACACCGGGTTGAACTCCTGGTCACCTCCAGCTTTGCTCTTCTGCTCTGAAGCAGAGCTACCTGTTAGAATATCGCCAGGAACGTTGCCTGGATGCAAGAGAGGGATTGCCACGCGCTATGGTTGACGAGATCGTGCCACAAGCCTGGTTTGTGGAAGCAGAGGATATGGATACTCCCGCAACGCGCCTGGCGGAACTTGCTGCCTTTGCTCTTTTGCTGCCCCTGGTCGCGGCCAACCCTGGAACGCCAGCAGAGATGTTAACTGCTTTCAGTGAGTCCAGCGACCCGGCTGTTCGGCGCGCCGTGGCTCGAAACCCCAACACCCCGCTGTCGGTGCTCGGGTATCTGGCCGGGGAATTTCCCCAGGAATTTTTGCGCAATCCGATCATTCCTTTTCTGCATATGACTCAGCCAGACATGCTGAAAAAGCTGCCTTACTTCTCCTGGGCCAGCTTGCTGCGCTTTGCTGATCTTAAACCCACCTGGTTTCAGCAGGTGAAAAATGATCGACTGTATCAGCGCACCCAGCCAGCGATCTGGGCTCTCTTGCAGTTGCACGTATCCCAGGCAAGCCAGTCATCCGCTGAGGCAGGAGATGTGCGGTTGAAGTACCAGAAGCAGTTACCGCATCCGGTGGCGCTGGCTCCCGAAGAGGACGTTGAACTCTTTCTCCTTTTTGTCCTGCTCTGCCCGTTTACAGCGCCAATGTTGCGTGAGCAATGGGCCAGTGCCGCGCGTATCGCGCCTCGTCAGGTAGGTCTGGCTCTGTCCAGGACAAAAAATATTGGGAGCAAGACGCTTTCTCTGCTGGTGCGGGAGAAAAATCCCTTTGTGTTGAGCCAGGTGGCCCGCCATCCAGGGATATCACCCGGCCTGCTCAAGTCACTGTCCACAAGAAACTCACTGGCTGTACGCCGCGCTGTGGCCAGCAATCCTCATACATCTCAGGATGTGCTGCATCGTTTGCTCTCGGAAGAGCACGTTGCCTTGCGCTGTACAGCGGTTACTCATCCCACGCTGGAGCCCCTGGACCTGGAAATCGTAGCCCTGGACCAGGAGCCAGCCGTGCGTGCCGCCCAGGCTCAGTTACCAGGATTGCCCTCCAATCTGTTTGCGCAACTGGCTGCTGATTCCGCGCCAACCGTGCGCGCTGGCCTGGCGCGTAATCTGCGGGTCCCTCTGCCACTTCTGGGTACTCTGGCCCAGGACCTTGAGCCAGCCGTGCGCGCGGCGGCGGCCAGCAATCCACGTTTGCCAATCGAGAGCCAGGCCGCGTTGTTGCTGGATCGCTCTGACACGGTGAGGGCCAGCCTGAGTGGAAACGCGCGTTTACTGACTGCTCATGCCACCGCGCTGGCTGAAGATCCTTCGTCAATCGTGCGCAGATACCTCGCGGCCAATCCTCGTATACCTGTGACCTTGCTGGAAAAGCTCCGACAATCAGAGGATGCCGAGGTCTGGCGGGGCCTGGCTCGCCATCCCAAAGCCTCAGTAGAACTTTTGACGCAACTGGGACGCTCAGACGATAGACAGACCCAGGTGGCCGTGGCGGCGCATCCACAGACTCCAGGCGTCTTGCTTGCGGAACTCGCGCGGCAGCAAGACCGTGAGATCTGGTACGCTTTGGCGAGTAATCCCAACACGCCACTGGAAATTCTTGCACAGGCCGTTAACCTCTCAGAAGTCGATCTCTGGTTTCGGCTGATCAACCATCCGACACTTCTGCATGAGAAACGCCGCCCCTTTTTCACATTATTGGCAGGCAAACTTCAACTTTTGATTGCCCGTAACCAGCTTCCAGACTGGCTGCGGCGGGTATTTTTGCAATACTACACGGCCCTGCCACTAGAAATCGTCGCGCTGTTCGCCGCGTCCCCTTATTGGGAAGAGCGCTACCTGGTTGCCCGGCGTCCCTACCTCCCTGAGTCGTTACTGGAAGCGCTCGCTCGGGATGGCATCTGTACTGTGCGTGCGGCTGCCCGCGAGGCATTGGCAGCGCGCCATGCACGCCAGCAGCCTGGTTGACGATATCCCGCGCTTTTAGTATAGTGCTGGCTGGTGGATGTATCCGCCCGGCAGAGAGGTCAGGTGAGCAGAGGACTCATAACCCTCATCGTACCAGTTCGAGTCTGGTCTTCTGTGCTGTTGTGGGGGCGTGGTGCAGCGTCAGCACAGTACTATCACAGGTACATGACACCAGGTTCAACCCCTGTTCGCCTTCACGTCCACCAGCAAAAGCTTTCTCGCCCAGGAGGAATACATGCCTGAAAAAACCTACCAGGATCGCAGCATGCTGGACAAGCTGGGCATTCAGCCGGGCCAGGCTGTGGCCTTCGCTACCGCCATACAGCTTGCCGTTCAGGATCTGCCCCAACGTATCCTTGAACGGACTGGCCGTCCCCTGGCAACAGAAGATGAGGCTCTGGATCTTGTGCTGGCAGTGATAGATGAGACAACTGATGCCGTGGCCTTGCTCAAACAATGGCGCCAGCGTCTGACGCCTGGCGGTGGCATCTGGCTCCTGACAGCTAAACGTGGCCAGCCTGGCTATGTGGATCAACGCGAATTGATCGCCGCAGGCCAGCAAGCAGAGGTGGTTGATAATAAGATTTGTGCAGTCTCAGCTACGGTGAGCGCGATGCGCTTTGTCATCAGAAAAAAGGACCGCCCTGCCTGAGCAAGCTTTTCTGCTGCTATCGATTCTTTTGATGGTAGGCATCAAGAACGATCGTTGCAAAGCATCCAAACAAACCTGTAGAATAGAGGGAAAGATCGTTGCATTGAAGATCCGGCGTGGAAGTCTCGCCTGACATTGGAAAACAAGGAAAAAGCATGAAACGGGTCCCTCTTCAAGCAGTCCCGGTACCTCTATCTAAAGACCTTCCCACCTCAGAGAGTCGGCAGGGCATTGACAGGCGCGCATATCTGGCGGCTGGTGTGACTATTGTTCTGTGGGCATCAGCTTTCCCTGGTATTCGTGCTGCCTTACAGAGCTACACACCAACACACGTGGCACTGATACGCTATATCATCGCTTCTCTCGTCCTTGTGGTCTATGCCTGCTTTGCCCGGATACGTCGTCCTCAGCTGCGAGACCTTCCCAGGTTTGTTCTGCTGGGTCTCATTGGCATTGCCTTCTACAACTTTGCGCTGAATACAGGCGAGATCCATGTGCCCTCCGCTGAAGCGAGCTTTCTTGTGGCTTCAGCGCCTATCTTTGTCGCCATAGAAGCGATTCCCTTGTTAGGTGAGCGGCTCCGCGTCTGGGGCTGGGTTGGCATTGCCATAAGCTGTGGAGGTATTGCGATGATTACCCTGGGCCAGAATGCTTCATTCCACCTCGATCTCTGGGCAGTGCTTGTCTTGCTGGCTGCCCTTGCTCAAAGTATCTATTCGGTTGGGCAGAAACCGTTGCTTACCCGTTATACCGCCCTGGAATGTACCGCCTATGCTGTCTGGGCCGGAACATTCTGCTTGCTGATTTTCTCGCCGGGTTTACTTACGGAGGTTCGCCTTGCTCCCTTGCATGCCACGCTTGCCGCCACATATCTGGGTATCTTTCCCGGCGCTCTGGGCTATGTGAGCTGGGCCTATGCACTTTCCCGCCTGCCTGCCTCAACCGCAGCAAGCTTGCTTTACCTGATTCCCATCATCGCAAGCGGGATCGCCTGGGTCTGGCTGGGAGAAGTACCGGCCCTGGTCGCGCTCCTGGGAGGTGTTTTTGTCCTTGCCGGTGTCATTCTTGTCAATACCCGAGGACGAAAGAGGCGTGCGCTGTAACACTTGCGTTGTCTATCGCACGCCTCCCATACCTCTGCAAAGGAGTTATCAATCAAGCAGCAGCAATTCTTTCACTGTGTCGCGTATACCCCGTGCCACGTCCGTGAAAGCCTCGTCAGGATTGTCCCAACTGGTAATTGCTTTCTGATTTGTTGGCAGAACGGCCAGCGTATCAAAGTCCCAGAGGCACGGACGAAGGAGGATGGGAATCACGCGGGCTGTCCCGGCTTTCTGTCTCTCCAGAGCCCGCTGGATCATTTTGTAGGAACTATGCAGCGAATCAGCACTGATCAGCAGGAGAATAAGCTGGGAGGCGTTCCAGTGTGCCTCAATTTCTGGCTCTATCTCATGCCCTGGTAGAATTTTCCCGCTATTCCAGGTGCTAATCCAGCCCTGTTGCTTTAACATTGCCAGTTGTTTTTCCAGGCGCGTCAGGTGCTTGTTGTCTTCTGATGCGCTGACCGTAAAGATTTCAATGGTTCTGGTCACGGCAGGAATATTTTTAGGAAAAGACGTTGGTTCAGCACCGAGAAGCGGATCTTCCGCTGGCGCAACTCCTGCGGCTTTTCCCTTCTGGCCAGGAAAGGCAGGTGGCGTGGTTGGTTTTGTGCGATCAAGTTTGACGCCATCAAGCAACCTCTGGCGGGCAATCGTTCCATCATCATTTTCTAAGTCAGTGAAATTAATATAGATGCGCGTGGCGAAAAATCCCTCCAGTTTGCAGGGACGGACCAGGATAGGGATCAGGGTTCTCTCTACTCCGCGCGGGTCGCGGACAAAAGCCGCTGACCATTCCGGCTGGGTAAAGTCCGCCCGGAGATAGTTCTCCGAGAGCACCGCTATCGTATGTTTCGCTTTGACGGCCTCTTGCATGCCCAATACAAAGTCCTGCCCAGGGCGAAAATCACATGCCTGGATGATCACTGAGAAGTCTGCCTGTTCCAATTGCCATGCGATCCATTCGCCCCAGAATACATCAGCGCTATTATAACTAATAAAAAAATCTTTTTGAGAGCTTTGCATTGAGAGATGACTCCTTGTTAATCTTTGATATTCTATGCTTATTTTACCGCAAAATGGTCAGGAGTGAAATAGTACAATTTGTGATCTTTTCTCTTGACAGGAGAAACCGTCGTACTTATAGTAATTCCATCGAGTACTATCGATCGCTAAGGTATAGTGTAACTGGCAACATATGGGTCTGCGGAGCCCACGAATCAGGTTCGAGTCCTGTTGCCTTAACGTCATGGTGGGGGCGTGGTGCAGCGTCAGCACAGTATCATCAGAGATACATGACGCCAGGTTAAACTCCTGGTCGCCTCCACATCCTCCACGATGTCTGTTATGTTGTAAATCCATCATCGGTAATCTTTCTCTGCTATTCTTTATAAGAAGGAATAAATGTACATCTATGACTCCAGAAGCTCTCTCAAAATTTTTGCATACGCTGGTTAGAAATCGCTTGATGTTCAGTACCATGATCTGGGGCGCGCCGGGCATCGGGAAATCGAGTATTGTGGCTCAGACGGCGGAAGAACATAATATGGAGATAATTGATCTGCGCCTCTCACAGCTGGCGCCGACCGATCTGCGTGGCCTGCCTGTGGCCGATAATGGCGTTTCGCGCTGGTATCCACCTGAATTTTTGCCGACAGAGGGTCGGGGTATCCTTTTTCTTGATGAGTTGAATCTCGCGCCCCCGGCGATGCAAGGGATGGCCCAGCAGTTGATTCTGGATCGCAAGGTCGGGTCATATGTGGTGCCTGAGCGCTGGTTTGTCTGGGCGGCGGGCAATCGCAAAGAGGATCGCGCTGCCGTCTTTGATATGCCCGCGCCTCTGGCCAATCGTTTTATTCATCTGACTGTTGATGCCAACTTTGAGAGCTTTAAAGCGTACGCGCTGGCCCACGATATCCATGAACATATCCTGGCGTTTCTCTCATTTCGCCCGGCCCTTTTGCATAAATTGGACCCGCAACAGCCCGCCTGGCCTTCGCCACGTTCGTGGATGATTGCCAATCGCCTGTATAAAGTTGGCCTGGATATGGCGTCTGTGGTGGGACCGGGTACAGCGGCGGAGTTTGCTGCTTTTCTCAAACTCTATGCTCAGTTGCCTGATGTTGAGGATATTCTGAAGGGCAATGGGAAAAATATTGGTTTTCCCAAAGAGCCATCTCTACGTTATGCCTTGACTGTCGCTCTGACTATGCGTGCCACGACGTTGCAGGAAAGCTACCAGGCGTTTCTCTGGATGGCCCGGAACGCTGGCAATGAATGGATACAGCTTTTCGCCACCGATCTGTTTCGCCAGGCCAATGCGCGCAACGAACTGGGGCGCCTGGCTGTGCTGGTGCAGCGCGATCCAGCCTTGCAGAAGATGTTCGAGGAATATATGGCTATGCTGGAGGAGAGCAATGGCTAACGAACGGGAACGGGAAAAAGAGCAAGAGGCGGCCTTTCGTCGCCAGATTTCCGCTGCGATTATCCAATTGCGCCTGCGTTCTCCCTTTTTTGCGACGCTTGTGCTCTTTGCGCGGATTATTCCAACGCCGCAATATGAGACGGCAGCCACAGATGGGCGCGATATCTTTATCTCTCCAAAATTCTGGCGTCGTCTGAACACTGCTGAACGCCTGGGTCTGCTGGCCCACGAGGTTTTGCACGCGGCCCTGTTGCATGTGCCGCGTCGAGGCGTGCGCGATCCTCTGCTCTGGAATATCGCGGCTGACATCGTGGTCAATGGCGCGATCCTGGCCCAGGAGGGCTTTGCCCTGCCGGTGGGGCATATTCGCAATCAGCAGCTTGAACATTTAAGTGTCGAGGAAATTTACCATAAGCTTCAGGAACAGCCCAACCTGCGGAAGATGTTGCACCTGGTCTTCTCTGACCTGCTGGAAGGGCCGGAAAAGCTCTCGCCAGACAAGTACGCGGAGCTTGAACAGTACTGGGGGCAGGCGTTTCAGCAGGCGAAAACGCTGGTGGAGGTTCTGGGCCAGGGGACGATTCCGGCTGGTCTCCTGCGCGAAATCACGCATCTCAGTCCCTCGCAGCTTGACTGGCGCGCCTATCTCTGGCGCTTTCTGGTCCAGACCCCGACGGATTTCGAGGGCTTTGATCGCCGTTTTGTTGGTCAGGGACTCTACCTGGATGTGATGGCCGGGGAAAAGTTGCGCGTGTTCCTGGCCGTTGATACCAGTGGTTCTGTGGGGGGCAAAGAGATGGCGCACTTTCTCGGTGAAGTTCAGGCTATTCTGGGGGCGTATCCCCACCTGGAAGCCACCCTTTACTACGCCGACGCTGCCTGTTATGGTCCCTACGAACTGACCTCCAGTTCGGATCTGCCCAAACCGCGCGGCGGCGGTGGCACCGATTTCCGTCCCTTCTTTCAGACGATTGAGCGTGAACTGGACGGCTCTCAGCAGGGGGTCTGTGTCTATCTGACCGATGGGTACGGAACATTTCCCTCGTCTTCGCCATCTTTGCCCGTACTCTGGGTGCTTTCACCGGGGGGCTTGAGGGTGGAAGGTGTCCCGTTTGGCGAAGCCGTGCGTTTGATCCCCGATGCATAGCACCCATGGTGTTGAAGATTATCCTCCAGCAAGCGTCAGCAGCGAAGACAAATCTCTCTGTTACACTTCTCTCTGTGGGCACGTAATAGAGAGAGCACACCGTGCCGAAGCAGTCAGAATAGCTCAACAACGAGTGTTGATTGGAGGTTCAGATGCGCTTAAATTCCTCGCAAGAGAGCCACGAGATCGGGGAGCATGTATCCCTACCTGAACATCGTCCACATGCATTTGTCAATCCTTTTCAACTGGAAGATTTGCTGGTCTTTGACCAGGAGACACTCTGCCGAGTACTGGCCACTCATGTCCTTCCTGTTCATCTTGCCTTGAGTCTGCATGGCGCGCCACCCTGGCTTGTTCAGCGTTGCCTGGCCTGCATCGCACCCGTGGATCAGCCTGCTTTACTGCAAGCGCTTGCCCGCTCGGAAGAGGCAGTTCAGATCGAACTGGCTCGTCATCTTTTGCTGGACAGGTGCTTCTGGGAATTGACCTACTGGAAAACGCCTGAGATGTATGATGAGTTAGTTTCGGGCGAACATCTGCATCCGGGCATCTTTGAGCAGTTAACACCTTTTCTGGCGGGCAAAGTCGTGCTGGATTCTGGCGCTGGTAGCGGGCGTGCTTCTTTTGAGGCTGTCAGGCATGGTGCCACGCTGGTATACGCGGTTGAGCCTTCTCCCGGCTTACGCCAGATCTTGAGCCAGAAAGTCATGGCCTCGTCCGCCAGGCGGCGGATTATGCCACTGGCGGGAGATTTCGCGCATCTCCCCCTGCCTGCCGCAAGTGTGGACCTGGCTCTGGCCTGCTCTGCCTTTACTACTGAAGAAGGTGAGGGTGGAGAAGCAGGTCTGGCCGATCTGAAACGCGTGACCCGTCCCGGTGGCTACCTGGTTCTGATCTGGCCCCAGGTGCAGGACCGTGCCTGGCTGGTTGAGCATGGTTTTCACTATGTCACGTTGCCTATGGAACAGGAAATGGCCGTGGAATTTTCGTCGTGGCAATCTGCGCTGCGCTGTGCCCGCCACTTTTATGCCCAGAACGAAAAGGTCATCCCATATCTTCTACAAACGCACCAGTCACGGTTGCCTTTTTCAGTCCTGGGTTTTAACGCTCCCTGCGATTATGCCTGGTTGCAGGTTTCATAGCCCTGCCATCCCTCTGTGTGCTAGAAAGTTACCCAAAAAGCTGCTATGATACCCATATCTACTATGACTGAGGGAACGAAAATACATGCCGCGCTATCCATATCTCACACGGGGGCTACTTTCTGTAGCCGCCGATGCAGGGCCAATCGAGCTCGATACGCCTGCCTGGTTCGATTGGCTCAGGGAGCATACGGTGTTTACGTATAAAGGAGTGCCAGCAGGTTTTACGGCGCGGCGCGAGGAGCGGTCTGGCGGTTTGTACTGGTATGCCTATAAGCGCGTGGAGGGTAAGTTGCTGAAGCGCTATCTGGGACGGAGCGCTGATCTCAATCAGAGTCGTTTACAGGAGGTGGCACTGGCCTTTGTCTCGCCAGCCACCGAAATTGTTACCCGGACGGAACCTCCTGTCCTGGTGGCAACGCGTTTTGCCATGCCTCGCCTCGCGCCGGGCACTGTGTCACGTCCACGGTTACTGGCGCGTTTTGAGCGTGCTCTTGCGTGGCCCTGTACGATGCTTATCGCGCCAGCAGGCTCTGGCAAGACAACCCTTCTGGTCCAGGGTTGTGAACAATTGCGTCTCCAGGGCTGGCGCATTGCCTGGCTTTCCCTGGAAACGGACGAGCGCGATCTCTCGCGCTTCTGGCTCTACCTCTTGCATGCCCTGGAACGTGCCGCTCCTGGAATAGCTCATGAGGCACTGCATGTTTGGCAGGAGAATCCAAATCTGGCTGACAGCAAAGCCGTCCTGATACCCTTGATTAATGCCCTGGCGGTAGAACAGACGCCGTTTCTCTTGATCCTGGATGACTATCACCTGGCCGCAACTCCAGCCAGCGACTCGGCTCTACTCTTTCTCATTGAACATATACCGGACGCGTTGCGCCTGGTCGTTCTTTCACGCCATGAACCGACGCTGCCGCTGGCGCGCTGGCGCGTGCAGGGTTTACTGGCTGAGATCAGGCAGGAGGATTTACACTTTTCGGAGGCCGAGGCGGAACGTTTTCTCGCGCATACGATGGGTTTGCATCTAAATGCCGAACAGGTTACGACGCTAGCTATACGCACGGAAGGCTGGATCGCGGGTCTGCAACTGGCCGCGCTCTCCCTTCATGGTCAGACCGATAGCGCGACGTTTATCGCGCATTTCGCCGGAAGTAATCGCTACATTGGTGACTATCTCATGGGTGAGGTAATCGATGGACTGGAGCCGGAGACGCGGGACTTTTTGCTGCGTACTGCTCTACTGCCATGTATGTGTGGCGCGCTCTGCGATGCCGTGACTGGTCGCGCTGATGGTCAGGTGATGCTTGAACGTATTGAGAGTGCCAATCTCTTTATTTTCTCGCTGGATCAGCAACAGCACTGGTATCGCTATCATCATCTTTTCGCTGAGATGCTGCGCGAACGCCTGGTACAGAAACAGCCAGATCTCCTGCATACAGGCCATGCTCGTGCCGCCGCCTGGTTCGCCGAGCAAGGTGAGATACGCGAGGCTATCGAGTTGGCTCTGGCGGGTCAGGCATATTCCCTGGCAGCAGGATTGCTTGAGACAGAGGCTGCGCCAATGCTGCAGCGCGGCGAGGTGACCACCGTGATGGCCTGGTTACGCGCATTACCAGCCGCGTTCCTCGATCAGCATATGCGCCTGGCGCTTTTTACCAGCGCGGTCTTGCTGATGCATGGGGATCTTGAGCAGGCCACCTCCATGCTCCAACATCTGGAGTCCCTTCTGCCTTGCACCGAAGTCGATGTGATCTTTCAGGGCGAACTGGCGGCTGTCCGGGCTTTTCAGGCATTGATTACGCATGGCGATATGCCCGCGACGCTGGCGCGTACGCAGGAAGCGTTGCACTACTTACCGCCGGAGCATGGTTTTTTGCGCGACCTGGCCTCTCTGCTCAACGCCTCGATGACGCTTCTGCTCTCACCGGGCGACCTGGCTACGATGGTCCAGATGCTCACGCAGACCGCGCAGGCCAGTATGCGCCGGGGCAATTATCCGATCGCATCGTTTGCTCTATCCAACCGGTCACTCAAAGAATTTTCTCAGGGACTTCTCCACCAGTCCGAGCAAACCTGCCAGGAGGCGCTCCATTTTCCTCTGGCCCTGCGACTTCAGGAGGTGCCGTTCACCAGTTGGGCTTATTTACGATTGGGTGATATTTATCGTGAATGGAACCAGCTTGTGCGAGCCCGCGAGTTCCTTGAGCAGGGTCTGGCACAAAGTTTTGGCTTACGTTACCCGGAAATCGCAGTCGATGGGTATCTGGCCCTGGCTCGTGTCTATCAGGTATTGGGCGAGCAAGATCGTGCGCAAGAAATCATGAGGAACCTGGAACGCCTGACGCAGGTTAATCAGATTATGCCGCATACGTTGTGGCAGATAGAGGCATGCCATGCCCGGCTACGCTATGCCTGGGGGAATACTCCTGAAGCTCTGCGCTGGAGTGTTCGCTACGAAGCATACTTGCAACACAGCGAACGGCAGACTCCACCGGCTTTGACCAGCTTTAGCGATTTCACGCAGGCCCGTTTTCTGCTTGTCCAGGCACGGTACGCGGAGGCTCGAACGCTGCTTGAGCGGTTGCTGGCCGCTGCACAGACGGGAGGACGTGGACACTCAGTCATCGAAGCCTGCGTTTTATTGGCGCTCGTCGAGCAAGCGATAGAACATACTGCTGCTGCCCTGCGTCGGGTAGCCCAGGCCCTCCATCTGGCCTCTCATGAGGGCTTTGTGCGCCTGTTCCTGGATGAGGGACAGCCCATGCTCAATCTTCTCTCGCGTCTCCTCGCAACGCGTGCCAGCACGTCAGAAGAGCGTGCCGCCAACCATTACGCCAGAATTGTACTGACCGAGGCCGGCCAACGCTCCAATATGCTCACAGATGTGGCACAGCTTGATCTTCCCTCGGCGCGTGAAATGCAAATCCTGCGTCTGCTGGCTGCTGGAAAATCCAACGCGGCCATTGCGGACGAACTGGTGCTTGCTCTCAGCACCGTCAAATGGCATATTGCCAGGCTCTACGACAAGCTGGATGTTCATACCTGCACGCAGGCCATCGTGCGTGCGCGTGAACTGGCATTGCTCCGAGACTAAATAGCAGACTCTCCAGATTGCCATCCCCACAACCATACCTGCGGCTGGTGCTCTCCCACACTGCATCTGGCTATACTTTCAGAGTGATCCAAAACTCTATGATCGTTTTTGCA
>Ga0265338_10007071_pt1 | contig 14072 bp, 13 predicted proteins | sample 42126metaG_FD_193579 | JGI IMG/M metagenome (GOLD analysis project Ga0265338, IMG submission 193579) | Rhizosphere microbial communities from Carex aquatilis grown in University of Washington, Seatle, WA, United States - 4-21-26 metaG | ecosystem: Host-associated > Plants > Roots > Rhizosphere... | reverse complement strand
AACACGCTCTTGGTATCGGGGAACGACATAGGGTTCTGCGCGGCGGCGGGCATCGCCAGCAGGCCGGTGCCAATGATAGCCGCGGCGGCAGCGGACAGAAGTGAAACCACCCGAGGCATCTTCATAATCGATTTCTCCTTAATTTTTCGGAACAAGCGCAGGAGGGGATATGCGCGCCGCATACACTACAACGATTTCGCCTTTCTTGCACGCGAAAAGAATTGCCGCCCGCCACGACAGGTTTCATCCATCTTCCCGTGATCGAATTTCCTGCGAACCATCCATTTCAAACTCCTGTGCTTGTGCAGCCGAGCCACACTTCAGGACAGCACTCTCGCCACCTTGCAAGAGAAACTGCGTCTTGATAATATGCGTGTTCGCAATTTCTTGGGTCGTTCCCAATGGCAAAGCCCCAGCAAAAACTAACTTTTCACCCCGCCAAGTACCTAGCTGCGGCCGGTGTCGGAAAAAAAGTCGTCGAGTATCGCAAGGGACAGACTATTTTTTCGCAGGGTGATCCTTCCCACTCCGCCATGTACATTCAGAGAGGTGGCGTGAAGCTCACTGTGATTTCCTCTCAGGGCAAAGAGGCGGTGATTGGGCTCCTTTCCGCCGGCGAATTCTTTGGCGAAGGATGCATCGCCGGCCAGCCCATCCGCACCGTCACCGCCGCGGCTACCGAACCCACCTCTGTTCTGGTGATCGGAAAGAAGGAATTGATCCGCGTGATTCACGAGGAGCCGGAATTCGCCGATCGCTTCGTCCTGCACATGCTCCGGCGCAACGTGCGCATCGAAGAAGATCTCGCCGACCAGCTCTTCAACTCCAGCGAAAAGCGTCTGGCAAGGATGCTGTTGCTTGTCGCGCGGTATGGCAAGGAAGATCAGTCGGAAAAAGTCGTCGCCAAAATCTCCCAGGAAACTCTGGCCGAAATGGTTGGCACCACCCGCAGCCGCGTCAGCTACTTCATGAACAAATTCCGCAAATTAGGCTACATCAAATATAACGGCGGCCTGCAAATCAATAGCTCCCTGCTTCGTGTCGTCCTCCGTGACTAGGCGCGTTTCATCGGCAGCGTCCTGCCTGCCAGACTTATTTACGGCACAGACTCAATTTTTCTCCAAGGCGGCTCAGAATAAGGGAGAAGAGCTTGTTGGTTTACGACTATCCGGCCTCCCGTGGATTCGGGTTTCGTCGATGTGTGTTCGTCACCCTGCACACACGATTCAGTTCCAGATCGTGTCGTCGTTCAAGGATTTTGTGTCCCAGGGACTGGTTTCACCGATGGGCTGGCCGTCCGGAGGGATCGCGGGCTTGGTGAGATCAAACTGTTTTGGGTTCGCCTGGAATTGTTTGATTTCCTGCGCGGCATAAAAATAAGCGGCGCGCCAGCTTTCATCGTGCGAGGCGCGCGACGCGAGCCACGTTTTCAGTTCATCAAGTTTGAGCGCGGCGATCGCGCGAGCCTGCGTCGCGGCATTTGAATCCGCGGCGAGCGTCATCAAATCGTATAGAACGGTTTGGTCCACCACGCGCTCGATTTCTCCCGCGTAACCAGCGTCGGTTTTGCCTTTCCATGTGGCGGAAAGGATGCGATCCACCACTTCATCGAAGCCAGGATTTTGCGTGTCCTGCGCGTGGTATTCCACAAGCCGCTCAGCGCGCTGCGAATTGAACAGAAATGAAACGACGTGGCTCGAAGCTGCTTCGGCAGGTGCAAGCGCGTCGAACGCAGGGGCGGTCTTGCCGCGGAAGAGTTCGCGCGTGTGTGGATAGGAAGGCGGGCGCGGCGGAATCATTTTCAGTAGCGAGTCAGGGAGCGCGAGCGCAGACGGAGTGAGCGTCGCGAGGACGGCATCGAGCGCGCGGCGTTGCTCCGCGGCGGGTACGGGCTTTGTGGGCGCGAGGACGTCGCCTCGCACGGCGAATGTGTAGTCCACGCCACCCAGAACTTTCGCGGCTGCTTCCACCTGATAACGGTGCAGCATATAGACGGGCACGAGAACTTCTTCGAGCGTCGCCATCGGCTCGCTGGCGCGAATATTATTTTCGCCAAAGCGCGCAAGGACGGCTGCGCGAACTTTCATGATGCGGTTCAATTCGTCCACCGCGTTTGAGCCGTTGTCCCAAAGATGCGCGTAGGGACTCGCGGCGGAGGCAGGGCGCGCGTCCTGATCGGTGAGAAAACGCTGGCCTGCACTAAAAGCATCGTTGAGCATTTTGTTCAGTGCCGCCGGCTCGTCCGTGCCCGACGGAAAATCCTGGTAGCCGTAGGCGATGGAGACTTTGTCCCACTCGCCGATGCCGCTGGCGTAGGCGGTGCTGAGATCGGGTGTGCCATCGATGGCGAGAGTCACGACGGGGGGCGGATAGTCCATCACCGAAGCGCGATTCAGGCTGCTGGCGGCGAAATTGTGCTCCAGGCCGAGCGTGTGCCCCACTTCGTGAGCCGCAAGCTGACGCATTCGCGCGACGACCATCTCCATTAATTTCGGCGATGCTGTTTTGCCGTCACTATAAGGAGCCGTCAATCCCGCCGCGATCAGATAATCCTGGCGGGAGCGTAGAGAGCCCAGCGTGACGATGCCCTGAATGATCTCGCCGGTGCGCGGATCGATCACAGACGCTCCATTCGACCAGCCGCGTTCGCCCCGATGAACCCACTGGATCACGTTGTAGCGGATGTCCATCGTGTCGGCGCCATCGGGGAGGACGTCCACGCGGAACGCGTCTTTGTATCCGGCTGCGGTAAAAGCTTGATTCCACCAGCGCGCGCCTTCGACGAGCGCGGAGCGGATCGGTTCGGGAGTGGCGCGGTCCACGTAATACTGAATTGGCTCGACGGGTTCGCTCAACACTGCGGAAGGATCTTTTTTATGCAAACGATGGCGCGCGATGAATCGCTTCTCGATATGCTGGTCCACGGGCACTGCATAGTCAAGATACGTGATGCCGAAAAAGCTGGCGCGCGGATCGTAGGCGCGCGGTCGATAGCCGGGGCCGGGAAGCTCGACGAAGGAGTAATGCTCGTGAACCGTCATCGCGGTCGCGTCGGGCGTGACTTCGACGACCAGCGGGCCGGGGTCGTCGCCCTTGAACGTGAGAATGGATTCGACTTCCGTGTTCTTCGGGAAATTCTTCGTGCGTCCGAGATAGATTGCGCAGCGGGAAGCGTCGAGCGTGAAATTTCCTTGTTGCGAGCCGCGGAGGCGGCCGATTACGTCGTGGGCGTCGTGCATGAAGAAGGAAGTGGCGTCCACGAGCGCGGAGTTTCCCTCTTCGGCGGCGACTTCGAATCCCCAGAGCGCGGAAAGCGGAAATGATTCGGCGACGCTGCGGCGCTCGTAGGCATTGTCAGTTGTGGCGCGGAAATCGTAATTCGATTGAATGAGCAGGACGCGCGGGCCGATGCGCTGGAACGTAACGACGCGGCTTTCGCCGCGCTGGCCGCGGTCGAGGCCCACGTCGTTTTGTCCCATGCCGTTGGCGAGCGTTTCGAGGTAGAGGAATTCGGCGCCCCACTTGTCAATTTGCAGCCAGATCTTTCCCTGGCGCGCGTCCCAATAAAATGGGAAGTAGCCATCGAACTTTTGCATGCCTGCGGTTTTTACCGCGATGGAGGGCAGTGCGGCGGGCGTGCCCCCAGACACGCCGCCAGATTGCGGCTGCTGCGACGTTTGTTGCTGCGGCTGCGCGAAGGCAGTCGCAGCGAATGAAATTGCAAGGTAGATGATCCAAAGACGGCGCATGCGGTTCCCCCAGATGTTCGTGAACAAGGATAGGTTTTATACCAAACTGTGAGGCGCAATTGTTGAAAACAATTGAATGTGGCGCGGGATCAAATGTTCTGGAGCGTAAGTTAAACAGGCAAGCCGATGCGATCGGCAAGCGCGCGAAGCTACTCTTGCGCCAGGATGAAAATTATTTCTCGCGGAGGAGCGTTGGGTCCATGCGCAGGGCGCGGCGCACGGGCCCAGCGACCGAAAGGGAACCGGTGAGCAGAATCGTGAATGCGACCGCCGCCAACACGAATGGATCCTGCGTGGAGGCCTGGTACACGACGGCGGAGAGCAGGCGGCTCGCTGCCACGCCCAAGACGATGGCGATTACCGGGCTGGCCCTGAGCAAGAACGCATGCGTCCGAGGGCTGTCGCGATAATCTGCTTCGCCAGCGCACCAAGCGCGACGCGGAGGGCCGAATCCTCGCTATTCATGGCGCAGCGCCACCATCGGATCGACACGCATCGCCCGGCGCGCCGGAATATAGCAAGCGAGCAACGCTGCACCAACAAGCAGCAACGTGACGCCACCGAACGTGAGCGGATCGGTGGGAGTTACGCCAAAAAGCAGCGACGCCACGGTGCGCGTCACGGCCAACGACCCGGCAATTCCAATCGCCACCCCAATCAGGATCGTGCGCATTCCCTGGCCCAAGATCATTCTCAATACATCGCCGGAGCCCGCCCCAAGAGCGACCCTCACGCCAATTTCCCGCGTGCGGCGGCTGACGGAGTAGGCCATCACGCCAAACACCCCTGCCGTTGCGAGCAGTAGCGCCGCGATTCCAAAGAAACCAATGAGAATGACGTTGAATCTCCGCGAGCCGAGCGAAGCGGAATAGATTTGCGAAAACGTCCCGAACTTCGCCGGAATCTCCGGATCGAGGTTCTGCAGGATTCCTCGTGCCGCCGATGTGACGGACCGAGTGTCGGCATCGCTCAACATCGTTAAGGTGATCGCAGCGCGCGGTCGCTGAAATAGATTCACATACACGGTGGGGCGCGTCGGCGCATCGAGTCCATATTCGTGAGTGTCGCCCACGATTCCGATGATTGTCAGCAAGCGCAAGTCGCCATCCATGTTTCCAAACTCAATCGTGTGGCCGATCGGATCCTGATTGGGCCAGCGGTCTCGCGCCAGAGATTGGCTGATGACGGCTACGTGCGGAGAATTCGCGCCATCGCGCTCGTCAAAGATTCGACCTCGAATCAGCGGAATTCCGAGGACCTGAAAGTATCCGCCCGTCGCGACGCAGAAATCCGCATTGCCAATGCGCTCTTTCTGCTGCATCAGTGCGCCAAAGCCATCCATGGTCTTGGGGACCTCATCCTGCGTCATCAGCAGGAACATTCCGTCGGGAAGGCCGCCATCCATCGGCAGGCCGCTCGTCGCGCCAACCTTGCGCACGCTCGGGATTTGTTGAAGGCGGTCAATCATGTTTGAATAAAAAATCGCCTGGCCCGCCTTTGCTTTGGGATCTTCCATCCAAGGAAGCGAGACGTCCATGGTGACAATTTTGTCCACGCGAAAACCGGGATTCACCTCAAGCACTTTCATCAGGCTGCGCGCAAATAATCCCGCACCGACCACGAGAACCAGTGTGATCGCAATCTGCGCCGCTACGATTACCCGGCCAACGCGCTGGCTGCCTTGCGAACCGGCTTGTCCGCGCCCTCCTTCCATCAGGCTCTCGCGCAAGTCGCCCGAAGTCGCGCGTGCCGCGGTAAACGCTCCAAGGCCGGCCGCGACCGCTGTGGATAGCAGGAGCGCAAACGCCAGGACTGGGATACTTATCGAGACGCTATCCAGCTGCGGCAGATTTTCAGGCGCCAGCGCAACCAACCCTGCTACTCCCCAGAAAGCTCCGAGGACACCAAGGCCGCCGCCGAACAGAGAAAGGAGAAATGCTTCAGTGAGGAATTGACGGATCAAACGCCCGCGCGCCGCACCGAGGGCGCTACGAATCGCGAGCTCGCGCTCTCTTGCCGACGCTTGTGCCAGCAGCAAATTCGCCACGTTGGCGCATGCCACCAGTAGCAGAAATCCCACCGCACCGAGCAGGACCAGCAGCGCCGGGCGAGCTTTGCCCGTGATCGAGTCCTGTAGCGGTACGACCATTCCATCTTTGAGGAGATAATCGCCTTGCTCGCTCGATGTGTCGTGAATGCGCCGGGCTATTGTGCTGATGTCATGATTCGCTTGTTCGACCGTCACGCCGTTGCGGAGGTACGCGACCGCAGAGTAGTTGTGCGATGTTCTGCTTGCGTTTTCGCCATCCAAATCGGCGGGCAGCCACAGGTCCACATCTGTCGGGAATTGAAATCCGGCCGGGAGCACGCCGATGACGGAGTAAACCGCGCCATCAATTTTCAAATACGCCTGCGAAAGATCCTGCTGCGACCCGAGATGTTGCCTCCAGTACCCGAAGCCCACGAGAACTGTTCGGCCAGCCCCCTTTTTCGCGTCGCTGGCGCTGAAATCCCGCCCGAGTATGGGCTGAATACCGAAAACTTTGAGAAACTCGGGAGAGACGGCTGCGATCGTTGTGCGTGTTGGCTGCGATGCTCCCGAAACCGACGCGACGTCGTCCGTGTACTTCGCAATCGCCTGGAAGCTGCGGCTTTGATCGCGAAAGTCGTCGAAGTTTGGGTCCGCAAGGCGCGAGGGCCTGCCTTTCGAAGTGACTTCAAAGACAGCCATGATCCGGTTCGAATCACGGTACGGCAGAGGCCGCAACAACACACCATACACAACACTGAATATCGCCGTAGTCGCACCGATACCGAGGGCCAAAGTAAGGACGGCGACGATGGTGAACCCGGGATTTTTGCGGAGCTGCCGGAGACCATAACGGCAATCAGACGTCACGGAACGCAACCAATTGCCAATCCGCTCTTCGCGAACCTGTTCTTTCACTTGTTCGATGCCGCCCAGCTCAATCCGTGCAGCGCGGCGCGCTTCGCGGGGCGGCATACCCTCACGAATGTTTTCCTCTGCGAGCATTTCGAGATGGGAATGAACTTCCTGGTCGAGGTCTTCGTTCACACGGCGGGAGTAAAAAAGATTTCGCAGGAAACTTTGCGCTTTCACAAGGAGCGGCATGCTGGCACCTCTACTTTACGAAGTTTCCAAAGCTTGACCGATTGCCCAGGTGATGCGGCCCCAGCGCTTGGTTTCCACTTCGAGCTGCTTCAATCCGGCTTTGGACAAGCGGTAGTATTTGGCGCGGCGGTTGTTTTCAGATTCTCCCCAGAAAGAAGAAATCCAACCTTCTTCTTCCATGCGGTGCAGGGCGGGGAAGAGCGAGCCGGGCTTCACAACAAAAGTGCCGCCCGTGATCTGCTTGATCCTCCGCGAGACACCCAAGCCGTGCATCTCGCCGGCGATCAACGATTTCAAAATCAGCAGGTCCAGAGTTCCCTGCAAAAGATTAGTCTGTTCAGGACTCAAAGTATGTCTCCTATCGGCCTTCTATAGGAATAATAATCAGCTTCATATAGAGTGTCAATAGGAAAGTAATTCACGACTGGAAGACGCGAGCTGGAGTGCCCTAATCCTGTTCACCAAGACTCTGGACGAACGTTTTGCCGTACGGATAAAAAAGTTCCTTGCGGCCTTCCTGCCACGCGGCTTTAAGTTCTGGAGTTGTGATGTCCCAGTCTGGCCGGCATTTTTTGGTGACCGCACGCAGGTCCTGGCGGAGATCTTCCACTGTGGGCCGGCCGAAAAACCAGTAGCCGTTGTAAATCTTATAAATAACAAGACCGGGCTCGAGGACAATCGTGTGGGGGATCATGGGATTGTTCACAGGATCCGTGTATTCGGAGATGTCGAGATCTTTTTGGATGATGCGTCCCGCGTCGGAGAGGAAAGGCCAGTGGGCACCGACGCCGCTCCGGTATTCGTTCGTCTGAGCGATGTTGTCAGTGCTAATTGTGACGAGCCGGCAATATGCAACTTCGATCTCTCGATGGAGTTGTACAAGCCCTTCGGCTTGCCGGCGGTCCTTGGGGCAGAAACCTCCGCGGCTGAGGACCAGAACCATTGGATGTTGCCCTTGCAGATCGGAGAGCTTCCGACGCTTCGCGGCGTGATCGGAAAGCTCATAGTCGGGGAAGATAGCCCCTGGAACAATGTCAGTTCGCATAGGAACTCCTCTACAGCTGAATTCGCGTCGCCGTGATTCATCTTAGTGGTTGGTAGCCCACGTCATAGCCGCCTCAGCCAACGCACTGGGCAAGATGCTTCAACGCGATGCGCCAACGAAGCCTCGCACCAACGCGGCAATCTCGTCCGCAGCCGTGTCCAATGCGAAATGCCCGCCATCAACTATATGCACTTCGGCCTTCGGCACGTCGCGGCGATATGCTTCCGGCTCTGACGGGTCGAACGAAAGTTCATATTTCCCCCAGATCACGAGTAGGCGCGGCTGCTTCTCGCGCATCCAAGCCTGCCACTTGGAGTAGTTATCAACGTTTGTGCGGTAGTCGTAGAAGAGGTCGCATTGAATGTCGGCCTGACTCGGCTGGCTCAAAAAAGCAAATTCATCGGTCCAGAGATCCGGGTCATAGCGTTCCACGTTCGGATCGTTCCCGAGGTGGCGCGTCCGCGTGGTCGCTAGCGACAGCAAATTTGTGCGCAGCGCACTTTCGTTGGGAGCGCGATCGGCCCAGAAAGCCCGGCGCGTCTTCCAATTCGCGCCCAGACCTTCGTTGTGCGCCACAGCGTCCTGGACGATGAGAGCTTCAACCCGGTCAGGATGCGCCAGTGCCATGCGAAAACCAACGGGCCCGCCGTAATCCTGCATGTACAGTGTGTAGCGCGAAAGCCCGAGCGCTTCCGTGAAGTGATTCATGATTTCGGCAATGTGATCGAACGTGTAGGCGAATTTCTTCGGGTCCGGCCAGTCGCTGTGTCCAAATCCCGGGTAATCTGGCGCCACAAGGTGATAGCGATCCGAAAGCCGCGCGAAGAGTGGCTCGAACATCCGTGAAGAGGAGGGAAGTCCGTGCAACAGGAGAATCGTCGGCGCGTCTTTTGGCCCGGCCTCTCTGTAAAAAATGGAGAGCCCATCTAACTGTACAGTGCGATAAGAAGTCGCGTGTTCCACTGGACGTTCCTTTCCCTGGGCCTGAGCCAGTAAATATGTCGGCGATTGAAACCGCGCGAGTATCGCAGAAACCAGCAACGCGATTCCGCAGAGCCGCAAACCAAGAAGATGCATCGTTTACCTCCGCCTCAGAAATCCCGCGCCGTTGGCGGAACGCCGACCCGCCCACGCTCAGGTGCCCGCCAGTTCCTCTTACCGAACAATGTGCGGCGGCCCAAGGAAAGGGAACGCAGCGAGCAGGTCCTTGTGCGGCCCTACGTTATCTCGCGTCACCTTCCCATTTGTGAGGATGCCGAGGAAGAAATCTACGACGTCGTCGGTGAGTGCGCGACCATTGTCCGGATAGGACGCCGGCCGCGTGGGATCATAGTGGAGGACATCCGGCAGCAGGGTCCCGGCCACCCGCGTTGCTTCCGCTGGCGTATATCCACCAGTGTGCTCCAGCGCGTGTGCGAAGACGGGGACGAAACGGGCGTCGTCCGCCGGTTCCGCAGCAAGATAGGCGGCGTTCTGCTCGCCTGCAAGGAAGGGAGTTTGATTTGGACGCGCACCGCGATCCGCCGGAACCCATTTCCCACTTGCGCCATCCAGTGTGCGAACCCATAGGCCCATCTTTTTAAGGCTGAGGGCGGAGTTGGGCACTTCCAGCGCGATGCTGCAAATGTCCTTCTCGGCGAAGAAATCGTCACCGGTGAATTGCAGGTTGTTCAAAGCGCCCGGCACGTCGAAGAAAAAGGGATCGCTGCGCCAGCCGGCGAAGAAGCGGTAGTCACCGGCATCCGTCACCCTTGCCTCCGGTCCCGTCGAGACAGGTGCACCTTCGATGATAACTTGCCCGTCGTCGCCTATCCCAGCGGCCTGCGCGCCCTCGACGCGGCGCAACGTCGCAGTCTGCGCCCCGCCCTCGGAGGACTTGAAGCGCAGCCGGTACGCGATATCGGCGACGGCATCGCCGTTCGTGTCTATCTTCAGTTCATAAATCGCCTCGGGCGCGAAGGCTTCGGAAGTCGTGGGCCCGGGCGGATTCACGCCGACGGGCGGATGCACGTCCATAATCAGGATCGACTTGCCTGCATCCCCGGGCTTCGGGAATGCATACAGATCGGTGAAGTCCAGGCGGGCGTCCCCATGGGGAAAGCCAAAGTCCGGACCGGAATAGTGATGCGACATATGTCATTTTCTCCTAGGCTGTAGATACTCAGCGCCCTGCGTCGTTACTTTACTTCATTATTGTCAGCACAACGCAGAACTGCGTGTTTCCGCCCACGTCGGAAGCCCCATTCCAGCCATCCGCCTCCTGCCTGGCAACAATCTGCTTCGTCGATCACCTCAGCAACGTGCCGGCGAGCCAGTAATCCACACTGAACTTTCCCGCACCAGAGCAGATCAGCCAGGCAAAGAAAAGCACGTACAGGACTTCCGGAAGGTAGAGAAAATCGTCGAGCCAGCTAAGAGGCGAAAGTCCTTTAGGAATGGTGGAAAGAGCGCTGGTCAGGGTGGCGACAATCATATCAATCAATAGAGCCACGCAGGCCGGGCTCGAAAGAAACCCCACGGTCACCAAGGATCCGCAAACGAACTCGACACCCGAAACGAAATAAGCCGTCTGGCGGGGAAACGGGACTTTGGCCTTAACGAGCGTATCGTAAACAGGTTTCGTGCCGCCGGCGACAAACAATTTGTTTGCCCCGGAGACGGCGAAGAACAGCCCGATCGAAACGCGTACCAGCAGGATGGCATATTGTTCCAAATCACTGCTACCCAGCAGCGCAAACTGGACCAACCGTTTCCAATCCATCTCTTGTCCCTCCATCGGAGGACGTGCTGTAACGATCCCCCAAATCACACAGTTCAGCTTCTCTGGTAACCGTGTTAACCAGGACTTAGCGGGTCTCTGGCGTCGATCTCTGTTCTCGACAATCAAGCTGCAAACCTCAAATGGCAGTGTCGTTAGCGAATTCTCGCGCCTCGAAATTATGTGTCCATCCGTTCGATCAATTGAGCGCGCCATGCGGGAGCCACGAACGGATCCGCAAAGTACTGTGTTTCCCGCGCAACCTTGTCGCCCCTGAACTCCATGATGCTCACGGTGCAGGATGGCTTGCCGTCATATGTCAGGATGAGCTCGGTGACCCAAAGATCACCGCCGCCTATGATTCGTCGGATAGCAAACCGCTTTTTGCTCGGCTGACTAGCGCGTTGGCCCTGTATGTTGCGCCGACCACGGGTTCGCTCGCCTGACTGCGGGTATTCCAGCACCGCATCCTCATGATAGATGCGGTGCTCCGTTTCAAAATCGTTGGCATCGGACGCCGCCCAATGCTGGTCCAGTGCCGCACGGATCTCTTGATCTCGCAATCGAGAATGCTGCTCCGTTTTTTGTAGATCGTTCATCTCGAGCCTTCAATTTGACAAGAAGCTAAATGCTTTAGCGGAATCGGAGTGTACGACTGTTCAGCCTCCTGCTATGCATTGTTGTTTCGCGGATCATCTTTCGCACTGAGGTATTCCAGTCCAAGCGGCCCCATCGCGGTTACTTGCGTGACGTACTCGCCGGATTTCGCCCAGTGGAAATGGGCTGTGTTGCCAGGGAGAACGATCACGGCGCCGGGCGGATAGGCTTCTAACTTACTCGCGTCGAATTCATCACCCAGTCCGATATAAAAAACGCCGGAAATCACGGTATAGACTCGATCCTCCGGGTGCTTGTGAGGCATTAGCTTTGCGCCGTGGGGCGCTTTGACTCTGATTGTGTATGGGCCGGGCTCCGAGGGCTGACCCACGACGACGGCCAGCCGGACAGCAGGTGGGAACGCCGGGAACGGTTTCCAATCGACATCTTCGGACAAGATGGTCTTGAAAACCTCCTGCCCGAGTTGGTGAGGCCGGACTTCGCTTTGCTGAGCACGCTTTACACCGCTGGTTTTCTGAGACACACAAACCTCCTTCCGATTCCTATGTCGCTGAAACCGACTTCTTCTTCCCATCGAGTGCCGGTAAAAGAAGTTTCAGAAGCGCTTCGTCCGAAAACGGGTTCTGACCTGAGATCAACTCGCGATCTTGAAGGACGTAGCTCGACCATGGCGCGAGCACACTTACGTCACCGCCCGCTGTACTCAAGGCGAAGTCCGGGTAGAAGAGAACCTTGCCACCAATCTCAAGCGGCTCGCGCTGCTGCTCTTCCGCTGTCGAAAAGATAGTCATCTTATATCCAGAGTAGATCCAATCTTGAGCCTTTGCGTGTGCTCCAGCCGCATCGCCCGCAGCCAGCGCCGCGACCACCTCCTTCGAATTCGGAAGCGCGGAGAGAAGCGAAATCGGGCCATGGCAGAGCACCGCCGTAGGCTTGGATGTTTCATGAAAGTGTCTCATCACCGTGCCAGCGTCGGGATCATCGAGAAGATCAATCATCGGGCCATGGCCGCCGGGGACGAAAACAGCGTCATATTGATCCAGGCCCGATGCGATCACATCCGAGATGCGAGTTGGATTTTTGAGCCCAGTCAGGGTGTCGCGAAATTTTAGATAGTCCTGAAGCTTAGCCTCGTCCCCACCGAAGAACTGGGCTATCGCTGAATTGACATCCAATTGCGGCGTGTTGCCTTTTGGGTTGGCGAAAGTGATTTCGTAGCCCTCCTTCATCAGGGCGCGAACCGGAACCGTCAGCTCGTTGAGATAGTAGCCAGCGCCGGCATAAACCTTGCCATCTTTCAAGGGCAAGCCATGACCGCTCGAGACCAGCACTAAGACTTTTCCTTTTGCTGTCATTTTGTTCTCCTCTTTGAAATCGAATTCTGCTCTCCTGAATATGAGCTGGCTCATCGTCCGCGGCTTCCTCCAAAGTGCGCAAGGACGGGCCACCGCGGTTGATGTGAGTTATGCCCCCGGGAATCCGAACATCAACCACGACTGGTTGGCTACCCAGTGGGGGTAAAGCTCGGTCATCTGGTTGAACAGCTCTTCGTCGGACGCCGTGGTCTGCTGCAGCCGATCGAAGTCCAGCAGATAGCGCTTGGTGTCCTGGATCGCCGAAGGTGAGTCGGGCGCACCAGGCTTCTTATGACCGGCAACAACAATCGCCGGGTTCAGCGCCGCCAACCGGTCCAGCGCCGCGACCCAGTTCTTCCGGCTCTCGGGGGTGGTGTCGCCAACGTACATGTGGCACTGGTTGTACACAACGTCGCCAGCGACGATCAGCCCGATTGACGGAACGTAAAGAGACGTCGAATCGGGACAATCGGTGCGGCCCTGCTCGATGATCCGCAATTCGTTACCCTCGAGAGTAAACGTTTCGTTCTCATAGGGTTCAGGTGCAACGAACTTAGTCGCTACTTGCCCGGGAAATAGCTGGCGGGCTAACCGCTCCACCGGGGGAGTGAAAGACATCTGCATGGCGTTCACCGTCTTGGGCGTTGCTATCGCCCGAGCGCCCGGGAATCGGTCGAGCAGAATGCTGAGACCGTAGAAGTGGTCGAAATGGGCGTGCGTTATATAGATGGTCTCCAGGTTGCGGTTGTGCAGAGCAACCCAATCCGCGAGAGCTTCGGCTTCAGCCACCGTCGTCATTGCGTCCACAAGCACCGCATCATACTCGCCGAAGATTAAGGTCGACGTCATCGGGTCAAAGCCGAGCGCTTCGCCGAAGGGCTTTGGCCGCTCGCCTACCATTGTCTTTCCCGGCGCGGTAAAGACGTTCACACCAAGCGTGGTCCCTTCCACTCCCTTTGTGCCATCCATCCGGTACTCCTTTCGATGTCAGAGCGAGTGACTGTTCAAGGCCAAGATTTGCGGAAGCGTGACGACGAAGCGCAGAGTCGGCATCCCATCCGCGTCAAGCTTTAACCGTACTTGAGGGCGGTGCTCTGTCCGACCTCGATAATGTAACCATCCGGATCGCGGATGTAGCAGCGAATCTCGCCGTACTTGGGGATCGGCGGCGTGATGAATTCGGCTCCTCGACTTTTCCACAATTCGTAGCACGCTTGAATATCCGCAACGCGAAAATTCATAAAGCTGTTGATATGATTCGGGTCGGGGACGCTGAGCGTTACCGTCGGCTTATCCGGAGTCGGGCCGCCCCCAACGTTCAGAATCATCCAGATATTCGCAAGCTGAAGGTACGGAGGCGCGTTGCCGTCACCCATGGTCAGAATGCGAGCGCCGAAGACCTTTTCATAGTAGC
>Ga0265338_10007070_pt1 | contig 14074 bp, 16 predicted proteins | sample 42126metaG_FD_193579 | JGI IMG/M metagenome (GOLD analysis project Ga0265338, IMG submission 193579) | Rhizosphere microbial communities from Carex aquatilis grown in University of Washington, Seatle, WA, United States - 4-21-26 metaG | ecosystem: Host-associated > Plants > Roots > Rhizosphere... | reverse complement strand
TGTGGACGGCGTTCAGGCTTTGGCGTACGGCGCAGCCAATTGATCCCGCCGAGCTCGGCCACAACGCGGCGTCGCTCTCGCTTCGCTCCAGCACCCAGATCTCCTCGCCAGTCACCATTGGCTCGGCGGTCCTGCTGCCTGCGAATTACCGGTCATGGAACGACGAGAAGTTGCGCATCGTGCTGGCGCACGAACGCTCCCATATTCACCAGGGCGATTTCTATCTGCAGACCCTGTCCAGCCTCTATGCCGCGCTGGTGTGGTTCAGCCCGCTGGGCTGGTGGCTCAAACATGAGCTTGCCGATCTGGCTGAAGCCATCAGCGATCGCGCTGCGATGAAAGAAGCCTCCACCGACACCTTTTATGCCCAAATCCTGCTTGAATTCGCGGCATCGCCGCGCACAACCCAGATAGGAGTAGCCATGGCACGTCCCGGAAGTCTCTCTCGACGGATCGAACGCTTGTTCAACGACCATTTTCTGCGGCAGTGTTTTGCCGGCGGAAGAAGGGCGCTGGTAGCCGCCACACTTGTACCCGCAGCCCTGATTGCCTCCACAATGCTCGTCCACGTTGAGGCCGCAACCGGAGCCAAGGCTCCAGCGCCCAGTGCGGTCGCAGTTCCGGCTTCACCGGCCGCGACATCGCATGCGGCAACGCAGAATGTCCCTGCGGCAAAGCCTGCCAACGAGACGGTTGCGGCGCTGTCTGCGCCGGCGAGCGAAATGCTCTCAGCCAATCCATCCGGCGCCGCCACGGAGGAGAGCAGTCTATCCTTCGACCGCACGTTGTCTGTAAGTGAAAACGCACAGCTCACCATCAGTAACGGGTCGGGAAATATTCACATCACCCGCGGCTCCGGCAACCAGATTCACATTCACGGCAAGATCCGCGTGAACCACGGAGGCAGCGAGGAGCAAGCCCGCGAGATTGCCGGCAAACCGCCCATCGTTCAAAACGGAAATGCGGTGGTTGTGGGCAAGCACGAGGAGCAGTGGCACGGCATCAGCATCGATTATCAGATTGAGGCTCCGGCGGGAGTAACGCTGGATGCGACTTCCGGCTCGGGCAACATCGAGGACGAAGGCGTGGGGCAGAACGCGAAGCTGGAGACGGGCTCAGGCGATATTACGGCCACCGGCCTGGAGGGACCGTTCAAGGTGATGACCGGCTCCGGGAACATTGTTGCGGCGCAGACTGGCAAGGGCGACGTTTACGCGCAAACCGGATCGGGCAACATCGAGATCAAAGATATCCATGGCAGCTTCCGCGGGCAGACGGGCTCGGGGGACATCAAGGCCAGCGGAACGCCTTCCGCTCAGTGGGTCCTCGAGACCGGTTCCGGCAATATCGAATTATGGACCGGCAATGCGCCAATCACCCTGGATGCGTCCACCGGCTCGGGCAGCCTCGCCACGGAACACGAAATGGCGGTGCAGGGTACCTCCGATCGTCACCACATTCGCGGCAATCTGAACGGAGGCGGTCCCACCGTTCGCCTGGAGACCGGCTCCGGCGACGTTCATGTTCATTGAGTTCGCGCGAAAGCTATGCCCGTTCATCGCGGTTTTATCGCGATGAACGGGCGTGTAGCGCCCGGGACCAGGGGGGACGACAGTTGACTCACCATGATGAGTCAATTAAACTCATCTAATGGCTAAGCGACTCCAGGTGATCGTGCAGGACCCTGAATACCGCCAGATTCAGCGCGCGGCTCGGCTGCGCCGCATGACCATTGCCGAATGGGTGCGGCAGGCGCTCGTCCAGGCCCGCCGCAGCGAACCCAGCCGCGAGGTCGCGTCCAAGCTCGAGGTCATTCGCGCGGCGGCACGCATGGACTTTCCCACCGCCGATATCGACCGCCTGCTCGAAGAGATCGAGCAGGGTTACGGATCGGGTGTGCAACTTTGATCTTTGTCGACTCCAACATCCCCATGTTTCTTGTGGGTGCGCCCCATCCACACAAAACAGACGCCCGGCGCTGGCTGGAGGAATTGGTCAGCGGCGGAGAGCGATTGGTGACCGACGCGGAAGTGCTGCAGGAAATCCTACACCGCTATGTGTCGATCAACCGCCCGGACGCGATTCAGCCCGCGTTCAATGCCTTGCTCGGAGTCGTCGATGAAGTGTTTGCAGTGGACCTGGCGGCAGTCGAGCGAGCCAAGGAAATCGTGCTCGGCCACAAAGGCTTATCGGCACGGGATGCAGTACATCTCGCCGTCATGCAGGTTCAGGGAATCAAGAGGATTCTGAGCTTCGATCAGGGATTCGACGGTTTCCCAGGAATCACGCGCTTGTCCTGAGCCCCTCTGCATTCCGCCGCGGACCACAATCAAGAACTGACAGCAGTCTCTCAGACAAGCGCCGCCCCCCGCTCCGAGTCCCGCTTCCACCGCAACAGCAGTGAAGTTGCAATGACCACCAGCGCCAGCGTAAGCCCGATCCACAGCCCGTAAATTCCCCAGTGCACCACAAAGCAAAGGAAGAACCCGAGCGGCAGCCCCAGGATCCAGTAGCCGACAAAGTTCGCAATCATCGGCGCGCGTGTTTCGCCCAGGCCCCGCAGCGCACCCGTTGAAACGGTCTGGATTCCGTCGAAGATCTGGAATGCAGCGGCGATCCAAAGCAGGCTTGGCCCCACCGCCATCACCTCCGGATCGCGCGTGTACAGCTCAATCAGCGGCTTGGGCGCCACCAGGAAAACCACCGCCGCCGACAGCATGAATCCGGTGCCCAGCGCCAGCGCCAGCCATCCCGCGCGCCGCGCCCGTGCCGGATCGCCCGCGCCGATCGCGTGCCCCACGCTCACCGCCGCCGCAGCGGAAATCCCCAGCGGCACCATGTATGTCATCGCCGCGTAATTCAAGGCGATCTGGTGCGTGGCCAGTTGCACCGGGCTCAGCCAGCCCGCGGAGAATGTGCCCAGGTTCCACGCGCCAACCTCCAACAGAATCTGCCCCGCCGCCGGGGCTCCAATGCGAACGAGCTGGCGGATCCGGTTGAGATGCGGCCGCGCCCAGTGCCGGAACAGCGGATGGCCCCGCTTGCGTTCATAGCGCCACGCAAACCCAATCAGGCAGGCCGCCATCCCCACCCGCGCCAGCACCGTTGAAAACGCCGACCCGTTCACGCCCATCGCAGGCATTCCCAGCCTGCCGTAGATAAACACCCAGTTGAAAAACCAGTTCACCAGGTTGGCCAGCACAAACGTAACAGTGATGACCCTGACCTGCCCAACCGCCTGCAGGTATCGCCGCGCGGCGCCATACAACAGCAGCGGCAGCGTACTCAATACCAGGACCCGCAGATAACTCCCCGCCGGCGCGGCCTCCTCTGGAGAAAGGCCCACGTGGGTGAATCCATAGCTGACCGCAATCAGCAGCACCGTTACAGGCACGCTGGAAATGCAGGCCAGGTACACGCCCTGCGCCAGCCAGTGATGGCACGCATCGTGATCGCCGCGTCCGTAGGCTTGGGAAACCAGCGTGTCCAGCGCCAGCAACAGCCCGATACCGAATAGCGACGCCGTGTAAAACACCGCGTTGCCCAGCGCCACATCTCCAATGGCTGCCGGACCAAGCTTGCCCACCATAATGGTGTCCACCACGCCCTGCAGCATCCAGCCCAGCTCGCTCAGCACAACAGGCACTGCCAGCGCAACCATCGCGCGCAGTTCAATTCTCCAGTTGGATTGGCTCGAGACCATCCTCCCCATCATACGAATTGAACGGCTCCCCACAGGCTCGTACTGCACGGAGCTCAAGACCGCTTACCCTTGACGGTTGCCCATGTGGATTTGGTAAGCTCGGGCCATCCCCGGCGTGGGCCGGTTTCATTCCAGCGTCCGTTGACTCGTTGAGCCCGGCCAATTCCCTATCGCACTTCCCTGACCGAATGAGGTAAGCATCAATGCCAATCAAATTGACGGTCAACGACGCATCCGTCACCGTGGATGCGCCCTCCGAGATGCCGCTGCTTTGGGTGCTCCGCGACATCCTCGACCTGAAAGGCGCCAAGTACGGCTGCGGAATCGGCCAGTGTGGCGCGTGCACCGTGCACGTGGGCGCCCGTGCCGTGCGGTCCTGCCTCACGCCGGTGGGATCGATTGGAGACCAGCCCATCACCACGATTGAAGGCCTCGCCCACGACGGCCTTCATCCTGTGCAGGCCGCGTGGGAGGCGATCGATGTGCCGCAGTGCGGCTATTGCCAGGCCGGCCAGATCATGGCGGCTGCGGCGTTGCTCAAGCAGAATCCGCATCCCACCGGCGAAGACATTGACTCTGCCATGAGCGGAAACCTGTGCCGCTGCGGAACCTACACGCGTATCCGCGAGGCAATTCAACAGGCAGCAACAACGCCGGCGGCCACTGCCGGCCAGAAGTGAGAGGACGCCACCATGCGCATGAATCGTAGATCGTTTCTTGAGCTCGCGTCCCTGGCCGGCGGCGGATTGGCCATCAATTTCTACCGCACGCCCTTTGCCGCGGCCCAGGGTGCGCCGCACTCGCCGGAACTCACGCCGCAAGCCTTCATTCGCATCGCGCCCGATGGCGCGGTTACCATCATGGCGCGCGCGTCAGAGTCCGGCCAGGGCATGCGCAGCATGCTGCCCATGCTTATCGCTGAAGAGCTCGACGTGGAATGGAAGCAGGTTCGCGTTGAGCAGGCAGACCTGAATGAAGCTGTGTATGGCAGGCAGTTTTCCGGCGGCTCCGGCAATACGCCGCTCGCCTGGGAGCCCATGCGCCGCGTGGGCGCCGCGGCCCGTCAATTGCTCATCGCTGCTGCGGCGCAAACGTGGAATGTGCCGCCCGGCGAATGCACCACAGAGCCCGGCCGCGTGCTTCACGCGGGTTCGTCCCGCTCCGCGGGTTACGGCGAGCTGGCTGACAAGGCTGCCGCCCTGCCCGCGCCTGACCTGAAAAGTGTCAAGCTCAAAGACCCCAAAGACTATCGCATCATCGGGCACTCGCAAACCGGCGTAGACACGCATTCAATCGTGACCGGCAAGGCGATCTTCGGCATCGACGTTCAACTGCCGGGGATGCTCTACGCCACCATTGAGAAGGCGCCAGTGTTTGCGGGCAAAGTAAAATCCGCCAATATCGAGCAGGTCAAAGCGCTCCCCGGCGTGCACGACGTGCTGGTCATCGATGGCGGTATCACGCCGGGCGCCTACACACCGTGGGAGCCGGGCATGGAGCCGGGCGTCGCCGTGGTTGCCGGCAACTGGTGGCAGGCACAGCAGGCGCGCAAGCAGCTCAAGGTGGAGTGGGACCTGGGCCCGGCCGCCGCGCAGAGCAGCCAGGGTTTTGAGAAACGCGCCGGCGAGCTCCTCACCGTACCGCCCGCCAACTCCGTGCGCAAATATGGCGACGTTGAGGCCGCGTTCCATTCATCGGCCAAAGTAATCGAAGCCACCTACCAATATCCATTTATTGCCCACGTGACCCTGGAGCCGCAGGGCGCCACCGCTCACTGGAAAGACGGCAAACTGGAGATCTGGTCCACCAGCACGCTTCCTGAAGATGGCCGCCAGCTTGTTGCGCGAACGCTTGGCATCAAGGACACCGACATTACCACGCACATGGTCCGCTCTGGCGGCAGCTTTGGACGCCGCTTGCAGAATGATTACCTTGTTGAGGCCGCCTGGATTGCGAAGCGCGTCGATGCGCCCGTCAAGCTGCTGTGGTCACGCGAAGACGACATCGCCCACGATCCCTATCGCCCCGGCGGCACCATGGGCCTGAAAGGCGCCGTAGACGCGCAGGGCAAGCTGACGGCGTGGCGCCAGCACTTTGTTACTTTTGGCGACGGAAAACACGCCGCGTCCGGGGGCGGCATCGGTCAGGACGCGTACCCCGCAGGCTTTCCGCCCGCCTATGCTTTGTACACCTCCATGCAGCCGCTCTCGCTGCGCACCGGAGCACTGCGCGCGCCTGGCGACAATGCCTACTGCTGGGTGGCACAGTCGTTTCTCGACGAGCTGGCGCACGCCGCCGGCCGCGACCCGCTCGAATTTCAACTGGACCTGCTCAGCAACAAGCCATCGCCCTGGTCCTCCGGCGAGCACGACCCCGTCGGCGACCATGAGCCCTCAGGTCAGGCTGTCCTCGTCCCGGAACGCTACCAGGGCGTGTTGAAGCTGGTTGCGGAAAAGTCAGGCTGGAGCGGCCGGTCCAAGGCTCCGGGCCGTGGCATGGGCATCGCTGCGTGGTTCTGCCATCTCGGCTACTTCGCCGTGGTGGCCGACGTGAGTGTGGATGACAGCAGCAGGGTTACTGTTAACCACGTCTGGGCCGCCGGCGATATTGGAAGCCAGATCATCAATCCCGCAGCCGCCGAGAATATCTCCTTCGGCGGAATCATTGAAGGCATGAGTCACATGGGGCAGGAGATCACGCTCGCCGAGGGCAAGGTGGAGCAATCGAACTTCCACAATCACCCCATTATGCGCATGAAGCAGGCGCCGAAGATTGAAGTGTTCTGGCGCAAGACCGACTACGCACCCACCGGACTGGGAGAGCCCAACCTTCCGCCCACGCTGCCGGCCGTCAGCAACGCAATCTTTGCCGCTACCGGAAAGCGCATCCGCACTCTTCCGCTCCAGCGCAGCGGTTTCAGTTGGGCATGATTGCGTGCCGGTCGCTTACAACTGACCGCTGCAGTCATCACCGCGTCATGATCACTTCGCTCAGCGCGTCCTTGGCCAGGAATTGCCGATGCCCGCTCCAGCCGGCAAACAGCCGCTCAATGCTGCGATTGGTGAACGCGCGCTGGATGGGGAACGGCTCCCCGAGCTGCACTTCCACCTCGTCGCCCGTGGTCAGGTGGAAGCGGCAGTTCACCGTCTCCTCGCCCTGGGTGCGCGTGTGGAAGAAGGCCAGCACCGCGCCGCCGGGATTCATCGCTTCATGCAGGCGCTGGACCACCGGCGCCACCAGCGGCTCGGGAAGATAATCGAGCGTGGTCCAAAGCAGCACCACGTCGAACATCCGCCCTGAGAAATCAAGGCATGTGGAAAGATATCGATCGGCGTCCCAGATCGCGTTTCCGTCCTCGTCCACGCCCTGCGTCCACTCGCCCGTGCACGCGTCGTGCACCAGGTCTGCCATGTATACGCTCTGGCCCAGGCCGGTGAGATAGTTGATGTTGGTGGGCGACGTGGCGCCGGCATCGATCACGCGCAGACCCGGTTCGGATTCCAGACGCTTGCGCAGCGTGGCCCACGCTCCGGAGTAGCGCGTAAATCGCGGCGCGGCGTTTCGCGCGTGAGACTGCTTGCCGTCACCCTGCTTTCGTTCCAGCCAACTTCTCATCGGGATCTGTACCTTTCCGGCGGGGGAATGCGCCTGGTGCGCCGGATTCAGCTCATCTAGACCCCGGCAACCGGAGCCGCCGCATGCTCCGCCGGCTTCTGCGCCGTCTGCGTCAAATCCACCTTGCCACGCAGCACGGCATTGTCCTCAATGGCCAGGCGGAAGGCGCGCACGTCCCCCTCCACCACGCAGCCGGCGCGCAATTCCACGCGCCCGGTGGCCACAAGGTTGCCATGGACTCGGCCCAGCACCAGCACATCCTGGGCGGAGAGATCGGCTTCCACGTTGGCGTTGGGTCCAATGGTCAGCCGGTGCTCGGCAAGTTGCACCGTGCCCTCCACGCGGCCATCGATCACCAGATCTTCGCCGCCCTTCAGTTCGCCGCGTATCTCAATCGACTTGCCGATGCGCGCAACATTGTTGTCTACGGCCATATCTCAAATCCCTTCCAGCCCGGATTTACTGCGGTTCTCTCTCAGTTTAGCCGGTTTGGAGCGAGAACGCGCGGACCCGTCTCAGCCTCTCCCGCGCGGCCCAAAACTGCAATCGAAGTTCGCATCCAGCAAGGACCGCAGGAGGATAGCCCAGGACCACCCTCACGCACGAGCCGAAGCAGCACTCCCGCGAGAGCCGCGCTGAAACAATTGCAATCGAAGATCGTGTCTCTCAGGGACGCGAACAGCGACAATGTCCGACAGCCTGATCCCCAGTCGCGTCGACTGGAAGTTCAGCCTTCCAGCTCGTCAAGCATGCCCTGCATTTCGCTCAGGGCATGGCGATTCCCGGTACGCGCCGCGCAGTTGATGCCCGCCTTCAGGCGCTCAATGGCTTCCGCCGTGCGCTCCGCCTTTGAGAGCGTTTGCGCCACCATGAAGTATCCAGCCGTATAATCCGGATCGCCTTCCAGCAATTGATTGAACTCCGCAACCGCGGCATCCGTCTCCCCGCGATTGGCCAGTTCAACGGCAATTCCATAACGGGCAAAGCTGTTCTTAGGATCAAGAGCGAGAATCCCTTTTAAACCTGCGATTTTGTCCATGGTGCTCATAGAGGAGGTTTCACCCGCGGCGGGATATTTGCGTTATTTCAATGGATTGCCGAAACTGGAAGAGTGTGTCCCCCCGCTGGTTCGGCTCTCCACTCCATTGTAGCTGGAGTAAAGCTTCTCAGGTTGCCTTTTCAGTCTGGATGGGAGTAAGGATGCCATGAGTTCTACCGAAACACTTCCCGCACCGGCGCGCCTGGTTGCCAACTCGCAGTCCGAGATGAATGAGATCGTGCTGCCCAACGATGCCAACGTCCTCGGCAACCTGCTCGGCGGCCGCCTCATGCACTTCATTGATCTGGTGGGCGCCATGGCCGCCTATCGCCACTCCCGCGCTCACGTGGTCACCGCCGCCATGGACCACATTGACTTTATCCAGCCCGTTCATGTCGGCGACCTGCTCACGCTCAAGTCCAGCGTCAACCGCGCCTTCAGCTCTTCCATGGAGGTGGGCGTCAAGGTGTGGGTGGAAAACACGCAGACACAGGTGATGCTGCACGTGGCCAGCGCTTACCTGGTCTTTGTTGCCGTAGACCAGAATGGCCGCCGCGTGCGCGTCCCCGAGCTCAAGCCCGTTACCGCGGACGAGCAGCGCCGCTACGCTGACGCGCTCCTGCGCCGCCAGCATCGCGAAAAAGAAGATGCGCGCCGCAAACACGAACGCAAGTCCACAACCCCTTCCGAATAATCGGAAGAGCACACCTCTCACCGCGGCAGTCCGCTAGCCTTGAGCGGCTACGTAAAACAAATAAGAAAGACAAATAGGGAAAGGAGCAGTACAAACTTATGGCGCATTCTCCTGCCATGCCCCAGCCCGTGGCTTTGCCGGGCGTCTCTAAAATTATCGCCATCGGCTCCGGCAAAGGTGGAGTGGGCAAAACCACCGTCGCCGTCAACCTTGCCATCGCGCTCTCCAAGATGGGACAACGCGTGGGACTCATTGACGCCGACGTCTACGGTCCCAACGTCCCCCTCATGATGGGCAGCAGCCAGCAGCCGCGCGTGGGCGAAGGCAACTTCATCATCCCCAACACGACCCACGGCATCAAGACCATCTCCATCGGTTACATCTCCCCCGGCGACAAGCCCATGGTCATGCGCGGCCCCATGCTGCATCAGATCATCCGCCAGTTCCTGCAGCAGGTGGACTGGGGCGAACTCGACTACCTCATCGTCGATCTGCCGCCCGGCACCGGCGACGTGGTCATTTCGCTCGTCCAGACAGTGCCGCTCACCGGCGCCGTCGTCGTGTCCACGCCCAGCGACGTCAGCCTGCAAGACGCGCGCAAAGCCCTCGAGATGTTCGCGCAGGTCAACGTTGATGTTCTTGGCATCATCGAGAACATGAGCCACTTCACCTGCCCGCACTGCCATGAGGTCATCGACATCTTTTCCCGCGGTGGCGCCGAGCGCATGGCGAAGCAGTTCAATGTGCCCTTCCTCGGCTCCATTGAGCTGATCCCCGCCATCCGCGAAGGCGGCGACCGCGGCCTGCCCGTTACGCTGGCCGGCCCCAAGAGCCCGCAAGCGACAGCGTTTTTCGATGCAGCGCAAAAACTCATGGAGCGCGCCGAAGCCGCAGCTGCGTCGTCAAGCGACGTGATCGAGATCAGCTAACGGCTCCGGTGCGGGAAACCTGGAACGCGCGGACAATCGCCAGCGCAGCGATTACGCAGAAAAGCGATGTCTCGGCGACTAAGTCACATTGGAAGGCGGCCCACGCGTGTCCGAGCCGGGCTAGTTGATGGGCAATCGACAGGACACTGTCGACTTGCCAGACAAGGATGGCCATTCTTTCGATCGTGTTCGTTGTTCTCAGGAGCAACAGACACACGTAGACGGCAACGACCACGGTGGTTACGATTTCAAGGCGGGTCTCGAACACCGAATACGTCTGCGCATGCGCCGGGCCGAAAATCGTGAAGCGTATTGAGTTCAGAGCGAAAATTGGAAGGGTAACGGCGAGAAACTTGTAAGTCCATGCAGAATCGAACATCCGAGTCCGACTTTCGTTCATAACCGCTCCTTGGACTCCTGCACCCCGGAGCAATTGCAGCGAAAGCCGCGGCTAAAGCGGGCGATGTCATTGAGATCGGCCAGCCGATGAAACGGCTTGAGCGTACGACTAACGGGAATTCTCGGCACCGGCGAAAAGTCGTCTTGCCCGGTCGTGCGTGAGGCGCTACACTTAACGCATGGTCAAGAGCTTCCGGCACGCGGGAATTGAGAATTTCTTCAAGACCGGAAGCAAGGCAGGAATTCAACCGGCACATGCCGCCAAACTCGCCGCGCAGCTTTACGCCCTGGATGCGGCCAGGGGTCCGTCTGACTTGAACACACCGGGATGGCGTTTACATCCGCTAAGAGGGGATTTGAAAGGCCATTGGTCCATTCGCGTCAACGGCAATTGGCGGCTCACCTTCCGATTCGAAGGAGAAGACGCAATTCTCGTTGACTATCAGGACTATCACGGGAGCTAGCACCATGACGCAGATGTTTAATCCGCCCCATCCTGGCAAGGTGTTGCGCGAGTATCTCGGAGACATTGACGTGACCACCGCTGCCAGGCGCCTGCATGTCTCGCGCACCACTCTCTCGCGCATTCTTAACGGCGCCGCGGGTATATCGGCAGACATGTCGCTTCGTCTCTCAGACGCGCTCGGGACTCACGCCAGCTTTTGGTACGATATGCAGGCGGGCTACGACATGTGGCAAGCCTCCCACAAGAAGCGCCCCAGGATTCAACGCTTCGACGTCGCCGCGTAGACATGGTGTTCTCCCGCCGCAACCAGCAAGACAGAAATGATCTCTCATGAAGCGAGTCCTTTTATCCTGGAGCAGCGGCAAAGACTGTGCCTGGGCACTCCATGTGCTCAGGCAGCAGCCGGACGTTGAAGTCGTCGGCCTGCTCACCACTATCAATTCAGAATTCGATCGCGTGGCCATGCACGGAACGCGCCGCTCCATCCTTGAGGCCCAGGCCGCCGCCGCCGAGTTGCCGCTTTGGATCATCCCGCTGCCGTGGCCTTGCTCCAATGAGATCTACGAGCAGCGCATGGCCGAAGCCTGCGATCGTGCTGTTCATCAACGCATCGACGCCATTGCCTTCGGCGATTTGTTCCTGCGCGATGTGCGCGAGTACCGCGAAAAGCAGCTCGCGCCCACCGGCCTTGAGTCGCTCTTCCCTCTCTGGGAGATTCCCACCGATCAACTCGCGCGCGACATGATCGCCGCCGGCCTGCGCGCAAAGCTCGTCTGCATAGACCCAAGCCAGCTCGATCACAGCTTCGCCGGCCGCGACTTTGACGCGCAGTTCCTGCACGATCTTCCCGAAGGCATCGATCCATGCGGCGAACGCGGCGAGTTCCACACCTGCGCATACGCCGGCCCCATGTTCACCGCGCCCATCCCCCTTGAGACAGGCGAAATCGTCACACGCGACGGCTTCACTTATGCCGATTTCCATTCTGTCCGCGAACATTCTCCCGCTTCGCAGTGACTAACCCGCCAAGACCAATAACACTGAACGCTGTGCGCCGATCTCTCGGAACGCCCGCGTCTTGTCAATGTAGAATGTTCGCGCGGCCACGCGAGCGTAGAGTCACCTCTCAACGTCTGGCAAGTGGACGGCCTTCATCCCTCTGCGTTCCGGTGATATCGTGCGCGTGATCAAGATTGCTCTCCGCATTGCCGTCCTTGCATACATCGGGCTTGCAGCCATGTTCTTCGTTACCCAACGCAGCCTTCTTTATTACCCAAGCCACACGTGGGTGTCGATGCAGGAGGCCGGCGCGAACGCGGCATACCGCGAAATCTCGGTTAGAACCGAAGACGGCGTCGATCTGAAAGCATGGTATGCACCTGCCACCGCCAGGCCGTTCACCATCGTTTTCTTTCACGGCAACGCGGATAACCTGTACACAGCCTCTGAAATCGGTGATCGTTACATCGCCCTCGGCTATGGATTTCTATCAGCCGAGTTCCGCGGTTATAGCGGCTTGCCGGGCAAACCAACAGAGAAGGGCCTTTATGCCGATGGGCGTGCCTACCTGCGATATCTCGTCGCCAACGGCGTCTCCCCAAGTCACGTGGTGCGCTTCGGGCAATCGCTGGGCACTGGGATTGCGACGCAGATGGCTACAGAGTTCCCTGTCGGCGGATTGATGCTTCTCGCGCCTTTCTTGTCGGTTCCCGCCGTGGCGCAAGCTCATTTCCCCATCTTCCCCTGCGCGCTCCTCGCATTGGATCGCTATGACAATGGAAGAAAGATCGCGAATGTGCACGCGCCGGTGCTCATCGTGAACGGCACATTCGACGACGTTGTGCCGCCACGGCAGGGCCAGGATCTCTATAAGAGGGCCAACCTTCCGCGCGAATTCCATTCCATCCCGAACCGCGGCCACAACGATATCTCCGATGACTTTGTCCCGATAAGTGAAGCGTGGATCACCGGCCTTGGCACCTCTTTAAAACTATAGGCTTCTTATCCCTTGGTCCCTAAGTCCCTGATCCCTAAGTCCCTAGTCCCTAAGTCCCTGCATCAACTCAATCTCTTCCGTCAGCACCTCGGCCGCCCGCATGCAGTGTCCCCGGCTCACATCGTTGTGCGTCACCAGGCGAATCAAACTCGGCCCAACGGTGCTGATCAACACGCCCCTCGCCTTCAGCCGCGCCACAATCTCCTCCGCTGAAAGCCCCGCGCCCACGCGGAAGATCACGATGTTGGTCTCCACCGTCTCCGGATCGATCTCCACGCCATCGATATTCTGGAGCGCCTCCGCCAGCAGCTTCGCGTTGGCGTGATCTTCGCCAAGCCGCTTCGGCATCTTTCCCAGAGCAATCAGTCCCGCCGCCGCCAGCACTCCCACCTGCCGCATGCCGCCGCCCAGCGCCTTGCGGTAGATCCGCGCCTGCGCCATCATCTCCGCCGACCCCACCAGCATTGATCCCACCGGCGCGCACAGCCCCTTCGACAGGCAGAACATCACTGTGTCGAACCCGCGCGTCAGCGTCTTCACGTCCATGCCCAGCGCCGTGGCCGCATTGAAAATCCGCGCCCCATCCAGGTGCACGCCCAGTCCCTTGTCCTTCGCCTTGGCGCAAATCTCTTCCATCACTTCCGGCGGCGTCACGCGCCCGCCCGCCATGTTGTGCGTGTTCTCAATCTCCACCGCGCCCGTGGCCGCGCGAAAATTTCCCCGCCCGTAAATCACCGGCTCAATCTGCTTCCAGCTCAGAATCCCGTCCGCCGTCGCCACCGTGCGCAACACGCAGCCAGAAAACACCGCCGCCGTCGCCATCTCCCAGTCCAGGATGTGCGCCCGCGCGTCGCACACAATCTCTTGCCCCGGCTGGGTCAGCAGCCGAAGCGCAATCTGGTTTCCCATGGTCCCAGTCGGCACAAAAAGCCCCGCTTCGCGCCCAAAAATCTCCGCCGCCTGCCGCTCCAGCAGGTTCACCGTGGGATCTTCGCCGTACACGTCGTCGCCCACCTCGGCCGCCGCCATCGCCGTCCGCATCTCCGGCGTAGGCCGCGTCACCGTGTCCGACCGCAAGTCAATCAAATCCACTTCATCCGCCACGTTTCCAATGTCCCCCTAATTACTTCCAGCTTCCAGGAACTAGCCTGCAGCTTGTAGCCAGTAGCTCATAGCCGGTAGCTCGTAGCTCACCCACTTAGCTACAGGCTACCGGCCACAAGCTGATCTTCT
>Ga0265338_10007069_pt1 | contig 14075 bp, 6 predicted proteins | sample 42126metaG_FD_193579 | JGI IMG/M metagenome (GOLD analysis project Ga0265338, IMG submission 193579) | Rhizosphere microbial communities from Carex aquatilis grown in University of Washington, Seatle, WA, United States - 4-21-26 metaG | ecosystem: Host-associated > Plants > Roots > Rhizosphere >... | reverse complement strand
GAAAAACTTGCACCCGCCTTGTAACCCAATTTTAAAATTTGGGATTCTGTGAGCGTACATGAGTCCAGACATAGTTGTTGCATAACATATTTCAATTACGGAACTTGCAACGAAAATAAAGGCTGGAAAAAGTTAGCTAAAAATAGTCAAAAAAGACCGTTTTATAGTGTGAAGGTAATGCTCTACCGCTGAGCTAAGCGCGCAAACCAATTCTAAATGAACGACTTGAGTGTGTTTCAATTTTTGTTGTGCTAACCGCTAAAGCCCCCTTAAGCGGCGCAAATTAGCACCGGCTTTTAGCACAGTTTTGGACCGTGAAAACTCGTTCATCAGGCGCAAAAAGATTAAAGGGACTCTACCTGCGAGGCAAGGTTTTTTGGTGTCGCTATTCCCACCACGGGCAGGGGCGATCCATCCAAAGACGGATGGAGCGATGTTCTGACGCGGTCTCCCCCCCCGCAGAACTCCCTTGGAAACATCTAGAGTGAGCGACACGAGATGGCTCCCGTCCGGCGAGCGCCGGAGCGTTTGGCGAAACCCTGGTTTTCCCAATCAAAGAGCGCGCCGCCGGATAAACCGGAAGCGTCGGGCGACGAGGCCCACTGAGGAATGATAGCGCCGAACATTAACCCTGTAAAGGGAACATGTTGGGATATTGAACCGCGCGCATTCGTGATTGCAATTCAGGGCTTCATTGTCCTCACTTCCTCCATGCGCAAGATCAATAAAGCGGACATCGTGGAACACGCCTGGGCCTCCCCCAAGGGAAAATTTGCGGGCGCCAGCAAGGAACTTTCCGAAGCATTGGGCCGCGATCCGGCCTCAATGGATCTGCGCCTGCGACATCCGTTTGATGTGGAGATTTGCCGCATCCCCGCCGGCAAAACGCCGTACCCCTATCATTCGCACAGCGCGCAATGGGAATTCTACCTCATCTTATCGGGCTCTGCCAAAGTGCGTGACAAAGAAGGTGTTACAGCGGTTTCCGAAGGCGACGCATTTATATTCGAGCCTGATCAACCGCATCAAATCCTCAACGACAGCGAGGCCGACCTCGTAATTCTCGTCGTTGCGGACAATCCCGTCGGCGAATCCTGCCATTACCCGGACAGCCAGAAGTGGCTGGTGCGGTCACCGGACAGGAAACTGATTGGCGGGCAAGGACTTAACTATTACGACGGCGAGGAGTAGGACCAACAACAGGCGTAAAAAATCGGAAAGGCCGGATTTTGGTCCGGCCTTCCCGACTGAGAACAAAAACATTTAAATTCTTTTCTCTGGAGCGGCGCCGCAGACATACGCCTTTTTGCACACGGAACACTGCGTTTTTGCTCCTGTCAACGTCATGAATCTACCAGAACCCCGTAAACCCGAAAGTCACCAGTACTGGTGACAAAGCTCCAATTGCTGGTCCAGGCGTTTCGGCGAGATCGGAAAAGCCGTGCCCACTTCCTGCGCGAAGAGCGAAACCTTGAACTCCTCAATCATCCACCGGAGCTTCTCAATTTGCGCGGTGGCTTCCGCCGACCTGCCGGGCGCCGCCTGAAACTTCGCCAATTCTGTCAAATACGGCGCAAGCTGTCGCAGCCGCTCCTGGTGCTTCGCCGGGTTGACTGTCGAGCGTTCGATCCGCAGCAGCAACGCCTTCAAGTAGCGCGGAATTTCCCCCAGGCGTTCATAGTTGAGCCTCTCCAGGAACCGCCGCCCGGCGAGATTCATCACCTCGTCATACAACGGATGCGGAGCGGCCACGGCGGCAGGCGCCCCCAGTTGGTTCAATGACGACAGCGTTCGCGCGCGAGTAGCGGCAACCGTGGCGCCGAGACGCTGGAGCGCTTGCTGTCGCAATTGCAGAATCGCCTGAAGCCTGTCCACAAATTGTGTCGCGAGTCCCGGGAACCGTTCCCGCGCCTTGGCGACCGCCGCGTCGAACTTCGCGCGAGTCAACGCGCCGGAAACCTCATGCGCCAGAACGTGACGCCGGAGATGCTCGAAGGACGTCTCGCGCAGCTCGGCGCTGTCGCCGGGCGGCGCGCACAAGGAATCGAGTTTGCTCAGGGCGCGCAGGTCCTTCTCCAGCCACGCCAGATCCTTTTGGACTGCGATTTCGATCAGCCGCCGCGCCCCCGCTTCCGATGCCGCGCGCGCCGAGTCCGCGGTGCGAAACAGCCGGACATTAACGTTGCCCTCGACGTATTCGATGCCCGGCCACGCATAGAGTGGGATTGCGCCTTCTTCGACCGTCAACCGCTCCGGCAAATCGCCAAACGTCCAATCTACGATGCCGAAACGTTCCCACGTTTGCGCGACCTTGATCCACGCCGCAGTGTTCAACTTGACAGGAAGCGCGGCCTTTTCCTCCTTGAGCTGCTGCTGCAACTGCGCGAGGTCGCGCCCAATGCCAACCGTCGCGCCGTTGTCAATGATCGCAATGCGCGGCCGCAAATGGACGGGCAGCGCGTTGGCGGGCCAGTCGGACGCTTTCACCGTCACGCCGTATTTGCGCCTGATGAACGCCGAAAAATCCTCCAAAAACGAGCCGCCGCCGGCGGGCTGAAATTCCCCGAGAATGTCAGGTATTTTCGGAGGAAACGGCATCAACTCCCGCCGAATCGATTTTGGCAGGGCGCGCAATAGTTGACTGACCAGTTCCTCGCGCAGCCCGGGCACCGCCCATTCCAGCAGCGCCGCCCGCGCCGATGGCGCGACAGCCGCCGGCAGATGGATCGTGACGCCGTCATGTTCCTCTCCGGGCGCGTAAGCGTACGCGAGGGCGACAGGCTGGCCGGCCACCGCGACGGTATCGGGAAACGCCGCCGCGTCATAAGCCGTCGACTGCCCCGCTGCCAACTCCTCCTCGGTGACGCATAATCGGTCCGCCATGCCTGGCTCGCCCAGCAGGCGATTCAATTCCTGCAAGGATGAAACATTCCCGATGCGTTGTGCGTACCACTGGGCCATCGCTTCATCGAGGTCGATTCCGTGATGGCGAACGCGAGTGCGCCAATTCTCGATTTTCTCCCGCACGCGCCGGTTGTGCGCTACGAATTGATAAGCGGCTGGCAACTCGCCCCGCGCCTGCGGTTTGGCCGTCAAGACGCGAACATCGTCGCTGTCTTCGGTATCGTCTTCGCGCTCGTCTCGCGGGCCGGGAATGAGATTCTCCTCGACGAGCGCCGACCGGATGAAGATCGCCGTGGCCTCCTTCGGGTTGATGTTGCCGTAAGCAGCTTTGCGCCGCTGAACCTCCAGTCCGTGCAACGTGATGATTTCGTCCACAAGCACGTTGCCCGCCGGGAGGCTCCAACGCGGGTTTTGATGCGTCAATTTGCAGCAGTGCGGCGCGAGCTGATAAATCCACTGCGGATCAATCCCGGCAAGAGTCCGCGCAAACAACTGCGACGTTTCCACAATCTCGCCTGCAACGATCCATTCCGGCTGAGTCGCTTTGGGCTTCGGCGGCGGCTTGTCTCCCTTGCGGAACACGCGGCGCTGCGGCTCGCCGCGCGCGTAGAGCGCCGAACCCGGGAACACCGACACAAGACGGTTTCCCGCCATCTTGAAGCTGTTGCGCTCCTCGAAATGCGCGACGTGTCCAATCAAGCCGGCGAGGATGCTCCGATGGATCGCGTCGTAGTGCGCGTTGCTTTCGTTGAGGTTCAGCGCGCCCAAATCGTCAAGCGCATCGTGGAGTTGACTGTAAACGTCCTGCCACTCGCGCATGCGGATGTAAGAGAGGAAGCGCTGCTTGCAGAATTTCCGGCGCTGGCTTTGCGTGCGGAGGCGATCCCATTCGTCATGCACGGCGTTCCAGATGTTCAGCAACGTCAGGAAATCGGATTGCGGATCGGAGAATTGCTTGTGCGCGGCGGCCGCGGCGTCCTTTTGGTCGAGCGGCCGTTCGCGCGGATCCTGGATGCTTAAACCGGCGGCGATGATCAGGATCTCGGCGGTCGCCCGTTCGCGATGGGATTGGAGCAGCATGCGGCCCAAAGTCGGGTCAATAGGCAGGCGCGCCAAATCGTTTCCAAGGCGCGTCAACTCCCGCCGTTCATCCAGCGCGCCGAGTTCCTGCAAGAGAAGGTAGCCATTGGCGATCGACGCGGGCGCCGGCGGTTGCACAAACGGAAAAGTTTCCACGTCGCCGAGGTCAAAGGCCTTCATGCGCAGGATGACTTCGGCGAGATTGGCGCGCTGGATTTCCGGCTGTGTGAACAAGGGGCGCGCCTGAAAGTCCTCCTCCGAGTACAGCCGGATGCAGACGCCAGATTCGACGCGGCCGGCGCGGCCTTTGCGTTGGTTTGCGCTGCTTTGCGAAACCGGCTCAACCGGCAGGCGCTTGATGCGTGTGCGCGGGTTGTAGCGGCTGATGCGGGCGAGGCCGGCGTCAATCACATAGCGAATGCCTGGAATGGTCAGCGACGTTTCGGCGATGTTCGTCGCCACGACAATCTTGCGGCGCGCCGACGGCGCGAAGACGCGTTGCTGTTCTCCAGCAGTCAAGCGCCCAAAGAGCGGAACCAGTTCTGCCTCGCCGTTGAAACGGGTTTCCAGTTGATCAGTCGTTTCACGGATGTCCCGCTCGCCAGGCATGAAGATCAGCAGATCGCCCGCGCTGGATTCATAAAGAACCCGTTCCGCCGCCTGGACTGCGGCGTCCACATAACTGATGTCGCCTTGCTCCTCGGAAGCGGCGTCGAGCGGTTGATACACAACCTCGACCGGATAGAGGCGGCCCGAAACCTCAATGATCGGAGCGTTGTTGAAATGCTTCGAGAATGCCTCGGTGTCGATGGTCGCGGAGGTGATGATCAATTTGAGATCCGCGCGCCGCGCCAACAGGCCCTTCAAATGGCCGAGGAGAAAATCAATGTTCAAGCTGCGCTCATGCGCCTCGTCGATAATGATCGCGTTGTACTCGGACAAAACGCGGTCGCCCTGCGTCTCAGCCAGCAGGATCCCGTCGGTCATCATTTTGATGTACGTGTGTTCGTTGGAACGATCGTCAAACCGAATTTTGCAGCCCACCTCCTGTCCCCAACCCACGTTCAGTTCCTCGGCGATGCGGCGCGAGATGGAAAGAGCGGCGACCCGCCGCGGCTGCGTGCAACCGATCTTGGCTTCTATGCCCAACCCCGCTTCCAGGCACATTTTCGGAAGTTGCGTCGTTTTGCCGGAACCGGTTTCGCCCGCGACGACGATCACCTGGTTGTTGCGGATCGCGTCGACAATTTCGTCCTTGCGCGAAGTGATCGGCAGGTCGGGCGGATAGGACGGTTGCGGCGCGAACGCCCGGCGCTCTTCGCGCAGCGCGACGGAGGCGAGGACCTGCTGATGCAGCCGGTCGAGCAACGCCTCGCGCCGGTCGGAATGATGTTGGTCGCGCAACAGCCGGGCCAGGCGCCGGCCCAGATGCACCCAGTCGCGCAAGAGGCACTGCGGCAGCAATTTTGTGAGTTCTTCTATGCGCGAGTCCGGCATTCGACGGCCCAGGATAACAGCGCTTTACGTTCATGGGAAGACAAGGGCGTGCTGTGGAGCATCATCGATAGGCGGCGGCTTGGATGTCGTATAGCTCGGCATAGTGGCCGCGATTGGCCATGAGCTTGTCGTGGGGGCCGAATTCCACCACGCGCGCGCCCTTGAGCACGACGATGAGGTCGGCCATGCGGACGGTGGAGAAGCGATGGGATACCAATAGGGTCACGCGCCCGGAATGGCGGTTGTCGCGCGCCGCGGCGGCGTAGCGCTCGAAGAGGGCGTGCTCGGTTTCCGCGTCGAGCGCGGCTGTGGGTTCGTCCAACGCGAGGAGAAGGGGACGCTCGCGCATGAATCCGCGGGCCAGCGCGAGCTTCTGCCATTGTCCAAACGAGACCTCGACGCCTCCCGGCCAGCTTGCGCCCAATTGCGTTTCCAAGCCGGATGCCAGGAGCGCGACAACGTCATTGGCGCCTGCGCGGTCCACCGCCGAGGCGACCGCCGTCCGGTCCTCAAGGCGCGGCAAATCCCCGAGGCCGACGGTGTCGCGGGCGCGAAATTCAAAGCGATAAAAATCCTGAAAGGCGCCAGCCAGGCGCGTCCGCCATTCCTGCGCCGCCATACGGGCCAGCGGAATATTGTCGACAAAAATGGCGCCCGACGTCGGTTCGTACATTTTCGCCAGGAGTTTGACCAGGCTGGTCTTGCCCGCGCCGTTCTCGCCGACGATGGCCACGACGGATCCCGCGGGCAGGCGCAACGAAATATCTTCAAGCGCCAGGCGCGTCGTCCCCGGATAGGCGAATGAAACGGAGTCAAGACGAATGCCATCGCGCAAGGCATCGGGCGCCGGAACATCGGCGTCGGCGTTCATTGAAGCGGCATAATCCTCCAGCCACGCCAGGCGCCGCGCGCCGTAGACCCAGAACCCGCGCAGGAATCCAATTTCGCTGACGGTGGCGCCGATGTAAGCGGAAAGGCGCGCGCCAGCCGCCAGCACAAGGACGACGTTGCCGGCGCCGGCGCGGATGCCGGCTGTCACAAACACAATGGCGCCGACGTAAGCGGCGCCGAAAACGAACCACGCCAGCGCCTGCCAGAACGCGGAATCGCGCCGCGCCACGATCACCGGGGCGAAGCTGCGTTCCCAGATTTCGCGGCGCCGGGCGACCAATTGTTCGCCGATGCGCGTGACACGCACTTCCTTGCCAGGGGCCGCGGTGGTGGCCGTGTCAAATAGATGCCGGGCCAGCCGGCTGTCCCGGGTCCCGCTCTCCTGAGCCTTGCGCTCGACGCCGGGCCTCCACGCCGAGACAACGACGATTGGCGCCGCCGCCAGGGCCAGCAAGACCAGCGCGATATGAATCGAGGCAAGCAGCGCAATGACGACGCCCAACCGGAGCAGCCAGCCGCAAGTGGAGAAGACCGACATGTACATGTGATCGAGCACGAAGATCTGGTTGCGCAGCATGGCCAGACGATCCAGGTAATCCGGTCGCTCCTGGTGTGCGATGGTGACCAGCGACGCCTGCAAATGCGCCACGTGCGCCTCCAGCGCGATGGTGACCTTGTCGCGAAAACGCCGCTGGATTCGCGTGCTCACCACTCCAAGAAACCACGTCGCGGTGGCCGACACGCCGAGGCCCACGGCGGCCCCAATCGCCAGCGCTTCGCGATGTTCGAGGACGCCTTGCCCCAGAAGTTTCAGCCAAAGGGCCAGCAGCGCATCGGGCAGCACGGCCAACTGTGACAGCAGAAACGCCGCCAGCATGAGCCGCGGCTGATGGCGGTAGCCGAGCTTGCAAAGGCGCCACATTGAGGACAAGGCGGGCGGCAGATCGTCATCGGATCCCTTGCGCGAGGCTGCGTTTTTGTTTGAGCTAGGCGAGGACGTCATAGGCCTTTCCTTCCTCGTCTTCAGCGACAAAGCGTTTTGCCTGCAACTCGAACATCGTTCGGTAGCGCCCGCCCTTGGCCATCAATTCGTCATGGGAGCCCAACTCGATCACGCGGCCGTGCTCGAGCACGCAAATGCGATCGGCGTGGCGAACGGTGGAGAAACGGTGCGAGATGAGAATGGTCGTGCAATGGCGCGTTTCCTTGAGGAGTCGCTCGAAGATCTCAGCTTCGCCGCGGACGTCGAGTTGGGCGGTCGGTTCGTCCAACAGCACGACTCCGGCGCCCATGCGCACCGCGCACAATGCGCGGGCCAGGGCGATGCGCTGCCATTGTCCGCCGGAAAGCTCGGCGCCGCCTTCGTAGCCGCGCGCCAGGATGGTGTCCAGGCCCGCCAGGTCCGCCGCGCCCGCCGATTCCAGCGCGGCGCGCACGGCGTCATCCGGCGCGCCGGAGGGCGCCACGTTCTCGCGGACCGTCAACTCAAAGCGAACAAAATCCTGGAACACGGCGGTGAGGCGCGCGCGCCACGAGTCGACGTCCATCTCCCGCATATCGACGCCGTCGATTTCAATGCCGCCGGACTGCGGATCGTAGAGGCGGCAGAGCAATTTCGCCAAAGTGGTCTTGCCGGCGCCGTTCTGGCCGACAATCGCCAGCGAGGATCCCGCCGGGATGGTGAGGTCGAACTTGTCAAGCACAGGCTGGCCGCCGGGATAGGCGAACGTGACATTGCGGAATCGAATATCGCGCGCGGGCATCCCAAACGCCGCGCGTGTTCCCATCGGCAGCGCCCCGCCGGCCGCCATCGCCGGCCGCAGGCGCAGGACCGCGGCTATGGGCGCCGCGGCGGTGTCCAGGGCCCAGTTGAGTCCGCCAAAAGCAATAGCGGACGCGCCGATGGCGGCCTGGGCGTAGACGATGGCCGCCCCAAGTGTCAGCGTTCCGTGAGTGACTGCCGACGCAAGCGACCAAAAGACGATGACGTTCGCGCCCAGCGCCAGCAGCAAGCTCCAGATCATCGGGCGCTCGCGCAGGCGCGTGGCTTCGTATTGAAGATCGTGCAAGCGGGTGCGGCGCTCAATGAACCGGTCGATGGTCCAGCGCGCGAGGCCAAACAGCCGCAGCTCCTTCGCGGGCGCGGGTTCGACCGCGAGTTGAAAGGCGTAATGCGCGTCGCGCTGGGCGCTTCGAACTTCGTCCGTGTTACGGTCGCGCCAAACGCCGCTCTCGCGAAGCAGCCAATGGGTCGCCAGCCATGCGCCGCCGAGCAAAATCGGAGCCCACCATGCGAAGCCAAAAAGCAGCGCCGCAGACGCAAAACCCACAATCGACATCACAAGGCCGCCGGCGATGAAGTCCATGGAAATGCGAAGCGGCGGGCCGGTCATGCCGAGGTCGAAGTCGCGCGCGACAGTCAAGTCGGTGGTCAATTTGAAATCCTCCAAGTGGCCAATCCCAGGCGGGCGCGCGCACGCCTCGGTCAGGCGGTCGTAAAGCCAGCCGGCGGTGCGGTCGCCGAGGCTCGCGCTGAGTTCGTGGTGAATGGGCGCCAGGATTTGCAGCGTTATGAAGAGAGCCCCAACCAGCGCCAGCGGCGCCGCCAGGTTGGCGCCGCGCTGCACAGCGGTCACGAGCAGACCGGTCGCAATTGCAAAACCCACCGGCAGCATGCCGCGCAAGAGCAGGGCGGTCCACCACGCGATCGTCAGGCCCGGCGCGGCCTTGGGCAGGACGCTGAAGAATTTCCATTCATTGCGTTGACGGAGCCGTTCAAGCATGGGGCTGTGTTTTTACGCGTTGTGAATTGGCGCGGCTATCCTGCCGCTTCGAGCCGGCTTTGTCAAAGAGCGGGGAGTCGCGCGCCGGGAAAGAGGCAAGGGATTGGCGGGCAGGGGAATGAGAATGACGGCGCATAGGATGATTGGGTTTCGCAACGAGTTCCCAAGGATTGAGTCAGGAAGATGGGGTCAGAAACATGGCGGCGCATTGGTTTGATTAGGTGTGATTAGCTTTGAGTTGGTTTGAGGAAACAAGGTTTGGGCGCGCCGGGAAAGAAGGCCGGCTAGCCAAACGGGCTGGCGCACGGAGCGTCACGCCTCACTCTAGCATGACCCTATATAAGGACGCAAGTGGTTTATGTGGAAAAACAGCCGCCATTCCGCCATTCTGAGTGCGAGCATGAATATCCCTGATGCCCAACGAGAAAACCGGTTCCGATTTCACGGCGGCTTTTACGGACAGCTCGTGTCCGGCGTGCTGTGGCTTGTGTCAGCGTGTTTGGCCGTCACAGTTGGCGTCAAAGCCGCGATCATCGCTATTGTGTTTGGCGGCTTCCTGATTTTCCCGGCGACGGAATCGCTTGTGCGGCTTTCCGGGAGGAAAAAACTGAGTGAAGCGAATACGCTTTGGAATCTGGGCATGCAAGTCGCGTTTGTTTTGCCGTTTTCAATGTTGTTGCTGTGGCCGGTTACGCTGTATCGCACCAATTTGTTTTACCCGGCTTTGATGATCCTTTTAGGCGCGCACTATATTCCATTCGTGTTCTTATACGGCATGCGGCTGTTCGCATTTCTGGCGGCAATATTGATCGGCGGCGGCGTCCTTATTGAGATGTTCGACCCGAACAGGTTTAGCACGGGCGCCTGGATCACTGGCATTGTTCTTGTGCTATTCGCGTTTCTAGGTCGGATGTGCGCGCGAAGAGATCAGCCCGGTGACGGTTGATCGTGGTTCGTATTGACATATAAAGGCCATTTCTGCGCACCTCCTCACGCCTCCTTGAGCCAAAGCAAGTCGGTTCCCACCAGCAATTCGGTCATTTTGGCGTGATGTGTGTTCTTCATGGCGATGGCGAAGGTCTCGAAACCAAATTCCGCGGCGAGCGCGGCGACATCGCGAGTGTTGTCGTAGGTCATCAGCACGTCGCCTTTCACGTCGGCCAGCAATCCGAAAAGTTCCCGGTGATCAACCTGCCAGTGGGGATACAGGCGGCGCGAGGCCACGGTATAAGGCGGATCCACAAAGAAAGCGGCGCCTTCGTCGTCTGAGTAACGCCGGATCACTTCGATGGCGTCGCCTTCGATGAATGAAAACCGTTGACGAACTGCGGCAATTTCCAGGATACGGCGCGCGAAAGTCTCGGGATACCAGCGAGAATTGAGGCCCCGTCCGTTTTCGCCGGTTTTCACCAAGCCGGCGCCTGGCGCCATGATCCCGCCGCGTTGAACCCGGTTTCGGAGGATGGTCGCAAAGGCGCGTTCGCGTTGTGAAACGGGCTCTTTGCGCAACACCGCGGACACCGTTTCGCGCGTGAGTTGAAAGCTCAGTATTCGATCCGCCAGCCACGAGGCTTGCCCGCAAAAAATCGTATGCCACACAGCGGCGACTTCCGGGTCGCGCTCGACCATGACAACATGATCGGCTAATTCCTCAAAACCGGCTGTCAAACCAACAATGCCGCCCCCCGCAAACGGTTCCACCAGGACCGAAACAGGCGTGTCGCGCCTCCCAAGCCATGAGCGAATATAGGGCACGAGCCAGGTTTTGCCGCCCGGATAACGAAACGGAGACCGCTTGGGAACCGAGGCCACGTTTACGGGAACCGTCGATTCAACGTCCTCGGCGGTGCGATAGGGGGCGTCGTCCCGCAGGCTGGGTGTCGCGGAATCCAGCTCACGGGCGAATGCCAGAATGCGGTCGACAAGTTTGTTGGGGACGCGGATGACAGTGGTGTCGCCTGAATTCCATTTGGAGCGAAAGGTGGTTGATGAGCGGGCCATATATATACGTCTGGCTGCCCTTGTAACAAGGGCGCAGGGTGAACGCAAGCGAAATTGTAACATGGGCTGATTATCGAGGCGAGGCGGCCTACCTTTGCGGGCGCGAGTTGCGGATTGGCTCGACTAATGCTTTCTTTCAGTTCTGGATATGGTCGTTCCCGGTTCACCTGAGCGCTGGGCCGGCCACGCCGCTTTTGCCAAATCATTCACTTATGAAAACCTTTCGGCTTTTCCTTTCCGGGCTCCTGTTTTTGAGCGCCATCGCGGCGCAGGCGCAGTTTAACTATGTCATTTACAACGGTTCGGCGATCATCACCGGGTACACCGGATTCGGCGGCGCGGTGTCGATTCCCAGCGTCCTGGGCGGTTACCCGGTGACGGAGATTCAAGGGCCGGGCTTTGAGAACAGGGGAATCACGAGCGTCGCGATTCCAGACAGCGTGACGAATATTCAGGCGCAGGAATTCGCGCCGAACACGTCGCTGTCGTCGTTCACGGTCGATTCCAATAACCCGGCGTATTCGAGCGCGGGTGGAGTCCTATTTGACAAATCGGGGGCGGCGCTTGTCGAATATCCGCCGGGCGTGAGCGGGAGCTATGCGATTCCGGGAACGGTGACAAGCATAGGGAACAGCGCGTTCGCCGCGTGCTATTATTTGAGCGGTGTAACGATTCCCAACAGCGTGACCCAAATCGGGGCAATTGGATTCGGATACTGCTTCGGCCTCACGAATATTTCCATTCCCAGCAGCGTGGCTGGCATCGGGCCGGACACGTTCATCAACTGCTACAATCTGCCGGCGATCACGGTCGCCGCGGCCAACCCTGCGTATGAGAGCGTCGGGGGCGTTTTGTTTGACAAGGTGGGAACGACGCTGATGGCGTTCCCGACGGGGTTGGGCGGCGGCTACACGATTCCGATGGGCGTGACGACCATCGGCACGAACGCGTTTATCCTGTGCAACGGCCTCACGAATGTGACGATCCCGGCGAGCGTGACGACGCTGGCCGACGGCGCCTTCGCGGATTGCAGCGGGCTGACGAGGGTGACGCTGGGCTCGGGTGTCAATAACATGGCGACAACGGCGTTTGCGGGGTGCGGGCGGTTGACATCCATCGACGTGGACCCGGCAAATGCGATTTTCAGCTCGCTCAATGGCGTGGTCTTCAACAAAAACCAGACGACTTTGGTTCGATTCCCGACCGGGTTCGGAGGGAGTTACACGACGCCCGGGACGGTGACCAGCATCGCGGCGTATGCATTCCAGGATTGCGACCTTGCGAACGTCACGATTACGGGCAGCGTCGCGAGCATTGGATTTTACGCCTTCCAAGGGTGCGGCAGCATCACCAACGTCACCATGGCGCAAGGCGTGGGAAGCATTGGAGAATTTGCGTTTGGGGATTGTCCCAACCTGGCGACGGTGACGATTCCCGCGACCGTGAGCGCTTTGCCGTTCGGCGCGTTCGCGTATTGCGCGCTGACGGGAGCCTATTTTGGCGGCAACGCGCCGACGTCGGACCCGCAGGCGTTCCTGGGCGACAGCGGGACGCTTTATTATTTGCCGGGAACGAGCGGGTGGACTTCGACGTTCGACGGGCTTGCGACGATGATTCAGGGCGCGCCGAATCCGAATGGCGCGTTGCGGGTGACGATTGCGCCGGCGGGTGCGGTGGTTTCCGGCGCGCAATGGCAGGTCGACGGCGGCCTGCTGCAATCGGGCGGCGCGACGGTCGTTGGACTGACGGTCGGGCAGCACACGGTGAGCTTCACGACGGTGAATCGCTGGATGACGCCGAGCAATCAAACGCTCACCGTTACCGCCAACGCGACCAACAGCGCGACGGGCACGTATCTACAGGAAGCCTCGCCAGCGTCGGACTTCACATTTGTCACGAACGAGGGGAGCGTCACGATCACGGGTTACGTGGGGCCGGGCGGGCCGGTCGATGTGCCGCCGACGATCACCGGGTTGCCGGTGGGAGCGATCGCCCAGCAGGCGTTCGCATACATCGGCACGATCACAAGCATGACGATTCCCGACAGCGTGACGAATCTTGGCGAATACGCGTTCAACTCGTGCGAGGCGATGGCGACGGCGACGATTTCGTCCGGCGTCACGAGTCTTGGGCAGGGGACGTTTCAGAACTGCGGCAGCCTGGGTTCGGTTACGTTTCGAGGGCCGCTGGCCAGCATAGGCGATTACGCGTTCACGTCGTGCGGCGGGCTAAGCGGCTTCACGATTCCGGGGACGGTGACGAATGTGGGGCAGTATGCGTTTTACGCGGCGGGCCTGACGAACATCACGATTCCCGCCGCGGTGACGAGCATCGGCGAGGCGGCGTTTCTGTTTTGTTTCCAGTTGCCGGCGATTGGCGTCGACCCGGCGAACCCCGCCTACACGAACGTTGGGGGAGTGTTGTTCAACAAAGACAGCACGGAATTGGTCGAGTATCCGGACGGCAATCCCGCGACGGCCTACACGATACCGAGCACGGTCGCCACGATTGGCGACCTGGCGTTTGAGGATTGCACGTTGGGCAGCGTGACGATTCCGACGAGCGTGAAGGTGATAGGAAGTTATTCGTTTGAGAACTGCAGCTTTCTCACGGGGATCATCATTCCCGGCAGCGTGACGAGCATCGGCAACGACGCGTTCGCGCTGTGCAGCGGGTTAAGCGCCGTGAACATTCCGGCGAGCGTAACGATGCTTGGCGCCGTTCCGTTTGCCAATTGCGGCAACATGACGGCAATCACCGTCGATGCGGGCAACCCGGCGTTCAGCGGCGTCAACGGCATTTTATACAACAAGGCGGGCACGACACTGGTGGAGTTTCCAGGCGGCGTTCATGGAAATTTCGCGATCCCGGATGGAATCGGGGACATCGGGCCGCAGGCGTTCGGCGGCTGTCAACTCA
>Ga0265338_10007066_pt1 | contig 14076 bp, 14 predicted proteins | sample 42126metaG_FD_193579 | JGI IMG/M metagenome (GOLD analysis project Ga0265338, IMG submission 193579) | Rhizosphere microbial communities from Carex aquatilis grown in University of Washington, Seatle, WA, United States - 4-21-26 metaG | ecosystem: Host-associated > Plants > Roots > Rhizosphere... | reverse complement strand
TGTCATGCAGGTGATGCATACCAAGACATTGCTCTTATAATATTGGTCCCGCCAGATTACCTGATTGAACTCGCGGAACCTATAGGTTGAAGGCGTGAGGGCTTTCAAAACCACAAAAAAAGGAGGATGGCGGCGCAAAAACAAAAGCCCTATCCCCTGAAATATCCCTCCGACAAGAGGGTTGACAAGAAATATCTCCGGCTTATCGCCCTGCTCTTTCCCTGCCTCAGGATACGAATCAAGAATAAACAATGTGCAGAAAATAAATTCAAAAACACTGATGAAGTTGCTGATCGAATTTAAAAGAAACCTTGCTTGAAAACCTTCCCAATGAAAGTAAGCAAATATCTTAATGCAAAACATTCCCAGAAGGCACGCAGCCATGAATACAAGCCCAGCGCCTGCCTGGAACCTCAAGTGCCCTGACGGATCCCCAAGCCTGCCAGCGAATTTCTTACGGATGGCCCAGGGCGCCAAACTCAAAGCCCCAACGGTGTCAATCACAGCGAAACTTACCGCTCTCCAGTGGGGATACGAATGGAAAAAAAAGAACAACAAGAAATCCGTCAGCTGTGCCAACATGAAAAAGATCAAAAAGCCAGTCCAAAGATCCTTTGCATTGTGGTTAAGGCGACGGATAGTGAAATTCGTTTCTCGAGAGATTATAATTTCAAGAATGCATCCGGCAAAAGCGCTCATGAAATAGATCTCTAAAGCGCTGGCAAGTAGGAAAAAAAATAAAGAAAATTGCAAGTGCTGAATAAAGGTGCATACAAAAATGACACCCGGCAGGGAGCTCGTAATCGTTAAGGCCTGAAAAAAATGATGCCGTTGGCTGTGCATTCAAATTATTATAACAAAAAGCTATCTCCAATAAAAAGGCTATTGCGAAGTTCAATAGCCTTTTATTTGATCTGGTTGCCTCGCATGGACTCGAACCATGATACCGAGATCCAGAATCTCGTGTCCTACCATTAGACGACAAGGCAATATCTCTTGATCACCACAGATTTTTTTGGATCCAGGAATCCAGCTTATTGATGAAATTCGTGATGCCTTCGACAGGGTAAGAATCATCCCCGCCGGCATCCAACATCGAATTTACGCCCGGAGGGGCTTTTATAAATGCGCCCCGGGCAAAAGCTGTTGAGCCGCAAAAACAAAAACAAAAGACTGCAACGATAAACACTGCGCGCATGGCCATCTCCCTGGCTATTTGAATGCTTCCTTTAAACGTTGAATGGTCCTCTCTTTGCCTAACACTGCCATGGTATCGAATAATCCTGGCCCCACGGCACGGCCGGTCAAGGACACCCTCACCGGATGGACCAAAACACCTGCCTCGACACCCAGCTGAGCGACCAGGCCGCGAAACGCCTCTTCCGCTGTTCGGGCGTTAAAATCTCCAATGCTGCTTAAGCGCTCCGCCAACAAATCAAACTCTTTGCTCATATCCTGGGACAAATGCTTAGGTTTAGCATCGTCGTCAAACGTAACCTTATCATTGAAAATAAAGCTTGTCCAATCCAAAAAATCAAGCAGCGTGCTCATGCGGCCTTTGAATAATTGCACCATATGCTCGAAGGCTTCTCCCTGCAAATTCGCTTCGGGGTATTTCGCAGCCACCAGGGGCCTTAAAGCCTGCGCTAAAGTGGCATTGTCCATTTCTTTAATGTATTGGCTGTTAAGCCATTGCAATTTCTCCAGCGAGAAAGCCGCGCCTGCTTTGTTGATCTTCTTGATCGAAAATGCTTTAAGCGCAGAAGCCATGGTCACTTTTTCCTGATTGCCTCCCGGAGACCAGCCTAACAGCATCAGGTAATTGACAATGGCCTGGGGCAAATAGCCCTGGGTGCGATATTCTGTCACGGCAGTTGCGCCGAAGCGCTTGGACATGCGCCCTCCCTCAGGGTCCATGATCAATGGCAAATGTGCAAATTTGGGGATCTTGAAGCCTAACGCCTCGTAAATAAGGATCTGCTTGGGCGTATTGGAAATATGGTCTTCCCCGCGGATAACGCAGGAAATTTCCATGAGGGCATCGTCAATGACACAGGCAAAACTGTAGGTGGGCGAACCGTCGGATTTCATCAAGACCTGGTCTTTGATCTCCTTGGTATCGACGACGATCTCCCCGCGTATCAGATCATAAACCTTAATGACCTTCGGCAGGACCGTTAAAATAACGGCCTCGCCGTCCTTATAAGCCTTGCCTTCCGACAGCAATTGATCAGCGTATTTCCGGTAGAGTTCGAAACGGTCGCTTTGCTTGTAATATTCGTCCCAGGTCAATCCCAGCCATTTGAGGCTGTCCAGGATCTCATCAAGATATTCGTTCTTTGAGCGGACCTTGTCCGTGTCTTCGATGCGCAGGATGAATTGCCCGCCCTGGGCCCTGGCATACATCCAGTTAAACAGCGCTGTGCGGGCAGAGCCGATATGTAGAAAACCGGTAGGTGAGGGAGCGAAACGAACGCGAACCATTAGCTTTTTCCCTTTGACTCCAGACTTAAAAGCTCTAATACTTTTGCATCGAGAAAAGCTTTTTTGGAATCGCTTAGATCTGCGAACTTAATGCCTATATTATAAAACTGCTCGCTTTCCTTGCGGGAGCGGACCACCACTCCCTGGCAGCTGAATGGAGTGGGAGGTGTACTGAAACTAAGGATGATGTCTGCCTTGGTACCCACGGCGATCCCCTGGTTCAAATGCACGCACAGACCGCCGATGCCGACGTTGGAGGTGTTGGCCAGGATCGTTTCGTTGGAACCGTCCGACATCCACATCGTCAACTGGCAAGGATAATTGGCCCTGGGGTATTTTCTGCGGTTAACATCGCCCATAGATTAAATATACGGCTTTGAAAGCTGCACGCCTCCATCGATCAAACGCTGAAGATTGCCGCGCAGGCGGTTCTGGTCACGCTGGGAGATCTCCGTAAATTCAACGCCCGTATCATAAAACAGGGGTTTGACTTTTTCAATGGATTTACGGCGCACGCTCCAGACCACCTTGCCTTTGGGCTTGATGTGTTCGCTCAGATCCAAAAGGTCGACCTCAAGATCGACCGCGGAAAACATTTTTATCTCGTTCTTCAACGTTATACAAAGGCCCCCTAAGCCGATATTTTCGGTATGGGTCAAAATGGCATCATGCGTGCCTGCAGACGAAATGACCTTCACTAAACAGGGATACATCACCCGGGGGAATTTCCTGCGATCTAATCCTTCCCAAGCCATGTCATTCCTCCTTAAGATGTCAGGTGTCTTTTCTATCGTACCCTACTTGCAACCGTGAAATCGCCTGAGCCTTGCCTGTTTTAGCCTCCACCTTGAGGACCACTCCGTGGATCGTCGCAGGCAATGGAGCCACCTCAAATTTGCTGGGCATGCTGGTCAAAAAACGCTCGATGATCTTCTTCTTGTCCTGGCCGATCACCGAGTCATACGGCCCGCTCATCCCCAGGTCCGTGATGTAAGCTGTTCCTTGGGGCAATATCTTCTCATCGGCGGTTTGCACGTGAGTGTGCGTGCCAAAAACCAGGGAAACTTTTCCGTCGGCATAATGGCCGAGCGCCACCTTTTCGCTGGTAGCCTCGGCATGCATATCCACCACGATCACCGGCGTCTCCTGCCTGATCTGGGAAGCCAGCGCATCCAGCGTCAAAAACGGACAAAGCACATTATAGCGCATAAAAGTGCGGCCCAAAAGATTTATTACACCAACCTTGACGCCATTGGGGGCGCTGACAATGGTCCAGCCCCTTCCCGGGGCCCCGTCGGGGAAGTTGGCCGGCCGCACGATCTTATCCTGGCGTTCGTTTAAAAAAGAAACTATCTCGGGCTTGTCCCATACATGGTCACCCATGGTCAGCACATCAACCCCTGCGTTCAGGATCTCCTCGGCATTCTTAGAAATAAGTCCGGCACCCCCGGAGGCGTTTTCTGCGTTGGCGATGACCAGATCGATGCTATGTTCTTTCTTTATTTTAGGAAGAAGCTCGGTCAGGGCTTCCCGTCCGGGCCGCCCTACAATATCACCGATGCATAAAATATTCATTACCTGCTCTCTCATTTAGCGTACTCGATGGCACGGATCTCGCGGACCACCATGACCTTAATATGTCCGGGATACTCCATCTCTTCTTCGATCTTCTTGCGGATGTCCCTGGCCATGACCACGGCTTCATCGTCATTGACCTTGTCCGGCATGACCACGACCCTGATCTCACGGCCTGCTTGTAAGGCATAGGTCTTTTCAACGCCTTTGAAAGAATTGGATATCTTCTCCAGATTTTCCAGGCGCTTGATGTAGGTTTCCATGCTCTCGGCACGCGCACCAGGACGGGCTGCACTGATGGCATCAGCCGCTGAAACCAAAATACCGTAGACCGTATTCATCTCCACTTCGCCATGATGGCTTTCAACGGCATAAGCCACTTCTTCAGACTCACCATATTTACGCGCCAGGCGTGCGCCCACAATGGCGTGGGTGCCTTCTTCAACGTCGGAAGAAACCACCTTGCCGATATCATGAAGCAACCCGGCCCGCTTGGCGATCTTGACATCAATACCGATCTGATGAGCCATGATACCCATGAGTTTGGCCACTTCAATGGAGTGGTTCAATCCGTTTTGGCCAAAGGATGTCCTGTAACGTAAACGCCCCACTAATTTGATAAGCTCAGGGTGCATGCCATGGATGCCGAGCTCTATGGCCGCTGCTTCGCCGTCTTCCTTGATCTTTTTCTCAAGCTCTGTCTTGGCCTTCTCCACGACTTCCTCAATGCGGCCGGGATGGATCCGACCGTCGACAATAAGTTGTTCCAGGGCCATGCGTGCAACCTCGCGCCGTGCCATGTCAAAACCTGAGATGGTCACGGCTTCAGGGGTGTCATCGATAATGATGTCCACACCGGTAGCCTGCTCCAAGGTGCGGATATTGCGGCCTTCACGGCCGATGATGCGGCCTTTCATTTCATCGGAAGGCAAGGGCACCACGGAGATCGTGGTTTCAGCCGTATGGTCTGAAGCGCAGCGCTGGATGGCGGTGCTGATAATTTCCCGCGCTTTTTTCTCGGCTGTTTCCTTGATCTCTTCGTTCATGTGACGCAGGCGTACCGCCTTTTCATTAAGTAATTCTTCTTCCAGACGGCGCAAAAGGATCTGCTTAGCGTCCTCAGGGGACAGATTGGCGATGGTGTATAAACGTTCCTTTTCCTGGGCCAGGACCCTGGTGAGCTCCTCGTCCTTTTGTTTGACGTTGGCTTCATTCTTGATCAAGGTCTCCAACCGGCTGTTAAGGTCTTTTTCCTTCTTTTCTAACAGATCGACCCGTTTATCCAGATTTTCCTCACGCTGTAAAACGCGTTTCTCCATACTGCTTAACTCTTCGCGGCGCTCCTTGGTCTCTTTCTCGAAATCCTGGCGCATCTTCAACAGCAGGTCTTTGGCTTGCAGCTCCGCTTCCTTACGGATGGTTTCTGCTTCGCGTTTGGCCAATTCCCTGATCTCTCCGGCATCTTTATTGGCTTGGTCCGAACGCTTACGGCCCAGCAAGCGGTTAAGAAAGTAACCGATAATGATACAAACGATCCCGCCTAATACATAATATAAAGCCTGGCCCAATGCATTGCTTTCCATGGCAACCTTTCCTATAAAAAGGTGACAGGTACATTTATTAGGTACTGATTTCTCAATTAGAAACTGTACCTGTCAGCTTTATTATGAAAATAAATTTTAAATTTACCCTGCGATGACTTCTTGAAGGCGCATATCATGCGCCTCGATGGGGAGGCTTTCGGTAAGTTGAAAATCGAAGGCAAGGCCGACAGTGGCCGCCGTCTTAGGAAGCGTGCTTAAGAACCGGTCATAATAACCCGCACCGCGGCCCAAACGATGATGCTGTTTGTCAAAAGCCAGGCCAGGGACGATCACCGCATCGATCTCCTCCAAGGCCAATGCCTTGCTGGGATCAAATGGTTCGGTAATGCCGTATGCTCCGATATGCACATCTTTCATAGACGAAATTAACGTAGGAATCAATTTCCTTTGATTTTTTTCAACAATGGGCAAACTAACCCTTTTTCCCGAAACAATTGCCTCTTCGATCATCGCCAGGGTATCCACCTCACCCGGCATGGATGCATAAAACAGAATGCTTTGCGCTTTCCGGATAGCCGGCAATTGCCATAATAGCCCTGCAATAAGCCGGCTTTTGCGCAAACATTCCTTACTACTCTGCTCTTTAAGGAGCTGTAAATAATGCCTTCTTAAAGAGCCTTTATCTTTCATTTGCGCCGTATATTATCATTTTTTCTTTAATTTGTCCATTCTCTCTTTGATCTTAGCTTCGTAGCCTTGGGCAGAAGGCTCATAATACACCGCCTCATGGGGCATATATTCTTGTTGGACATAATGTTGCGGAAAATCATGTGCGTATTTATACCCTTTGCCGTGACCCAACTTTTGCGCACCCTTATAATGAGCGTCCCTAAGATGCTCTGGCACTCCCTGGGCGCGCTTTTCTTTAACATCAGCCAGGGCGCGGTCGATGCCTAAATACGCAGCATTGGACTTTGGTGCGCAAGCCACATAAACGGCGGCTTGGGCCAGGATAATGCGTGCTTCCGGCAAGCCGATGAATTCCGTGGCTTGGGCTGCGGCATTGGCCAGGATCAGGGCTTGAGGATCAGCATTACCCACATCTTCCGCAGCGCAAATCACGATGCGACGGGCTATAAACCTCGGGTCTTCTCCGGCATAGATCATCTTGGCCATCCAATAGAGGGTGGCATCCGCATCTGAGCCGCGCATGGATTTGATGAAAGCTGAGGCTGTATCATAATGGGCATCGCCATCTGCATCGTAATTCACCTGCTTTTTCTGGATGGACTCTTCTGCGACAGCCAGGGTTATATGGACCTTTCCGTCGCTATCTTTGGGTGTTGTTAAAACCGCCACCTCTAGAGCGTTAAGCGCCCTGCGGGCGTCCCCATCGCTGATCGTGGACAAGAATTCCAATGCTTCAGTACCGGCCACGATCGGCAGAGCGCCTAATCCCCTGTCTTTATCAGCAAGGGCACGTTGCATTAACGCCATCAAGTCTTGCGCAGACAAAGGTTGGAGTTCAAAAATCAATGAACGCGACAACAATGGAGAGACCAGCGCGAAAAAAGGATTAAAAACAGTGGCTCCGACCAAAACGATATTACCCTCTTCGATGTCCGGCATCAGCACATCTTGCTGGGCTTTGTTGAAACGATGGATTTCATCGATGAAAAGGATGGTCTTACGGCCTGAGGATGCCCTCCGGTTCTGGGCTGCAGCAATGATCTTACGCATTTCATCGACGTTGGAAGATACGGCATTGATCCTCTCAAAATGGGATTCGGTCTTGTGGGCAATGCATAAAGCCAGGGTGGTTTTACCGGATCCCGGAGGACCATAAAGAATGAGCGAGGATATTTTGTCAGCCTCTACGGCGCGGCTTAAAAGCTTACCTTCTCCTAAAATGTGCCTTTGGCCTACATACTCTTCCAGGGATCGCGGCCGCATGCGGGCGCTTAAAGGGGAATCCAAGGGAATGATCTTTTCATCTGGGGAAAATAAATTCGTGGCCATAAAAAAACCCCGCCTCTGCCGGTGGACCTGGTGTAAGTGAGAACCATCTTTCTCAAGTGGGTGCCAGTGTGAGGCCGCCTGAGGCGCGCCCAGATGACCGGCTCCCGGTGTATTGTTTTGTGGTTCAATACATCCTAGATCCTGTCGCACAGCGCAGGGTAATTGTAATTATATCACTAAAAAAGGTGACAGGTATAAAAAAGGTGACAGGTACAATTTTGGCTAAACGGCCTTAAAACAAAATTGTACCTGTCACCTTTTTTATGTCACTTTTTTTAACGACGGATAGCGCCTAAATCGCGGGAGAGCGCCTGGAGAATGCGCTCGTGGACGGTGGAAACCTCATCCTCCCGTAAGGTCCGGGCATTGGACTGATACTGACATGAAAAAACTAGCCCCTTGCAGCCGGGCTGGATCTTATCACCTAAATACTGCTCGATAAATTGTACTGATCTTAAGATGTCCCCTCCCTGCTGCCTGCAAATATCCTCAATTTTCTTGTAGGGAACATCCTTGCCCACAGCCATGGACACGTCCCTGACAATGGCCGGAAATTCCGAGATCGGCTGATATTTTTTCGCCTTGGCGGGCACGGCCCATAATGGCTCCAGATAAACGGCTGCAAAATAAATGTCCTGGTTTTTGATGTCCCAATTGTCCAAGACCTTCCGGTTGACCTTGCCCACAATTCCGGCAAATTCCCCTTTGATCTTAATAAATGCCGCGCACGAAGCCTCAAAGGCCGGCATATGGACCTCTTCATAGGTTACAGTCGTAGCCGTGGCCTGGAAAATGCGATCCAGCAAACCTTTTAAATCAAAAATTTCAACCGTGTCTTTTTTAGATAAACGCCAATCCATGTTTCGCCTGCCGGTCAATAAAACCCCTACGGATTCACGTTCCTTATTTTGAGTATATGTTTTGGCAATCTCAAAAAGACGCAAATTTTTCTGCCCGCGATTAAAATTGGTCAGGACCACCTGCAAAAAGGACGGCAGCAGCACCGGTCTCATCAATTCCTGGTCCTGGCTTAAAGGATTAGCGATCTTTATTCCCGGCATGTCCGTAATATTACATTTGATCAATGCCTTGGCATTGATCATCGAAAGGGTGACGATCTCATCAAGCCCTGCGGCGGTCAAAGACCTGCGGATTTGGTCCTTGATTTGCCGCGGCCTTTTGTCCACAGGGATGTTGATGGTGTTGATCCTTGGTAATCGGGAGGGCAGGCGGTCAAATCCTACCATGCGGGCGATCTCTTCGATCACGTCCACATCATGGTGTATATCCATGCGGTTGACCGGAGGTGTTGCCTCCAACGCCCCTGCTTTTGTCGTTACTTTAAAACCCAGCCTCGAAAGCCATCCTTTAATTTTAGGCGTCGGGATGCTCGCGCCCAGCAAGGATTCTATATCTGAAATTTTTACCTTTACCTTGGTAGTGCTACGTTGAGGCTTTGAGAAAATCTCTGCCCTTCCCGCTAACTGTCCGTTGGTTAAATTCAGCAATAATTCCGTGGCGCGGTCTGCGCCGGTTAAGACCCCCTCAACGTTCACGTTGCGCTCGAAACGATAAGAAGAATCGCTGCGAAGCCCCAGGCCGCGTGATGCCCGACGGACAAGGCCCATGTCAAAATGCGCCGCCTCCAGCAAAATATTTTTGGTCTCTGAGGTGATCTGGGTGTCCATGCCTCCCATGATGCCGGCAATGGCCACCGGCTTCTTTTCATCCGCGATCACTAAAATGGACGGGTCTAGTTTTCGCTCAACGCCGTCGAGCGTTACAATGCTCTCCCCCGCCCTGGCCCGGCGCACGATGATCCTGCCGCCGGCTAACTTATCATGATCAAAGGTATGCAGGGGCTGGCCCGTCTCCATCAATACAAAATTAGTGATATCAACCGCATTATTGATGGCATTGATCCCCATGGACATCAGGCGCTGTTTCATGGTTTGAGGAGCGTCCTTGATTTGGACATCACGGATCAAGGTGCCGATATAGCGGCTGCAGTCTTTTTTATTTTCAATTTGAATGAGGCTCTTTAAAGGAGACGCTTTGTACCTTCTGGTCTTGGGGGTTTTAACGGCCTTCCCTGTGATAGCGCCGATTTCCCTGGCCAAACCTAAAATGCTTAAAGCGTCGGGACGGTTGGGCGTGATCTCGATCTCAAAAACCGTATCCCCGCCGACAGACTCAACGGACTCGACCTCAAGGCCTGCCATGGTCAGGCGCTCAATAAGGGCATCTGTTGACAATTTGGGGTCAATATAATCTTTTAACCAGTTCAGAGGAAGTTTCATAAACTTAAAATTGTTTCAAAAACCGAACATCATTCTCATAAAAAAGGCGGATGTCATTAATACCGTATTTAAGCATGGCCATGCGCTCCACCCCCATGCCGAAAGCCAGTCCTTTGTATTTTCCTTCTGGGTAGCCTGCGGTTTTGAAGACCTTGGGATTGACCATGCCGCAGCCTAAGATCTCCAGCCATTTTTTGCGCTGGATCCCTAAGATCTCGGCATTGATATCCACTTCCGCGGAAGGTTCGGTAAAGGGAAAAAAATGCGGACGAAAACGCATCTTGACCTGGGGGCCGAAAAACCGTCGGCAGAATTCCGTCAACAATCCTTTAAGCTCGCTGAATGACACTTTTTCATCCACCAAGAGTCCTTCCACCTGATGGAACATAAACGAATGGCTTGCATCCACGGCATCAGGGCGGTACACGCGGCCAGGCACGATCACGGCCAAGGGCGGCTTGTGCTGTTTCATGATCCTTACCTGGCCTGGGGAGGTATGGCTGCGCAATAAAAGCTTCCTGCCTTTAGCCGACGGATCATCCGCTTCCAAATAAAAGGTGTCAAAAGCGTCCCTGGAAGGATGGTCAATGGGAATGTTTAATCCGGTGAAATTATGGAATTCTGTTTCAATTTCAGGGGTTTCGATGGCAACAAAACCCATCTGCTCAAATACCGTAATGATCTCTTGCATGGTCTGGGTCAAAAGATGGGTATGCCCCAGATCTTCCAGCGTCCCGGGAAGAGAAAAATCTTCGCGTTCTTCATGGATCTTGGCAGAAATTATTTCTGCGCCTTTTGCGGCGATCAGTTCTTCAACAAGCTTTCTTAGATCATTGGCACCCTTGCCGATGGCGGCTTTATCAGCGGATGCTGCCTGGCCCAGGGAGGCAAAAACAGCAGCAACCAGGCCTTTTTTACCTAAATATTTAAGGCGAAAAGCTTCCAGGTCCTGCGGGCTGCCGATGGCCTTGGCCTCGCTGCTGGCTTGATGGGAGATGTCCTGAAAATTCCAATCCATTTTTTTCACCAAAAGAAAAACGAAAAAGGTGACAGGTACAATTTTGTTTTTAGGCCGTTTAGCCAAAAATTGTACCTGTCACCTTTTTAGCTATTAGGCCTTTTTGGCTACCGCTTTTTTAGTAGCAGCCTTTGGTTTTGCTGCTCTGGCTTGCTCAATGACTTTATTAAAAACTTCCGGCTGTGTGGCGGCCAGGTCTGCCAGGACCTTACGGTCCAGCTTGATGTTGGCATTTTTAAGAGCGTTAACAAATCGGCTGTAGGTGATCCCTGATTCCCGGCAAGCGGCGTTCAGGCGGACGATCCACACGCTGCGATATTCACTCTTTTTCTTCTTGCGGTCAAAATAAGCATATTGACGCGAAGCGATCAACGACTTGATGGCCTCTTTATAGCGTTTGCTGCGGTCACCCCACTGGCCCTTGGCCTCTTTTAGAACGCGCTTCTTGCGCTTATGCGAATAAACATTTGTTTTAATTCGTACCATACGGCAACACCTTTCTTATACGCTTGGCGTCCGTCGCTGATACGTATCCGCTGTGGCGCAACTGGCGTTTATGTTTTCGTGTTTTCTTGCCCAAAATATGTTGGCGTCCGGCATTGCGTTTCTTTAACAGGCCGCTCTTGGTCATGCGCAGGCGCTTGACCGCCGCTTTTTTAGTTTTTAACTTCCCTTTTTTTGCCATACTTTTCACACCTTTCAACTTCCTTTAAGATTCTTTAGTTAAGCATCACTTGTCTGACTTGGGACAAAGCACCATGGAAACCACCCTGCCCTCAGCCACCGGCGTCTTCTCGACCGTCGCATAAGCAGAAGTGGCTGCCACCACTTTTTCCAATACGGCTTTCCACTGTTCCCTAAAACTCATTTCCCTGCCCGAAAAGATCATGTTGATCTTGACCTTGTCTTTCTTGCTTAAAAAGGCGACCGCCTGGCGCATCTTGATGCTCAGATCGTGGTCATCGATGTGCGGCTTGATGCGGATCTGCTTCAGGTGCGTCACATGCTGATTCTTTTTGACCTTACGCTCTTTTTTCTGCTGGTCGTATTTATATTTGCTGAAATCTATGATCCTGCATACCGGCGGATTTGCGGTAGGGGCCACCTCGATCAAATCAAGCCCGTATTCACCCGCCAACTCCAAAGCCCTGTTGATATTCACCACCCCTAATTGTTCGAAATTAGGGCCGATCACCCTGATTTCCTTGGAACGAATTTGATTGTTGATCCGTATGTTTTTTAAAATAGTGACCCCTCCCAATTTAAACCATTGATATAAAGAGCGTTCTATTATCTCTAAATTCTATTTCTTGTCAATAATCTGCTGTTTGAGGCGGCTTTTCAGGGCCTCAACATCCATGCTGCCCAGATCATCCCCTTTTTGCAAGCGCACCGACACCTGAGCGTTCGTAACTTCCTTGTCTCCAATAATGACCTGATAGGGAATCTTCTTAACTGAGGATTCCCTTATCCTTTTGGACAAAGATTCGTTGCGATCATCGACGATAACTCTGATATCTGCCTGTTGCAAGGCTTCCTTGACCTGGCAGGCATAGGACTGATGCTCGCCTTTGATGGGAATGATCGTCACTTGATTGGGTGCCAGCCATAATGGGAAATTTCCTGCATAATGCTCGATCAAGGTCCCTATGAACCTTTCCAGGCTTCCTAGAATGGCCCTGTGCAGCATGACCAACGGCGCCTGGGCCCCTGTTTCATCCACGTAATTAAGCCCGAAGCGTTCCGGCAAAAGAAAGTCGCACTGGATCGTGCCGCACTGCCATTGACGGCCGATGGCGTCTTTTAATTTAATGTCTATCTTGGGACCGTAAAAAGCGCCGTCGCCTTCATTGATCTCGTATTTCAATCCCTTGGCTTCCAGCGCCTCTTTCAAGGCGGCCGTTGCCTTGTCCCAATTAGCGACGGAGCCCATGAACTTTTCGGGTCTCGTGGAAAGCTCGATATGCAGATCATGAAAACCAAAATCATTCATCGTCTCAAAAACAAAATTAAGGACCGCGATGACCTCATCCTTGATCTGCTGCGGCCGCAGGAAAATATGCGCATCGTCCTGGGTAAAGCCACGCACGCGCAAAAGTCCATGCAGCACCCCGGCCTTTTCCTGTCGGTAAACGGTACCTAACTCAAAATAACGGATAGGAAGGTCGCGATAGGAACGCATCTGGGATTTATAAATAAGGATGTGCCCCGGACAATTCATGGGCTTGACCGCATAATCCTCGTCGTCAACTTTAAAATAATACATGTTCTCACGGTAATTCTCGGCATGTCCGGAAATATCCCAAAGCTTTCCTTTTAAAATGTTCGGCGTCACGACCAATTGATAACCGCGCTTTAAGTGCTGGGAACGCATATAATCTTCGATGACCTTGCGCAGCATGGCACCGTTGGGATGATAGAAAACCAGTCCTGCCCCTGCGGTTTCATGGTAAATATGGAAAAGATCGAGCTGTGTCGCGATCTTGCGGTGGTCGCGCTTCTCAGCCTCCTGCAGCATCTTTAAATAGTCATCCAGTTCTTTTTGCGAAAAAAACGCTGTGCCGTAAATGCGCTGAAGCATGGGCTTTGTTTCGTCCCCGCGCCAATACGCGCCTGCGACGCTAAGCAATTTAAAAGCTTTGATCTGGCCTGTGGAGGCCACGTGCGGTCCTTTGCATAGGTCGGCAAACTCATCACCTGTTTTATAAATAGATACTTCCTGGTCAGCGATCCCATCGATCAATTCGATCTTATACGTTTCATGATGTGCGCCAAAATACTTCTTGGCTTCATCACGATGCATGAAAGATTGGGTCAGGGGCAGGTCCCTGTTGACGATGCGATGCATGCCCTTTTCTATCTTTCGCAGATCTTCGTCGGAGAATGGCTCTTTCTTGTCGAAATCATAATAAAATCCATTATCAATGGCCGGCCCAATGGTGACCTTGGCTTCCGGCCATATCTCCTGCACCGCTTGCGCCATCACATGCGCGCAGGTGTGCCTTAACTTATCAATATCTCTGGTGTATTCCATAAAAGTTGGTGGACCCGACAAGACTCGAACTTGTGACCTTTTCCATGTCAAGGAAACGCTCTAACCAACTGAGCTACGGGTCCCCTAAAATTTTTAACGTGG
>Ga0265338_10007065_pt1 | contig 14077 bp, 16 predicted proteins | sample 42126metaG_FD_193579 | JGI IMG/M metagenome (GOLD analysis project Ga0265338, IMG submission 193579) | Rhizosphere microbial communities from Carex aquatilis grown in University of Washington, Seatle, WA, United States - 4-21-26 metaG | ecosystem: Host-associated > Plants > Roots > Rhizosphere... | reverse complement strand
GCCGGACCATCCTGATGATACCTCCTTGTACAACCCACAACCCGAAACCATGTTTGAATCATGAAACAATTGCTACCGGAAACCCTGCGGGAACGCCGTCTCGTTTGCGACGGTGCGATGGGTACCCAACTCATGCTGGCCGGCCTCGAAAGCGGCGACTGCGGCGAGCTTTGGAATTTGACGCACCCCGCCCGCGTCCTGGCCATTCAGCAGCGCTATGTCGCCGCCGGCGCGGATTGCCTGATCACCAACACCTTCGGCGCCAACTGCATCGGACTGGCGCGGCACGTCGAGGCCAGGGACGTGAGCGCCATCAACAAGGCGGGGGTCCAACTCGCGCGCGAAGCGTTTGGCGGGAGCAATGGTTTTGTGCTGGGCGACATCGGTCCGCTGGGGGCGATTCTCGAACCTTACGGTGACCTTTCTATGGACGATGCGCAGGGCGCGCTTATCGAACAGGCGGCCGCCCTGGTCGAAGCCGGCGCGGATGCAATCATCATCGAAACCCAGACTTCGCTTGATGAACTCGGCCTGGCCATTGATGCCGCCAAGGCGGCGGGTGCGCCGTGCATCATTGGTTCGCTCGCTTTTGACCTGTCAACCGACCGGTCGTTTTATGTCACCTCCATGGGCGTGTCGCCCGAAAAGGCGGCCGGATTCATGGAGGGGCGGGGGGTCCACATCGTTGCGCTGAACTGTGGCACGGGCATGGACATGAGCGGTGCGGCCAAAGTTGCGGCAATATACCGCCGGTCCTGCAAGCTGCCCATCATGGTGCAGCCTAATGCGGGCCGTCCGGTATTGGAAAACGGGCGGGCGGTTTACAAACAATCTCCGATGGACATGGGCGGCGGGGTGGGGGAGGTCCTGGCGGCCGGCGCCAATATTGTCGGCTCCTGTTGCGGCAGCACCCCCGAACATACCCGCGCCATCCGACTCGCTGTAGACGTATTTGCCAAAGAATCATGAAAAACTTCTGCCTGATCGCCATGGCTTTCATCCTGCTGGGCCAGCTGGGCTGTACCAGCATGTCCCGCGGCGCGTTCAACGTGCGCAAGTTCGGCGCCGCCGGCGACGGCACGACCAAGGACACCGCGGCGTTCCAAAAGGCAATCAACGCCTGCGCGGCGGCAAACGGTGGCGAGGTGATCGTGCCTGCCGGGGATTATCTCATCGGCAGCATCGAATTGAAATCCTTCACGACCTTGCGATTGAAGAAAGGCGCGCACCTGCTCGGCAGTCCCGATCTGGATGATTATCCAGTGGTGCAGGTCCGTTGGGAAGGCCACTGGATTGACGGGCATCGCGCGTTGATCTGCGCCCGGGAAGCCGCGCATATCGGTGTCGTCGGGCCGGGAAAAATTTCCGGCAATCCGGCGCTCGGCGGACGGCAGATGCCGCGGCGACCGGTCATCATTGAACCGATTACGTGCCTGGATGTGCGGCTGGAAGGGTTTGCCACCGAGCATCACAGCATGTGGTGCATCCATCCCACCTACTGCAACCAGGTCCTGGCCAAAAACCTCTTCATTCGCAGCACCGGCGGCAACGGCGACGGCATTGATGTGGATTCCTGCCAGCACGTCCGCATCGAACATTGCGACATCGCCACCGGCGACGACTGCATCGCCATCAAATCCGGCCGCGGCATGGAGGGCTACCGGCTCGCGCGCTCCTCCGAGGATGTGTTGATTTCCCATTGCACGCTCGCCGACAGCCTGTTTGCGTGCATCGGGATCGGGAGTGAAACGTCCGGTGGCATCCGCGACGTGCGGATTGAACATTGCAGCTTTACCCACGCCAAGTCCTTCGCCATTTACATCAAGAGCAACACCGGCCGCGGCGCCTTCATCGAGGACATCTCGGCGCGCGACCTGGACGTGGCGACTGCCCCTGCCGGTTTCCTTCGCCTCAACCTCACCGGCAGCGGCATCAAGGATGCCGAGCCGGTGACCGGCGACGAAGGAATTCCCCTGGCCAGGAATTTCAGTTTCAAGGACGTAAAGGTGAACTGTGGGACGCTGGTGGATGCTGTTCAGACCTCCCCGGTGAAGCCCATCAACGGGTTTTCATTGGTGGCGGTCAGCGGCACATGTGCGAAAGCCATCACGCTTGCCAATATGACCAATGCCGTGCTGCGCGACATCCGCGTGACGGGTTACGCCGGTCCGTTCCTCACGCAGACCAACGTCCAAGGCGTCGGGTTGACAGAGACCCAGTGACCTTGGCCGGCTGCCGTGAACCAACTGCCCGTTTAGCAGTTCAGCACCATCACGGCCCATTCATTGTTCGCGGAGGAGAGAACGACCAGGCAGTTGTCCGCTTCCACCGCCGTGGCGTAGACATAGAACAGATCAATGTTTTCCCGGGCCAGCTTCTCGGTGATATACCGCAACAGGCCGGGCCGGTGCGCCGCTTCGACCAGCACGACCTTTGCCTCCTGCACTTCCAGCCGCTGTTCGCGCAGCGTATCGATCGTCCGCTGGTGGTCGCCGGTTACCAGCCGGATGACCGCGTCGTCGCCCTCCACCGTGGCGATCATCGCATCAACATTAATCCCCTTTTCGGCGATGTTTTTGGTGACCTGGGCCAGGGCGCCGATCCGGTTCTTCATCCGGACGATTGCTTCCTTCGCCATCTTCGATTTCAACATACGGCTTCCTCCCAACTTGCAGCGTCTTACGCCACAGGCGCAGGGCGCCGTCTGGTTTTCACCTCCACCTTACCACATTTGCATCCGTTTTGCTCAATTGAATCCCCCAAAAACCGGCCGGCAGTTTCCCTGAAATCTTCTATTCGAGCCAGCGGTCGAACCGTGGCGCAACTTGCCGCAGCGTCTACCGTTCGCTCAGCTGGCGGCGCAGCGACAATCGCGTTGTCCCTGCCACGGGGCCTGCCTGGATTGACGCCGGGAGAAACCTGCTGCGATAAAAAGGCGGAAGCCAGGCGCCGGCGGGAAATCAAATTGAAAGCAGTTGCCAAGCGAAACTGGCAATGCTATTGGAAGAGCGTTATGAACGAGCCAGCTATTGCCCGGAAATTTCCATACGTTCAACCGGCCGGGCCGGGTACTTTATGGTGGTGTGCGTGCGGCCAGTCCAAGTCACAGCCGTTTTGCGACGGCGCGCACAAGGACACCGGCTTGGGGCCCAAAAAAGTGGAGCTCGCCGAGGCCAAAACGATTGCCTGGTGCGGCTGCAAACATTCGAAGAACGGTGCGTTCTGTGACGGCAGCCACAGCCAGCTCGCGTAAATCTTGAATCATCTCTCATCCATTCGCCGACCCCATCAAGATAATTTCATGGATATAGGAGCAACTGAAAGCGTCGAATCCCGCAATTTCAAGGACGCCATCCTGGCCGAAATTTTAAATGCCTACCAGGAGTCGGGCCTGGTCTACCAAAAGACCTCGGACCCGGAAATCCGGAAGACAGTGCTGGATTTGAAACGATGTTACGATCGGGCCATCCAACATTTGTCTCCGCTGGGCGCTCAGGCTGAAAAACTCCGGGAAGATTTGGGGACGCGGTTTTCGGCCTAGTCCCGGCTGCCGGCTGAAAAAGGACCGGGCGGAAACGAAACCGGTGCCGGCGGGATGGCCGGCAATCAGGCCAGGTGGCGCTGCGCGACCTGGGCCGGAGTTGATTCGCGGGAAATTCTAAAATCGGGCCCCAGTTCCAGCTGGTCGCGCAAGGCGTACAGCACGTCGAAGTAGTGTTTGCTTTTGATGCACTGATAAAGGCAAGCCACGGATGTTGCGAACAAGCCGGCGCCCAGGCAGCCCAGTTTGACAATCAGAAACCGGCTGGCGAAGTCGCCAAACACAAAAGTGGTGAAGGTCATGGCCTCTGGGAGCCGGAAAAGCAGCAACAGGGCTTTGATGCCGAGGAACAGGGTGAGGGCAATCAAACCGCCGATGCCCTGGATGAAATAAAAATTGCGCTGTTCCAGGACAATTTTCAAAACCTGCGCGGCGGCGGTGGTATGCGACAGGTCCCGGGAAAACCGCCATCCCCGGTAAACCAGCCACTGGGCATAGCCGGAAACCAGGACGACCGCTAAAAGATTGATCCAAGTCATATTTTTATCCGCCGGGGGCGGTGTTTTTCAAGCTGCCGTGCGAATGCCCGGCGCATGGTTTGTCTCACGCCTTCTTCTTTTTCCGGAACAGGGGCGCGGTTTCTGAAACGTTAAGAACAGAAAGATCAAGTCCCGCCTCCGGCGCCCTCTCCCTGGCGATTTTCAACTGGCGAGCAATGCGTTTGACCGCTGTCGCCGCGTAATATTTCACCACCCCCACTCCGGAGTGGGACTTGAAAATGACGACCAGCAGGCAGTGTTCGTCCACGTTGATGACAAACATGCTGGAATTTTCGCCCTGCTGATAAATGCTGTTGAAGCTCGTTTCGTTGACCAGGCTGGCGATGGTCTGATTGGCCATGAACGCGCCGGACGCCAGCGCCCCGATGCTAGTCATGTCAAAGTCATGCGCATCGCCCTGCTGCGCGATGAGGAAGCCGCCCTTGTCAATGATCAGCGTGGCAATCGCTTCCGTGCTGGCGATGAATTCGCGCAGCAGTTCGTCGAGCTGCCGGATGTCGTCCTCGATAAGTTGGGGCAGGGTGGCCATGTCATGCGTACTGCGGAACGCTTTGGTTGATGAACTTGTGCAACAACAGGCGGGTGATCATGTTCAGCGTTTCGAACACCCCCTCGCATTTGTGCGCCGTGGCGCCAAACGATGGCACCTGCACTTCGCGGTTGTTCAGCAGATATTCCATGTATTCCATCGAGGCGGCATTGGGCAGATCGCGCTTGTTGTATTGCAGCACATAGGGAATTTCCCCGAGGTTGAGTTTGAGCGAATTCAAATTGTCCACGAGGTTTTGAAAGCTCTCGACGTTCTCCGGCATCTTTTCGTATTGCGAATCGGCGACGAACACCACCCCGTCCACGCCGCGCAGCACCAGTTGCCGGGTCGTGTTGTAAATCACCTGGCCGGGCACGGTGTAAAGCTGGAACTTGGTTTTGAAACCCTTGATGGTCATGGCCTCGATCGGCAGGAAATCGAAGAACAGGGTGCGGTCGGAGCTGGTCGCCAGCGACACGAGCTTGCCTTTGTTGCCGGCGGCGGTTTGCACATGGTCGTGGACTTGCACGAGGTTGGTCGTCTTGCCGCCCATCGCCGGGCCGTAATAGACGATTTTGACCTGCAATTCTTTGGTGGCTTGGTTGATGAGGGCCATAGGATTATTATTTTTTTCGATCGAGTTCGGCGGCCAGTGCGGCCAGTTGCGCGCTGGGCAGCGCTTCTCCCGCATTGCCGAACGCGGCGAAGTATACGGCGTTCACGCGGAAAATCTTCCATGGTACGTTGCCCACGGTGAAATTGAAATTGTTCAGCGCGCCCATCCGCAATTCCCTGGTGCTCTGGCTCACGCGGTCGAAAATTTGCGGCAGAAACGCGGCAAGGGTGTCGGCGTTGAGGTCGGCCGGAACCTGGCTGGCCACCCGCAAACCATCCGGCAAGGCCACCACGGCACCCGCCACGCCGCCCAGGCCAATCGCCCGTTCGATGATCTCCTTCGGGGTGGCAAAACGGCTCGTGAAATCCGTTGCCGGTCTTTGCTTGTGCTTGTATTCCGTTTCATCCACCCGGGGGGCTTCATTGTCGTCACCCCAGATGTAGTAATTGGAATCCGCGAGTTTGGCATCCACCGGCTTGAGAACGGGCCGGATCGCTGGCGGTGTGGGCCGGATCGGCTGCGGCTCCGGCAAGGGCCGGATGGGTTCCGGTTCCGGCGCGGGCTGGATGGCCTGCCGTTCCGGCATGGGCCGGATGGCCGGAGGCTCCGGCATTTTCACCGGCGATTGCGGCGATGATTCAGACTGCGGAAAACCAAAAAATAAATTCGGAATCTCAGCCGGTGGCCGCGTTGTGGGTTGCGCCCGGCCTGCCGTTTTTTGCCGCGCGAAGAACAGCGGGGCGATGATGCTCAAGGGCAATTCCAGCTCAATGCCATCGTGGACGGATGCCGACGGCGGCGTGGGTTTGATCAAAGACCGCAGGTTTTGCCAGGTGAAGGTGATGCGTCCGCGCTTCAATGCCGGTTCAATCAAATCCGCCGGCAGCAGAACTTGGGCATTGGCCAGGTCCGACTGTATGATTTCGAGCCGCAGCCCTTCCGGCCAGTGTTCCGACAGTGTGGCCAGCGGCGCGGCAATGGCCGTCGATTCCATCGGAATCGGTGTCGCCGGTGTGACTGGCGCAGCTGACGCGACTGGCGCAGCCGGTGCGGGTGCAGGAATGGGGGATGCTGGTTTTGGCGCACCATTGGTGCGTGGTGCAGCGATACCGGACACAAATGCGGTGGTATCGTGCGACATGGAGAGCGGCGGGCGGGTGGCGCTGGGTGTCGGGGTGACGGTGCGTGGCACAAAGGTTGGCGGCGGTGGGGCGACGGGCGTCGGCTGAGCGGGTGCCGGGGTAACGGGGGCGACGGGGGCGACCATTCGCAAAGCGGATGGATTGGTACGCTGTGTCAGGGTGGTGGACGGCGTGGGCCTGGTGTTCGTGGATATTTTGGCGCCCTGTCCGCCGGCGCCAAATGGCCCGGCGATATCCTCGGCAACTTCCATGTGTTTCTGTACGGGACGACGCGACAGCCGGGCCGGGTTCAGCCGCGGGAGAATTTCATTGAGCGGCAGCGTTATCGGCTTGTGATCATGCTCTCCGCCGGAATTGACGAACACACCCGGGGAGGCGTGCCGCAATTCGCCGAAGGTGATTTTCACGGAGCCAAACGCGAGCTGGGTGAGAATTTTTTCCAACGGCAGGGAAATGATGGTGCCTGGGGGAGGGGCCTGGATGACTTTTGCGCGCAACTCCATCGGCATGGTCGCGAGGATGGATTGCAACGGCAGTTGCAGTTCGTCGGGGCTTTCCATCGGCACCTCGGCCGTGGTGGCCGCCATCTGGGCGGATGGCGGCGTGAAGACCGCCGGCATGGCGGCTGCCAAGGCCGGCGTTTCTAAAAATGGGGCCGCCGGCGTGGGTGCCGGATAGGGCGCGGAGTGCGCGGCGACCATGGGCGGGCGCGGCGTTCCGGGCGCGCCGGCTCCATTATCGTCGAGTCGGCGCAGCAGCCCTCGGAGCATCCCGGCAAATTTGGTTTTCACACTGTTAGACATGACACTCATACATCTCCCGCTGTCCATCAACGGACAGGCTTCCTGGTTTCAGCAGGAAGCAAGCCAACGGTTTGTGGGGTGCTCATTGGCAGGACCTGCCTCGTCGAAAACAACATCCGGGCGGCGCGGAATTTGTCCCAGCGTTGGACTCGATTGTCTTCACTCTGTTCAGATTGTGGCATTTATCTATTTCGGCCGCCCGGTTTCGATTGGGAACGCCGATTGCTATCTTGTTATCAGGATTTACAAATAATAACGCGGGTAGCGCTTTTCGCGCTTGTGTTTGCCGGGCGGCGGCGTTAGCGATTAATGCATTGGAATGGAAACATGTCATAAAATTCTCGTCCTGGATGACGATGCGGCCTGGTTGGGGTTGTGCAATGAATTGTTCACGCACCTGCCCAGCAAACCCGAAGTTCGCACCGTCGCGTCGGGCGCGCGAGCCCTGGCGCTCATGGAAACCGAGCCATTCCGGCTTTTGATCTGCGATTTGAAGATGCCGCGCATGGACGGCTTGCAGGTATTGTCCATTGTCCGCCGCCGGTTTCCCGAATTGCGCACGGTCGTTTTGAGCGGCCTGGAAGACGAGGAATTCCGTTCGCGCGCCTATGCCTTGGGCGTGGATTTGTTCTGGCTCAAAACCGATATGCAGACCAATTCCCAGATGTTTCTGGACTGCATCGAATCGCTTTTGGGACGGGATCTGGAGGGAGGGTTCCGCGGGATTCAAAGCAAAAGCCTCATGGACATCATCCAGATGGAATGCCTCTCGCGCACTTCCACGGTGCTGCGCATCACCCGCGGGTCGCTCGTGGCCAAACTCTGGATTCAAGATGGCGAATTAATCGACGCGGAAACCGAAGGTGCGCGCGGCGAGGCGGCGTTCCAGCGGATTCTCGCGTGGAAATCCGGCACGTTTGAAAATCTGGCCGCCGAACCCGGGCGCGAACGCACCATCCTCAAGCCGGTCAATGCCCTGTTGCTCGAATCCGCCCAGGCCATGGATGAAACCGCTGATTCGGCCGCCCCCGAATCCATCGAGCAAACCGCCCACCGCAAGACCATCTGGAAGCTCGCCCTGCTCACGCGCGAAGGCGCGGAATTCGTCATCGTTGCGCCGCTCGACGGCCAGGGCGAAGTTGAAACCATGGGAATGCAACCCTCCGAATCGCTTGCCAAATGGGCGTGCCGCATCGCCGAAACCGCCAAACGCCTGGGTGAGCGGATTGAAGCCGGCCCGCTTTCCCATGTCGCCAGCCACAATCTGGAACGTCAACTGCTGGTTTTAATGCGGGAAAACAAATCTTTTCTCGTCGGCTGGCCGCCCCAGGACGCGGCCGGACCTTTGTTTGAAAAGACCAAGAAACTGGTTTCATCATGGGATTCTTAAAACGATTTTTTCGCTCCCGCGCGGCGGTCCAGCAACTGCCGACCGGCAGTCTGACCGTGGATCGCAACGGCCAGGTGGTCACCACCACCGTCTCGTCCGCCTATCCCAAGGCGCTGTTGCGTGAAATCGGGCACGAAGTGCTGATGCTCTTTCGCGAGTCGCGGGCGGCCCAGATGCCGATGGCCGAGATCAGCCTCCATTTTGCCAGCCTCCATATCACCGCCCGCGAATTGCGCGGCGGCGCCATCATTTTCCTTTTCCCGCAAGCCGCCTTTTCACCGCCCACAACCGCATCACGCCTATGACCGCCAAAGAACTCAACCAACTGGTCACTCAGATTGAAACCCATATTGAGTGCTGGAAACAGTTCAACTATTTCATCAACACCGCGCGCGGGAAAAAATTCGGGCCGGCGGAGGAAAGCCATTTTCTCGAGATCAAAAGCATCATCGTGCAGGAGATTGAGTTGATTTATGCCGCCATTGAAGTCGCCTCGCCCACGCGCGAGGAAATCCACGCCCTCATCGGCAATGCGCCGTCCTTGCGCTTCCTCAGCGAAATGAACGAAGGCGCGCTCCGCGGCCTGGAGACGCAGTGGCACAAGATTTACATCGCCTGGCACTCCATCCTGGGCCAGCTCAAGGTCAAACAGCATGGCGAGGAAGCCAAGTCCTTCTGGGGAGCGAAAAAATAGCGCCGCCTCACTTCAGGCTTGCCTGCGGCGCCGGTTTCGCGTCCAAATGATTCATGCCTGACTGGATTGTCACTGTTATTTTGGGCGTGATCGAAGGGATCACGGAGTTCATCCCCGTTTCTTCCACCGGCCATTTGCTGGTGGCGGAACACCTCCTGAAGGTCCACGAAAGCGACCTGTTCAACATCGTCATCCAATGCGGCGCGGTCATCGCCGTCCTGCCGCTGTTTCCCCAGCGCCTTTACAAATTCGCCTTTGAATGGCGCCAGAAGGAAACGCAGGATTACCTGCTGAAAGTTCTCACCGCCTTTGTCATCACTGGCGCGGTGGGCTTGGTCCTCGACAAGAAAGGTTTCAAACTGCCGGAAAACCCGGTCCCGATCGCCTGGGCTTTGCTCCTGGGTGGCATCGCCTTCCTGGCCATCGAATGGTGGCTGCGCGGGAAAAAACTGCGCGATGAAATCACCTGGCCCATCGTCCTTGCCGTGGCCTTCGGTCAGTTGATTGCGGCGGTCTTTCCTGGTTCTTCCCGCTCGGGTTCGACCATCTTGCTGGCACTCCTGCTCGGCCTGAACCGTCCGGCGGCGACGGAGTTTTCCTTTCTGGTCGGCATTCCCACCATGCTGGCCGCCGGAGCCTGGAAAATCTTCAAGGCGGTGCATCATCCGGTGGTCGGAGCGCCGCATGAAAATTGGGGCCTGGTTCTGCTGGCCACCGCCATCGCGGCAGTGGTCTCGTTCGTCGCCGTAAAATGGCTGCTGCGTTACGTCCAGACCCATACGTTCAGCGCGTTCGGCTGGTATCGCATCGCGCTGGCACTGGCGATTCTTATCCTGATGCGAGGTTGAACCGGGGATTCCCCATCTCCGATCGGCCAGCTCCCATCTCCGATTATTGCGCCGGCGCGGGAATGAAGATTTTCTGCCCGACCTTGAGGTTTTTCGGATCCAATCCGGGATTCGCCTTCAAGATCTGGTCCGCCGTCACCTTGATGCCCTGGTCCCGATAAGCCTTGGCGACGATGTTAATCGTGTCGTTGCGCTGGATGGAGTATTCGTAGCCGTTTTGCTTGCCGCCCGGATTCGTCCCGCCGCTGGGCGGGTTGGTCGAGACCGTTGGGGTTGATCGGCGCCCCGAAGTGGTGCCGCCGACTTTGCCGAGCTTCTCGATTTCCTTCAGGATCAATTCCCGGTCCGCCTGCCGTTTCTTGTCGATTTCCTGGACCTGGTCGGCAAGTTTCTTCAGATCATCGGCATTGGCGCTGTCGGTGGCGCCTGGCTGGCCGGATTTGTCGCGCAGTTCGCCGATTTCCTTCTCCAGCTCGCTAATGCGCTTGGCCTGCACATCCTTGGCCTCGATCAGATCCTGGATCTGGCCGTTGAGCTTGTTGATTTGTTGTTGGGTCGCGTCGTCCTGGGCACACGCGGTCAGGGCGGAAAAACCCAGGATCAGGAGCCAGATTGAAATTCGTTTCATGCGCCGAAAATAAACCGCCCAGCGCCTGCGTCAAGTCGCGTCCAACCGCCCGTAACGCCGGATCTCCGGCCAGATCCAGGCAACGGCCAGGACGGTCACGATGGTTCCGACCCCGCCCGACACGACCGAAACCACCGCCCCGGTGACAATGGTGAAGCCGAGGGTCGGCCCGAAGAGCTGGGCGACGATGCCGGATTCGAACTCCCCCAGCTCGTTGGACGTGCCGATGAAGAGATTGTTGACGGCAGAGACGCGCCCGCGCTTCTCGTCCGGCGTGAGCATCTGCACCAGCGTGTGCCGCACGACCACGCTGATGTTGTCCACCGCGCCGCAGGTGAACATCATGAGAAACGAAAACCAGAACCACTTCGAAAGCCCGAAGGCGATCGTGGCCAGGCCGAAGACGGTCACGGCCCACAGGAGCGCGCGCCCGGCCTTCTGCAGCGGGGGCCGGTGATTCAGGATGAACACGCAGAGAATGGAGCCCAGCGGCAGCGCCGCCGCCAGAAAGCCGAGCCCGGTGGGTCCGACGAACAGAATATCCTCGGCATAGATCGGCAGCAGCGCCGTGGCGCCGCCCAGGAACACCGCGAACATGTCGAGCGTGATGAGGCCCAAAATGATTTTGCTCGCATAGACGAACTTGAACCCGATCAGCAGCGCCTGGAGCGTCATGGGTTCCCGGGCCTTGACGACGTGCTGCCGGCGGATGAGGCCGATCAGCACGCAAACGGCCAGGGAGGCCAGCGCATTGATGAAGTAAACCGGCGCCGCCGCCGCCGGGTTTTTGGACTGGTGAAGCATCATCCAGGCGATGATGGCGCCTGCGGCGATCCGGCCGATGATGCAGGAAAGTTGAAAGACGCCGGCGTTCCAGTTCGCCGCGCGCGAGAATTCCTTGCGGTCCACCAGCCCGGGCAAAAAGGCGGCGTTGGCCGCCCGCATGAATGTGTTGGCCGTGCTGCCGATGAACAGATAGAAATAAATCCAGAACACCGGCGCCTGGCGCCAGGAAACGAAGGCCATGCCCAGGCTCGCCGCCGCGATGACCCCCGTCATCAGCACCACGATCCGTTTGCGGTTGTAGTTGTCCGCGGCATGGCCCGCCGGCAGCGTGAACAAAAACATCGGGACCATCTGAATCAGCCCCACGAGGCCGAGCGCCAGCGCCGAACCCGTGCGCGCGTAAACTTCCCACAGGACGGCGAGGGTGAACATTTGCTGGCCGATGACGGCCGCCAGGCGGCTGACGAGATAAAGGGAGAAGTCCCGGTTCCGAAAAATGGCGTACGGATGGTCGTCGCCGGTTTTTAACGGCGGCGCGGTCGATTCTTCTGCTGATTCGGCTTCGGCCATGAACGTAACGGCGTTAATCTAGCTTAAATTTCCCGCGGGTCGAGTCGTTTGGAGTTCCGCGTTTACGCGGCAGGAAAACAGAATCGCTCAGACCGTCCCGCCTGGCGGGACGGAACTCCAAACTGGGAGAGCCGGCTCCGTCATGAATTGCGGCGGTCGCCCGCAGTTGCTACCATCGTTCGCATGGACGAACAAAGCGGCAATCCGCAACGCTATCGCTGGCCGTGGTTTGTGCTGGCGGCATTTTTGCTGGGCGTGGTGCTGGCGATTGTATGGATGAGCTACGCGGTCCACCGGGAAAGGCAGGAGCGCGACGTGAATGCCCCGTTGCCCAGTGTTCCAGCGCGTTAAGGGACGTTCTTCAGGACGTTCTGGAACTGGATGGTGATGTCGGGATTCTTGTCCGCGACGTTATTGGTCTCGCCCGGATCGGTTTTGAGATTGTAAAGCTCCAGGGGGGCGCCGGCTTTCGGTTGCACGGCCTCCCAACCATCCTTGCGGAGGGTGTGCCACACGTTGCGTCCGCGAAGCTGCCAGTGGAAAGACCCGTGCCGGTTGGTTTGGGCCTGGCCCAGCAGCACGGGCAAAATGGAAATGCCATCAGTGCCTGCCGGAGGTTTGATCAGCGCGATTTCCGTCATCGTCGGTGTCAAGTCCCACGCGGCGCAGGCAAAATCGCTGACCTGGCCGGCGGGAATCCTGCCCGGCCAGCGGACCATCATCGGCACCCGCAAGCCGCCTCCATAAGGTTCGCCGGCATTGCCGCGGAACGGCCCGGCGCTCTGGAAGAATTTCGGGTCCACGCCGCCGTTGGTGAGCGGCCCGGTGTCGCTCGTGAAGAAAATCACCGTGTTGCTGTCAAGGCTCTGTTGCTTCAAATGCTCCAGCAGCTGGCCAATGCCGGTGTCGAGGCGGGTAATCATGGCGGCCTTGTTTTTTTCCAGCTGCGGCCACGACTCCCCGGAATAGGGCGCATCGGTCGGCACGCGTCCGTTCCCGGCGCCGGGAACGGTGCAATTCACCAGCAGGAAAAATGGCCGGTAACGATTGAACCGGTCGGGTTTGTTGAGGCTGATGATCTTCATCGCCACGACCGTTAACAGGTCCGGAATATATTCGCCGTTCTTGCCATCGACATTTGGATAGATCGGCACCTTGCCCTGGAAATGGGTTCCGGGGTCATTACGCCAGAGATGGTCTGCATAAGAGTTTTCCGCGTCGCCGTGGTCGAGATATCCCGCGAACTCATCAAAACCCTGGCTCCAGGGGGCACCCGTCGTGCCCTCACCGCCCAGGTCCCATTCGCCCACCAAACCGGTGCGATAGCCGGATTGCTTGAGCGCCTGGGCCACGGTGATGTCGTCCGCCGCCAAGGGAACATCCACGTCCGCCCGTTGTTTTAAATGCCCCGGATCCCGGCCGAGCAGGAGTGCGGCGCGCGACGGCGAACTCGCGGTGTCGCCTGCGTAATAGCTGGTAAAGCGGATGCCTTCGGCGGCAAGCCGGTCCAGGTTCGGCGTCTGGAATTTCGTCTGGCCGTAGCAGCTCAAATCGCCGTAGCCGAGGCCGCTGGCAACTATCAAAATGATGCTGGGCCGGCGCGGCAGCGGCGCCGGCGCGGTGTTGGTATAGAGCAGCGATAGTTGCGCGTTTGCGCCCGGCAAACCGCCAAACAGCGCCGTGCCCGACAGCAACGCCAGGACCAGCCTTCGGCCGGGAAGGTTGAAACAGGTTGATTTCATGTTGAAACTTGGATTCTGGAAAGGGCGGCCCGTTCAAAGCAATTCTTTTCGGCGAAAACCGGGGGATCAATTCCTCCGGCCAAATTCCGCATCGAGCGGAATTCGCCGGGCGACGATGAAACTGGGAATCGTTGCCAGCAGCACCCACCCGAAGAAATGCGGGTAGCCGATGTGTTCCTGCAGCCAGCCGCTCCACATGCCCGGCACCATCATGCCCAGCGCCATGAA
>Ga0265338_10007064_pt1 | contig 14079 bp, 12 predicted proteins | sample 42126metaG_FD_193579 | JGI IMG/M metagenome (GOLD analysis project Ga0265338, IMG submission 193579) | Rhizosphere microbial communities from Carex aquatilis grown in University of Washington, Seatle, WA, United States - 4-21-26 metaG | ecosystem: Host-associated > Plants > Roots > Rhizosphere... | reverse complement strand
GCGCGGGTCGCTCGCCGAGATTCAGCGCGACGAGCGCACCGCCCTCGCGCCGGAACACCCACACGCCTTCCGCCGCTTCGATCTGCTCGTAGCCGCCGGTGAGGAGTCCGCGGTGCCGCCGCAGCGCAATCAGATCGCGCACCAGCGTGAGGATCGAGCCGGGGTCGTCTCGCTGCGCGGCGACGTTGCGCGCTCTGCCGCCGATCGGGAGCCACGGCTCGACTCCCGGCTCCGTGAAGCCGCCGCCGTCGACGTCTTCCCAGACCATGGGCGTGCGGCACGGGTCGCGTCCCGCGATGTCGCGCTCACGCTCCGGTGACACGGGCGCCGCCTCCATTCCAATCTCGTCGCCCTGGTAGAGGATGCACGCGCCGCGCAGCGACAGAAGCGCGACGAGCGCACAGCGGATCGCATCCTCGTCGCCCTCGCACCAGCGCGTCGCAAAGCGCGGATCGTCGTGGCTCGACGCGTGCCAGACGGGACACGCGCCGGCCGGAAGCAGCCGCTCCGTCTCGCCGACGACGGCTGCGAGCTCCTCGGCGACGAACGGTGAGTGCAGGAACGGGAAGTTCATGCACAGCTGCAGCCCGTCGCCGTTCTCGTAGTACGGCATCAGCCGGTCGAGCTCGAGCACGTACGTCTCGCCGAGCAGGAGCGCCTCCGGGTCGTACCCCTCGGCGACGCGGCGCCAGCGGCGATGGATGTCGACCGCCTCCGGCAGGCCGAGGTTGTAGCGCGGCCACTGGCCGATCCGTGCCCAGGTCGGCGACTCCGTCGGCCGCGCCGGCGGGTTGTCGCGCAGCTCGCGGTCCTTGATCAGCGCGTGGGCGACGTCGATGCGGAACCCGGCGACGCCGCGGTCGAGCCAGTAGCGCATGATCTCGTCGAACGCGTTGCGCACGTCCTCGTTCCACCAGTCGAGGTCGGGCTGCTGCGGGAGGAAGTTGTGCAGGTAGTAGCGGCCGGTGGTCTCGTCGAGCGTCCACGCGTCGCCGCCGAACGCGGCCTTCCAGTTGTTCGGCGGCGAACCGTCCGGCTTCGGGTCGCTCCACACGTACCAGTCGCGTCGCGCCGGGTCGCGGAACCACGCGTGCGCGTCGCTCGTGTGGTTGGGGACGAGGTCGAGCAGGACGCGGATGTCGCGTCGGCCCGCTTCGACGATCAGATGCTCGAGATCGGCGAGCGTCCCGAAGTCCGGGTGGACGCCGAGGTAGTCCGCGCAGTCGTATCCCCAGTCGGCGTTCGGCGACGGGAACGTCGGGCTGAGCCAGACGGCGTCGACGCCCAGCCACTCGAGGTGGTCTAGCCTGCCGATCAGTCCGGGTAGGTCGCCGATCCCGTCGCCGTTGGAGTCCGCGTAGGAGCGCGGATACACGTGGTAGATCACGCCGCGTTCCCACCAGCGGGCCGTCACCGGCGGGAGCCTAGATCGTTTGACGCAGGCTGTGGCGGTTGTGCCACGCGTGGACGAGCACCGCCGCCAGGAGCATCGCGTCGCCCAGCGCGATCGCGATGTCGGCGAGGTTGAACGCGTAGCCGCCGCCGACGAGCGGGTCAGGCACGCCCTGCTGCCAGACGAGACCCGAGACGAGCATCGCAAGCGCGCCGCCCGCTGCGAGACCTGCGCCGAGCGCCGCGCTCGGCGACGGGACGCGCGGCACGAAGCCGAGCACGAGCGCCGCCAGCACCGCCATCAGGGCGAGCGCACCCACCGAACGCGCGTGGTGGAACGGCGTGGGACTCAGCGCCTCGTGCGAGAGGACGATCGCGACGACGACGAGCGCAGCCGCAGCGGCGACGATCCGGCGCGACCGCGTCGTCGCCATCTCAGGACCGCGCTGTCTCCGGCTGCGGATGCTCGGCGAAGCCGTACTTCACGACCGGGTTCTTCGCGGCGCGCACCTCGTCGAGCCGGCGCACGGGCCGGTGGTGCGGCGCCTCCTTCAGCAGCTCGGGGCTTTCCGCCGCCTCGCGCGCGATCGCGAGCATCGCGTCGCAGAACGCGTCGAGCGTCTCCTTCGTCTCCGTCTCGGTCGGCTCGATCATCAGCGCCTCCGGGACGATCAGCGGGAAGTAGATCGTCGGGGGGTGGAAGCCGTAGTCCATGAGCCGCTTCGCGACGTCGAGCGCCGTCGAGCCGTGGTCGCGCTTCAGCGAGCGCGCGGACAGCACAAACTCGTGCATGCAGAGCCGGTCGAATGTCAGGTCGTACGCGTCCTTGAGACGGGCGAGCACGTAGTTGGCGTTCAACACCGCCGCCTCGGACATCTCGCGCAGCTGCGGCCCGTACATCCGCATGTACGCGTACGACCGGACGAAGACGCCGAACGGGCCGGTGAAGCCGCGCACCTTGCCGATGGTCTTGGGCCGGTCGAAGTCGAGCCCGAAGCCACCGTCGTCGCGGCGGATCACCGCGGGAACCGGCAGGAACGGCTCGAGCATCCCGCGCACGGCGATCGGCCCGCCGCCGGGTCCGCCGCCGCCGTGCGGCTGCGAGAACGTCTTGTGCAGGTTGATGTGGACGATGTCGAAGCCCATGTCGCCCGGGCGCGAGATGCCGCAGACGGCGTTGAGGTTCGCGCCGTCGTAGTACATGAGCGCACCGGCCCCGTGGAAGATCCGCTCGATCTCCTCGATGTTCTCGTCGAAGAGGCCGAGCGTCGACGGGTTCGTGAGCATGAGCGCCGCCGTGTTCTCGTCGACCTTGCCGCGCAGGTCTTCGACATCGACGTTGCCGCGTGGGTCCGTCTGCACGTGCGTCAGCTCGTACCCGGCCATCGTCACGGACGCGGGATTCGTCCCGTGCGCGGTGTCCGGGATGACGACCTTGCGGCGCTGCTCCGACTCGCCCTTGTCCTCGAAGTACGCGCGCACCAGCATCAGCCCGGTAAGCTCGCCCTGCGAGCCTGCGGCCGGCTGGAGCGAGACCGCGTCGAGACCGGTGACTTCACGGAGGATCTGCTGGAGCCGCCACTCGAGCTCGAGCGCTCCCTGCGCGCCCTCCTCCTCCTGGTGCGGGTGGAGGTTCGCGAATCCCGGCAGCGTCACGAGCCGCTCGTTGATGCGCGGGTTGTACTTCATCGTGCAGGAGCCGAGCGGATAGAAGCCCGTGTCGACGCCGAAGGTGCGCGTCGAGAGCTCCGTGAAGTGCCGGATCAGCTCGAACTCGGGAACCTCGGGGAGGCGCGGCGGCTCGGCGCGGCGCAGCGCCTCGGGAACCTCGGGCTCGGGGAGCCCCTCGGGCCGCGGGATCGAGGACGCGCGGCGGCCGGCCTGCGACTTCTCGTAGATCAGCTTCATCGCCCCACCTCCGCGAGCACATCGGCGAGGCGGTCGATCTCCGCCGGCGTCCGCTTCTCGGTGACCGCGACGAGCAGGACGTCGTCCATCCCCGCGTAGTCGCGTCCGAGTGCGTACCCGGGATGGACGCCGAGCTCCCGCGCGTCGCGGATGACGTCGCGCGCATTCCGTCCGACCCGTATCGCAAACTCCTTGAACGTTGCCTGTTCTGGAAACACCAGCTCGACTCCCGCGCGCTCCTGGAGCCGCTGCTTCGCATGCGCGGCCAGCGCGAGGCAGGTCTCCCCCACGTCGCGGAGTCCCTGCGGACCGAGCCACGTGAGGTACACGAGGCCTCCGAGCGCAAGCAGTGTCTGATTCGTCGTGATGTTGGAGGTGGCCTTCTCGCGGCGGATGTGCTGCTCGCGCGTCTGCAGGGTGAGGACATAGCCGCGCTCGCCCGCGGTGTCTACCGTCTCGCCGACGATGCGTCCAGGCATGCGCCGGATGAACTCCTGGCGTGCTGCGAGGAAGCCGTAGTGCGGACCGCCGTACGAGGGGAAGTTGCCCGCCGCCTGCCCTTCGCCGAGCGCGATCGCGCAGCCGTAGCGGCCGGGCGCCTCGAGCACGCCGAGCGACAGCGGGTCGACGTGCGCGATCGAAAGCGCCTCCGCGCCGCCGGCCGCGGCGGCAAGGTCCGGAGCCGGCTCGAGGCAGCCGAAGAAGTTCGGCTGCTGGAAGATGACGGCTGCGGCGCCCTCGGCGGCCTGGCGAAGCTCGTCCGGATCCGTTGTGCCGCCGTGGTGGGGCACCTCGACGACGTCGAGGCCGAATCCGGGTGCGTATGTCTTGACGACCTGGCGTACCTGTGGGTTCGTCGCCTCGGTGACGACGACGGTGGTGCGACCGGTCGCGTGCTTCGCGATGTAGCACGCGTCCGCGGTCACGGTCTCGCCGTCGTAGCCGGATGCGTTGGAGACGTCCATCCCGGTCAGCTCGCAGATCGCGGTCTGGTACTCGAAGATGGACTGGAGCACGCCCTGGCTCATCTCGGGCTGGTACGGCGTGTAGGCGGTGAGGAACTCGCCCCGCTGGAGGACGGCGTCGACCACCGCCGGCACGTAGTGGTCGTAGATGCCGCCGCCGAGGAACGACAGCTCCCGCGTCGTGTCGACGTTCCGTGCCGCCAGCTCGCCGAGGTGAGCCGACAGCTCCTGCTCCGACAACGCCGGCTCGAGATCGAGCTCGCGGCCGAGTCGCATCCCGGCCGGAATGTCGCGGAACAGCTCCTCGACGGACGAAACGCCGATCGTGCGGAGCATCTCCGCCTTGTCGGCGTCGGTGAGCGCGAGGTACGGGTGGGTCACTGCTCGGCCAACACCTGCTTGTACGCCGCGAGGTCGAGAAGCGCGTCGACCTCGGACGGGTCCGAGAGCCTGATGCGGATCAGCCAGCCGGCTCCGTAGGGATCTTCGTTCACGGTTTCGGGCGCGTCGACCACCTGCTGGTTCACGTCGATCACCTCGCCGGAGAGCGGTGCGATCAGATCGGAGACGGCCTTGACCGACTCGACCTCGCCGTACGAGGAGTCCTTCGTCACGGCCGCCCCCGCCTGGGGCGGCTCGAAGTGGACGAGCTCCCCGAGCGCGTCGACGGCGAACCACGTGACGCCCAGCACCGCTTCGTCGCCCTCGATGCGGGCCCAGTCGTGCTCGGGGTTGTACTTCAGATCGTCGGGGTACGTCTCCGGTGCGGCCACTCAACCCTCCCTGTGATAGATCGGTTTGTTCACGACGCGTGCCGCGCGAGGCTTTCCGCGCACGTCGATGGTCAGGTCCGTTCCGGGCTGCGTCATCGTGGAAGGCACGTATCCCATGCCGATGCCGATGTCGAGCATCGGCGAGTGCGATCCGGAGGTGACCTCGCCGCCGCCGTCGATCGCCATGCCCTGACGCGGAATCGCCCGTTCCTCCATCACGAACGACACGAGCTTCCGCTCCGGCCCCTGCTCCTTGACGCGGCGAAGCACCTCGACGCCGGTGAACTCCTTGCCGAGTGCGCATGCCCAGCCGAGCCCCGCGGAGATCGGATCCGTCTCGGGGGAGATGTCGTTGCCGTGCAACGGGTAACAGACCTCGAGCCGGAGCGTATCGCGCGCGCCGAGGCCGCATGGAACGACCCCGCGCGCGATCACTGCATCCCACAACGCGCCGGTGTCCTCCGCGTCGCACATGACCTCGCAGCCGTCCTCGCCGGTGTAGCCCGTCCGGTTCACCATCACCTCGACGCCGTCGATCTCGGCGTCGGCAAACGTGAAGGACGGTGCAGGCGGCAGGCCGAGCTTTGCGATCGCATTAGGCCCCTGGACCGCCAGCAGTCCGCACTCGCCGGAGAGATCGCGAACGTCGGAGCCCGAGATCTCGCGCTCCTTGATCCAGCTGAAGTCGGCCGCCCGGTTCGACGCGTTGACGACGAGCAGGTACCGGAACTCGCCGAGGCGGTACGCGATCAGGTCGTCGACGATGCCGCCTCTTTCGTTCATCAGCAGGGTGTACTGCGCCTGGCCCGTCTCGATCCGGTCGAGGTCGTTCGACACGAGCGACTGCAGCAGCTCGTGCGCGCGCGGCCCTTCGACCTCGATCTCGCCCATGTGCGAGACGTCGAAGACACCCGCGTCCGTGCGCACGGCCCGGTGCTCCTGGATCACGCCCTCGTACTGCACCGGCATCTCCCACCCGGCGAACGGCACCATCCGCGCGCCGAGGGCGACGTGACGGTCATAGAGCGGCGTGCGCTGGAGCGTCTGCGCCATGCACTCCCGATCCTAGTGTCTCCCCGAGCGGCAGGGACTCAGTGCGGCGGGGATTCAGTGCCGCCGCGCGGCTGCGGCTACGTGTCGCGCAGGAACGAGGGCACGTCGAGCGCCTCATCCGGCATCTCGAACCCGACGCCCGCGACCGGAGCCGTGGGGATCGGAGCCTCCGTGCCGGGCTCCCGGCGCCGGCGCCGGCGCTGGCCGCCGAAGCCGGTCGCGATCACCGTGACCCGGACCTCGTCTCCGAGCGCGTCGTCGATGACCGCGCCGAAGATGACGTTCGCGTTCTGGTCGGCTGCGCTGGTCACGACCTCGGCCGCCTCGTTCACCTCGAACAGCCCGATCTCGGGGCCACCCGTGATGTTGAGGAGGATCCCGGTCGCCCCTTCGATCGACGCCTCGAGCAGCGGCGACGAGACCGCCGAGCGGGCGGCCTCCGCGGCGCGCCCCTCGCCGGACGCGATGCCGATCCCCATCAATGCAGAGCCGGCGTCGCGCATGATCGTGCGCACGTCCGCGAAGTCGAGGTTCACGAGCCCGGGCACGGTGATCAGGTCGGTGATGCCCTGAACGCCCTGGCGGAGAATGTCGTCGGCCATCCGGAACGCCTCGACGATCGAGGTGCGCTTCTCGACCACCTGGAGCAGGCGGTCGTTCTCGATCACGATCAGCGTGTCGACGCGGTCGCGCAGGTTCTCGATTCCGATCTCGGCCTGCTGCGAGCGCTTCCGGCCCTCGAAGGCGAACGGTCGCGTGACGACGCCGACGGTGAGCGCCGAGAGCTCGCGGCCGAGTTCGGCGACGATCGGCGCGCCGCCGGTGCCGGTGCCGCCGCCCTCGCCCGCGGTGACGAAGATCATGTCGGCCCCTTTGAGGGCCTCCTTCAACTCGTCCCGGCTCTCCTGGGCCGCTGCCTGTCCGACCGCCGGATCCGCGCCGGCGCCGAGGCCGCGGGTGGCCTTCGAGCCGATGTGGATCTTCACGTCGGCGTCGCACATCATCAGCGCCTGGGCGTCCGTGTTGACGGCGATGAACTCGACCCCGGACAGGCCGGCGTCGACCATTCGGTTGACCGCGTTCGTCCCTCCGCCGCCGACGCCGACGACCTTGATGACCGCAAGGTAATTGCCCGATTGATCGCGCATGCTCATGGGGCCGACACCTGAACCTTCAGTAGAGGATAGGGGCGGTGCGAAGCCGTCTCGCCGCCAGGGTACGTGCGTCCAATCTCGCTGTCAATCAGAGATTGATCCTTCAAACCATCACCCTCTACTTGAGAGTCGAGGGTCTGTTCCCGCCACCGGCCTCCGGGGAACGCTGACGTCGAGATAGGTCGCCCCCGGCGGCAGGTCGAACAGCGCGCGCCGGGCGATAGCGAGCTTGAGCCGGACGTCCGTCGGGTCGCCCATACGCAGCTCGAGGCCGGACCGCAGCCGGTAGGTGAGATCGCCGCCGGCGAAGGACGCCGCGGCGATCCGCGCCGGGAACGTGCTGGTGACGAGGGCGAGGGAGCGGGCCGCGACACCGCCGTGAGCCGCGTCGAGGAAGTCCCCGGCGACGACGTCGACGGCCGTCGGAATCCAGATGCGCGGCAGCGCCGGTTCGCCTCCGCGCGGCGCCCGCGAGACCACCCTCCCGCGCGCCGACACGAGCCAGCTCTCGGTCCCGCGTCGCAGCACCGCCACCGGCTTCTCCGGAACGACGGTAACGCGGAGAGTGTGCGGGAAGGACCTGTCGTAGCGGGCCGACAGCACCCCCGGGAGCGCCTCGATCCGCCGCTCGACGGAGGCCCCGTCCAGCGCGAGCAGGTTCGTCCCGACGACCGGCGCGAGCGCCGTCCGCACCTGGGCTTGAAGGCCCGGTGAAGCGCCCGAGACCTCGACGGTGCGGACGGCGAAAACGGAGCTCTCGCGCGCGGCGGCATAGAGCCCCCCGGCGACGGCCAGGATGGCGACGCCGATGCCGAGGGAGCGGCGCGAGGGCATGAACGGAAGCTGTCGCGTCGACGCCGCCGCGCGCCGGACGCTCGGGAGCGCGACGGCAGTCGCGCGGGCGCGCGGCTGCTGACCTCGACGCTTGGCGGCCACGGGCCAACCTTCGCCGCGCGGGCGGGCGCTCCTACCCACTCCGCCCGCGCCGGCCGTCCTGCTCGCATCCCCACATGCCCCCAAGGGGTCGCGAGACCCCCTGCAGTGACGCTAGCGAGGAACCCGTGCCGGCCGGGTCGCGTCTTGCTCGCAGCTTCCGGGAGCCGCCCGAGGGGAACTCACGCGGTGAGCGGTGGCAGGGCAAGGTCGCCGAAGAACTCGACCTCGTGCCGGAGCTCGACTCCGAACCGCTCGAACGCTCGACGGCGCGCTTCGGCCATGAGCGCGATCGCGTCGGCGGTCTTCGCGCCGTCGGCGTTCTCGATGAAGTTCGCGTGCTTCGGCGAGATCTGTGCGCCGCCGATCCGGTGCCCCTTCAGCCCGCAGGCCTCGAGCATCCGCCCCGCGCTCAGCTCGTGATCGGGGTTCTTGAAGACGCTTCCGAACGTCCGCCGGTTCGTCGGCTGCGCCGCTTTCCGCCGGGCGTTCAGCTCCCGCACCTCGACTCGGATCTCCTCCGGCGGACGCTGGCGCAGCCGCAGCTCCGCCTGCACCACCACCTGTCCGTGCCGTAAGTCGGAGTGCCGGTACGAAAGCCCGAGCTCCGCGGGCGTGAGCCACCCCGTGCCCTCCGCCGTCGCGATGAGGGCCCGCTCGAGCACCTGCGAGAAGTCCCCGCCGTATGCGCCCGCATTCATCCACACGCCGCCGCCGATCGTGCCCGGTATCGCGCACGCGAACTCGAAGGAGCCCAGACCGGCGGCACGGGCACGGTGGAGACAGACGGCGTTCGCCGCGCCACCGCCGGCGCGCAGGACGTCACCCTCGACGGCGACCGCCGCCAGCTCGCCGGCGAGCCGGACCACGAGCGCATCGACTCCGTCGTCCGCGACGAGGAGGTTCGAGCCGAGACCGACCGCGGCCACCGGGAGCGGCCGCTCCGCCGCCCAGCGCAGCAGTTCCTCCACCTCGCCGACCGACTCCGGCCGCGCGAACGCACGCGCCGGACCGCCCGTGCCGAGCGTCGTGAACCGCGCGAGCTCGACGCCCTCCTCGACGGTCACGCCAGCGCCTCCAGGAGAAGCGTCGCCGCACGGTCGACGTCGCCGGCCCCGAGCGTCAGCACGGTGTCGCCGGGCCGCGCCCAGCCGACCACGATCTGCACGCCGTCCTCGACGCGCGGCCCCCAGCCAACGCGCATGCCGGGCCGCACCTGCGCGAGCTCGCCGACGATCAGCCGACCGCTCACGCCTGGGAGCGGCTCCTCGCGGGCTGGATAGATCTCCGTCACGCAGACGGCGTCCGCACCGGCAAGCACGACGCCGAACTCGTGCGCGAGATGGAGCGTCCGGGAGTAGAGGTGCGGCTGGAACAGGACGAGCAGCCGCCCGTCCGTCTCCACGCGGGCAGCGTCGATATCCGCGGCCACTTCGGCCGGATGATGGCCGTAGCTGTCGAGGACGCGCACGCCGCCGGCCTCCCCGCGCGGCTCGAGCCTCCGGCCCGCGCCCCGAAACTCGACGATCACGCGCTCCGCGTCCTGCCGCGCGACCCCGGCGAGCTCGAGAGCGGCGAGAGCTGCAGCCGCGTTACGGCGATTGTGCTCGCCCGGCACGGCGAGCTCGAGCTCGACCGGCAGGAGCGTCTCGCCCCGGACGACCTGCGGCACGTGCACGAGCCAGTCCTCGAACATCGTCTCCACCTCGGCGCGCGAGCCGAATGTCGTGTGATGGTCGAGATCGACGTTGAGGAGCACCGCGATCTCGGGCCGGAGCTCGGCCACGGAGCGGTCGGACTCGTCGCCCTCGACGACGAGCCAACCGGCTCCAGCGCGGGCGTTGCCGTCGAGCTGCGGGATCTCGCCGCCGATCAGGAACGCCGGATCGAGCCCCAACCGATCGAGGCAGAACGCGATCATCGCGCACGTCGTCGTCTTGCCGTGGGCGCCGGCGACGACGATCGAGCGGCGGAGCGAGACGAGCTCGGCCAGCAAGTCCGCGCGCGGCCGCCCCTCCACCCGACCGGTGTACGCCGTCGAGACGAACGCCTCAGCCCCGGCCGGCGGCGGGGGCGGATCGGGCGCGATCGTGACCTCGATCCCGTCGAGATGCGCGAGGTACGGCGTCTGAACCCGGTCCCAGCCGGAGACCTCGGCGCCCCACGCGTGCGCGAGCAGCGCATATGCGCTCATGCCGGCGCCGCCGATCCCTGCGAGCCAGAGGCGCCTACCGGCGAGCGGTTGCGAGGGCGATGAGCTCATTCGCGATCTCCTCTGCAGCCTGCGGCTTCGCGGCGGCACGCATTGCCTCGGCGCGCCGTTCGAGTCCCTGCGGGTCGGCCAGGAACTCGGAGACCAGCGCCGGAACGCGCTCGCGCGCCTCGGCGTCGGGGACGATCACGGCGCCGCCGGCACGGGCGAAGTACTCCGCGTTCTTCATCTGGTGGTCTGCGGTCGCGTCCGGGTACGGGACGAGGATCGCCGGCTTCCCGGCCGCCGCGACCTCCCAGACCGACCCGCCGGCGCGCGAAACGACGAGGTCGGCCGCCCCGAGCGCGGCGCCGTAGTCGTCGACGAACGGGAGAAGCCGGTAATCGGGCCGCGCCACCCGCCCTCGGAGCTGCTCGTAGTCGCGCTCGCCGCAGATGTGCAGGATCGCCGGACCCGACTCGGACCAGGCCGCGAGCGCCGTCTCGTTCAGCGTCCGCGCCCCGAGGCTGCCGCCGGCGACGAGCACGACGGGGCCTTCCACCGGCAGCTCGAACCGCCGGCGCGCGTCGTCGCGCGGAGTCGGCTGCGACGTCACCGGGATTGGCCGCCCGACGACGCGGTACTTCGCGCTGTCGCGACCCTGCACCGGATACGCCAGCAGCACGCGGCGCGCGAACGGCGCCGCCAGCCGGTTGGCGAGCCCGAGATGCGCGTCCGCCTCGGTCACCGCCGCCGGGACCCGCCGCAGCCAGGCGGCGAGCACCATCGGCCCCGCGACGTAGCCGCCGGCGCCGAGCACGACGTCGGGACGGCGGCGCGCGAGGATCTTCCCGCACGCCGCCGGAGCCGCGGCAGCGAGTGCGAGCGCCCTGAGCAGCGCCACCCCGGGCCGCCGCGGGAGTCCCGCGACCGGGAAGGCGTCGAACGCGTAGCCGCGCTCAGGAACGAGCCGCGCCTCGACGCGATCCGGCGACCCGGCGAACGTCACCGTCACGCCGCGGTCGCGCAGCGCCTCCGCCACCGCGAGCGCCGGGGCGACGTGCCCCACCGTCCCGCCGGCCGCGATCAGGCACCGCAGCTGTCTTTGCTCTTCCATGACCACGGGCGATGTTAAGGAGGATCCCGACCGAGAGGAGCGCCACCACGAGACTCGACCCACCGTAGGACACGAACGGGAGCGGGATTCCGGTCAACGGAGCGAGCCCGACGACCGCCGCCACGTTGATCGCCGCCTGGCCGCAGATCATCGCCGTGATCCCCGCCGCGAGCCGCTTTCCGAAGGGATCCTTGCAGCCGATCGCGGTGCGAAGGCCCGCATACGCGAACGCGCAGTAACCGACGACGAGCACCGCGACGCCGACGAGACCGAGCTCCTCGCCGATCACCGCGAAGATCATGTCCGTGTGCGCCTCGGGGAGAAAGTGGATCTTCTCCACCCCCTGGCCCAGGCCGCGCCCGAAGATGCCGCCCGACCCGAGGCTGATCTGCGCCTGCACGTTCTGGAGGCCCGCGCCGAGCGGATCCTTCCAGGGGTCGAGGAAGGTCAGTAGCCGTGCGCGCCGGTACGGCGACGACCAGGCCGCGATCGCGCCGAGCCCCATGACGATGCCCGTCGCGGCGGCGAGCGTCGGCAGCCGCGTGCCCGAGACGAGCAGCATCGCGCCGACCATCACGACGATCGTGATCGCGGTGCCGAGGTCGGGCTCGACGAGCACGAGCAGGCAGAAGAGCCCGACGAGCGCGCCGATCGGGCGGAACAGCTCGCGCAGGCTCTGCGGCGGAGGCCGGCGCGCGAGATACGCGGCCGTCCAGACGACCAGCGCGAGCTTCGCCAGCTCCGACGGCTGGAACGCGGCAGGCCCGAATCCGATCCAACGGCGCGCGCCGTTGATCCGCTCGCCGATCACGAGCACGGCGAGGCAAAGCCCGAGGGCGGACATGACGAGCATCGGCGCGAACGTGCGGAGCTTCCGGAAGTCGCTCCGGGCGGCGACGACGAGCAGCACGACGCCGACGAGCGCGTACACGCCCTGACGCTCGAGATAGCCCGTCGGATTCCCGTTGCCGAGCGCGGCCGACGCCGAGGTCGCGCTGTAGACCATCACGAGCCCGAACAGGACGAGCGAGACCGTGACGAGCACCAGCAGGTTCCACTCGAGCGAGGACTGCTTCGTCCGCGCGCTCACCACAGCCTCGCAACGAGCGCACGGAAAGCGTCGCCGCGCTGCTCGAAGTTGTCGAACTGGTCGTAGCTCGCGCAGGCCGGCGAGAGGAGGACGACGTCGCCGGGGTTCGCGTCGGCCGCCGCGAGCGCGACGGCGTGGGCGAGCGTTCCCGCACGCACATAGTTCCGACCGGCGGCGTCGAGCGCGGCGGCGAGCTCGTCCGTCGCCTCTCCGATCAGGTAGATCGAGCGCACCGTCGGCGGAAGCTCGAGCGCGAACGGGCCGAAATCCTCTCCCTTCAGCGAGCCGCCGAGGATCAGGCGCAGCGGCGCGTCGTACGCCGCGACGCCGCGGCGTGCGGCGGCGGTGTTTGTCGCCTTCGAGTCGTTGACGTAACGGACGCCGTTCGACTCGAGGACGAGCTCGAGCCGGTGCGGCACGCCGGGGAACGTGCGGAGCGCGGTCGCGATCGCCTCGTCGTCGACGCCGGCAGCGCGTGCGGCGGCTGTCGCTGCGGCGGCGTTCTCCCGGTTGTGCGCGCCGGGGATCAGCGGCTCCGCGGGCAGCGGGTCGTCGCTCGAGAACTCGGTGCCGTCGAGCCCGAGTCCTCGCGGAACGATCCGAACCCCCGCCCGCTCGAAGATCCGCAGCTTCGCGTCGCGGTACACGTCGAACGAGCCGTGGCGGTCGAGGTGGTCCGGCTCGAGGTTCAGCAGAACAGCGATGTCGCAGGCGAGGGTGTGCACGTCCTCGAGCTGGAAGCTCGAGAGCTCGCAGACGATCCACGTCCCGGGCTCGACGCTCTCGGCGACGTCGGTGAGCGCGCGGCCGACGTTGCCCGCCGTCTCGACGGTACGTCCGTCGGCGCGGAGGATCGCGGCGAGCAGCTCGGTCGTCGTCGTCTTGCCGTTCGTCCCGGTGACCCCGATGAGCGGGTTGTCGCGGAGCAGCCGGAAACCGAGCTCCACCTCGCTCCAGATCGGGATTCCGGAGGAACGCGCCGCCGCGGCGAGCGGCGATTCTCCCGGCACGCCCGGACTTTTCACGACCACCTCGACACCCTCCAGCAGCGACTCCGCCTCTGATCCGAGACGGACTTCGACGCCGGCTGCGACAAGCCTCCCGGGATCCGCGTCCGGGGAACGGTCGGCGGCGACGACCTGGACGCCGCGCCGCGCAAGCGCGAGCGCCGCTGCGCGCCCGGAGCGCGCGAGCCCGAGCACGAGCACCCGGCCCGGCAGCGGCTGCGCCGCGCCCTGCGCCTTCTCCGGTGCCTTTTCGGGGCGTGTCCGCCTCACGAGCCACGCCTCCCCCCACGGGGGGCGCGAGGGCCCCTGCGGTCAGCGTACGTGCGGCGGTGTGCCGTCGGTGTGGAGGGTTCTGGGCGGATGCGTGACAGTTCGGCGCGGGTGCGCCGCATCCTCATGTTCAGGCGGCGGGTCAGGCCGGAGGCCGGGCGGTGCCGTCGTCCCGGAGGACCCGTCGCACCTCGGCGTCTGCGGGATCGGCGCCGACCAGCAGGTC